>Ga0207885_100012_pt1 | contig 349127 bp, 322 predicted proteins | sample LinPmetageLP31_FD_184047 | JGI IMG/M metagenome (GOLD analysis project Ga0207885, IMG submission 184047) | Marine viral communities from the Pacific Ocean - LP-31 (SPAdes) | ecosystem: Environmental > Aquatic > Marine > Oceanic | place: Pacific Ocean | collected 2009-08-23 | reverse complement strand
GCCAGACCGGCCGCGGCGCCGCCGGCGGCGATCATGCCGCCTGCCGCGAGCCCGGTCCCGACCGCGGCGCCGGCGCCGAGCTGCGGACCGCCGGACACCAGCCCGTTGGCGATGCCGGGCCCGAAGATGCCGAGGCCGAGCAGCGACAGTGCGGCGAGCACGATGGCCATGGCCTCGTCGATGGTCGGATTGGCGCCGCCGAAACCGGCCGTGAACTCGGAGAACAGCGTCGAGCCGATGCCGATGATGACGGCGAGCACCAGGACCTTGATGCCCGACGAGATGACGTTGCCGAGCACCCGCTCGGCCATGAAGGCGCTCTTGCCGAACAGGCCGAAGGGGATAAGCACGAAGCCGGCGAGCGTCGTCAGCTTGAACTCGATCAAGGTGACGAAGAGCTGGATGGCGAGGATGAAGAAGGCGAGCAGCACCAGCGCCCAGGCGAGGAACATGCAGGCGATCTGGATGAAATTCTCGAAGAACGACCAGTAGCCCATCAGGCTGGAGATCGAGTCGAGCAGCGGTCGACCGGCATCCAGCCCGGTCTGCGCGACCTTGCCGGGGCGCAGCAGATCGGCGGTAGTGAAACCGGTGCCGGAGGCCTTCAGGCCGAGGCCGGCGAAGCTTTCGAAGACGATCCGCGCGAGGTTGTTCCAGTTGCCGATGATGTAGGCGAACACGCCGACGAACAGGGTCTTCTTGACCAGGCGCGCCATGATGTCGTCGTCGGCGCCCCAGCTCCAGAACAGGGCGGCGAGCGTTACGTCGATGACGATCAGCGTGGTCGCGATAAACGCGACCTCGCCCCCGAGCAGGCCGAACCCGCTGTCGATGTAGCGGGTGAAGACCTCGAGGAAATGGTCGATGACGCCGGTGCCGCCCATGATGCTATCGGGCCTCGTCCAGCTGCGGCGCCATTTCCTTGCGGATCGGATCATCCGGCATGGAGCGAATTCCAGCCGCGTCGGGCGGCGTCGGCGGAACCTCGGTGGCCGGGGTGGTGCGCACGCCCGGCCGCGCGCCGGGAGCAAGGAACCGCTCGCGGCTTTCCGCCCAGGCGGTGAGGCAGGCCGGATCGCGGGGACCGGCTTCGCCGAGGCGCTGGCACCGGATCAGCTCCGCGCGCAGTGGGTCGGTCGCCGCCGCGACGGCGGCGCGCGCGAACGTTGCCCCCGGTTCTTCCTCTTTCCGGGTCATCTCGATCGCCGTCGCGGTGATTGCGACCGCGACGAAGACGATGGCGCCCACCCGTGCGAAAAGCTTGCCGTCCATGAGCTCGCCCTCAGTTGCCGCTTGGGAACATCCGGGCGTTGCCGGGTTGATAGCCGACGCCGGGGGTCAGGAACCGTCGGCGCTGCTCGCGGCCCTGTTCGGCGGCCGCCGCGCGTTCGGCTTCCGAGAGCGATTGCGCGCGGCCGTTGGCGGCGACGACGGCGGTGAGATCGGCGAGCTGTTGCGCCTGGAGTGCGAGGAGCTGGTTTCCGGCCTGGGTCGCCTGCAACGCGCCGGTGGCGCCCTGGCTCTGGCCGACCAGCGCCGACATCTGCGTGCGGTTGGTGTCGATATTGCCGACGACGCCCGCCTGCACCCGCATTGCGTCCTGCAAACCGCCGACCGTGTTCTGCCAGCGCTCGCGGGCTTGCGCGACGAGCTGGGCGTCAGACGCGGAGAGTGAGGCGTTGCCGTAGGTCGACTGGAAGGCGCGGTCGACCTGCTGGACGTCGAAGGCGATGTTTTGCGCCTGATTCAGGAGCTGCTGGGTCCGCTGCACGGACTGTTGAAGCTGCTGCAACGAGGAGTAGGGGAGGCTGGCCAGATTGCGCGCCTGATTGATCAGCGATTGCGCTTCGTTCTGCAGTGAGGTGATCTGGTTGTTGATCTGCTGCAGCGCGCGCGCCGCCTGAAGGACGTTCTGGGCGTAGTTGGTCGGATCGTAGACCACCCACTGCGCAGCGGCCGGGGTGGTGAGGACCGGCGACAACGCGACGGGCACGGCGAAGATGCTGGCGGCCAAAAGGGCCGCGCGCGAGCGACGAAGGATCATGGTCGGGTCTCCAGGTTGGTGAGGCCGGGGATCAGGTCGGCGGCCCAGCCGACGCCGCGCAGGCGCAGCCATTCGGCGAGGAAGGCGTCGCGGCCGTGCTCGGCGAGGACGCGCTCGATGGCGGCCTGGTCGGTCTTGGAAGACGCGGCGCAGAGCGCCAGCGCGACCTCGCCGAGGCCGAGCTCGAACAGCCGGTTGCCGCGGCGGGACTGGCAGTAATAGTCGCGCTTGGGCATGGCCCGGGCGAGGATCTCGATCTGCCGGTCGTTGAGGCCGAAGCGCCGGTAGATCGCGGTGATCTGCGGCTCGATTGCCCGCTCGTTCGGCAGGAGCAGCCGGGTCTGGCAGCTCTCGATGATGGCGGGCGCGATGGCCGATCCATCGATGTCCGACAGCGACTGCGTGGCGAATACGACCGAGGCGTTCTTCTTCCGGAGCGTCTTCAGCCATTCCCGAAGCTGGCCGGCGAATCCCTTGTCATCGAGCGCCAGCCAGCCTTCGTCGACGATCAGCAAGGTCGGGCTGCCGTCGAGGCGGTCCTCGATGCGGTGGAACAGATAGGCGAGCACGGCCGGCGCCGCGCCGGTGCCGATCAGGCCTTCAGTCTCGAACGCCTGCACCGATGCTTGCCCGAGATGCTCGCTTTCGGCATCGAGCAGGCGACCATAGGCGCCGCCGATGCAGTAGGGTCGGAGCGCCTGCTTGAGGTCGTTCGATTGCAAGAGGACGGCGAGCCCGGTAAGCGTGCGCTCGACCACTGGCGCGCTCGCCAGCGAGGTCAAGGCCGTCCAGAGATGTTCCTTCACCTCGGGCGAGATGGTCACGCCCTCGCGCATCAGGATGGCGACGATCCAGTCGGCGGCCCAGGCGCGCTCGGGCACCTCGTGGATGCGGGCGAGCGGCTGCAACGACACGCTGTCGGCCGCGGCTTCGGTCAAGCTGCCTCCCAGATCGTGCCAGTCGCCACCACAAGCGAGCGCGGCCGCACGGATCGAGCCGCCGAAGTCGAAGGCGAAGACCTGCGAACCGGGGTATCGCCGGAACTGCAGCGCCATCAGCGCCAGCAGGACGGACTTGCCGGCTCCGGTCGGGCCGACCACCAGGGTGTGGCCGACGTCGCCGACGTGAAGGGAAAACCGGAACGGGGTGGAGCCTTCGGTCTTGCCGAACAGCAAGGGGGGCGCACCGAAATGCTCATCCCGTTCCGGCCCCGCCCACACCGCTGACAGGGGGATCATGTGGGCAAGGTTGAGTGTCGAGATTGGCGGCTGCCGGACGTTGGCGTAGACGTGGCCCGGCAGGGAGCCGAGCCAGGCATCGACGGCGTTGACCGTCTCAGGCATCGCCGTGAAGTCGCGACCCTGAATGACCTTCTCGACCAGGCGCAGCTTCTCTGCCGCGACGCGCGGATCGGCGTCCCAGACGGCGACGGTCGCCGTCACATAGGCCTGGCCGGTGTAGTCGGCGCCGAGCTCCTGCAGCGCGAGATCGGCATCGGCCGCCTTGTTGGCGGCATCGGTGTCGACCAGCACGGAGGCCTCGTTGGTCATCACCTCCTTCAGGATCGCGGCGATCGACTTGCGCTTGGAGAACCATTGCCGCCGGATCTTTGTCAGCAGCTTGGTGGCGTCGGTCTTGTCGAGCAGCACCGCGCGCGTCGACCAGCGATAGGGGAAGGCGAGGCGGTTGAGATCGTCGAGCAGGCCGGGCGTCGTCGCGGTCGGGAAGCCGACGATGGTGAGCACGCGCAGATGGGCCTCGCCGAGTCGCGGCTCGAGGCCGCCGGTCAGCGGCTGGTCCGCCAGCAGCGCGTCGAGATACATCGGCGTCTCGGGCACGCGCACGCGGTGGCGTTTGGTCGAGACGGTCGAATGTAGGTAGGTGAGCGTCTCGCCATCATCGAGCCAGGCGCACTCGGGCATGAAGCTCTCGACGAGCTGGAGCACGCGGTTGGTGCGATCGACGAAGCCGCGCAACGCCTCCCAGGCGTCAACGCCCTTATCGGCCTTGCCTTCGTAGAGCCAGCTCTCGGCGCGCGCAGCGTCTTCGGCCGGGGGCAGGAAGACGAAGGTGACGAAGTAGCTCGACTCGAAGTGCGAGGCGTCTTCCTCGAAGTCGGCCTGGCGCTCAGCGTCAACCAGCGCGGACGCGGCCTCGGGAAAGCGGCTTGCTGGATAGGCGCCGACGCCGTGCCGCTGCGCCTCGACGAAGATCGCCCAGCCGGAACCCAGCCGACGGAAGGCGTTGTTGAGCCGGCCGGCGACGGCGACCAGCTCGGCCGGCACCGCGGAGTCGAGATCGGGCCCGCGAAAGCGAGCGGTGCGCTGGAAGCTGCCGTCCTTGTTGAGGACAACGCCTTCGCCGACCAGCGCCGCCCAGGGCAGGAAATCGGCGAGGCGGGTCGAGGTCCGGCGATATTCGGCGAGGTTCATCATCGGCCGGCCTCAGACGTTCAGGAAAACGGGGAGGCGCAGGTGGCGGCGCACCACGTCGACGAACTGCGGATCGCGCTTGGCCGCCCAGACGGCGGCAAGGTGCCCTACCGCCCAGAGGCCCAAGCCCACCAGCCAGAGGCGCAATCCGAGGCCGAGCGCCGCCGCCAGCGTGCCATTGAGGATGGCGATCGAGCGCGGCGCGCCGCCAAGCAGGATGTGCTCCGTCAAGGCGCGGTGCACCGGGACGCTGAAGCCAGGCACTTCGCCGGCGCTGTCGGCAAGGCCCGTCATCAAACGAGCGCCCCGCCGCCGAAGGAGAAGAACGACAGGAAGAAGCTCGAGGCCGCGAACGCGATCGAGAGGCCGAAGACGATCTGGATCAGCCTGCGGAAGCCGCCGCTGGTGTCGCCGAACGCGAGCGTCAGGCCGGTGACGATGATGATGATCACCGCGATGATCTTGGCGACCGGTCCTTCGATGGACTGCAGGATCTGATTGAGCGGTTGCTCCCACGGCATGGACGAGCCGGAGGCGTGGGCGGCCGGCGCGAACGCAACGCTGAAAAGCGCGAGACTGACCGCCGTTGTGAGGCGGCGACGTAGGGCCAAGGACCGGCGGATCATGCGGGATCTCCTGAGGGGGGCTGGGTTGCGGGGGTTACGTGGTAGTCGCCGTCGGGACGGAGGCCCTCGATCCGGGCGAGTTCGGCCAGGCGGCGATTGGACCCGCGGCCGCTCAGCACCGCGACCAGATCGATCGTCTCGGCGATCAGGGCGCGCGGGACGGTGACGACGGCTTCCTGGATGAGCTGCTCGAGGCGGCGTAGCGCGCCTAGCGCGGTGCCGGCGTGGATTGTGCCGACGCCGCCAGGGTGGCCGGTGCCCCAGGCCTTCAAGAGGTCGAGCGCCTCGGACCCGCGCACCTCACCGATGGGGATACGGTCTGGGCGCAGGCGCAGCGACGAGCGGACCAGCTCAGAGAGGGTGGCGACGCCATCCTTGGTGCGCATCGCGACCAGGTTTGGGGCCGCGCATTGCAGCTCGCGCGTGTCCTCGATCAGGACGACGCGGTCGGCGGTCTTTGAGATCTCGGCGAGCAAGGCGTTGGTGAGCGTGGTCTTGCCGGTCGAGGTGCCGCCGGCCACGAGGATGTTGCGCCGATCGGCCACGGCGCGACGAAGGACGTCGGCCTGATCCGCCGACATGATCGCGGACGCGACGTAGTCCTGCAGCGTAAAGACCGCGACGGCGGGCTTGCGGATCGCGAAGGCCGGCGCCGCCACGACGGGCGGCAACAGCCCCTCGAACCGCTCTCCGGTTTCGGGCAGCTCGGCCGAGACGCGTGGTGCGCCGGCATGAACCTCGGCGCCGACGTGATGCGCCACCAGGCGCACGATACGCTCGCCGTCGGCGGCGGACAGGCACTCTCCCGTATCAGACAGCCCCTCGGACAGGCGGTCGATCCAGAGCCGCCCGTCGGGGTTGAGCATCACCTCGACGACTGTGGGGTCTTCCAGGAATCCGGCGATGGCGGGGCCGAGCGCGGTGCGCAACATGCGCGCGCCGCGTAAGCTCGCCTCGGATCGCTGGTGAGAAGCCGCCATGTCGTCCCCGTTCGTGAAAGGACCGCGGACGAGCGGCCCTGGATCGGGGATGAGTAGAAGAGGCAGAAATGTGGGCGCGGCAACAAGGGAATGCGTTCGTAGAACCGTAGCGTAGAAATACAGGGAAAAGGCGGACCTGCGGAATAGCTTGCGATCCTTCGCCGGTCAGCGTGCCCAACTTTGGAAATCGTCCAATGGCGCTAAAGAGATATCTCGAATGTGCTGTAGCTCTCGAACCCCGTACTCGATCACTTCCGCGATCATATCGCAGAGAGCTTCTGGGCACTCTCATGGCCAGGATCGCTTGTAAGAAAGACCGTCTGCGATTGGGTGCGAATACGTCGGAATCGGATAGATCGCGCGCAGTACCACGCGACCTTACGTCGCGCGCGGACGCGCGTCGGACATCCTTCTCAATTTCGAAGTCGACGATGTTGACACCGTGCATGGCCAGGTTGTTGCCGACGGGATCCCTATTCTCCTGTCCTTGCGCGATGAGGACTTCGGCCAGCGCCACTTCATCACCAGCGACCCCAACGGGGTGCTGATCGACATCATCAAGCCGATCCCGGCCAGCGCGGAGTTCGCAGCTAGCTATGTTACTGGGGTTTCGCCGAGGTAGCGAAATCGACCGCGGACAAAGCCTTGCGCAGCTCCAGGCTGCCGGGAACGCGACGGAAGCCAATCGAGGCGTTGAGCCGAAGCGCCGCGGTATTGGCGTCGAGGTTCGTTGTCCGCATCGTCGTGATGCCCGACATTTGCGCCGCAGCGATCAGGCGCAGCTTGAGCGCGAGGCCGACATGCATGCTGCGCCAGTCGGGCAACACGCCAGTGAAGTAGGAATAGATCTCCTGGCCCAAAGCGTGACCGATGGTGAGGCCGACGGGTCTGCCGTTAAACCGGGCAACAACGACCCATTCCGGTCGCGAGGCCGGAGTCTCGCGCAGTACCGAAAAACAGCGCGCCAACGTCCATGACGGGAGGTCTCGCATGTCGGGCGCATCGGCGATGAGGGTCTGCAACAGCATCGCCACCGCCTTCCACTGCGCCTCGCTGGCTCCGGTCATGTCCGAGAGCGTCACCCCCGCGGGCACTGCCGACTGACCGTCGAAGGTCCGAAGGTCGAGCAGACTGTCGCAACGCAGCGCGTGGCGCTGAAACCCGCGTGCCTCGGCCCAGGCCTGCGGACCGGATGCTGCCTCAGGTATCGTGGCGACAAGCCCCCGAAAACCGCGCCCGATGGCTTCGCTCTCCACAAGGCCGAGCATGGTGCTGCCTCTCCCCCGGCCGCGATGATCGGGATCGACAGCGACCTGCACGGCAAGATGATCAGATGGCGCATAGGGCGAGTTGGCGATCTGCCCGAAGGCAACGGCCCGGTCATTGTCGTAACCAAGCCAGCGCAGACGCAGATCGCCCGCCGGCCATCGTGCCTCGCGGTCCAGGAACTCGGGCAGGCTGATCGGCGTGAGCCGAAGCAGGTTCATCAGGCGCAATGCGTCTTCGGCGCGATCCATCGTGAAGGGCACGATCCTCACCTTGGCGTCTCCGCAGGTATCTCAACGCCATCGACGAAGATCCGTCCGCTTGGGGCAAGCGCCGCGCGAATTCGCGGCCAGGCGCGAGCGCCGGCCGCGGGATGACGGCCGTCGAGCGCGCCGACGCGGACCGCCACGACAAGATCGAACGGCGCCTCGCCGGGTCCCATCACGAAATCCTCGGCCGCCACCGTTCGGAATGACAGACGGCCGGCAGCGATCTGCTCCTTGGAGCCTGCGATGGCCTGCGCGACGGCCCGGTCTGACCGGTCGATCCCGAGCACATACCCGCTGCCGATCGCCGACGACATGGCGCGCGTCAGCGCTCCGGGACCGCATCCCACCTCGAGCACGCGTATACAGGGCGAGAGAGGCAGGGCTTCGAGGATCGCCTTCAGACGTTGGGACAGCCGTTCAGTCACTTTTCTCCTCCGGACAGGCTCGGGGGCTTCGACGGGTTTGGTGCGACGACGTCGTCCGTGTCGTTTGGTTTCATCATGACCTTCGCTCCGCCGGATGGAAGACACCTTTCCATATGGCTAGGTATCTTGACGAGCACTGTGCCAAGTCAATAGATAGCCATATGGCTAACCTTGATTCGATTTTCCACGGACTCGCTGATCCCACCCGCCGTGCGGTGATCGCCCGGCTGGCGGCCGGCCCCGCGCCTGTCTCTGAGCTGGCCGCGCCGCATGACATGGCGCTGCCGAGCTTCCTCAAACACCTGAAGGTGCTGGAGGCGGGCGGATGGATTGAATCCGACAAGGCCGGCCGCATCCGTACCTGTCGGCTCAAGGCTGAAACGGCGAAAGCCGCCGAAGGCTGGCTGGGCCAGCAGCGGTCTCTTTGGGAGGCGCGTCTCGACCGCCTCGATGCATTTCTAGCGAATCTACCCGGTGAAGGAGAAAACAATGACGCATGATGCCAAACTCGATCTCGTGCTGGAGCGGACGGTCAGCGCCGCACCCGCCCAGCTCTGGCGCGCGTGGACGGAGCCCGACCTGCTCAAGCAATGGTTCGCACCGAAACCCTGGACGGTAGCGCGCGTCGCGATCGACCCCCGCGCCGGGGCAATCTTCTCGGTCGTGATGGCGTCGCCGGACGGCGCCGAAATGGATGAAACGCCAGGCTGCGTGCTGCTGGCAGAGCCTCGGAAGCGTCTGGTATGGACCGATGCGGTCGGGCCCGAGTTCCGTCCGAATTCCGAAACCTTCATGACCGCCGACATCACGATGGAGGCGGTGGAAGGCGGCACCCGCTATCGGGCACTGGTGCGCCACAAGTCAGACGCAGACCGTCAGAAGCATGAGGAGATGGGCTTCCATGATGGCTGGGGCACGTGCCTCAGCCAGCTCGAAGCCTTGGCCGGAGGGCTCTGATGACGGGCAACCCGATCAAGCACGGAAGCTTCACCATCGAACGGAATTACTCTGCGCCGCCGGCCAAGGTTTTCGCGGCGTTCGCGCAGGCCGACGCGCGGCGCAAGTGGCTGGTCTTCGCCGACGGCTGGACCATCCATGAGTATCGGCCAGCCGAACCGACCGTGGCAGGCGCCGTCGAGTTCAGCCGGTTCAGCCCCCCGGGAGCGGACGTCGTCCTCACGAACGCCACGACCTGGCTGCACGTAGATGAGGGCAACACGCTCATCTACGCCTACCACATGACACTGGAGGGGACGCCGCTGTCCTCTTCGCTCGTCACCATCAGCTTCAATTCCGATGGCGCCGGTACGCGTTTGGAGCTGACCGAACAGGGCGCCTACTTCGACGGCGACATCGCTGGCCGGGAAGCAGGTACGAGAGCGCTCCTCGATGAAGTGGAGAAGGTGCTTTGAAAGGAGGATCGCTGAACAGCCCGACGCAATCAGCGAACGGAGTGGTCGAATGATGCGTGCCAGCGATGAGGTCACGCTGGCCGGGATCATGACCGAAGCGGCGCAGCGTAAGGGGCTGCCCTTGATCGTCGCGGTTGATGGCAGAAGCGGTGTCGGCAAATCGACGTTGGCGAGGACGCTCGCCGAGCGGGTCGAGGCCTGCGTGATCGAGGGCGACGACTTTTATGCGGGCGGGATCGAGCTTCGGGCGGATAGCGCCGTAGCGCGCGCAGCGGCCTGCATCGATTGGACGAGACAACGATCGGTGCTCGAAGGCCTTGCGGCCGGCCGGGAGGCATGTTGGCGCGCCTTCGACTGGGACGCTTTCGATGGACGGCTGCGCGATGAGCCGACGCGGATCGGCCCAAGGCCGATCGTGATCCTGGAAGGGGTCTATGCGGCGCGCCCGGAACTGGCCGACCTGCTCGATCTGCGCGTCGCGCTCTTGGCGCCGGACGATGTGCGCTTGGCGCGGTTGGCCGCTCGGGAAGGAGCGATCGGACCTTGGGAGCGGCAGTGGCATGAAGCTGAGGATTTCTACTTCAAGAGCGTGATGCCCCCTGACGCGTTTGACGTGGCCATTAATCTCACCCCCTGAGCCCGAGCGTCGCAAACCTGGTCGCGTAGCCGAGGTGGTCCCGGCACCGATCAATTGCCGCCTGCAGGAACGTCCTCCGAGATTTCCTGTCGCAGCTTCGGGCCCTTGGCGAGTCGCCGGCCGAGGGCCGCGACGAACGCATCGTAGCGCTCGCCGGCCTGTGCGCGGGCGGCGGCTTGGGCCGGCTCAGGCAAGGGTGGATTGGTCGTAAGCCAGAAGCGCACGAAGACCGCCAGTGTCTCGACCGAGATACCGAGGTCGCGTTCCATGCGCGTCATGCGCCGATCGAGTTGATCGAGCCGCTTGGTCGTGGCCGCCTCCTGCCGCTCGGCGGCGTCGGGAGACAGGAAGGACGCGATGGCCGCCTCCGCGACGAGAGAGCGCGAATGATCCCGGCGCGCGGCATAATCCGCCAGCGCCTTCATGACCTCCGGGTCGAGGTAGACGGACACGCGCTGTTTTTTCGAGCTTGATGCCATCGCCGCCTCTCACAGCTCCATGCCGTCGTTGGGATCAAGCGACACCTGCCGGGCCACGCCCTGCACGAGCCGGTTCATCCGGCTGATCCGGGCGCTGTCGTCTTCGGCGTCATCATCGAGATCTGCCGCAAACTCGTTCTCGATCGGGACCTTCTTCTCGACCGCCCGGGCGTGGCTCAATTCGGGCTGGTGGCGGCGCTCCGATCCCGTCGGATCCTCACCGTCAGTCCCGCCCTGCTCGACGGCTGGTTCGGTTTGCGGTGACGGCGGCAACGGCAAGGCGCTCCAATCGTCGGGATTTGCCTCAGGCGACTTCGCCAAAGAGGGCGGTGGCAGGATGCGCTCCTGGAAGCGCCGATCCTCGAAATAGCGCGCCTTTTTTGCGCGGATCGGCGGCGTCCCAGCCACCATGACGATCTCATCGGCCGGTGGGAGCTGCATCACCTCGCCGGGGGTGAGCAGCGGCCGCGCCGTCTCCGAGCGCGAGACCATAAGGTGGCCGAGCCAGGGCGAGAGGCGGTGCCCGGCATAGTTCTTCATCGCGCGCATCTCGGTCGCGGTTCCGAGCGCATCGGAAACCCGCTTGGCGGTACGCTCGTCGTTTGTCGCGAAGCTGACCCGGACATGACAGTTGTCGAGGATCGAGTTGTTCGGCCCGTAAGCCTTCTCGATCTGGTTCAGCGACTGCGCGATCAGGAAGCTCTTCAGGCCGTAGCCGGCCATGAAAGCCAAGGCGCTTTCGAAGAAGTCCAGGCGTCCGAGCGCGGGAAACTCATCGAGCATTAGGAGCAGCCGGTGGCGTCCGCCTTTGGCCTGCAGGTCCTCGGTCAGCCGTCGGCCGACCTGGTTGAGGATCAGGCGGATCAGCGGCTTGGTGCGCGCGATGTCGGAGGGCGGCACCACCAGATAAAGCGTGGTGGGTCGTTTCCCCCCAATGATATCCGTAATGCGCCAGTCGCAACGGCGCGTGACTGCGGCGACGACGGGATCGCGGTAGAGGCCGAGGAACGACATCGCGGTCGAGAGCACGCCTGACCGTTCGTTGTCCGATTTGTTGAGCAGCTCGCGCGCGGCGCTGGCGATGACCGGGTGGGGACCGGCCTCGCCGAGATGCGCGGTCTTCATCATGGCGGCCAGTGTCGATTCGATCGGTCGCTTCGGGTCGGAAAGGAAAGCGGCGACACCGGCCAGCGTCTTGTCGGCTTCGGCGTAGAGGACATGGAGGATGGCGCCGACGAGGAGCGCGTGGCTGGTCTTCTCCCAATGGTTCCGTTTCTCCAGGCTCCCTTCCGGATCGACCAGGATGTCGGCGATGTTCTGGACGTCGCGTACCTCCCACTCGCCGCGGCGGACCTCGAGCAGAGGATTGTAAGCGGCCGACTTCGCATTGGTGGGATCGAACAGCAGCACCCGGCCGTGCCGGGCGCGAAAGCCCGCAGTGAGCTGCCAGTTCTCACCCTTGATGTCGTGGACGATTGCGGAGCCCGGCCAGGTCAGAAGCGACGGAACGACGAGGCCGACGCCTTTGCCGGACCGAGTCGGAGCAAAGCAGAGCACATGCTCGGGTCCATCATGACGGAGATAGGCGCGGTCGAGCTTGCCGAGCACCACGCCATCGGGTCCGAGTAACCCGGCGGACCTCACCTCGTCCGGGCGTGCCCATCGCGCCGAGCCGTAGGTCTCGACGTTCTTGGCCTCGCGTGCCCGCCACACCGACATGCCGATCGCGACCGCTATCGAAATGAAGCCACCCGATGCGGCGATATAGGCGCCTTCGACGAAGATCGGCGGCGCATAGGCATCGTAGAAATACCACCACCAGAAGAGGGCCGGTGGGTAGTAGATGGGCCAGCCGAACAGCTCGAACCAGGGTGAGCCGAGCTGCGGCTGGAAGCCGAGCCGCCAAGCCGTCCATTGCGTCGCCGCCCATGTGGTCAGGAGCACGATCAGGAAGACGGTGAGGATCTGACCCCATAGGATTTTCGTGGCAGACAAGCAGATTTCCTCGACGGTGACTGCATCGACGTCAGTGCTTGGCCGGCCAGATTGCAAGACGCGTTTTCGGGGATCGCATTGCCGGCAACCTTGGCGCGCGAATACAGGTCTTGGCGTAGAAAGTTTCATTGTCCGAGACCAGCGCCCGCATGACACCTGACTCCGTATTGCGCTGGGGCAGGCATTTCTCGCCATCGGCCGGTTCGCGATGATCGCCTGGGGCCGGACTTCTAGCCCGTGCCAAAGGCGGCGCTACGGATAGGCAGCTTTTGCCATATCGGCGACGGGAGGCTGACTGACTATTCGGGCAAACCCCAAGGTGAGCATTTGAACGGCGCGCTCAGCAGCCGACTCCCTGCGGAGTCCGGAATGTCGGCCTTTGCGACAAGAACCGATTGAACCGGAGGCTAGAAATAAGGCCCGTCGCTCAGGCGCTGCGAGACCCACCATATGTTGCCTGAGGGATCTCTGATGCCCCCCTGCCGATCTCCATACGGCATGTCGGCCGTATCCATGATCTTGTCGGCGCCAGCCCCCAATGCTTTGTCCATCGCTGCATTGGCATCGTCGACGTAAAGGTAAAAGGCAGCTGAGCTCGCTGGAAAACCCTCGGACGCTTCGCTGATCATGATCGTCGCGGTGTCGAATCTCATCTGGCAATTGGCGATGCGCCCGTCGGGAGCGATGCTTCTACCGATTTCGCGCGCGCCGAATGCGGCCTCGAGGAAGCGCACATATTCCTCGGCCCCATCTACAAAAATGTACGGCGTCACCACCGCGAAACCTTCTGGAACGGGCATGTCACTCTTCCTTTGGGTTCGGAGTACGATGCCCACCTCGGCCTTTGAGGTCAACGCGGAAGCCTACGTTTGGCGGAAACGTCATCACCGCGGTCGAACGCTGTCAGTGTGCCAGCCTGTCGCGACGCCATCCAGGTGGCGGCACGCTCGCCGGCCAGGCCAGGCTGGCCCCCTGTCAAGCGAGGAGGGTCTAGGCTTCCGGTAAGCACACCATCACCAACTCCAACTAGAGTCCGAGGCCCCGCTTGCGGCCGAAACTCCAGTCGACGCCGCCGTCGCCGCGCGACACGCCGGAGACATGCTGGCCGAGCTGCCTTTCCAGCGAGGGGGACCAAGGCACGAGTTGGAAGCCGAGCCCGTCGTCGATCATCGCGAACCGGCCCGACGCGAGCGTGAAGCGCTGCCGATAGGCCCCGGCGACATACTCGCCTGCCGCCGCGCGGGTCAGCGGGCGGCCGGTTTCGGTGGCCAACTGTTTCGCGATGGCGTCCAGCTCACGCTGGCGGAGCGTCTCGATCAGCCCGGGTCGGAAGCTGACGCCGCGGGCCTGGCGTTCGGCGAGGCCCTGCCCGATCAGATGTTCGGCGCGGGCGTCCAGCGCTTGGCGAACCTCCGCGCCGAAGCCTCCACCGCCGAGCGCGACCGGCTCGCGCGCGATCGCCTGCCGGTCCAGCCAGGTGGCGCCGCTCGCGGTAATCTGCTGGTCGATCGCCAGGTCCGAGCGGACCGCGAGCGCGACGCGTCGCTGACCCCGCGCGTCGTCGAATTTGCGGAGTTCGACGATCGAGCCCGGCGCACTGTCGCCGGCGCCGTCGAGGTCGGCGAGTCTGACGTGGTGGGTGCGGCCATCGACGCCGTCGATCACGGCGAAGGCTGTGCCCTTCAGCTCGTCGTCGAGGCCGCGGGCGACCAGCCGGCCGACGACGGGATCGTCGAGGCTCTCGCCGGCCAGGACGTAGCTCGCCGCGCCGCGCTCGATGCCGCGCTCCGAAAGCCCACGATGGATGCGCTTGATGATGTCGCCGCGCTCGCCGAGCTCGCGCAGCGTCGCCTCGGCCTTCTCTGACACGGACCACTGGCCGGGGCCGATCTGGTCGGCGAGTCCCAGCGACTCCAGCTTGCGCAGCCGTCCGACCTTGAGGGCATGGAATTCATCGGGCTGGCGGTTTGGATGCGGCGCGAGGTCGATGACGCCGGTCCGGTTGCTGTCGCGCGCGAGCTGGCGATCGAGAGTGGTCCAGCGCTCCGCCGTGATCTGGCGTTCGAGCGTGCGGCGGATGTCCTGGTCGGTCCGGACTCCGAGCTCCTGGGTGATCAGGTCGCGCGCACGATCGCGCATGCCTTCCTTGATGTAGTCACGGGAGATGACGAGGTTTTCGCCGTCGTCGCGCACGCCGCGGACGATCAGGTGCACGTGCGGGTGTTCGGTATTCCAGTGGTCGACGCCGATCCACTCGAGCCTGGTCCCGAGATCCTTCTCCATCTGACCGACGAGCTCGCGGGTGAAGCCTCTGAGGTCGGACATCTCGACGGCGTCGTCGGGCGAGACGATGAAGCGGAAATGATGGCGGTCCTCCTCGCACCGTGCCGAGAAGGCCTTGGGATCGGCGTCGTCGCTTCCGGGCCCGAACAGCCGGGCCTTCTCTCCATCCCGGGTGACGCCCTCGCGGCGCAGATAGCCCAAGTGCGTGGCGAGCGGCGCACCGCGCCCGGCATGACGCACCACGCGCGCCTTGATCACGGCGCCCCGCGATCGGGCGGTGATAAAGCGATTGGCCTGGACCGAGGCGCGCTGACCGCGGCCGAAGCGCGAGCGATGGCCGGGTCCGATCGCGCCCTTGCGTGAGACCGATCCGCCGGCGCGCTGGGCGGCGGCCAGCGCCTGGGCGATGAAGGGTCGCGCCCGTTGCGCGCTGGTCGAGCGGATGCGGCCCGGCCGGATGCGGAACTCGTCCTCGCCGCTCATTGTGCCCAGCCCGCACATCGCGCGATCGCGCTGATTTGCTGAGGAGAATACCGAAGTCGCAGGCTGCGCCTCTCAGGCGCACATCGCGAATTTGCCGCATAAGTCCCTGAAAAAGCACGACCGACCCGAAGCGCACATCGCGCCCCTTTATCCTGCCATCGTGCGGTTGTGTTGCATGCTTCTCCTCCCGAAGGTCGCCAGAAAACGCCGGGGCACGCTAGACTGCGAGAACGGCTTGGTGCGGTCATCGCGGGCCTCGACCATCGGGTCGTGCGACGAACAGGCCGGACGACTGCGGCGCCGACGCGGACGCTTCGCGCACTGGAGCGGTCGCCAAAACCTCGGTCGGTCGGCTTTCGGTCCGCGCCGGATCGGCAGCCGTCGTGCTCCCGCTGTGCGCGATGAACAGCGGCGCCCGCGTCCATGCGAGCGGATCGGCGGCCGCGACATTGATGGGGCCGGCGATCTCTCCGCCGCCCACGACGGGCGCCAGCGCGGCGACATAGGCCCGAGTCTCAGCCGGCAAGGCTCGGCCGCTCGCGAGGTATTCGTCGTAGCGGCCGGGACCGGCATTGTAAGCCGCGAGGAAGCCGGGCGAGCCGTAGCGGTCGTGCATTTCGCGCAGATAGGCGGCCCCCGCCAGGATGTTGTCGCGGGGGTCGTAGGGGTCGCTCCCGAGCCGGTGACGGGTACGCAGATCGACCCAGGTCGTGGGCATGATCTGCATCAACCCCATCGCGCCCGCCGGAGAGATCGCGCGCACCTCGCCGGCGCTTTCGACGCGCATGACGGCGCGGATCCAGCTCTCCGGAACGCCGAAGCGCTGCGCCGCTTCGGTGACGAAGGCGGCAAACGGATCGGCTGGAACCGAGCGGACGATCTGCGGTGTCTGGCCGAGTGCGGCTGCGGGCGGGCCGAGCTGGATCAGCAGGCCGGAAACGAGAAGCGGGGAGAGACGCCGGGCGGCGCGTAACCGCCCGGTGTCCGTCGAGGGCTCATGCGAGCGGCGAAATCTCCACATCGGCTCAGTCCTGCTCGTTGCGCTTGGGCGGACGGCTCCAGTTCAGGCCCCAAGCCGATTTGTCGTCGCCCGACTGGAACAGGTTGGCGCGCATCGGGCGTGCCAGCGTGGGATCGTCGAGCAGCAGCGAGACATAGTCGCCGGCCTTCTCGCCGGTGCGTTTCCAGCCGGCGCCGACCTCCGGGCCGTCCTCATCGCCGAGATGGACGCGGAAGTCGGGCGCATTCTCGGCGTCGGACGGATCGGCCGGGAGGAGGACGAGTGCAGCATCCAGCGTGAGCGTTCGGATGTGGCCGGAATAGCCGGACTTGGTGCGGGTGAAATGACCGATCAGCGCCATGGAAAGGCTCCTTCTGCTGGTGGTGGGGAAGAGGATCGGCGCGCGGTCATCGTGTTGGCGCGCGCCATTCGAAACGGCCGCTGCCGTCTTCGTCGGTCCACACCGGCATCGCGCGGCCGATGATCGTGCCCGTGGGAAGCGGACCGAAGTAGCGGCCGTCGAGGCTGTCCTCGACGGACCAGTTCATGAGGAAGATCTCGCCCGCCTCGATACGGCGGCAGCCCTGCCAGATCGGCAGGTCGCGACCGAGCCGGTCGCGCGCCAGCGCGTCTCCCATCGGCACGCCGTCGACGCTGACCTGCGCGCCGGCGCGGCAAACCCGTTGCCCGGGAAGGCCGGCGACGCGCTTCAGGAGCGGCACGCCGCGGGGCAGATAGCCACGCCCGGCGAGGAAGGACGCGAGCGGTTCCGGGGCGTCCACGGCGACGAGGTCGGTGACCTCAAGGCGCGGCGAGCGCTCGATCGCATAGAGGCCGATCGGCGTGCTGGCGGAGGCATTCCAGATCAGCCTCGGCGCGATCGGCAGCGCCGAGAGCCCGCCGATCAAGATCACGGCCAAGACCGTTGTCACCACATAGTCGAAGCGCGTCATGGCGCGACGCTCACGCGCAGGCGGAACGCGCCGTGCCGCGCGGCGGTATAGGTCCGCGGCTCCAACCCGGCGGCGAGCCGGTTGTGGACATGTCGCCAGTAATCCGGCGCGGCGTCGGCAGGATCGAGGCCGCGGTGCTCGACGGCGTCGATGGTCTGCAGCACGCGCTCGACTTTCGGCCATCCATCCACCGTCAGCAGGATGTCCGCGCCAGGACGCACCGATGGCAGCGTCTGAAAGGCCTCGCCGCGCCCCACGGCCCAGGCAATGGAGATGTTGGAGAGGATCGTGCCGAAGTCGTTGGCCGCCCACCGGACCAGGGCAAACGTACTTCCGGGTGGGAAGCTGACGACCCGTCGGCGGCGATCGAGAATCTGTTCGCGCGCGTGGCGGCCGAACCGGATCCAGTCCTCCTGCCGCTTCTCGATCCAGGTCAGCTCGACGTGGGTGAGCGGGTCGGATGCGGCGTCGGCGGAGCTCTGGTCGCGCCTCGCGGGGCTGGCGTCGGGGGCGATCATTGATCACCTCCTGCGTTCTCGGGATACTCACGCGCGAGCAGCGCGCGCAGCATGTCGGCGACGGTTTGCGCACGCTGGAACGCGGCGATCTTGATCCGTCCGCGCAGCTCCGGCGTGACGTCGATGGTTAGCCGGGCCGTGAAGGCGGCGGCATCGCCGCTTCGCGGCCGTTGCGGGTCGCAGGCCTTGATCCAGCTGTCCGGATCAGCGGGACGCTTGGCGAAGGCACGCTTCGACGACCGCTCGGTCACCATGTGATCCTCCCGATTTCGGCGCAGAGGGCGGTGATCTCGCGCGCCGCTCGGCTGTGTCCGTCGACCTCCGAGACGAGCCGTCCGGATTGGGCGGTGTCGGCGAAGGCGACGCGCTGGCCGATGGTGGAAGCCAGCAGCGGCGGATCGTGGTCGGCGAGCGTCTCGGCGGTGTCGCGGGCGATGACGGTGCGCGCGGCGCAGCGGTTGAGCACGAAGCGTGCGGCGAGATGCGGGCGGTAGATGCGCGCCTCGCCGAGCAGCGACAGCATCTCGGCGGACGCCCAGCCGTCGAACGGCGACGGTTGTACCGGGATCAGGATCAGATCGGCGGCGAGCAAGGCCGATCGCATCAGCCCGGCGACGCGCGGCGGGCCGTCGATGACGATGTGATCGGCGTCCCGCGCCAGCTCGGGTGCTTCACGGTGGAGGGTGTCTCGCGCCAGACCGACGACGCCGAACAGGCGCGGCAGGCGTTCACGGGCGCGCTGCTGCGACCAATCGAGCGCGGAGCCTTGCGGGTCCGCGTCGATCAGGGTGACGCGCAGGCCGTGGCGTGCCCATTCGCCGGCGAGATGCAAAGCGAGCGTTGTCTTGCCGACGCCGCCCTTCTGGTTGAGGAGCGCGACGATCATGACGCGCTCCGGAGCAGGGCCTGGTGGTTATCCGCAGGCGTGCAAAACGGCGGCCGCGTTAGAAAGATTCCGAAGGAATCTAGGTTAGGTAAGTTACGGGGGCCCCAAGCTGCTGAATCGAAACCTGGAATCGGCGATTCCGGTCCCCGATAGCACGAGAATCGGGTCCCCGATGGCACGATAGGGGCGGTCCCCGATAGCACGAGACGATTCACAGCTTATCCCCTGATCGAATTGGCGACCGGCGGTGACGCCGCGGTGTCCCGAGCGCGTCGGGATCGGTGGTGACGAAGGACAGGATTTCAGGGCCGCCGGCGCACGGCTCGATGCGCAAGCGATAGCCGGGCAGCGGCTGGCGGCGGACGATGTCGCGCAGGTCGTAGGCGAAGTGCTTGAGCGGCGAGAGGCTGCCCGACTTGGCGTGGAGGTGCGCGAAGTCGAAGCGCCAGCCGTGCTCCTGGCGACCGCCATGCTTGCGGACGAGCCGATAGAGCCAGCGCTCAAGGCCCCCGGTGAGGTCGAAATAGGCGCGGTCGATGGTCAGCACGAGCGCGTCGTCGAGCACCGCGGCGTAGAACCAGTCGGGCACGATCAGTTCGAGGCCGTGCGGCCGGCCGCGCGCGTCGGCCTTCTCCTTCCACTCGTTGATCCAGGAGAAGCGGTGCATCCGCCGCTCATTGGGCTGGCGGATCGAAGTCGCGATCGTGGTCGATTGCAGCCGGTCGAGCGCCGCCTTCAGGCGGTCATAGTCGCGTAGAGACACGCCGCGACCGATGAAGTTCAGGATCTCGTAGGGCGTCGTCCCCATCAGCCGCGACGGGCGCAGGCCGGCATCACGCGCCTCGACGATCTGGCTCGCGGCCCAGATCAGCACGTCGGCGTCCCAGATGGTCGCCATGCCGTGCTCCGGCACGGCTTCGACCCGGATGACGACCGGACCCGCCTTGAAGGCGATCGGCGCGAGGCGCTTCGATTTGGCGAGCGAGAAGAACGGATAGGCCATGAGATCCTGCGCATCCCTGGGCGCCAGGCCGCCGGGCAGCGCTCGGAAGAGATCGAGCTGCTCGCGTTCGTGGCGTGGGCGAGGCGGTGACATCCGGGGACGTCTCAACGGGCCTGGCGGCCGGCGCGGACCGGCGCCGCAGGTTCATGGCGCTTGGCGGGAAGGACGCTCCCGCGCGGGTCGGAGGTGGAGGTGACCGCGCCGCGATCGGCCCAGGCCTGCAGGTCGTCGACGGCGTAGACGACACGGCCGCCGAGCTTGCGATAGGCGGGACCAGTGCCATAGGTCCTGTGTTTTTCCAGGGTGCGGCCGGACAGACCGAGGAAACGTGCGGCTTCGGGTGTGCGGAGATAGCGCGGCGGCAAGCCGGCTGCGTTGGCGGACATGATCGGGCCTCCGGGGCGTTCGGTGAGGCCGCTGGCGATTAGCGGCGAGCGAAGGCCATGGTGGCGAAGAGCTGCCGCGCGGGGGGATGGCGAAGATGGGTGGGCTTAAATCGCACCCCTTTGGGCGTTCAGGTACGGCGTCGGCTGCGCAGCAGCTTGCGATAGCCGCCGGCGATCAGCGCTGCGCCGTCCTTGACGAGGTCGATGGTGCTGTCTCGAAGCGCGGAGGTCTTCCACGCGGCCTCGCCGACCCGTGAAGCACCGTAGATCGCGGCGGCGATCTCGCGATAACTTGCGCCGTTCATGTGCCCGTCAACCGCTTGCAGCATGTAACGCAGCCGGCGTCGCTGCTGGGCGGTGAGACGGCCGTCCGGCGGTACGGACCGCTTGTTGAGGGCGCGCCATAGCCGTGTCACAGCTTCGATCCGGTCGAGCCCGTCTGCGCCGAGGGGGACGAGCGCCGCGAGGGGCTGGGTGGGAACGGCAGCGTCGACAAGAAGGAGGCGGACGGCTTTCGGTCCGCGTCCGTAGACCATGCTGAGCCCGTCGACGCCTGCACGGGCGTCGCCAAGCTCTCGGCCAGAAGACAATCCGCCGTCCAAACCCGGGATCGGCGGAACCGCTGCTACAATGACGCTGCCTGGATCAATCTCCGGCGCCCAGAACACCGTCGTCTCAGTTGCGTTGAGGATCGGTGGGACGGGGAAATCGCAACCCCCATCGCAGGCGCACTCCCTCGGTGATGATCTGCAGGCTGGTGGCGGGCCGCTCGGTGTCAGCGTAATCGCGTTGATAATCGCGGTTGCGGCGCAGACATTCCCAGGCGAGGTCCGGGGCAATGAGTTGGTCGAGGAAATCGTAGCCGGGTGAAGTGCGCCACCCGGACGTGTCGGGCGTCATCGGTATCCTCCTGGTCGCACGCGTGCGGGACGGGGAAGAGACGATCCACGGTTGAGCGAGGCGCGGGAAGTCAGCGCGTCGGCAATGGGTGATGCCGCGGCGGCATCGCGCTTAGTGATGGCCTTCACGGACGAGCTGGCGGTAGCCGTGCTCGGTCATCCAGCGCGCGCGCGCCAGGTGGCTGTGGTGAACGCGTTGGGCCCGTTCGGGCTCGCGGTCCGGATCGATGCCGAACAGCAACGCGACCGCCTCTCGCCAGTCGGCTCCATCGGTGTCGGCGTCGAGCAGGCGCAAATAGAGCTTCACATGCGTGCGGTCGTAGGCGGTCAGCGCCGGGCTCTCCGGCGGCTGATCAAGGAATTCTTGCTGGGTCATGCGTTCCCCCCGCCGTGATGAGCGCCGCTGAATCAGCGGTTAACCATATCCAGAATTCTGCGACATGCGAGGGGCGATGGGGGACATCACCCGATGAACGCGCGGCATCACCGCCGGGTCGCCAGGTAGGGCGCACCTCAAGTTGCTGAGCCGATCTTCGCACGGACAAGCATGACTCCTTCACCCTGGTCGGAGGTGAGGAGGACGATGCCGCTTCGTTCCAGGGCCCGACGGACCTGATCGCGCGTGCTTTCGAACACCTCGAGACCGTTGACGGATTCGAGGCGTTTGAGCGCGGTCAAAGAAACCTGGGCCTTGTCAGCGAGCGTCTCCTGGTTCCAACCGAGCAGCGCGCGTGCGGCCCGCGACTGTCGGGCGGTGATCATGCATGATCACCTCCCACCGACACGAACGTGCACGCCAGAACTACGACTATAATAGTCGTCCTGGTGCCAGAGCCGCCAGTGTTTTTCCGTTTCGGGGCACCTTTTCCGGGTGGAGCGGCCGACCTGATTCGGTCGCCTGATCCGTTGCTGATGTCTGGCCCAGTGGATCAGATGAGCCGTATCGTCAGACCCCTAGGTATGAGCGCAAATCGACTGTTCTCGGAGGGGGATCGAGCCGTCCGCCTCCACAAGCCCAAGGAGGATTCAGCGCACCAGAATGGCGGTGGGCGCGCGCCGAATTGCCGGTCGCCGCCGCGCCGGCGCTTGCGGATCTGCTTAGTTCACGACATAGGTTAGACCCTGGCGTCGGGCGTAGGCGACCGCGGATTCGAGAGTCGGAAACCGGAGCTCGACCTGCGTCAGCGGATCGTCACCACCCGTCCAACCCATCAAAGGCTCGATGAAGGGTGGGGTTCGCCGTTCGAAGCGGAGAATCCAATGCTTCGTGCGCGCCTTGCCCGAGGTCATGACCGAGCGTGAGGGGCGAAAGATCCGAGCGACGGCATCGGGAGGAAACACCGAGTCCGGGTCGTGCGCACGCGGCGCCCGGCGGCCGAGGTCGGTGCGACTTGTCTCGGGCAGGGGCTGCGCGGGTTCTATTTCTCTCCAAACATAGCTCACGACCTGTCCCTCCCGCGAACGGCGAAGGAAAGGCCGGGGGGGACCCGGCTGGGTCTGCCCCCTGGCCTCGTCAGGCTTACTGCGCCTGGGCGCCGCCGTTGATGGCGATGCGCTTGGCTTTGGACTGAGCCCTTTCGGACTTCGGCAGGGTGACGGTCAGCACGCCGTTCTTGAAGTCGGCAGCGACCTTCTCCTCCTCGACGTCGAAGCCGAGCCCGATGCGGCGCTCGAAGCGGCCATAGGTCCGCTCGCTGAACTGCCGCGCCGCGTCTTCGGTGTGGGAGCGCTTTTCGCCGCGGAGCGTCAGGACGCCGTCCTCGATCAGGACCTCGACGTCCTTCTCCTCCAGGCCGGGGAGTTCTGCGGCGATACGCACGTCCTTCTCGGTCTCCGTCACCTCGACGCTTGGCCACGCCGGGGTGCGGCCGAAAAGACCGGGCGCGCCGAAGTCGCGGAAGGCCTCATCGAACAGGCGGTTCATGTCGCGATGGAGCGACAAGAACGGGCTCGGGGTCCCGCTCCGATAGGCGGTCGGGGTCTGATCGGTTTCCCGACCCCAGTGGATCAGATCACGCACGTTCATCGTCATGTCCTTTCTCAAAGCAACATGGTTGAATGAGGTGCGCCCGGAGCGCCGGACGCCCCTCGGAGCCGGACCTCAATCGAGCGTCCGGCGCGCCAGAAATTTGGGAATGGGGCGGCCGGAGGTCAAGAACCACACGGTCGTGGTTGGGCAACTTTTCGATGAAGAAACAGCTTCGTCGGGCTGATCGCGACCTTTGGGCGACGCGCAGTCCCAGACATCTGCAAGATCAGGCAAGCTTGTTTGAACCAAACCGGCTTTGTAAAGTTACAGGCTGCGATGGAGTCTTGCGCCAAAGGGGCTGGCCTTGTGACGAACTGAGGTCGTGCGACCCGGCCGCGCGCTCCAAGCGCGTTTGCACCGGGGAGCGTCGACCGTGGAAGACCGACCGCAACTGGATCGCTTGGCCGCGAGTGGCATCGCCGGTTTCGATTCCGTCGTGCATGGCGGGTTGGCGCGCGAACATATGTACCTGGTCGAGGGCACCCCGGGCTCCGGCAAGACCACGCTCGCGCTGCAGTTCCTCCTGGAAGGCGTCCGGTCGGGCGAGCGATGCCTCTACATCACGCTGTCGGAAACCGAGCGCGAGCTGCGCGCCACCGCACTTAGCCACAGCCTCGACCTGAATGGCTTGACCATCCTGGAGGTCGCGCCGCTGGAAGCCGACCTGGAGCAGCAGCAGGGCATCATCCACGCCGCCGAGGTCGAGCTCGACCACACCGTCGGTCTGATCATCGACAAGGTGAAAGCGCTCCGGCCGGACCGCCTGGTCATCGATGCCCTGACCGAATTGCGTCTCCTCGCGCTCGACTCTTTAAGCTACCGCCGCCAGCTGCTGACCTTGAAGCGTTTCTTCGCCGATCAGCAATGCACCGTCCTGGCGCTCGATGATCTCACCGACAACGCGCAAGGTCTTCAGTTGCACAGCATCGTCCATGGCGTCGTCACCCTCGAGCAGCGGCGGATGCAATACGGCGTGTTTCGCCGCCGCATGTGCGTCGCCAAGCTGCGCGGTGTCGATTACCGCACCGGCTATCATGACTATGCAATCTGCAAGGGCGGTATTTTGGTGTACCCGAGCCTGATCGCGGCCGAGCATCGGACCGAGTTCACGGCAGATGTGCTGCGGAGCGATGTCGGGCCGCTCGATGAGATGCTCGGCGGAGGGCTTCAGCGCGGGACCAGTACGCTCCTGCTCGGTCCGTCGGGGGTCGGCAAGTCGTCGCTCGCGCTGCAGTACACGATGGCGGCGGCGCGCCAGGAGCAGCGGGTGGCGATCTTCGCTTTCGACGAGAACTACCGCACCGCCGAGGCGCGAGCCGCAGGGCTCGGCATGGAGATCGAGGCGGCGAGAGAGAGCGGAACGCTTGTCTGGGAGCAGATCAACCCGGTGACGCTGTCACCGGGCGAGTTCGTCGACAAGGTGAAGCGCAACGTCGAGGCGGGCGCGAAGCTGGTCGTGATCGACAGCCTCAACAGCTATATGGCGTCGATGCCGGAGGAGCAGGCGCTCATCCTGCATATGCACGAGCTGCTGGCGTATCTCGGGAATCAAGGGGTGGTCACCATCCTGATCATGGCCCAGCACGGCATGGTCGGCGACGTGGCGGCGCCGATTGATCTCAGCTTCCTCGCCGACGGCATCGTCCTGCTGCGTTACTTCGAGGCTGAAGGCGAGGTACGCAAGGCGATATCGGTCTTGAAGAGCCGCAGCGGCCGGCACGAGACGACGATTCGCGAATATCGTCTGATATCTGGCGAGGGCGTCAGCGTCGGTCCGCCAATTCGTTCATTCCGTGGGGTCCTGTCGGGCGCGCCCACCCTCGTTGATAGCAAGCAGGCCATGCCGGACGCCCGTGATGACGCAAATCCCGGGCGCTGAAGAACGTGATGAGCGCGTCCTGATCTTGGCGCCGTCGCGTCGGGACGGTCCCACCGTCGCGGCGATCTTGGAGCGAGCAGGACTTGGGACGCAAACCGTCGCCACGCTCGCCGAGCTCTGCCGGGCGATGGAAGAAGGGGTTGGCGCCGCGATCGTCGTCGAGGAGGCGGTATCACCGCCGCCGGCCATGGCCATGCTTCAAGCCTGTCTTGAGCGGCTGCCGGCGTGGTCGGAACCACCGATCCTCGTGGTCACCGCCAGCGGCTCGCGCGGCAGCGCCGGGTTCGGACGCGGCAGTGAACACTTCGCAGGCTTCGGCAATCTGGTGCTGCTGGAGCGGCCGCTTCGCTCTGTAACGCTGGTAAGCACCCTGCATTCGGCGCTCCGGGCGCGACGGCGGCAATATCAGGTGCGCGACCATTTGCGCGAGCGTGAGCGTGCTGAGGCGCGGTTGCGCGCGCAGGAGCAGGACCTGCGCGATCTCAATGAGACGCTCGAAGAACGGGTTCGCGAACGCACCGCAGAGCTTGAGGCGACGAACCGCAGGCTGGCCGTCGAGATGGAACAGCGGCAGGAGGCCGAGCGGGCGCTCCGCCAGGCGCAGAAGATGGAGGCGATCGGCCAGCTCACAGGCGGCGTCGCCCACGACTTCAACAACCTCCTGATGGTGGTCTCTGGCGGGCTGGACATGTTGGGGCGGGCGCCCGACCCGGAGCGCCGCGAGCGGATCGTCTCCGGCATGCGCCAGGCCGTCACGCGGGGTGCGTCGCTGACGCGCCAACTGCTTGCCTTCTCCCGACGCATGTCATTGGCGCCCGAGGCGATCGATTTGCGTGCCCGCTTCGACGATATGCGCATCCTGATGACAGGCGCTCTGCGCGAGGATATCGCGCTCGAGGTCGAGCTTGCGGAAGACCTCTGGCCGGTGATGGCGGACCAGACGCAGCTCGAGCTTGCCATCCTCAACACGGTCGTCAACGCGCGGGATGCCATGCCGCAGGGCGGGACCGTGACGATCTTCGCTGGCAATGCGCGACTGGACGGCCGTGGCGAAAGTCGTCTCACCGGTGATTTCGTGCGGATCGAAGTTCGTGACACCGGCACCGGAATAGCACCCGACGTCTTGGATCGGATCTTCGATCCCTTCTTCACGACCAAAGAGGTCGGAAGCGGCACCGGTCTCGGCCTCAGCCAGGTCTATGGCTTCGCCAAGCAGTCGGGGGGACATGTGAAGGTGCGAAGCCGTGTCGGGGAGGGGACGAGGATCATCCTTCACCTGCCGCGCGCCAACAGCCTTCCGCTCGCGGCGGCTGTCGAGGCGAGTCCACCCGCGATTCCGGTACCAGGCCCGAAGGGCGAGCGCCGGATTCTCCTGGTTGAAGACAATGACGAGGTCGCGGAGCTGGCCGGCCAGATGCTGGAGGGGCTCGGCTTCACGGTTCGCCGGGCGGAGAGCGCGCCAGCCGCGCTCGCGCAATTGGAGAACGGCCACGCCGCCGATCTGGTGTTCTCCGACGTGGTGATGCCGGGCGGCATGAGCGGCATTGAACTCGCCCGCGAACTCGCGCGCCGCCGTCCGGGCCTGCCCGTCGTGCTCACGAGCGGGTTTAGCGACGGCCAGCGGGATGGCGACGCAGACGGCTTGAAATTGTTGCGCAAGCCCTATCGGCTCGACGAGTTGGAAGCGGCTCTCGCGGCCGCCTTGGGAGCGCATCTCTCTTCCGGCTGAAACGACCGGGGCGGCACGCCAAACCTGCCCGAGAGCTGAAAAGACGCCCCGCCCGGGTTGCCGGGCGGGGCGCTTGCGGGGCGTCTCAGTCGCCGTTGCGGCGGCTGGGGCGGGACCAGATGAGGCTGAAGCCGTCGCCTTCCTCGTCGTCGAAGAGATTGGCGTAGATCGGAGCGGTGAAGCTCGGATCGTCCAGCTTGAGGCCGAGATAGTTGCGGCCCTCGTTGGAGCGCTTCGACCAGGCGGCCCCGATCTCGGCGCGGCCGACGAAGACGCGGTGGCTGGGGGCGTTCTCGCCGCTGGTCCGGGCTTCGGGGACGATGCGGACGTTCTTGGTCTGGACGCTGAGGGTAACGATTTCGCCGGTGTACTCGTTCGAGCCGGTCTTCTTGAAGGTGCCGATGGTGGCCATGGGAAATCTCCTTGAGCTTGTCTGTCGAGCCCGCACCATTGCGGCCTCGATGGTGATCGCCCGGCCGGAGGCGATCGACGGCGCACCCGAAGGGCGTCAGACAGCAAAGGAGGGACTTTCTTGGTGCGCGAGGAATGCCGGCGGCCCGGGGCCCCTACGCGACCTGTCGCGTGGGGTGGGTTCCGGCAGGGGAAGAAAATCTTGACGGTGCTGTTGCGCCTTAGGCGATCGAGGCGAAGCCGTCCTTCGGCCAGATACACCCATCGAAGAGGCCGTGTCGGTGCGCTCGCAACAGGCAATGGGTCAACGGAGACCTGGCGATCTGTCGCCGCTCGCAAAGCCCGGCTCCGGACAGATGGCGATCGTCATCAACTTGGCGTCCGTATAGGCTCGTGCGGTCCCGCACGGTTCTCGGCAGGGACGCTGCTGCTCACGTCTTCATCGATCGCGCGCGACTGCCGAGCTCCGTCGAAGCGCTCGAACGGCGCGGCTCTCGGCTGGATTTGACGGCTGCGAGCCTCCTGATCCCCGACCGTCCTACCGCCGAAGACGTGAGTTGCGCCAGCGCCTCGTCCCGCAGCTGCCGTCGCCCAGGTGGGTGTTACGCCCCCGCGAACCTCTCGCTCGATCGGGCGGGAGCGGCGGCAGCGATCCGGGTCCATGCCGTGATGCCGACCGCGACAGCGCCGACGATGGAGAACAGCGTCTGCCAGGTTTCCGAGGGCACCGCGTGCTTCGCGATCCCATGGACGGCGTGGTAGCCGGCCAGCGCCGCGGGCGCTGCAAACACCAGCCCGACGGCCAGCCGCAGCCAGGCCGGACGGGTGAGGGTGAAGAGGAACTGGCCGAGCCCGAGCGTCAGCCCGGCGGTTATAAGGCCGGCCAGGATGCCGCCGGGCCAGCCTGCGCCCATCTCATAGGCCCAGCTGCCGGCGGCGACGCCGGCGAACAGGGGCAGCGCGTAGATGGCGAGCGTGAAGAGCAGCCAGCACAAGATGCCGATGGCCGTGATGCTGATGAGGATGCCAATAACCATGGTGGTGCTCCATGCGAATAGTCTATGGGTCGCGCCTTCCACCACCGCCACGGCGCAGATCGAAGTATAGCCGAAAGAGAGCATGCGCGGGAGCGGAAATCCGGCAGGATCTCCGCTCGACTGAGCCCTTCGTGCTTAGGGCGCGAAGGGATCCACTTCGTGGACGATAGCCGCGGCGTCGCCGTCATATTCGTTGGCGGGAACGACCGAGAGGCTGCCGTCACCGGCCTCGAAGATCACGATGGTGACCATCAGCGTCGTGGCGAGGCTGAAGGCGAAGGCGTGCGCTTGGTTGAGGGACATCGTTCCGGCTCCTGTCTGGAGGCGGGGGACCAACCCCCGCGTGACTGGCGCCCGATGTGTCCGGCCGAGGGCCGCAATCACCGCGCAGGCGAAGCCGCAGCGGCGGCATGCGCGCATAGCCGACCCTTTATGGGTTGATGGCGTTAGGGCCTCGGCCGGACCAAGGATTAGCGCAAGGACAAGGGGGCTGGTCGGACGTCCGGACCGGAGGCTTGACTGGATTCTCCATTACGACGCGCGCCGATCTTGATCGGTTGGTCACGACACAGCCTCGCTGATCGCTATTCGGCCGGCACCTGTCTTTCGACCCGTGACGGAGGGGCACGGCTACCCCCCGTCAGAAGCGGAGTTGAGGCTGGGCGCCAACGCTCAGGGTCCCAGCCGCGGGCAGGCGGCTTGACGCTCGATATGCACCGATATACATATGTATCATGATGCAACAAAGCGTTTTCCAGACATTGGCCGACCCGACGCGGCTTCGTATCGTGGAAGCGCTGGCAGCCGGGGAACAGGCGGTGGGCGACCTCGTTCGTGCCGTGGACATCGATCAGTCCGGCGTTTCGCGGCACCTGAGAATCCTCGGGGAAGCGGGATTCGTCGTCATGAGGCCCGATGGGGCAAGGCGCCTCTACTCGCTCCGACCTGAGCCGTTCCATGCGATCGACGACTGGGTTCGAAGCTATCGCAGGCTTTGGGAGGGCCGGCTCGATCGTTTCGATGCAGCTCTGGCGCGACGGGCGAGCGCGCGGCAATCCGAGGGTGAGAAGTGATGGCGCAGGCCAGCGAGCGGGCCGCGGGTCCGATCAGGTTCGAGCGGGTCTATGACGCATCGATCGAGGACGTCTGGGCGCTATGGACCACGAAAGAAGGGCTGGAGGAGTGGTTCGCACCCGAGGGAATGCGCGTCGAGATGACGGCCCTTCAGCTGCGGGTCGGCGGCGCCTTTGATTATGTGATGACCGCGGTGGGTGCCGAGCAGGTCGCCTATCTGGCGAACCTCGACATGCGGCAGACCGCGAGGGTGAGCGGTCGGCTCGTGGAGATGGTGCGCCACCGGCGGCTGCGCATCCGCTTCGACATGGACTTCGTCCCCGGCGTCGAGCCGTATCCGTATGACATGCTGGTTGAGATGAGCGTCGAAGCCGGGCGTGTTCGGATGGTCCTTACCGCGGATCGTCATCCGGACCCCGAGATGACAAGCGGCGCAATCCTTGGATTGACCAGCCAGCTGCAAAAATTCGACCTGGCTATCTCAGCAAGAGCAACAAAGGAGCAACGTCCATAATGCGACCCCTTCTCTACTCCATCAACGTGACGATCGACGGTTGTGTCGACCATAGCGCCGGCTCTACGGACGCGGTGCTTCTGGAGGAGGCGCTGCGTGCAACACATCGCCATGCCATAGCGAGCATGGGCCGCGCCGATGCGCTGCTCTTTGGTCGCGTCACCTACCAGATGATGGAGGAAGCGTGGCGGCTGGAGACGCGGACCTTGACAATGCCCGAGTGGACGGACCCGTTCGCACGGACCATTGATGCGATGAAGAAGTACGTCGTTTCCAGCACGCTCGGCGAGGTCGATTGGAACGCGGAGCTGGTCCGTGGCGATTTGGCCGAGGCCGTCCAGGCGCTTAAACAAGAACCCGGGAAGGCGCTGTTCACCGGTGGCGTCAGGCTCCCAATGGCGTTGGCGGAGATGGATCTGATCGACGAGTATGAGTTCGTGGTCCAGCCCATTATTGTGGGGCGTGGCCCCAGCTTGTTCGCCGGCCTCTCAAAGGTCATCGACTTGAAACTCGTCGACCGGATTGAGCTGAGCTCCGGCGCCGTGGCTCTGCGCTATGAGCCAAGAAGGTAGGTTGGACGCAGCTCGCAGGCCCCTTTGCTTCCAATCACATGCACAACAGGGACAAATCGGAGTCTTGCGACCAATGGCTTAGGTGCTAGCTCGTTTGACGAGTGGCCATTACATGGCTCCCCGACCGGGTTGTCGCGGCAGGCACCCAAGGGGGCGTTCGTGTTGCTACCTGGCTTTGTCGTAGCAAGCTGTAAGGAGGCGCTGCATGGCTTACGAAGGCAGCTGTCACTGTGGGAAAGTAGCATTCCGAGTCAACGAAGACCCTCCAGTGAATGCGGTCAGGTGTAACTGTTCGCACTGTCGAAGGAAGGGGTTTTTGCTATCCTTTGTGCCGTCAGGCAGTCTAATGATCCTTCAGGGAGAAGAGGTGCTTACAGATTATTTCTTCAATAAACATGCCATTGCTCACCGGTTCTGTTCGACATGCGGTTGTGAGGCGTTTGGTTATGGCAAGGGTCCAGATGGTGCTGATATAGCGTTCATTAACCTACGGTGCGTGCCGTCGATCGATCTCGATGGCCTGGCAATTCAAGACGTGGACGGTGCTAATCTTTAGATATGCCTGATCGCACCGTTCCCGTGGATGAGTCGAATGCTGAGACGCGGGCTGTTCCAAATATTATCGGTTGATGGCGTCAAGCGATCGGTCGGACCAAGGATCAGCGCAGCAAAGCGGGAGATGGTGGCCGGCGATGGGTGGTTCGATGGTTGTTCTGGATACGGGCCGGACTTCGCCCTTGTCGTGAGCCCGCAGGGGAATGCAACAGTGCGCGGCCTGAAACGGAACGGTCCTACGGCACCGAATTGAGACGCTCAGCCAGACGATCCAAGCCGCCGCGAATCATGCTCGCATACGGCGTGTCGGGCAGATCTGCGGTGGCGGCCATTCCAGCCGCGAGATGGCGCTGGCAACCCGCTCTGTCTCCTAGGCGCAAATAGTCGTCGCCGAGGTTGAGATGTAACGACGGCATGAAAGCCGCAATAGATAGGCTGTCGTGATGCCCTTTAGCTTCGGCGTCGGTGCAGCGCAGCGCTGCAGCTAGCGCTCGCTGGTCCCATGCCAGCTCATCCTGCAGGTCGTCCTGCGCATCGGCCATGAAGTGCGCCAGTGTGCACTCATGGAGGGGTCTTGGATCGAGCTCAATTTTAACCCAGATATCCACGAATGCTTGGCGCGCTTCGGCTCGTGCACCACTTTGTAAGGTCGTGATGGCTGCTTGGATTTCTGTCATGATAGGATCGTCGGACATTGGCAAATCCTAACAAAATAGTTGGTGTTGCGGAAGTCCGGGGCTAACTCGCCCCGGCTCCAAAGTGCCAAACCGGGATGCCGAGCTTTTTGGCTTTGTCGGCGAGGTTGTCCTGAATGCCGGTGCCGGGGAAATGCAGGACCCCGATCGGCAGCACGTCCAGCATCTGATCGTTGCGCTTGAAGGGCGCGGCCTTGGCGTGCCTGGTCCAGTCGGGCTTGAACGCCACCTGCGGCACCTTGCGATGGTCCGCCCAACGGGATGCGATGCGTTCGGCGCCCTTCGGCGAACCGCCGTGGAGCAACACCATGTCAGGATACTTGGCGTGGACCTGATCGAGCTTGGCCCAGATCAGACGGTGGTCGTTGAAGTCCAGCCCGCCGGTGAAGGCGATTTTCGGGCCAGCCGGGAGCATGACCTGCGTCTCGGCCCGCTTCTTCGCCGCGAGGAAATCACGGCTGTCGATCATCGCCGAGGTCAGGTGGCGGTGGTTGACCATCGATCCGCTGCGGGGTCTCCACGATGAGCGGGTTTGGCGCTCGAACTGCTCGGCGGCCTGGTCGCGCATCAGTTCGAAGGCGTCGCGCCGCTCGATCAGCGTCTGCCCTTCGGCAGTGAGGCGTTCCAACTCGACCGACTTGACCTCGCTGCCGTCCTGCTCGCGCTGCGAGCGGCGCTGCGCCTGCTCGTTGTCGTCCAGTTCGCGCTCGATCCGCTCGGTGGCGCGGTGGAAGAGGTTGACCGTCGACCAGAGGAGGTCGTCGAGGTCCGGCTCGAGGCGGGTGTCTCCGAGCGTCGAGATCAGGGCGTCGAAGATGTCCGCGATGGCGCCTGCCACATGTTTGCCATCGGGCAGCTCCCTCGGGTCGGGGTCGTCCGCGAAGGGACGGTAGCCATAGAGCTGAAGTTCGCTGAGGACATGGTCGGTGGGAGATGCGGCGTGGTCCGGTTCGTGGTCGTGATGCTCGCTCATGGGATGCTCCGTCGGTCGTGACCGCGACCCTCGCGGCCTTCATGGCGACGAAAGCTGGCGAGCGGACCGGACCTGCACCCGCAGCGAAGCGCAGGGCCGAAGCGTCAGCGGAGGATGGCGGAGGCCGGCTATTTTGTTTCGCGATGGAAAGCGGCCCACGGGGCCGCGCCGGAAAATAGTCGGCTGCAGACATTGCCGGTCCGGCCCGGTTGCCGGCCGATCGCCCTCTCGAAGGCCGGGGCGCGGTCCTCCCCGACACGGGAAAGCATCTGAGCGAGGCGGAGACCGGATTGCCTGCCACATCCATTCTCGGCCTATGCCGCCAGCTCCATGAAACGCGCGACGTCGTGCGGCGCGATCTGCGCCCGCAAAGCGGCCCGAAGGCGATTCTGACCCAGGATGCGCAGATCCTCGTTGAAGTCCTCTAGGCTTGGCGACAGCACGATCGCCTCGATGCCGGCCGCGTCCGCTCGGTCGATCAAGGTCGCCATCGCCCGGTCGCCTGCCGGATCGTCGTCGCGCGCGATGTAGAGCCGGCGCAGTGTGTCGGGGAAGAGGATGGCAGCGAGGTGCGCAGCGGAGAGCGCCGCGGCCGCCGGCATTGCAGGCAGCGCTTGGCGTAGCGACAGCATGGTCTCAATGCCTTCGCCGGCCGCCATCACCTCGTGCGCCACACCGAAGCGCACGGCATGTCCGAGAAGCTCGCCCATCGCCCGCCTTGGTGTTTCGATCGGCGCCTTGCCGTCTGTCGTAGAATCCATGCCAGGGGGCGCAAGATAGGTGCGGTGCGCCCCGGTGATCCTGCCGTTGAGGTCGGTGACGACCGCGATCATTGCCGGCCACGTCTGGGTCGGAGAATGCTGGTCGGGGCGATAGTAGCAGCGAGGGTGGAAGCGCAGCGACCCGCTTGCGTGCAAAGCCGTAATGCCGCGTTTGCGCAGATACGTTTCAGCGATAGTGCCCGTAATCGGCTGCGACATGGCGATTAGACGCCGTGCCGCCTCCGGCGACCCTGTCGGAGCGGCGGCCTGGTGGGACGAACGCTTACAGGGCGTCGGCTCGGGATGCGGCAGGCTGAGGAAGCGGCGCGCCTCGTCGGCGACGTCCTTGAAACCGTGGAGGCCGCAGCTTTCGCGGATCACATCGAGTAGGTCGCCATGTTCGCCCGTCGCGGCATCGGTCCATTTGCCGGCAGCGCCCTTGCCGGATTCGGAGCCCTGCAGCCGGACGAACATCGACCGGCCGGTCGCGTTGCGCGCGTCGCCGACCAGCCAGTAGCGGCCCTCGCGGCGTCCGGCGGAAAGGTAATGGCGGCAGACCGCTTCGGCCTGACGGCCGAGACGTTGCGCGAGGTCTGATGCGGTGTTCGGCATGAGCGACCCCAGAAAAAGAAGGCCCGCCATCGCCGGCGGGCCTGAGGTGGAGACGGGTTTGTTGACGGACGTTATTCGGCCGCGACGGCGTGGGGGACGTTGGCCTCGGCTTCTTCATCATCGTCGACGGGCTCGAACTCGCCCATAGCCGTTTCGCCGCCGTCCTCCGCCGTCTCTTCGACGACCTCGGTGTCGGCGGGCTCGACCGGGGCCGGCGCCGCGATCCCCCCATCGGCGGTCGTCTCCGCAGCGGCGGTGACGATCGCCCGCCCAGGCGTGCGCAGCGGCTCCGGCAGCCAGCCCGAGCCAGCGAGGATCTGCGCGGCAGTCTCCGCCATGTCGCCCTTCTTCATGTGCTCGATGCGGTCACCGGCCCGGTCGCCCTTCGCCTCGCGCACGGCGGCGAGGATGCGCGCCTTAGTGACCCGGCCGAGGAACCCGTCAACGGTCGGGGTCCAGCCGGCGCCTGCCATGTCGAGATCGACCGCCTGGGCGAGTCGGTCGGCATGGAGGATCGCCCGCGGCCGGCGATTGTAGGGCTCGATCACGGCGTTGACCGACAGCGCGACGCAGTGCGCGAACAGCGCCTGCCGGCTGTCCGCATCGAAGCCGTCGAGCGCGTCCCAGAGCTCTTCCGGCTCCTTGGGAAGGGTGTTGGCCCAGGCCTGATGCCGCACATCGAGCGCGCGGGCCGACGGCGTATCGGCGAGCCCCGGCGCCTGAGCGGCGAAGCCGGCGCTCTTCAGGTCGAGCTCCAGGCAGGTGTCGAGCGCGTAGCGGTAGAACACGCGGATGCAGAGCGCGTGCAGCGCCGCCAGGAACGCCACGTCCGGGTTCTCGCCGAGCGCATGGCGCAGCGCGATCGTGCGATGCGCCGTGAGTTCCGCCATCAGCCGGTCGGGAATGGGCTTCAGGCCCTCATCCTCCTCCGGCTCCTCGACGTGTCCGACCTGAACGGTCGTGCCATCGTCGTCGACCTGAGCCGCGACGGTCCGCGTCTCCTCGCCATCGCCGGTCAGTTCGCCGGTGGCGCTGTCCTCCTCCGGCTCGATCGGCAGCTCGTCCTCCGACCGGACGAACCCGCGCTCGATCCGCACACTGCCGCCGGCGTCGATGCTCACGAAGGCGCCGGCGCGCCCGATCTCGTCGACGTCGAACCGTACCGGCCGCTGATCGAGGGCCTCCAGCGCGGTCTCGATCTCGCCCAGGCGTGCGTCCACCTCTTCGGGCAGCTCGTCCGCCTCGGCGTATTCGGCCTCCAGTCCATCGAGCTCGGCCTGGAGCGCGGCACGCGCGGCTTCCTCCTGCTCGGTAAGGGGGACCTCCTCGCCGCGCAGCTGACGAAGGCCAAACACATGGCCGTAGGGGAACGAAGTCGCGACCTCGGTCCACTTCCAGCCCTCGGCCTGTACCTCGGCCGCAGCTTCCCGGAGCTTCTCCGTCACCATCATTTCGAGCAGGCTGACATCCTGCAGCCAGCCGCCATCGTCGGCCTGGAACAGGTCGCGCAGGATCGTGCCGCCGGCCTCGACATAGGCGTCGATCCCGACGAACTGCGCCCGCTTGTCGGAGGCGCGGACGGCGTGCTCGGTCAGCATGCGCCGGATCACGTAGGGCTGCTTGTCGTAGCCTTGCGTCAGTCGTTCGAACACCTGCTCCTGGCGCTCATGATCGCCCGAGACGGTGAAGGCCATCAGCTGGTCCAGCGTCAAGCCGTCCTCGGCATAGACGTCGAGCAGGCGCGGCGACACCGAGGCGAGCTTCAACCGCTGCTTGACGACCGCGACCGGCACGAAGAACGCCGCCGCGATATCCTCCTCGGACTGGCCCTTTTCGCGCAACGCCTGGAAGGCCCGGAACTGGTCGAGTGGGTGGAGCGGCGCGCGCTGGACGTTCTCGGCGAGGCTGTCTTCCTCGGCGATGCCGTCGTCGCGCACGACGCAGGGCACGGGGGCAGTCTTGGCAAGGCGCTTCTGCTTGACCAAAAGCTCCAGCGCCCGGAACCGCCGACCGCCGGCCGGAATCTCGTAGATGCCAGTCTCGGTCCCGTCCTCGCCGACGATGGCGCGAACCGACAGGCCCTGCAGCAGGCCGCGCCGGGCGATGTCCTCGGCGAGCTCCTCGATCGAGACGCCGGCCTTGACGCGCCGGACGTTCGACTGGGAGAGCACGAGCTTGTTGAGGGGGATGTCGCGCGAGGACGACAGGGTAATCTTCTTCGATGCCGCTTGGGCCATGGTCTTCACTCCACGACGGGCGGCCGGGAGCCTCTCTCTCGGCCTCCTACCCGTCACGAAGCGCAGCGCCGCCCTCTTCCTCTGAAGAGAGCGACGCCGCAGAAACGTAGATCAGGAAAAGCGCAGAGCCGGAGAGCCGCGAACCGGCAAAGCCGATTCCACGGCTCGGCAGGAGTCAGGCCGCGCGGTCGAGGAGCTTCTTTGCCCGGGCTTCGAGATCCAGCCGCGCGTCCTGGTGCGGCTTGTCGCGGGCGACAGCGGTGATGCCCTGGACGAAGTCGAAGACGCTGGTCGGCGCGCGGCCCTCCTCGACGAGCACCGCCTCGATGATCTTGGCGGTTTCGGCCTTACCGAATCCACGCTTGCGCAGGAAGTCGGTCCGGTCCTCGTCCGTGCGGGCGACGATCTGCGCCCGGGCGGCCTTGATGCCATTGATGAAAGGCGCCGGTGAAGAGTTCGCGAAGCGCGTCAGCGCCGGCGCCGCCTCGTGAGCGAAACGGGAAGCGGCATATTTGGAGTGCCGGATCGTGATCTCCTCGAAGTCTTCGACGCCCCAGAGATTGCGGTTCTGGCAAACGGCGCGGAGATAGAAGCTGGCCATCCCGAGCGTCTTCGCGCCGACCTCCGAGTTCCAGCAGTAGAAGCCCCGGAAGTAGAGGTCGGGCGAGCCATCGGGCAGGCGCCCCGCTTCGATCGGGTTGAGGTCGTCGACTAGGAAGAGGAACACGTCTCGGTCGCTGGCGTAGAGCGTCGTCGTGTCCTGGGTGATGTCCACTCGCGGATTGTAGAAGCCGGTCGACCAATCGAGCACGCCTGGCACCTTCCAGCGGGTGTCGCCGGTGCCGTTGCCCGCGATCCGCTGCACCGCGGCGACCAACTCGTGATCATAGATGCGGCCATAGTCTGGACCGGTAACGGCGCACAGTTCGACGCGCCCGTCATCCGTCTCGAGGGTCTTGACCTGCTCGGCGCGGTGCGAGGTGAGGCCGTACTGCAGGTTGATGCCCGCCACCGGCGCCGGAAGTTGGCGCAGATAGGCGGCCGGCGCGCCGACCAGCGCGGCGAGTTGGCCGAAGCTCCAGTGCGTGGGTGCGACCAGGCCCCCGGAGCCGGGCAGCACCAGGTCGAGCCGCTCTGAATTGTCGCGGCTGGCTTCGACGCGAACGGCCGCGCTCTCGACGGTGCGGGTGCGGCTGCGCTCAGCCCGACCCTTTACCGACGCCATCAGCTCTGACAGTGATAGGTAGCGTTCGTCGGCCGGTCGGTTGAACCACTCGGACGACACGCGGCCGATTCGCTCACCTCGACTGACATCGACCTTGTAGCCGCCGCGCGCATCGGGGCGGGTATCCAGGACTTCAACTTCGGTCATGACTCATCTCCATGACGAGCCGGCCGGGAGCCTCTCTCTCGACCCTCAACCCGTCACGGCGATAGCCGCTGCCCTCTTCCTCTTATGGGCGCCTTGCGGGGCAGGATGCGCGGAATACGCGGCGCTCTAGCCCGTCATAGGCCTCGGCCAAAACAGCCAGAGCAGCAGGATCGCGGCCGCGATCCAGAGGATGACGATGGACGCGGCTGCCACCCGGCTGACAGGACGGTCCGCTCGCGAGTCGGCCTCCGCGCGAAACTCGGCCATGAGTTGAGGTGGGACCAGGCGCACAGCAAGGAGGATCGCCAGCGGCAACAGGACCATCTCGTCCAGATAACCGAGCACGGGGATGAAGTCGGGGATCAGGTCGATGGGTGAAAGCGCATACGCTGCGATCGCGGCGCAGACCGCCTTGGCATACCAAGGCACGCGAGGGTCACGCGCCGCAATCCAGAGCGCCTCGACGTCCCGCTTGATCCGTCGCGCCCAGCGTTTGATGCTTGTTAGTATACCTTCGCTCTCATCAGACAAATCTCTCTCCTGACTCGGCACCCTTGTGTCCAGTGAACCAAAGTAGGGTTGGGCAGCGCCAAAGTCGTGTCTTGCAGGGCGCGTCGCCGTGCCTCGCTCCGACGCGGAGTTTCAGCACTGCCTCCGGGTGCCGCCCGCACATGGGGTTCGGTGAGAGCACGGGCTGGCCCGGGGAAATGCTTCATCCCTCGCCGCCCTGCACCCAAAAGCCGCTGTCGAGTGCTTTTCGAAGGCGGGTGCTCACCGTGATCGCGTCCGCCGCAGTCCAGCCGGCGGCGCCCGCCTCCACGAACTCGGCCACACGATGGACACGCGAAAAAGGGCTGAGGGCTTGCAGGAAGGCGCGAATCTCGGGGTCGATACCCTCGAGCCCCTCCCGCTCGCACGCGGCGAGCGCCTTGCCGGGATCGTGTCGGACATCTGCGATGCAGCGCGCATCCGACCACCCGCGATGGTGAAGGTAGGCCTTCAGCAGCAGTTCCAATCCCCAATGGAGATTTTGGAACACATGCTCGTCGGTGCGGCCCCCGTCAGTCCCGTCGAATCGTTCTGCCGATGCGCAGAAATTTTCGCCCATGCTGCGGAGGTGTCGCACGAGAGTTTCCTGCATTTGCCTGCCCCACCCCGATCACTCCTACCGGTCACGCGCTCCGTCGGCCAGTCCGTCCTTTTTGTGCGCCGAGGCGCGCTACGGCGCCCGGCTCGTGCCGCTCCAGGAACCTGGGATCAGCTTGGGCATTGTGTCGGAAAGGGGGTGAGATGATCCTGCCTGCATCCGACTCGGAAGAAGAACGCACGTCGATACTCGTCGTTGAAGACGAGATCTTGGTAAGGTATGTCATATGCGACTACCTGAGAGACTGTGGCTTCCATGTCATCGAGGCTGGTACAGCCGACGAAGCTTTGGAATGCCTGCGGTCACATAAGGACGTAGGAGTGGTCTTCTCGGATGTGCGCATGCCAGGGTCGCTGGATGGCATAGGCCTTTCCCAGCGGGTGCGGCTTCTCTACCCGCATATCCCGGTAATCCTGACGTCTGGGCATCTGCTGCCGGGCGAGACCGACGGAACGCCGCTGATGACGAAGCCCTATGTACTCGGCGAGGTCGCTCAGAAGATCCGTGCCATTCTGGGCGGCGCGGGGGACGGTTCCACGTCGAACAGTGAAGCGGTATGACTAATCCCCATATTCTGTTGGTGGAGAGCGACGTGCTCGTGCGGAAGCCGCTCGCTGAATATTTGCGTGACTGCGGCTATAAGGTGGTCGAAGCCCTGAATACCGATGAAGCGGTTGAGGTGCTGACGACGGTCAACGCTGCCATCGGCATCGTGTTGGCCGACGTGAGCAGCCCCGGCAAGATCGATGGCTTCGGTCTTGCGAATTGGATGCGGTCGAACGGTATCGAGGCAAAGATCATTCTCGCCGGCACCGTCCAGAAAGCGGCCGCCAAGGCACAGGACCTCTGCGAGGACGGCCCGCTGTTGTCGAAGCCCTACGATCACTCGCTTCTGCTCAATCGCATCAAAAGCGAAGTGGCGGCGCGAGCGCGAAATGGAACGCCGGAGCCTGGCATCTGAGGTCGGCGTTGAGCGCGAAGAGCAAACGATGGACTGCGAAGAAAAGGCGCGGCTGGTTGGTGACTAGGAGGAGAAAACCGCGCGGTTTTCGCGCGCCGTGACGGTTCTCCAAAACAAGATGGCGACGTCTCCAAAGGAGGAATACGACCGTCTGCAACGGATTGTCGATGAGGCGCGGGTTGAATCGGAGGGCGCCCGGCTCACGCTGGAACCCCATATTTCTGAGCATGGTTGTTAGTGCGAGCCGATGGAACGAGCCCCTCTAGATGCCTTCTCCCAGAAGCGACTTCAGGTTGCGAAGGACAGTTAGGGCCATTTGGTCCGCCGTCGTGCTGCGCGTTCGCGCCAGACTGAGAACTGCCGACCGAACATCCTCCGGTCGGGTCGGCCTACCTTCGACGCGGGTGAACGGCCCATCGGTCTCGGTGAGCAATCGGTCGATGGGTATTGCTCGGTTTGTGGCATCCCGTTTGGGATTGGCCAGCATGTCGGAGTTGACGGAGAAGTAGCACCCCAACTGTGTCGCGCGTTTGACCTCGGCCGGGGTGCCGGTGAACCAATGCAACACGACACGGCCGCGATCTCGTGGGAGATGTTGCTCGACCATATCTAGGACGATCTTGGTGGCGCGAACGCTATGGACCGTCAGGATTTTACCCCGCGCCGCCGCACAAGTGCGCAGGATCTCGCCGAACACGCTCTTCTGTCGGTCGAAGGACTTATAGAATCGTGGGCCGGCGTCGAGCCCGACCTCACCTACGTAGCGGGTCCGGGGGAGGAGTTCCTTCCAGAGCGCCAGTTCATGCTCCCGCTCGCCGACCAATTGAGGGTGAAGACCGAGCGCCGCGCGGACATGCCGGGTCGGGGCCGCCAGTTCATGGTTTCGGGCCCAGGCGAGTGGCGTCGTTGTCACGGTAAGGGTGAATACGCCCGCTTCCTCGGCACGCCGCACCGCCTCGACATGGTCCGGATAGAGATCGAGATGACAATGGAAATCGACGAGCGAGGCGGTCATGGCCCCTCCTAGCTGGGCGCGGTGCGCACGCCAGCCAATAAACGGCCGACTTCATCGAGACCTCGCCGGTAGACGTCGGCGAGTGCGTCGTTCCTTTCGGGCTTGTCGTAGAGTGGCCCAGGCTTGTGGATCAGGATCCTCGCGAGATCGGGGCGTGCCGCCAGGCGCGCGATCGCGAGCTGGAAGGAGCGGACCTGCTGCCCTTCTGCGCGCTTGGTGTCGAGCGCCGCGGCGGTGAGGTCGGACAAGCCGTAAGCCGTCGAATCCTGTCCGCGCAGCGAGGCACGTCGGATCAGGCAGGGCAGGCAATAGCCGCAGTGGCCCTGCGGCTTCTTCGCCCATCGCGCAGACGCCGGCGAGGAGCAGGACAGTGATGACGCCGCGAGGGAGTTCAGGAGCGCCGGATTTGCACAGTTCGCCACCATATCGCCCTTGGTCTCGTCCCAGTAGGGATTGTCGACCTCGCCCGGGATGCCCAGCGCAGCGAGAAACTCGTTCCAACGCGCGATATAGAACGGATGCGTGGTGCGGGTGCTCAGCGCGCCCAGGCGGAGCCGATCGAGCGGAACGTTCAGCGCGATCAAGCCGTTCTCGGGAACCTTCAGTGTGAAAGGACCGCCGAGCGCGGTCCCGGCCGCGGCGCCGAGCGAGAAGAACAAGAAGGAGCGACCCCGCGTGGTGTCCTCGGACCCGACATCCTGAATCAATCCGCCCTCAAAGCTCATCCACACGCGCAGACGGTTGAAGGCCGAAGCCTTGTAGGTCGATTTCAAGCCGGCGAAACAGCGTTCCTGCGACGCACTGACGAGACCCTCACCGGCGTGGCTGACCAGCAGCGGCGTCCCACCGGCCTCCAGGGTGTCGATGGCGCCGATGAGGCTGTCGAGCCCACCTGAAAACAAGCTGATCCCGTCGAAGGGGGGCGGGAGGAGTGACGGCGGAAGTGACGGAGCGAGCGAAAGATAAGGCCTGGGTCGCTTGCGGAACCCCACCTGCCAACGGTCGCCTGTTAGGAAGTTGAGGGCTCGCACGAGGATCGGCGCGGCGCCCGTCCAAAGATTGGGGTCGCTCACCGGGACCACGAGCCGGATTTCGCGTGTCCATGCGTCTTGTGCCTCGGTCGCGCGCGCGATCCTCGTATCGGCGGCGTGGACATGAGCCGCCACGACGAGCAGATCGACGCCCAGTTCGCTGGGCGAAAGGGACAATGCCTTCAGGTCGCTCAATGCGCGGCCGATACCATGGTCGAGCCGCTTGCCGGCGAGGAGCTGCAAAGGTGACATGACCTCATCGCGCGCTTTGGGGATGCGCGTACGGTCCTCTTCGCCGAAGCGGCCTATGATCAGATGGCGTCTCACGCGGCAGCCTCCCCGTCGCCCATCGTCTGCAAAATCTCGAAGGCGGATTGGTAGACGTCATTGACGAAACCGGTGACGGCGTCTGGCGTCAGCGATTGGATATTGACGCCTGCGGCATTGACGGCGTCGCTGACCCCGCGCTGGATGAATTCGCGCAACTGTGCTTCCACTCGTTCGGCGGCCCGCGGGTCGGCGGGCAAGGTCACCGCCTTCGTGCCTATGTCGTTGCAGATGCGGGCTTCTATGGCGTGCGTCGCGTAGAGCTCGAACACGGTCTGGATCTGAGCGGGGGTCAGTCCATCGACATCGGTGATGCCCGCAGCGGCGAGATCGGCGATCGTCTCGATGAAGGCGTCGCGGGCGATGCCTTCGTCGATGGTCCCGCCTTCCGGGCAGATATAGTCGGCGAGGCCGGCGAATACCTCCTCGATCGGGCGACCCGCGAGGCCTTCCAGGTTGAGTGTCCGAAGGGCCTCGCGAACACCGTTGGCGCTCGCGTCATTGAGGAAACGGACAAGGCCGGCCCCCGCGCCCCGTGACGAGCCCATCCGTTGAGCCGCGCGCGCGGAGCCGCCCGCGGACTTCGAGACGTAGCCGGAGACGGCTCGGCCGAGGCTTCGCCGATCGCTGCCGCCGGAGCTGGCGAAGCGCGAAAAATTGCTCCTGGGCGCAGTGAACCGGTCGGACGCGCCCGGCATAGGGTTTACTGTGCGCGGCGGCGGCGCGGCCGGCACCGTCGGCGGCGTTGCCGTCGACCCGTCGGCGCCTGGCGCCACAGTGGGCGCGTCGCCGCCGGCCGAGGCGGCGACGCCGTCAAGCCAGCTCGGAACGAGGGGTGTGCCCCCGCCCGCGCCGCCGTAAGCGCTGGACGTTCCCATCAGCGTGGGCCCTTGCGTGTCCGCAGCGCGCCTGAGGCGGTCGCTTTGAGCATGGCGGATTTGGACGATGACCAGCTCGTCAGAAGTTTGTCGAAACGCGTGATGGCGTCCGCCTCCTTGATGACCCCGGTCCATCCTTGGGCCGGCCAAGAGCCGCATCGATCCGCGGGGAGAGCCTCCAGCAAGTCGAGCAAGTTCGCCTGCAACGTCGGGTGGGCGCGGACGAGGACGCCGATACCGTCAACGCCCGGGGGCGCGGTGTCGAAGGCGTCGCCGCCCATGATGCGACCTCTCAGCTCCTCGAAGACCTGAGCGGCTTCGGCCGGCACCAGCTGCTTCAGTTCACCCTCGTAGGCTTGCACCGATAGTTTCGACCCGAGGAGCTTCTCGACGACCGCTGCGAGACGACCGAGCACTGAGGCTGGGCCGAAATAGTCCTTCCGGTCCTTGGTGACGAACAGGTAGGGACGGAGGTCGATGGCCGCCAAGGGAGGAGGGATGCGGGCCCAGGAGCGGATCGCCTCAGATCCCTTCCATTCGGCGAGCATCGCGGTATCTGTCGATGGCGGCACGATGGCCAGCTTGCTGTCGGCACCGTCCGTATCGGCTTTGCCTCCGGCGCGTTTGGGTTTCGCCGCGGCCTTGTTCTCGGGCTGGTCGTTCTCCAACCCCACGAGGTCGGCGCACCGACCGTCCGGGTCGCGCGCGGCCGCGCTGGCGACCTGATCGAACGTGCGGGACAGGAAACGTTCGGCCAGCATCAGCTTCGCGAGGATCGGCAGCTTCACCTCATCGCCGAAGCCACGGGCCGTCGCGGTCTGGTGTCGTAGGAGGAGCGTATTGAGGAAGCGCTTGATCTGACGCGGGTTGCCCTGCGTTCCGCTCGCGAGGATGGGCCCGATCTGATCACTCAAAGTAAGTGCGCTCTGCACCTTGGGAGCTTTATCACCAAGCGCCGTCTTCACAGTTTGGGCGTCGAGACCGGCGTTCGTCCAAGGCCGCTTCAGCAGTTCGCGCGCTGCGGCGATCAAGGCCCCATATGCTTCATCGTCTTCTCCAAGTTCGGAGCCGATCAGCAGGAGCGTAACGTAGATGCGCGTTTCCGTGTCGCCAAGGGCAGGAATTCGGAACGGGACCTGGATCAGCTTCTCCAGATAGTTCCGGGCATAGTCCCTCGGGCCCGTGGTGTCGGGCAGTTCCGGAAAGTGTTTGCGAACGGAGTATTCGATCATGGCCTCGTCCGCGGCCACGATGAAGGCGGTCCGTTCGGTGAAGACGAACAGGCGGATCGCCTCGAGGGTCTCGATCGCGGTGTCGGGGAGACAGCGGTCGAGGTCGTCGATCAGGACGATGAGCTGGTCGATTCCGGCCTGCTTGAGAAGTTCGGTGAAGGCCTTCCTGAACGCTTCGATCTCCTCGGGAACGTTCTTGGATTCCGCCGGCTTAAGGAGGCCTTGGACGCCCTCCACGGCCTTATCGAAATTATCCTGTGTGGCCAGTTTGGCGGGGTCGGCGAAGATGCCCTTCAGGGTTCCGACGACGGCTCCCACTTGGTCGGCGGTCGGCATGCCGGTGAGCGCTGTAAAAGCGAGCCCGCCGCCATGACGCGCGACCTTCAACCAGTCGATACGCCTGAAGATGTCCTTGACCGCCTCACCGGACTTGGCAAGGAGCGGCCGTTTCTCGATCAGCCCCGTGACGATACCCTCGATGAGGGCAATCTTGGCGTCCTCGAAACCTTGGAAGCGCCAACCATTGAATTTGAGGCACAGGACATCCTTATCGGAATCCAGGGCGTGTTCGATCATCTCGAGAATGCTGGATTTCCCAGCGCCCCAGTCGCCGTGCACGCCGATCGTGACTGGATGTTCCGGTCGCTCGCGGAGCAAGGCGATAATGGTCTTGGCGATCGCTTCGTTATTGAGCAGATCGACCTTGGTTTCATTGTCGGTCAACAGCATTGCGTCGCACTCCCTAGGAATGCGGCGCACGATTCGTTGCTGTGATCGGCTCGCCTCCGTGCTGACACTGCCGCACTTACACTATTTTCGCCATACGTCCTGTGAGCCAACACAGCTTCGGAAGTAAGTTGACATCGAGGGAAGGCCACTTCCGCAAGGTTCTGAGAACAATTTTGGACTAGGTGACATCAAGGGCCAGCTTCACAGCGGCCTTTTCGTCAGGGGCATGAATTCCAAGGAGGCGCCCGTTCTTCCAGCTCCACACCGTGAAACCCAATTTGCCAACCTTATTGATCTGGCCCGAAGGCAACGCCTCAGATTCCCCTTCTGAAATAAGGCGAAGAACCACTTTTGCTGGTTCCCCGAGGGTGTCGATATCGAAAAGCTTGCCGACACTCGCCTCTGTCAGGAGATGGTCTCCTTTGGTATCAATCGCGACGACTGCTTTATCGATCCAAACGAGAAAGTCAGGCCAGTAGGTCGAGGACGATGACATATCGAGCAGTGGGATATAAAACCCACTGTTGCGAGGGTTTCTGGCCCAGACACGCTGCGTTCGGTCTAGGGCTCGCGCAAAGCGCAGTTCCAATGGGTTCAGACCGGAGTAAGTTCGGTGAAGCGCTTTGGTGAACTCGACGGCATCGGACGGATCGACCGCGACTGGCCCCACCGAATAAGGCGCATCAAAGTCGTTCTGGAAAATCTTCGAGTGATCGATGTAGGCTTCGACGACCGATCGCGCGATTGATCTGACGTGATCGGCTGCCGGACTGGTCAGCTCGATGAGGGCATCAAACTTGGGTAGCTCGATATCAACTAAATTAACTGGTCCGCCTGCTCGACGGAGAGCCCCGGAATATAGGCGCTGCAGTTCGCGTCTAAAGACAGACCTGGCAGTAACGCGGTTGCTGTGCTCAACCTCTGCCCACTCATAAGTCGCTTCAGATCCAATTCCTATCTCTTGGAGGACAAGCATTCGGCTTCCTTGGCCGATGGTGTTTGCTCCTCCGGAGGAAAAATCCATCATCTTCCCGACGATGTCAGCGATCGGCCGCTTCGCTTTGACGGAATGGATGCCGATTGTTGGGACGGTACGGGGGGGCTCCGGATTGACCTTCTCGAGAACGCGGCTACTGCCTTCTTTCTTGATCAGAAGTGCGACAGCAGGATGCTCCGAGACGAGTTGCTTGCGAATGTCCTCAAGAATCTCGTCGAAAACGCCCCGCTCGTCCGTCCTGATATAAAAATGGGCTGTGTTGAGAGCGGGGTCGCTGTAGTGCTCTGCTCCAGGTTGACGCAGTACGCGCCCGACGACCTGCGTGATCTGGCGAGACGATGCCATCTCCTTATCGATATATGCAAATCCACAGGTGGGATCGTCCCATCCTTCCTGTAGGCCTAAGTTGAAGATGATATGCTCGAAGTCGCCATTGATGAAATCGGTGTAATCGCGGTCACCTCCAGAAAGCACGCGCATTGATTTCGGAGGGGGAGCATCTTTGGGAAATTTAAGCTGGCTATAGATTACGATCTTCTCGGGATCGATGCCCGCGGTTTCAACCAGGTGCCGCCAGATCAGGACAGGGCGTGCTTGCCGCTCATCAAACGGCCGCTTCATGTCCTCGGCGATCGGAACCCCGTCCACGGCGTTGGTGCTGCATACATAGATAGCCTTTGGTCGAAATGGGACCGGCAGAGTTGCTGCGGCCTCGCGAGCGTCGGCCATGTCAGCCAGCATGGCATCGACGGCGGTTTCCATTGGCGTCACGTAGCCGCCAATCGCTATACGCTCCTTCACAAGCCCGGACGCGACAACATCCTTACTCGCCACCGGCGTCGTGAAATGCTCATCGCGCCAGCCTCTATCGGTGCGAAGACGTGCGATCGTATTTTCCAGTCGGGCGGGCAGCGACATAGTCGCGCTGGCGGCGATTAACCCGTCGGGCGAGAGCTCGAGGAGCCTCCTCGTCTGAAGATCCGACAGGTTGTGACCTTCATCATAGATAATTATAAGAGGGCGCCGCGATCCGCCGACCGATCGGCGATTTGTCAGCAAATCCCAGAGCGATTCACTAGCGAGATCAAGTTGAGCCTCAAATACCTTGCGATCCCCACCGGACTCGTCCTCCACCGCGAACTTACCGACCGTTGCAACGAGCAATAGCCCTTTCGATGTGTCTTCGATGTCCGAGGGCGCCACTTGGAGGAGGGGCTTAACCACGAAGCCAGCAATGTTGTCGGCGTATCTGCCGGACGACAAGTTGGCATAGGTCTGCGCAACGACGATTTTCCCTTTCGAGACCCACAGCACGATGGGCTGTACCGGCAGCCGGTCACGTATCTGCGAGATCGTATCTGCCAAGACTAGCGTCTTACCACTTCCCGTTATCGACGCGAGCGTCTGTAGGAATGGCACCGTGGTCAAGCGATCTACCATCAGCGGATTGGATGCGTAGTCGGTAAACCGTGAAGCAATCTGCGAAGCAGCCTGCTCTTGGAACTTGAAGAGGTCCATTAAGCTACCTCCTCCGGATTATTGAATTCATCGTTTTCATTGAGGCCAAGATGCGCAAGAATTCGGTCAGGAATTTTCCAGAACCTGACATTGGGAGACTGATAAGTCTCGTAGCGTGCGTACACATGATACGGAGTCTTGATCCCCGCGCGCTTGGCTTCGTTGGCGACTGTCCTATAGGTTTCAAGATCAAGAGAGCCGACAGGCCCCCCATTGTCCCAGATCAGGAAGTAACCTTCGCCCGCATCGTCTGTACCGATTAAATACTGATAGTCAGCGTCGTCGAATACGCTCAAATTCGGCGCGCTTCTCCGCTGAGTCTCCCAATGCGACGTAAGGACGATGTCGATCAATTCGTCGCGCTGCATCGACAACACGGTTTTAGCATCAATGGTTTTGGTCAGGAGGCGATACTCGAAGCCCCCACCAAGGGGCTCGGCGGTGCTCCCATCGGGGCGCTCGCCGGTTGCTGCATTATGCAAGCGTTTCCAAGTCAGCGTCCGAGCATATTTGTCTCCGTTCTCCGGTGCTCCCTGTTCAATCAGAATGAAGCGACGATCACTGTCCGCCTCCTGATTGAGTGCGAGAACCGAGTGGCCCGTCGTCCCCGAACCGGCATACGGGTCCATGACCAAGCCGCCCGGCGGGCACCAAAGCATGATGATCTTTTTGAACAGGGACATGGGCTTCACGGTCTCGAAACCGTGGCCCTTGCCGACGATGGCATCCAGCTCTTCGATGCCTTCGCGATTACGGCCCGATTCCGTTGCTGCCCAGGATACTGCGCCGATCGAGGTGAGCCGGTCTGGATCGGCCTCATCAACCCAGAATGTCGTAGGTACGGAGCCCATCTTCACGTGAGCGGCGTGCACTTTCAGCATCGGCTGCGCGTCGCCCTTCACACCAAAATACAATTTTGGCCAGTTCCCGGCTTCGAGCCTCGCCAGTGCTTTCCCTCGTGCTTCGACCAGTTTCGGATGGGCCGGATCGAACGACGAGGACGACCGCGTCGGCGCACCCTTGATAACGAGCGCTTTCGGCTTGCCGTCTCCTAACTCTCGCTCCTCGTACTGAGAGCCCCACTCGGAAAGCCACTTTCGAATTGTCGCCTTCTCGAATGCCCAGTGTCGCGTTTCAAGTGGCCAATGTAGCTCACCAGTAAATGGGGACTGGATGGCATAGGTGCTCGATTTGTGCGAGGTAGGGCTACGCTTGCCAGTCACGTCCCCCTGTTTCCAGTCCCCAGTCTCATCTCCATCTCTGTTGCCGAATCTAGAATCGGCTTTCTCAGATCGAGCAAGGAGTTTGGTCGAACTCAGAGACTTGTCCTTCGCGTACACCAAGACGTAGTCCGTGGCGGTCGAAACATGACGAGCATTCTTCGGTGTGGTCTTCTGCCAATTGATAATCGCGATGCGGTTCTCTTCTCCAAAGACCTCGTCCATCATCATGCCAAGGTGGAATAGTTCGTTGTCGTCGATACAAATAGCGACCACGCCCGAAGGCTTTAGCATCGCCTTCATCATCTGAAGGCGAGGCATGATGGTTTTGATCCACTTGGTGTGACGTGAACCGTCCTCTTTGGCTACGATGGTGCCAAGATCAGGGTCGTTGGGATCGTTATCCCACTTATCATTATACCTGAATGATTGTCCCGTGTTGTACGGTGGGTCAGTGAGTATCAGGTCAACTTCACCGCGGTATTTGTATAGCGTAACCATCGCCTGAAGGTTTTCACCTTCGATAAGCAGGTTGCAGGCTTGGTCTGCTGGGCTTCCGACGTGAAGTTTCGGCTCCCGCCTCGTCACGCGGGGACGGACGCGGCGATAGATCTCGAGGGCAGTTCGCTTGCCATAAAAGCTGAGGGCAACCCCGTTGGTCAGCAGGCCCCTGACCATCCGCTCAAGGTCGTCTCTATCAAGCTTTGCAAGCTCGTTACTCAGTTCATCGCCCTGAAAATCGCGCATCAATTCGTCACCTTGGGTATCATGGATTTTCGCTGGCTATTCGCCAAAATGTTCCTATTATGTTCTTGTGTTTCGAGCAATCCCCGCGCCTGAGTCATGGCCCCTTGAAAGAGGCTATAATGGGGGTTTTGCCAGTCAGCCAAGCCCGATGCCGGCCGGCGCGTACCTGGAGGATCCGTTAACCGAGGACGAGCGGGGTGGTGGTGGTGAGCCGTCATGCCGCCTTCTCCTGCCTGGTTCGAATATCGGAAATCCACATGGCCAGCGCGTCGATCTCGATCTCGATCACTGACGGTGCGGGCAAGCGGGGATTAATCTCCCCAGGTTGGCTGTGAAGCAGCGCCGAACAGCGGCCGAAAGCTTCGCGCATTACCGTGCAGTCCACGTCAGTGAGGATGGTGAGCTTGATCAGACCGGTCGTATCGACCTTGCGGGACAGTCGACGGATCACCGGCCCTACCACTTCTTCCACCGCGCGCTCCCAGGTGGTGCGAAGCTGGTCTTGGAAGGATGTTACCTCCCACTGCCATTTCGCCTGATCGCCGCGTTCGTGATGGATCTTCACATTTGCCAGGTGGGCTTTCATGCCGTCGATCACCTTGTCGAGGGGCATGACGTTAGCGGGCGGATCTTGATGGCAGAAGCCGGCATGTTCAGTGCCGCGGCTAATCAGCCGATACGACACGGGCGTTGCCGCCCGGTCCTTGGTCGCCCGGCAGGCTTCGTCGAGTAGCAGCAGGAAGGCCATGTCATGGGTGAACACGATGACCTGGCGGCTCTCGCCGGCTTCGGCCAGACGCGCGGCAACCCGATCGCGATGCAGGTGGTCGAGCGAGGACACCGGGTCGTCGAAGACGATCGCCGACTGCGCGTCGATCGTCGACAGCTCGGCGAGGAATGCGGCGAGCGCGACGCAGCGATGTTCGCCTTCGCTTAGAACCTTGCCGACGGGTTCGGCCGGCTTGTTGATCAGGCGCACCTGAAAGAAGGGGACGCCGGCCGTGGTCTTCGCTTGCTGAAGCTCGATCGCGAGGCCTGCAACGCCGAGCTTGTTGACCTCGATTGCGAAGCGACCGCGCAAGCGGTTGGTAACGAGGGCTTGGGCGATCCGCGCGCTCTGCGTCGTGATCTTGTTCGTGGCAGTGTCCTTGCTGGCCTTTTCAAGCGCCTCGACGGCTTTCGCGCGCTCTATCTGGGCAAGCAAGTCGGCCTTCACGCCGCCGAGCCATTTGCGGTCGGCCAAGCCGTCGCGTTCGGCGACGAGGGCGGCGCGTTGCGGGGAGTTTGCCTCCGATTGCAGGCCCTCGATCCGGGTGGCGATCCCGCCCAGTAGGCCGCGCAACTCGTCCAGCGAGGCGACGGCCTCCGGTGGCAACGTCGGCAGGACCTCACGGGCATGGGTTCGCAGCACCGCCCGCAGGCGCCAGCACAACTGAACGATCTGCCGGCGAAGGGCCTTCGCCAGCTCGGCCTCGCCGATATCGTCGCGGATCAGGGCGACGAACACCGGGATATTCTTCGTCAGGAAGACCTGAGACGATAGCTGCTCGATCAGTTCGTCATAGGCGTCAGCGGCATCCTCTTCGCGACGCTTGCTCTCGTCCTGGACGAATGCTTCGAAGCTGGTGAGCCTCCTTGAGGCTTCTTCGCCCAGCGGCTGCTGGCACAGTACGCAATGGGCGTCAGAGGCCGTTACTGGGAATGGCTGTCCGGGATAGGCGGCTTCGCGCGAATAGGCGCGGGCCGCTTCCCACAAAGCCTTCCAGATATCCGAGCCGATGTCCGGCAGCGGTTCTTCGGCAAAGAGACTTGCAGAGGCGGCCGCAGCCGCGTCGCGCGCCGTGGTGAGACGGAAGTGGGCTTCGCGCAGGGTGGTCCGGTTCCCGTCGCTAGCGCCGGCAATCAATCGCTCGATCTGGTCTATCACCGCCGTAATGCGGGTTTCCTGAGTCTGAAGCTGACGGACGGTCCGGGCGGGATCACCGGAGAGATCGGTAATGAGGGTCTGGAGCCGCGCCTCTTCCTGCGCGGTGAGACCGGCGAGTTTCTCGATGGTGTCGGGCTTGGTCTTGCCGGACAAGCTAGCGATTACCTTGCCCACCGCCGTGTCCGGCTTGCACTCAGGTTTTGATAAGACAACTGGCGTCTGCTGTTCCAGCGTCTTTATCTCGGCCGACAGTTTGGCCTTCACATCCTGGCACGCCTGCGCGAGGCCGGCGAGAATGCGCAAAGGAAGCGGCGTATAGGCGAGATCGTTGGTGTTTTCGACATGGACGTTGGCCGTTCGCGAGTCGAAGACGCTGACGGCTGACAGCATCGGATCGGCTGAGCCGCCTTGGTTCCACGTCGCGCTTCGCTTCTGCCCACCGATGAAGAAATCGATGCTGGCGGTCGGTACGCCACGAGAGCCGGCATAGATATTCGGCAGAATGGCGTCGCCCTTCGGAGAGCGTGCGCGGCAGAGCTGCTTGAGGACGCGGGCGTATCCCGATTTGCCGGCGCCGTTGTCTCCATAGATCACGGTGAGGCCGGTCTTGCCGAAGGACAGCCGCTCGCCCGGCGCGAGGGCGTTGACGTTCACCAGGCCATGCAAGGCGCCCAGGCTGACGACGGCGTGGCTCGCCGCGGGATCGCGAATGTGGCTGGTGTCCAGCGGAACAGCAGGGCTGTCACTCTTGCAGACGGCAACGAGGGCGGTGATGTCAGCGGGCTCAAGCTTCGTCTGGCCGCAGAGCAGGCGCAAGGCGTCACGCTGCCAGCCGGGCAGGTCGGCTGACCATGCGAGGATATCGGCAAGCGCCTCGGCCTCATTCGAGAGGTCATTACTCTCTTCATTCATCGTCCTGGACTCCCCCCATTTGGCCCTACTTTGATTGGCCAACTCTTTTTGATATTTCCAATTGGCCGTGTCTCATCAGGCCCCTCCAACTATGCGTCGTTCCGTGCCGAGCGGGATGATCCAGCCGCCAGCGCGATCCGGTCGCGCGAACTCATCGGGGCTCACCTTTTCGGCCAAACGACCGCGAATGGTCTCCGCTTCGCCATCGATTGCCGCACGGATCAGATCCCGGTCTACTCCGACGAAAACCGGACGAAGGTTGAGCCGGGCCAAGGCCTCCTGATCGACGGTACTAGCGACCGCGTCGGTAATCGGGCCGGCCCGCGTGACGATCCCGCCCACCAGGCCGCCGATATCGTGGGTCTTTTCCACTTGTCCTATCGGCGCACTGTCGAGTGCGCCGCGCGCGCGCGCGGCGGCATCCCGGAGTGGTCGCGGAAAGGTTTGGCGTGTCAGAGCGCGCAGCGCCTGGGCGAGTTCTGTATGCCCGAGAGGTTCGATCATACTGGCGACATGCAGACGAAGCAGGCCGATGAAGGGGGCGTCCTTGTCTTGCGGATCGATGGGATCGCCCTTGTCGATGGGATCGCGAACCGACAGGTGGGCGTCAGCGGGATTGGAATTCGCCAAGCCCCACCGGCTGGCGACCGCGATCCGCTTTACGGTGACCTTTCGGCCTTTGACCGTCACGTCGATGCGCCCGGCTTGCGTCCAGGCGCGCGCGAGTGCTTTCGCCGGTCCGCCCGGGTCGTGACAGCCCTTGGCCTCCGCGATCGTGAGTGAGGTCAGATCGGATTTGCATGCGATCCAGTCGGGGAGGTCGCCTCGGGCGAGGCGCTTGATCCTGACCTGCTTGCGACGGTCGAGATCAATCATGTGGTTGCCGAGATGGACGAAGATGGAGAGATCGAAATATCGCTCGAGATAAGCGCGGGCAACGAACCGTCCGAACAGGCCTGACAACGCGACCTTCACTTCGCGCGCCTGGCCAAGCGGTTGTCTGAAAATGAAGGACGTGCCCGCGCCGGTCGGTGCCAGCAGCGCATCCAAGATCGACCACGCGCCATAGGCTGCGCCCGGCGTCTGAAGCACTTCGCGAATGCCGGCGTCCTCGATCTCAGAGACGTCCAGCGCGATGGTCGCGCCGGGGGACGGGTCAAGTGATGGAGGTGCGAAGCTGTAGATGAAGGTTCGGGTCATAGCGCCAGCGCCCGCTTGAGATCATCGTGCTCAAAGGCGCTGGCCATCCGGGTAATCTCTGCAGAGCGGGCGCCGGCCGTCTTGGCGGTTTCACGCCACGTCGCGGTCACGGTCGCGACCTCTTTGATGATTGCTCGGGCCTGCAGCAGTGTGAGGCCGAAGAACTCCGAAGCCGCCTCAAGCAGGTCAAGCGAGCAGGTGCCTTCGTCGAGGTCGATGTTCGTCGTCAGCACACGCGCCTTGAGGTCGGTGGGCACAGGATTGAGGTCATAGGCCGGAGAAAGAGACCATCCTGTCTTGCCGAGCCAAAGGAAACCATGGTTACGCAGATGATCGTCGACATTGGAAATCAGCACGTTGAAGACGACGCGCCGATAGAGGGCATGAGCGTCGGTCTTCCCCTGCGCACCATGTTGCGTAAGAGCATCGACGATCTCCGGGTAGCTGCCGCGCTCACCGTCCTTGGCGCCCATCATCGCCATTGCAGATAGGAAAGGAGTGCGGATCGGGCCGGCGCGATCGAAGCGCCGCGACAGCATCACCGCCTTGCCGGCGACCTCAATCAGCTCATGGTGAGGGGTGGTGATGCCGGCCTGGTCAGCCAGCCGCAGCGCAATCTCCTCCCACGTCTCCATGCTGTAATCGTCGGTCTCCTTCGGGAATTTGGCGATGGAGAGGTGCCCGTGCTGGTCGATGACCGACGCTTTCGGCCGCGCGCCGCCGAGGGAAGAGCCGGGGGCGAAGATGAGTTGAAGGTCCTCGTCCGTTTCCTCGTCCCGGAGGATCCGCTCGGTGATCTGGAGCAGTCGCCCGAGTTCGATCAGGGCGGGGACACCGGCGCGGATCGGCGCCTGAAACGTCTCTTCGCCTGCCCAGCGGAATCGGAGTGCGCCTAGGCGGGTCTCGTCGGCGACGCCGAGCAGGTAATCGCTTTCCGCGAGGGTGCGCACGGCGCGGCTTTCGCGTTCGGCAAGACGGCGCTCGGCCCGCTGCATCAGGCGGCGGCCCCATGTGTCGGGCGCGGAGTCTCCGATGGAGCCGAAAGTCACCAGTCCGGCAGGAGGGGCGAAGGCACCACGGGTCAGGGCAAGGGCAGGCTCGAGCGAGAACCGGTCGGGATCAACGAGCCAGGCGGCATCATATTCGAAAAGGATAGTCTCCGTGCCTCGGACGCGATTGCTCCTCGCCAGGCCGATAGGGCGCGTGCGGCCGTCCAGGTCGATATGTACCTCGAAATCAGCCATCGCTAGATGATCCGAGTGTTCGCTTGAGGTGGACGTGCTTGGGTAGTTCCGCGCTGGCAAGCGCTTGTCCAACCGGGTCGTTGCCGATGTCGGCGATCTGGCCCAGACCGTCGAGCAGGCCGAGCGCCTGAAGGACGCCCGCATAAATGCCGATGCTGACATTGGTGTCCCCAGCCTCGACCTTTTGCAGGGTCGAGCGGGACGTGAAGGCGCGTTCCGCGACGACAGCCATCGGCAGCCGCCGACGCCGACGTGCATCGTGGATGTCCGCACCGAGCTTGCGCAGGGCGCGCCGCACAGCGGCGGGAGGATTATGTGGTGTAGGCATTTGAAACCTTCGCACTACAGATTGCTAGAATATGTAGCACGAAGATTACAATTTTGCCAGCCCTCGCGCGATGGCCATCCCATTAAAAGGGGGATGGCGGACCGAGCCCGTGACGGTATAATTCCGCGGAGGCTGAATCGTGGCCGGCGTAGTCTGGCGTAGAGGCGGCGGTGCGGGCCGAGGTGACTTTCGGAGTCATGTCGCCGTCGCGCCTGCCGATAGATGGCGGAACCACAATTTCCGCGATCTGCCGGAAAAAGCCAGTGATTTCAAAGGCCGGTACTTTTGACGGTTTATATGACGGTATACGGAAATCGAGAAAATATTTTGTGCAATGAATTCAGATGTTTAATCTTTCAGTTGATAATCGAGTGGGAATGACGCGCGGAGCCCGGCGGCAGCATCGGGGGTGACCGGTTGCTTGCGCGCTGGACAAGCGCGCCAAAGGCGGCCGTGCCGTTCAGCATTATGCGGCTGATGCTTCCGACGATCCTTCCGGAAGCGACGGTGGAGATCGCCCCGCTGGGGTTCGGCCGTTCGCCAGAAACAGCATTGCAACGATCACGGCGGCAAGGCCGGAGGCCGCGCCGACGCCCAGTGCCCAGCGCGGGCCGAGATGGTCCGCGACCCATCCCACGATCGGCGCACCGATCGGCGTTCCACCCAAGGCGACACCAACCCGCAGCGCCATGACGCGCCCCCGCATGGTTGGCTCGGTCGACAATTGCATCAGGCTGTTGCTGGTGTTGGTGAAGGTCAGGGCGGCGGCACCCGTCGCCGCCAAAGCAGCGGCAAAGAGCCAATAGGTCGGCGCGATCGCGGCCAGGGCGCATCCCACCGCGAAGACGGCTGCGCCCGCCAGCAGCGCGGTGAAGCCCGGACGCTGCCGCCCGGCACTGAGCAATGCGCCTGCAACGGTCCCGATCGCCATGATCGAGGACAACAGGCCGTAGGCGCGCGCATCGGCGTGGAACACGCCGACGGCCATGGTGGAGATGAAGATGGGAAAGTTCAGGCCGAACGTCCCGATCAGCAGCAGCATCAACAGCATCGCCCTGAGATCGCGGCGCGCCTGGACATAGCGAAGGCCCTGGACAAAGCTTCCGCTTACTCGTGTTGCCCGAGGTCGCACATGCAGCTCGGCCGTGCGCAGGCCAGCGAGCGAGATCAGCACCGCGACGAAAGACGCGCCGTTTAACAGGAAGGCCCAACCGGTTCCGACGGCTGCGATGACGATGCCCGATATCGCCGGACCGATCATGCGGGCGGCGTTGAACGCGGTCGAGTTCAGCGCAACCGCGTTGGCGAGATGCGTATCCCCCACCAGTTGCGCGACGAAAACCTGTCGCACCGGTGCGTCGAACGCGGCCGCGCAGCCGAACGCGAAGGCAAACACATAGACGTGCCACAGTTGGACGGCACCGCTGACGGTGAGTATGCCGAGCGCCAGGGCCAGACTGCCCATCGTTGCCTGTGTGACGAGCAGCAACGTGCGCTGGTCGAGGTGATCGGCAGCCGAGCCGGTCCAGGGGAGCAAAAGGAACTGCGGCGCGAACTGGAGCGCCATCACGATGCCGACTGCGGCGGCGCTGTGATGCGTGAGGATGGTCAGCACCAGCCAGTCCTGTGCAGTGCGTTGCACCCACGTGCCGACATTGGAAACGAAAGACCCGGTGATCCAGACGCGGTAGTTGAAGGTGCCGAGCGATCGGAAGACCTGGGTTCCGGGCGCGCTCATGGCTGCTCCGGCGCGTTGCCTCCGTGGAAGCGGCCGAAGTGCCACGCGCAGAACAAGCCGAGCGCCAGCATTCCGAGGCCAAAGGCGGTCACCTGGAGTGTGTCACGCAGGTCGAAGGTGCCGACCCGGCATACCAGCAGATAGGACAGGACCAGATTGGCAAAGCCCCACAGCAAATTCACAGTAGAGGAGGACAGCCCTTCGCCTCGCGGCGTGGCGAACGGGCTCTGGAACGGCCGCCCGGTGACGCCGCTCACCCAATGCGGGACCGCGTTCGCCAGAAAGGCACCGCCGAAGAAGTAGGACAGGAGGTGAAGCCATGTCATCAGGAGCACCTTTCCAGGTGAGAGAGGATGTCATCGGTGCACCCCGTCTCGCCCAACCGGGGAAACACATTGCGGATGCTGTAATCGTGGGCCTCGGGGCGGGTGTCGCTCATCGCGTCGATGGCGAGCGTGACGTTAAAGCCGTTCTCATACGCTTGGCGCGCCGTGGCCTCGACGCCGGTGGCGGTGGCAATGCCGCAGATGACGACCTGTGTAACGCCCAGCGCCTTCAGTCGCTGGTCCAGATCGGTACCGGCGAAGGCACCCCAGCTCTGTTTGGTGACGAGGATATCGCTCGGCTGGAGACCGAGTTCGGGGACAAGGTCGGCGAAATCGGCCGGCAATGCGCTCATGTCGCGCTGCGGCCGCTCGGTTCGTCCCGGTGCCCCGCCGGTGACGTTGACCAGCACCACCGGCAATCCGCGCGCGCGGAATGCCTCGATCAACGCACGGCTGCGGTCGATGACCTGCTCGATCGAATGGACGACAGGGTAGGTGACGATGCCCTTCTGCAAATCGACGACGATCAAAGCAGTCTTCGGGTCGAGCGTGGTCAGTGCCATGGGTATCCCTTTGCGAATGCCTGTTCAGTCATCGACGAGGCGCTGGAGCAGGGCGATGGCTGCCGCCAGTTGGCCCTGTTCTTGCGGGGAAAGCCGCGCCTCGATGGTGTGGAACAACCAGTCCTGCCGTGCCGCGCGACCCGCAGCGACCCATTGCCGACAGGCGTCGGTCAGCGACAGCAGCGTTTGCCGTCCATCGCGTGGGTCCTGCGCGCCTTGTACCAGACCAGCCTCTTCCAGCGCGGCAATGACCGCCCCCATTGACTGCGGTCGCATCCCTTCCGCTCGTGCAAGGTGCGATGTCGTGGCGGGCCCATCCTTCTCGATACGAAGCAGCACGGCGGTTTGCGATGGGGTCAGGTCGCCGACATTCGATTGTTCGCGCAGCCGACGTTTGAGCTTTCCCATCAACCCGCGAATATCGTGCGCCAGTTGCGTTGCCTGGGCGATGTCGGAATCGGGTATCGGTGCTGACATATCGGTGCCCGTAGATATCTGAAGTTAAACTGTAAAGATAAACTTCAAAGATCGGGATTTCGTCACATCTGACGGGGCGCGGGCGGGTAAAGGCCCGGGAACCATCTGCTTTTAAAATCCTTGCGCGCGGAGCCGGTCTCGCGACGGGGCTGTGGCGGCTTTTAGGCCTTATCCTGAATCAGGCAGCAGCGGCGTTGAGCTCACCCCGTTCGAACATGTGGGCCCAGGTGCGCCGCCACGAAAGCGGCGTGTCGCCGACCATGCGCCGGAACAGGCGGGTAAGATGCGCCTGGTCGGTGAGCCCGCAGGTGCAGGCGATGTGACTCAAGGATTCCTTGGTAGTGAGCATGAGCGTTTGGGCGCGCCGAATGCGGCGGCGTATCAGGAAGGCGTGTGGGGTCTCGCCCACGGTGACCTTGAAGGCGCGGCAAAAGTGGCCGGTGCTGAGGCGCACGACCGCAGCCAAGCCGTCCAGCACGATGGTATCGCCAAGGCGCTCCTCGACATAGTCGCTTACGCGCTGCAACTGCCAGGGCGCGAGACCGCCCCGCGTGATGGAGCTGGCATTGGCTTCGACGGGAAGCGCGGGGACGAGAAGATCCTCGATCGGCCGCGGTTCGCCGTTGCCAAGCACCAGCGCCAGTCGATCCAGATAGCGCCGCGCTGCGTGCGGATCATGTTCGATGGTACGGCGCGCGTAATCGATCAGTTCGGCGGGGTTGGAAGACCAAAGTCCGCCTGTGCAAGCACCGGAAGGCTCATGGCTTCGAGGGTCGCTAAGCAGCATGGGGGCAGCGTAAGCCGCTGGCGCGAGAGTGATAATCCCTAAGGAGTAGCCAGAATGCCCCCCTTTCGGGTGGGGCCGGGTTACGCTTGCGCTACAGGTCGATCAGGCCACGTTTGGCGGCGATCGTTACGGCGTGGGTGCGATCAGATGCGCCCAGTTTCGCGAAGATCGCCTTCATATGCGCTTTGATGGTGTCTTCGGATACGCCGAGTTTGGCCGCGATCTGCTTGTTGGAATTGCCCTGGGCGGCAAGCGAAAGAACGCTGATTTCGCGTTCGCTGGGGGCGTCCGCGACCAGATGGAGCGCGATGTCGGTGGCGACATCGGCGTCGAGATGCTTGCCGCCGGCATGAACCGACCGAATTGCCTGCAGCAATTCCTTGCGCAAGCTGTTCTTCAGCAGATACCCCGCCGCCCCGGCGCGCAGGGCGCGCAGCGCATGGGCGTCGCCGGAATAGGTGGTCAGTACGATGATGCGCGCCTTGGGAGAGCGTTCCCGGATCGCGGCGATCGCCTGGTCGCCGCTCAGACCCGGTAGTTGCAAGTCCATCAAGACGATGTCCGGCAGCAATTCGCGATATCGAACAACCGCGTCGGCACCGCTATCGGCCTCGCCCACCACCCGCATGTCGGCTTGCGTCTCGACGACCGCACGCACGCCTTCGCGCAGGAACGGGTGGTCGTCGACGACGAGAATACGGATCGGCGAGGAGAGCGGCAGACAAACGGTTCCGGGGTGAGGAGGCGAGCGCATGATCGGCGCTCTTGTCCCGTTGTTCAAGGGGCTTGCCGAAGCGGCATCAGGCCCGGGCAAGGTCGGCATAAGCGCGCACGAATGCAGCATGGGTGGCGGTCAGGTGCGCGGCCCCGGTGCAGAAGATCCACAGCTTGAGATCGAAACGGACCGGATAGGCGTTCAGCGCGGCCAGCAGGCCTCTGAGCATCGCCATCGCCACTCCGGCGGAGTCGACGACCGCAATACCGCTATCGAGCAAGCTCGGTGCAAACGATGCGGATACGGCACCCCGTCGCAGCGCTTCACTCGTCGCTGCGCTCATCGCCGTTTCCAGAACGGCGGGCGACCATGATTCGGGATCGCCCATGCCGACAAGCAGAATGGTGGAGGCGGCTACGGGCAAGCGCGGCGTCGAAAGCGCCAGGATCTCGCCAGGGGCGGCGCTGAACACGCCATCGCCGCGCAACCGCATCACCGCACCGCCGACAGCCTTGTCGAGGTGGCGCAGGCCGCCGACCGCGCCATCTGGCGACAACTCGTGCGTGAACACCCCAGCTGCGGCCAAATCGACTGCGGCGGTGACGGCATCGGTCGGCGCGACGGCAATGCCAACCCCCGCCCATTCGCCGATCGGCATCGCGTCGTTCGAGGATGTCGGGTCGTCCATATAGGAAACTCACGCGATCGGGAAAGGTTCTGGAGGTGGGGCTACCGGTAAGCGAACAAGGCCCGGTGCGGCGGAGAATGGGTGCGCAACAGCCGAATAGCTTGTACAAAAATGCGGTGTTTTGGCGTTATCGTGCGTAGTGCCGTGCGGCGAAGGTCAAGGAAATAGTCTGTTTCTTCCGTGCGATGGCGTGATGGCGCCCGGCAGCGATGCTTTACGAATGGCGTTCCCGGCGGAAGGACCCGCGCAGGCGCAGGATCCAGGCAACCACCGCATTGGTCGCCCTTTGGATGACCGAGCGGGGCCGGGCATAAGCGATCCGCCCCGGAACGGTGACGACCACCTCGGCCCCGCCACTTTCGAGATTGGACAGGGTCAGCACGGCGGCCAGCTTGTCGGCGCGCTCGCGCATGCCAGGCAGGCCGAAATGGCCCGGTTTCGCGCCCTGGGCGAGGATCCTGTCGCTAAAGCCACAGCCATTGTCGCGAATGGACAGGCGCAATACCCACCGCGCGAAGTCGAGCGAAACGATCGCCTGGGTTGCTTGCGAATGCCACAGCGTGTTGGTGAGGGCTTCGCGCGCGATCGCCGCCAGCTCATCGATGATCGGGTCGCAGAGTTTGCGGGGCAGGCCATGCTCGATAATTTCGATCGAAAGACCATCGCCGATCTGACAGGCCATTGCGTGCAGCGCCGCCTGCAGCGTAGCGCTGCTCTCCGTCCGTAAGTTGAGCACGCGATCGCGCCCTTCCAGCAAGACGTCGTCGCCCCGTTCCAGGGCCGACTCAAGCATGCGGTGCGCGCGACTACCCGGTGCCATTATGTTGCCGACGGCCTGGAACCGCAGCATCATCGCTTGCATGCCTTGCAGCAGCGTGTCGTGCAACTCGCGCGCGATCCGTTCGCGCTCGGTGACCTGCGCCGCGATCAGTCTGCGCGTGCGATCCTCGATCGCCCGTTTGCGGATGCGGTACAGCGCGGCAAGCAGCAGCAACGCGGTGGCTGCTACCGCCAGTCGGAAGAGCCACGTCTGGTAAAAGGTGGGCGCTACCGTCAGCTCGATCGAGGCTCCGCGCTGGTTCCAGACTCCGTCGGCATTGGCGGCGATCACTTGAAAGGTCCAATGCCCCGGCGCGACATTGGTGTACGTTGCCTGGCGCCGCGAGCCGGGATCGACCCAATCCTCATCGACGCCCGTCAAGCGGTAGCGAAATTGCACGCGATCCGGATCGAGCAGGCTGAGCGCGGCATAATCGATTTGCACGCGCCGCGTGCCGGCTGGGATCGCAATCTGTGCCGCGGGCGCAACCTCCTTGCCATCGGCAGTGACCGAGCGGATCAGCACTGGCGGGGGGGCAGCATTGGGTTCCAGGCGACCGGGGTCGATCCAGGCAATGCCGTGGCTGGCAGCAAGCCAGATCCGTCCATCTCCGCTGCGAATTGCGGTCGAGTAGCTTGCATCCTGCTGCGCGGCCCCCGGTACGCCGTCCGCCATTGTAAACAGGCGGTAGGCCAATGGACGTCCGTTGGACAGCGCGCTGGTGAGCGCCGCTTGCGTCGTTTGCAGAACGCCGCGCAGCCCGCTGATCCACACGATATCCCGCGCGCCGCGCGCTATGCCGGTGATGCCGACGAGCACGGGAAAGCGATCCGATGTCAAACTGCGAAACCGGTCGCCACTCCCGATGGCGAGGCCGCTGTCGCCCCCGACGAGCACCGGCCCCTGGCCCGTATCGCTTGGCACGACGATGTTGACCCTGCCGATATTGACGTCTGCTGCAATCGGTTTGCACACCGCGCCTACGCACCCGATCAGGCGGTCATCGGCGTAGAACCAACGGCCGACCGGTCCGATGAACGGGATTTCGAGCCTGCGGTCGACCGTCGGAACACCTGTGATGGGGAGCATCCGCCATCCACCCCGGTAGGGTTGCAGCACGCCTTGCCCGCGCACGGCGATCGTCGGGGTCCCGTGGCCGTCACGCGACCACGTCAACACCTTGCCGGGGAGCGCAGGCAAACCCAGCGTGACCAATCGATTGCGTTGCAAGCCGAAAAGCCTGCCGCGTTGTTCGACGATCAGCCGATTGCCATCGGCAGCGATCATTGCCGGGCCGAAGGCCAGGTGCAACACGGGATGGAGCGAGCCATCGCTTGCGGCGCGCGACAGCGTTTGCGTGCGGGTGACGACATAGATCGTCCCATCGGCCAGCGCGGTCTGCAGATAGGCTTTGTAAGGGGAGGGGCCAAAGGCATCGGCTCGCACCACGCGCGCGCGCCGAAAGCGGTCCAGTCCGAGATTGGTGCCGACCCAGATCGCGCCCTCGCGATCCTCAAACAGCGGGACCGCGGCATTGGCGCTCAGGCCCTGCCGATCTTCCCAATGTTCGACGCGGGCGGATGTGCCGACGGCAGGGGGCAGCAGGCGGCTGACACCGCCATTCCCGCCCGTCCACCAGATCGCGCCTTGGTGATCGATCAGGGCGCGTTTGATGCCGGGCGTGCCTTGCGGCAGCGAGAGCGGTTCCAGCCCGGGCAGCGGCTCTCGATCGAATGGCTTGCCAAGGCGCGACACGCCAGCCCGGGCGAGGGCGACACCGCCATTGTGCGTTCCGACCAGACTGTCGCCCGGTCGGGCCCATGCTACGGGGGTAAGGGCACGCTCACCGGGTTGGAGACGCAGGATTTGTCGGTCGGTGGTCGCCCAGATCGTGCCGTCTTGCGCCGCGACCACGCTGCCAAGCTTGCCGGGGACAATCCGGCGGTCGGCGGGAATCCAGTGCCACCGCGCACCGTCGAAGCGCGCAAGGTGCCGGGGGCCGCGCCAGAAGGCCGCCCAAATCGTCCCATCGGGACCGCGTATCAAACGGTCGACCGAGTCATTGGCCGCACCGAAGCGGGTTAGCGTTCCGTCCCGTAGACGAGCGATTTGGCCATTGTAGAAACCAAGCCACAGGTCGCCGTCTGGAGTAGCCAGCAAGGCGGTGATGTTGCGGCTGGGCAGCTTGCCGACGCGCGGACGGATTTCCTCGAAGCGGATCCCGTCGAATCGATAGAGGCCGCCGCCGGTGCCTAGCCACAGGAAACCGTCCGCCGTCTGTGCGATCGCCCAGATATCGGGCGGTGCGCCATCCTCGATTGTCCAGCTGCTGTGATGGAATTGTTCGGGCGCTCGACTTGGCCCCTGCGCGGCGACCGGCGGGAACCATGGTAGCACCAACGCCATGAGCGCCGCGAGCAACAGGACGCGGACGCGGCCGCTCATGGGCAAGGGGATGCTGTTCGGGTCACGGTGTCTGTCACGGCCGTCGCGATGCCCGATCCGTTACGCTCCCGCAATAGCGCGGCCGGAGCGCGGGTGGACGATCGTCGATCGCTGGTCGTCGATCGTCCACCCGTGTGATCAACCCAGGAGCTCAGGCGCGCACGAAGGCGAGCAGATCGGGGTTGATGACATCGGCATGGGTGGTCAGCATCCCATGCGGATAGCCCTCATAGATCTTCAGCGTGCCGTTTTGCAGCAGCTTCACCTGCAGCAGCGCGGCATCGGTATAGGGCACGACCTGATCGTCATCGCCCTGCAGCACCAGCGTGGGGACGGTGATCGCCTTCAGGTCTTCGGTCTGGTCGGTTTCGGAAAAGGCCTTGATGCCTTCATAATGGGCTTGCGCGCTGCCCATCATGCCCTGCCGCCACCAATTGTCGATCACGGCCTGGATCGTCGTTTCGTGATCGCGATTGAAGCCGTAAAATGGCCCCGCCGCGACATCGTGGAAGAAGGCTGCGCGATTGGCGGCAAGCGCGCTGCGGAAGCTGTCGAACACCTCGATCGGCGTGCCGCCGGGATTGGCGTCGGTCTTCAGCATCAGCGGAGGGACTGCGCTGACCAGCACGGCCTTGGCGACGCGGCCCTGCGGCTGGCCGAACTTCGCGACATAGCGCGCGACTTCGCCGCCGCCGGTCGAATGGCCGATATGCACCGCATTTTTCAGATCGAGATGCTCGACGACGGCGGAGGCGTCGGCGGCATAATGGTCCATGTCATGACCACCGACCGACTGCTCGGATCGGCCATGCCCGCGACGGTCATGCGCGACCACCCGGTAGCCATTGGCCAGGAAGAACAGCATTTGCGCGTCCCAATCGTCCGACGACAGCGGCCAGCCGTGGTGGAAAACGATCGGCTGGGCATCCTTGGGGCCCCAGTCCTTATAATAGATCTGGGTGCCGTCTGCGCTGGTTACATAGGCCATGATAGTCTCCGTTGGTGGGGCGAGATGGTGGCTCTCCGGAGGTTGCCACCATGCTGCGCCGGGAAAATGCGATCGGCCGGTGCCGCGGCGTTCCGACTATTGCGCGCTGGCGGGGGGCGTGGCCGGAACGGGCGTCCATTGCCAGTCCTGCGCCGACTTGCTGAGCGTCCCGATGCCAGGGAATTGCAGGTGTGCCGCCGCGATCAGATAGTGGCGCTTCGCTGCGTCGGCCATGATCGTGGCGCGCGAGCGGGAGGCGTCGGCCTGCGACAGGTCGAACTTGATGGTCACCGCAGGGTCCTTCAACTGCACTACCGCCACGTGCATCACGTCGCCCCAGATGAGCAGCGTCTTGCCGTCGCTCTCGACGCGGTAACCGGTGTGTCCCGCCGTGTGCCCGGGCAGCGACACCGCCGTCACACCGGTATCGATCGTCTCGCCCGCCCGGAACGGCTTGACGCGGCCTGCTGCGCTATAGGGCGCGAGCGAAGCGGCTGCCGCGTCGAAGGACGATTGGACCGAACCGTCGACCTTGGTCAGGTTACCCTTGTCGAGCCAGAAGTCGTATTCCGATTGCGCCATGCGGATCGTCGCATTGGGGAAGACGCGCGCGCCGCCGACCGCGAGGCCGCCGACATGGTCGGGATGCAAGTGCGTGATCAGCACTTCGTCAATATCCTCGGGCTTGTAGCCGGCCGCCTTCAGCGCGGTGATCGCGCGCCCCAGCGTAGGGCCGAAATAGCTGCCGCTGCCGCTATCGACGAGAATACGGCGCGACCCCGTGTCGATCAGATAGGCGTTGACCGAGGTCGTCTGGAGGGTGGGCGCGTTGGCGGCCGCCAGGATCGTCTTCACTTCGCCCGGCGTCCGCTCGACCAGCAATTGATCGGTGGGCAGGGCGATCGTGCCGTCGGACAGCGCGACAATGGTGAAATGGCCGAGCTTCATTTTGTAGAAATCGGCCGGAGTGGAGGCCGCCGTGGGGGCTGCGCTCTGGGCGTAAGCGACCGGTGCGACGGCCAGGCTGGCGATCACTGCGGCAGACTTCAAAAAGCGAACGGTCATGGCGTTTCATCCGATTTGCTTGATCCGGCAGGTGGATCACCGGTCGAGATTAGAAGATCGGCTTTGGCATGCCCAGCATCAAGGCGCGGACCGGCGGGATGGATCAGCTCGCGGCTGCGGTTGCCGCAACGGCGTCGGCCAGCAGCGGCGGCATCGGGCTTTGCGGGTTTGCGGCGTTCATCGCGCGGGCTCCTGACAGAAACGGTCTGCGCCTGATGCGCGCGATGTCCGCGCGCATATTGGCGATTCCCAACGTCATTTGACGCTTCCTGCCCTAACGGATCGAGGGCCTATCTGGGGTGAGCCGTCGCTTTCGCCGCGTCCGCTATCCCCGCATATATCCGGTCGAGATCGGCGTCTTCGATGCAATAAGGCGGCATCACATAGACCGTATTGCCGAGTGGGCGCAGCAACAGGTCGCGCTCGCGAAAATGCGCAAGCAGGGCGGGGGCGCGGTGCGAGAGATAGCCTGCATCCTCACGATCTTCGATATCCACCGCCGCGATCGTGCCGAGCGCACGCGGGTTGGCAAAGCCGGGGTGTGTGGCGAGGGCGTCAAGCCGCTGGCGTTGCCGCACGGCGAGCGCGGCGATGCGGTCGCGCACGGGTTCCTCGCGCCAGATGGCGAGGTTGGCGTTGGCGGCGGCGCAGGCAATCGGGTTGGCGGTGTAGCTGGACGAGTGGAAGAACATGCGCGCGCGATCCTGCGAGAGATGCGCTTCGTAGACGCCCTCGCTCGCCATCGTCACCGCCAGCGGCACCGCGCCGCCGGTCAGGCCCTTGGACAGGCAGAGGATGTCGGGGACGACACCCGCTTGCTCGCACGCCAGCAGCGTGCCGGTGCGGCCCCAGCCGGTCATCACTTCATCGGCGATGAACAAAACGCCGTGGCGCGTGCAGATCGCGCGCATCTCGGCCAGCACCCAGGCGGGGTAGAACAGCATCCCGCCCGCGCCCAGCACCAAGGGCTCGACGATGAACGCGGCGGGGGCGGAGCGGCAGGCGGCCTCCAGCGCATCGAGCGTGGCCTGCTCGCGGCCCGCAGCGGGGTAGGGGATGGTGCCGACGTCGAACAGCAAGGGCGTATAGGGCGCGTTGAACACGCCGCGCGCGCCGACCGACATCGCGCCGATCGTGTCGCCATGATAGCTATGCTCCATCACCAGGATGCGGTGGCGGGGCTCGCCGCGATTGGCCCAGAAGCCGAGCGCCATCTTCAGCGCGACCTCGACGCTGGTCGAACCCGAATCCGAGAAGAAGATGCGGGTGAGCGCGGGCGGCATGATCTCCAGCAAGCCGCGCGCGAGCGCTTCGGCGGGTTCGTGGGTCCAGCCGGCAAAGATGATCTGGTCGAGCTTGCCCGCTTGCTCGGCAATCGCGGCCATGATGCGCGGGTGGCAATGGCCGTGCGTCGTCACCCACCAGGAGGAAATGCCATCGATGATGCGGCGGCCGTCCCGGGTGAACAGCGCCGCACCTTCGCCGTGGGTGACGAGCGGGATCGGTTCGCCAAGGCCGTGCTGGGTGAAGGGGTGCCAGATCGGGGAATTGCTCATTGGAAATCGGCCACGTTGAAATGCGCGGCAAAGGCCGCTGCCAGCGTCTCCGCGTTGAGCGGATCGAGCCGGGGCAAGCGCCCGAGCCGCTTCACCCCGCCCAGTTGCACGATGGTCGCTTCGCTATCGGCATTCTCGTCGCCGACAAAGGCGACGCCGAGGATGGGCACGCCGCGCTGGCGCAGCGCCTCGATCGACAACAGGCTGTGGTTGATCGTGCCGAGCGCGGTGCGCGCGACCAGCACCGCCGGACAGCCCCAGCGCGCGAACAGATCGGCAAAGACCAGATCGCGCGTTACCGGCACCATCACGCCGCCGGCCCCCTCTACTACCAGCGGGCCGTTGACCTCGGGCGGGGTCAGCCGCAGCGGGTCGATCGTCACGCCGTCAATCTCGGCCGCGCGGTGCGGCGAGCAGGGGGTGGCGAGGCGATAGGCCTCGGGCAGGATGTGCGACGCGGGCACGCCGGAAAGCGTGGCGACGCTGTCGCGGTCGGCGCTGGGGTCGAGCCCGGCCTGGACCGGCTTCCAATAGTGGGCGTTGAGCGCACCGGCCAGCGCGGCGGCGAACACGGTCTTGCCGACATCGGTGTCGGTGCCGGTGATGACGAGGGTTTCAGGGTTCACGTGCGCGCAACTCCGACAGCGTCTCCGCCAGCGCGGCAATCTCCGCTTCGCTGACGTTGAGGGTGAGCGACACGCGCAGCCGCGCGGTGCCGGGCGGCACCGTGGGCGGGCGGATGCCGCGAATATCGAAACCGGCGGCCTGCAGCGCCGCCGCCAGCCGCATGGTGGGGGCGTCCGCGCCGATGATGAGCGGCAGGATCTGCGATCCGGTCGGGGTGACGCCACAGGGCGCGAGCGTGCGCTCGGCAAAGGCGGTGAGCGCGCTCAGCCGCTCGCGGCGATCGGGCTCGTCGGCGAGGATGCGCAGGCTCTCGCGCACCGCGCTTGCCATCAGCGGGGAGGGCGCGGTCGAGAAGATGAAGGCGCGCCCGCGATTGACCAGAAAATCGCGCATCGTGCGCGGGCCGCACAGCAAGGCGCCTTCGCAGCCCAAGGCCTTGCCGCAAGTGCGCAAGGTGATGACGTTTTCGGCACCCTCCAGATCGGCGGCGAGGCCGCGCCCGCCCGGCCCGAACACGCCGGTCGCATGCGCCTCGTCGATCAGCAGCATCGCCGCGTGCCGCGCCGCCACCGCCGCCAGATCTGCGAGCGGGGCGCGGTCGCCATCCATGCTGTAGAGGCTTTCGACCGCGATCCACGCCCGACCCGTGCCGCCGCGCCGCCGCCACTCGGCAATCGCCTGATCGACCGCGCCCGCGTCATTATGCGGCGTGGCGACGCTTTCGGCGCGGGCGAGGCGCATGCCTTCATGCGCGCTGGCATGGATCAGCGCATCATGGACGATCAGGTCGCCGCGCTGCGGCAGCGTGGACAGCAAGGCGGCATTGGCGGCATAGCCGCTGGAGAAGAACAGCGCCGCTTCACTGCCGAAAAAGGCCGCGGCCTCGGCTTCGAGCGCTTCATGCTCGGGATCGTTGCCGCGCAGCAGCCGCGACCCGCCCGACCCGATCGAAACCCCGCGCGCCAGCGCCGCCGCCACCGCGTTGCGTAAGCGCTGCGCGCGGGCGAGGCCGAGATAATCGTTGGACGAAAAATCCAGCCCGGTGCGCGGTTGCAGGCGGCGTAGCCGCGCGGCGGAGTCGAGCGTGGTCAAATCGTTTTGCTGAGCGAGCAGGAGCGTCATCGGTCGGCCTATACCAAAAGCTGGCCGATGACGCACGCGCGCGCCGTCACATTTTGCGGCTCAGCGGTTGAGCGCGCAATCCTTCGGGGCATTCACCGGATTACAGCGCGCTTCGCCACCGCCGGGCAAACGAACGACATAATTGGTGCCATAGCCATTGCCGGGCTTGTAGAAATCGGTCGAGACGACCTGTGCGCCGCTGCGGAACGCCTGATTGGCGCGTGACAGATCGTTGACCTTGGCCTCATAGGTTTCGATGTCGGCGCGTGCACGCACCAGATAGCCTTGCGCGACGCGCTCGGGGATTTCCTTAGCGCGCAGCGTGGCATTGTCCATCAGCAGGAACGCGGCATAGCTTTGCCCCGGCGTCGCGCGCAGGAAGGCCGCGCGCCCCTCCAGATTGGGGTGCCCTTCATGATAGGCGGCCAGCGCCGCTGGATCGAGCGCGGTCAGCAGCAGGAACACGAACTTACCGCGCGATTGGCTGAGCGTTGGCCAATGCTGCGCCAGCACACCCGCTTCGAGCGTCGGATAGGTACCGCGCACCTGGTCGGGGGTGACCATATGGTCGCGTCCGATCACGTCGAAGATTGTGCGGTCCATTTCGTCGAACGCCGCGCGGTCGAATTTCAGCGGGGCGGTCGATCCCGGGAAGATCGGGAGGGCGTCGCTCTTGGCCTCGACCAGGATGAAGATCGGTGCATGGTTCGGGTGCGCGTCGGACCAGCGGCGGAGCTGGGTCAGGCAGGTGCGGAACAGATTGCAGCTCGACCGCACGTCGAAATCGGCGATGTGGAAGACCTTGAGGCCGGGCTTGTCCATGTCGGTCGCATCGCGCGGCTCGATCTCGCTATCGGCAATGCCCTTCGCCTTCAGCGCGGCATAGCCCGCCGGATGGGCGTAGCGCCCGCCTTCGGGATCGTGGTTGATGTCGAGCTCAAGGCTGCGCACCCCGGCGTCGAGCTGCGCGGTCAGCGAGGGGAAGCGATAGGTCAGCCCGTCGCTCAGGCTGCCGGGATTGGGATGATATTCCTCCCACGAGCGTTTCATCTCACCGGTCATGCGGCTGGTGAAGATGGCGAGTTGCGGCCCGATCGCCGCATCGGCCATCGCCAGCAAATGCTTGTCGACACCCTGCGAATAGCTGTTGTGCGTGCCCAGCACCTGGATCTGGTTCAGCCGCAGTTCGGCGGGGCGGTCCTTGGCACCGACGGTGGCGAGCGCGGTTACGGCGCAGGTCGCGGCAAGGCCGAGACCGAGAGCGATCTTCTTCATGCCAATATCTTTCTATAGCGGAAGAGGGGCAGGGCCGACGCGCGGTTGCGCATCGGCCCCGGCAGGATCAAAATTTGAACTTCGCGTAGCCGCCAACGGTGCGATAGGCGTTAGGCGACGTGTAATGCAGCAGGCCGAGCGCGCCGTAGATCTGCCACCCGGTGGAGAAATAGGTGTTGAACAGGTTGCGCGCATAGACGCCGACCTCGACCGTGTCGTTCACCTTGGCCAAGCTGAAGCGGGTGTTGACCAGGCCATAAGCCGGCACGAAGGCATAGCTGGAATTGGGCGTCTTGGTGCCATCGGCATTGCTCACCGCCGGGGCCAGCAAGTCCCCAAGCTGTGCGCCTGTCACCGTCTGCGAATCGCTGCGATAGGCGTAATCGACATGCGCCTTCACCTTCAGGTCCGCACTGACCTCGGTGCCGTAATCGGCGTTGATCGTGGCGGACCAGCGCGGCGCGTTGGTCAGCCGCGTGCCGGTGTAATTGGCGGTCGGGCTGGCGACATAATCGGTGAACTTGGCGTCGGTGAAGGTCACCGCGCCGCCGATCGAGAAGTCGCGCGTCGGCTTCACCGCCAGCGACGCTTCGAACCCGCGCGAGCGCAGGCCCGGCGCGTTGCCGATCGCCGAGGCGAGGATGAAGCCGCCGACGCCGGTGCTGACCGGGGTGAGGATCGTCGCCTGGAAATTGGTGTATTTCGACGAATAGAGATCGAAGTTCAGGCGAACGCGGCGGTTGAGAAATTCGGACTTCACGCCGACTTCCCAGCTTTTCACCGATTCCGGATTGTACGGATCATATTTGTTGCCGACAAAGGCGACGCCGCCGGGCTTGTAGCCGGTCGAATAGGACGCATAGACCATCACGTCGGGGCTGATCGTGAATTGCGGCGCGATCCGGTAGGTAAAGCGCCCACCCTTTTTGGAGCCCGTGCGGAAGTCGGCGGTCGGCGCGTTGCTGGTCGCGATGAAGTTTGGCGTATAGCCCGCGATCGTCATCGGATCGATGTTGATGTAGCCGAGCGTCTGCCCGTTCCAATCATAATTGTAGCGCCCGCCCAGCGTAAGGCTCAGTTGCGGGGTGAAGGTGAATTTGGTCTGGCCGAACACCGCCGCCGTCTCGTTGCGGGCGTTGAACAGCACGGTATTGCCGAGCAGCTTGCCGGTGATCGGATCATTGGCACCGGTCAGCGCATACAGCGTCGGCGCGGGAACGCCGGCAGCCGAGATCAGCGGCGCGCCCAGCGTGCCCCATTGCACCTGCGTCTGCCGCGCATTGAGCTTGTTGTAGAAGCCGCCGATCAGATATTCGAAAAACTGCCCGGTCGGCGAGGCGAAATGCACTTCCTGGCTGAACTTGTTGGTCGTCAGCCGGCCGATGTTGAACGGAATGTAGGACGAGATCGTGTTCGGCAGCAGGTCCGCCGGGGTGTCGTTGCCATAGGCCGTTTCGCGATAGGCGGTGATCGAGGTCAGCGTGTTCCGCCCGATCTGATAGGTGACGTGGAGCGAGCCGCCCTTGTTGGTCGTGGCGATCGATCCGAGATAGCTGTCGGCATTGCTGGCGTTTTGCGGCCCGGGCGTGACGCCGAGCGCGATCATTTGCGCAGTGATTGCGGCCGACGGCGCATAGACCGATCCGGCCGGGCCGCCCACCGGGATGCGCACCGACGTATCGTAATGCCGGGTATATTCGCCGGCCAGGACGAATTCGAGCTGCTCCAGCGGCTGGTAGCGCAGCTTCGCGCGCACGCCATATTCATCGACCCGGCCAAGGTTACGGTTGAGCACGACATAGCGGCCCTTGCCGTCCTGCCCCTGTTCGAACGCCGACACGCGCAGCGCGGCATCGTCGCCGAGCGGAACGTTGACGGTGCCGTTGACGATGCGGTCGTTGCGTTCGCCATAGCTGCCGTAGAAATTGCCGCTGAGCTTGCCGAATTCGGGGCGGTTGGTGGTGATTGCGATCACGCCCGAAGTCGAGTTTTTGCCGAACAGCGTGCCTTGCGGGCCCATCAGCACGTCGACACGCGCCACGTCGGTCAGGCCGGTCAAGCCGTTGTCGCGCTGCGCGTCCATGACGACGTCATCGACGACGACGTTGACCGACTTGGAATTGGAAAAGTCGAACGACGTGCTGCCGACACCGCGGATCTGGAAGGCGGCACCCTGGGTCGGGTCATATTGCACGCCCGGCACGACATATTGCAGGTCGGTCAGCGAGATATAGCCGGTCTTTTCGAACGCGGCACCGCTGACCGAAGTGATCGCGATCGGCACGTCCTGCGCCTTTTCGCGGCGGCGCTGCGCGGTGACGACGATGTCTTCCAGCCCGTCGGCCGGTGCCGTGCGCGTACCTTGGCTCGCGCTGGTACCGGTGCCCGTCGTCGCGTCTTGCGCGAACGCTTGTTCAGTAACGGTCCCGGCGCACAGGATGATCGCGGCGCTGGCCAAGAGTCTGGAAAGTGAGAGCGTATGCATAGTGTATTCCCCCAAATGTGCGCGCCGATTCGGCTGCGGGCATGGCGGTCCATTAGCGAGGGTCAATGACAAGAAAATTACACTTGTTCAGTTAATGCTGAGATCAATGCCGACGGCGATGCTGCCCCCACACGGGCACCGATCCGACAAATCTCGCCAGAATTCCAAGCGATACGGCCATCAGGCCGATTTCGGCCAAAGCCGGGCACAGGATAACCGGCGCAAACGCCTGTGCAGTGCCGCGCGCGGTATTTGGATCGAAACCCAGCAGCTTATACCCTAGGAACAGCACACCCGTGGCAAGCGCGCCGCAAAGATTGAAGGGAAGATGGAAGCCCGCATAATAAGCGGCAGCCCGTGCCTCGCCTGCATCCGGGCCGCCATCAGCGTCCAGCCGACCGCCGAGGAGGACGCGCAGCGCCATGAAATCGACCGCTGAGAAAAGCCCGAACAGGACGCTCCACAGCATCAATGGCACCGGCTGATGCGGCGGCAAGGCGATCAGTGCGGCGGCCATCAGCAGATTGGCCCATAAGGTAATGCGCAACAGGACAGGCGCAGACAGATGCCGCCTCAGGCGGATCGCGACGACAATGCCAAGCGCCGCGCATAGCGCCTGCACCAGAACCCCGGTCGGCCCCCAAGCGCGCAGGCCAAGGCCGGACCCGGTGATATACAGATACCCCGTGCTGGTGATCGCGGTATGTGCGCCGTTGAGCGCGAACAGCGCCGCAAGCCGCCGATTTTGCGGGCTGGCATAGGGAATGCGCAACGGATCGAGCACCGTGCGCCATCGCCACGCGCGCGCCCTGGCTTGGCGATCAGGGACCAGCGCGATCAGAAACCCGTGGGTTATTGGCGTCGCGACGATGATCACCAGCAGCATCGCGATAACCGGCGACCGCAACAGCCCGGTCTGGGCGACGCCGATCAGGGAAAAGCCGATGCCCCCGGCAATGCCGAACAGCGTCCGCAGCCCAAAGACGCGGGCACGTCCGATCGCATTGGCGGAGACCTCCAACGCCCAGGCCCCATGGGTGACGTTGCAGACCGCCCAGCCCATCACCAGCCCGGTCAGCGCCAAAGCGATGGTGCCCACCCCGGTCGACCGCGTTGCCTGCAGCAGCATCGTTGCAGCGAGCACGATCACTACGGTGCCGCCCAGCATCCACGGCGCGCGATGCCCGATTCGCGCCGATCCACGATCGCACAACACCCCCATCATCACCTCTGCCGGGATCGAGGCGAAGTTGGCAAGGGTGACCAGCCACCCCACCACGCCGATGGTCAGCCCAAGCTCACACGACAAATACGGGGCGAGGAAACTGTGGCGGGTGAGGTCATATCCCGCAAACACGAAGGTCGGCAGCGACAGCGCCAACAATTGCGCGCGCGCGGGTACGCTTCGGTCATGCACGCTGAACATCCACAGTGCCGCGGTAGCGCGGGGATGTGCCGTTTCGATGACGGTCGGGCGATCAGTCCGCTGGGGTGGTGCGCCATGCCGACAGCGCCGCGAAAGCGCGGAGATAATAATCCCGCTCGGGCAGCTTGCGCGCCATCGCAATCATTTGCATCCCGAACAGGGCGATCGAGATGACTTGCCCGGTCGCGCGATCAAAGCCCGGGGAATCGACAATCCCCAGCGATTCCAGATCGACCGCGCGGATATTCTCCCCGCGCCGCCGCCGCATATCGAGTGCGTGCGGGACCAGGCTCGGCTCGCGCACGCTGGCCAATGCGATCATCGATGTCGCCTTGATCAGGTCGCGCGCGCTGCTGTCGTCATTGGGCGCGACATTCGCAGCGCGTGCGCGGTCTCGATAGAGGTGGAAGCGTTGGATGACCGCGTTCAGCCCAGCCACCACCAGCGCGCCGCGCGCGCCGAAATGATAGACCACGGTCGAGGCGGGAACGCCCGCCGCCAGCGCGACCGAACGGTGCGTGACCATGTCGATGCCCTGCGAGACGATCACCTGCGCGGCGCTGTCGGCAATGCGGCGGCGCTTCGGGTCGTCGAGATCGGTGGTCGGCTGATCGCGCGATTCGAGCGCGGCGATCAGTCGAGGGATCGCGTCGGCCGCATCGTCATCGACCGGTCGGGGAAACAGTCCGTCGGCAAAGCGGTGCAAGCAATGGAGCCGCAGCAAGGTGTATGCCGGGTTTGCGCCTGCGCCGAGCGCGAAACCGGCTTCGTCGAGAATATAGCCCAGCGCCAGATCCGCCAGCCCCGGTGATCCGAACACCAGCGTCGACCAGAACGCCCCGGCACGGTCCAGCCATGCGTCGAGCAATGGCGACGCCGTCGCCTGCAGGGCACGGTCATGCACCAGTTCGATCAGCAGCAATGCCTGGCTGCGACCGGTGTCGAGCCAGTCGCGAAACGCGATGTCGGTAAGCGTGGCACGCCCGCGCGGGCCCGTCGGCACGGCGGCCGCAAGATCCAGCCAATGCGCGAAGAAACGGCCATCGCGCGCGGCCGCTTCTTCGATTACGCGGTCGATCAATTGCTCCTTGCTGCCCATGCGCGCCGAAATGACCGAGACGCTCATGCCGATCTTCACGGCAAGCGGGCGCAGCGTCAGCTCGGACAGGCCCTGGCGAACGATGATGTCGAGCGCGGCATCGACGATCGTGTCCACGCCGATGCCATCCTGATTGGCCGAGTGCTTCACCTGCATGGGCATTCCGTATCGCACGTCGCGCGGCACGTCACGACCGAACCGGCGACTGTCCGCATTCTTGATTGCGCACGCCGTTATTTACACCGCGTCATCCAGCGAGAAGCGGTCGTCATCCTCGTCATAGGCGAAGACTTCGGCATAGCGGCCCCACAGGGTGACCGTGCGCAGCGTTTCCTCGGCATAATCGGGCGACATATGGTCTTCGAGTTCGTCGCGGAAGCGGCGCGCCGGGGCGGCGTGGCCGGCGCGTTCGTCGAGGATGCGCTTGATGTGCTGCGCGAGCGGGACGTGCGCGAGCAGGGCTTGTGCGAACAGCGCCTTGCGCGTGTCGACATCGGCCTCGGCATAGCGGCGCGCCGAGGGGGTGAGCTGGATGTTGGCACCCTGCAATTCGGCGAAGCGCAGCAATTGCAGCGTTTCCGCCATCGGGAACAGATCGTCGATTTCGAGCTGGAGTTGGTCGGCAAGGTCGGCCATCGCCGCGCGGCCGTTGAACGGGCTGGCATCGACTTCCTCGATCAGACCGGCAAGCGAGTTGGTCGAGACGCGCGGCAGCACCATCTGGATGCCGGTGCCGGGGAACACGCCGTCGCGCGCCGGTTCGGGCGCGGCGCGCGCGGTCATGCGGGCATAAATGTCATCGACCAGCGCGCGGAACGGCGGGTCGAGCCGGTCGCGCGGTTGCGGCAGATCGACCTTGATCTCGGCGGCGACGCGGCCGGGGTTGGACGAGAAGACGAGGATGCGGTCGCACATCAGCACGGCTTCCTCGATATTGTGCGTGACGATCAGGATCGACTTGATCGGCATGCGTCCTTCCGCCCACAGATCGAGCAGATCGGTACGCAGCGTCTCGGCGGTGAGCACGTCGAGCGCGGAGAAGGGCTCGTCCATCAGCAGCAGCGACGGGTTGACGACGATCGCGCGGGCCAGGCCGACGCGCTGGCGCATGCCGCCCGACAGTTCCTTGGGATAGGCGTTTTCGAAACCGTCGAGCCCGATCAAATCGATCGCGGCGAGCGCGCGGGTGCGGCGTTCCTCGGCGGGGACGCGCTGTGCCTCCAGGCCGAGCTCGACGTTCTGGAGGACGGTCAGCCAGGGGAAGAGCGCGAAGGTCTGGAACACCATGCTGACGCTGGGGGCGGCGCCGTTCTCGTCGGGCACGAAATCGATCGCACCTTCGTCGGGTTCGATCAGCCCCGCGATCGAGCGCAGCAGCGTCGATTTGCCCGAGCCGGAGCGGCCGAGCAGCCCGACCACTTCATTTTCGCGCAGCGTCAGGTCGACATCGTCGAGCACGAGCAGCCCGCCGCTGCCGGCCTTGCCGTAGCGGTGAGTGAGGTGTTCGACTTTCAGCAGCGTGTTTGCGGTGGCGGTGCGGGCGAGGGTGGCCATGGTCCGGGTCCAGTCTCTTGAAGGTCGAAGGTCAGGCGAGGCGCAGGCGGCGGTCGGCATAGGCATAAAGCGGGCGCCACAGGAAGCGGTTGAAGCCGATCACGAAGATCGACATCACCGCGATGCCGAGCGTCACGCGCGGGAAATCCCCGGCGGTGGTGGCCTTGGCGATATAGGTGCCGAGGCCATGCGCCTCGAGCCGCTCGCTGCCCCAGGACACCGCCTCGGCGACAATGCTGGCATTCCACGATCCGCCCGATGCGGTGAGCGCGCCGGTGACATAATAAGGGAAAATGCCGGGGATGGCGAGCGTGCGCCACCATTGCCAGCTGCGCACGCGGAACATGCCTGCCGCCTCGCGCAGGTCGTTGGGGATGGCGCTGGCGCCGGCGATGACGTTGAACAAGATGTACCACTGCGTGCCCAGCACCATCAGCGGCGACAGCCAGATGTCGATGTTGAGGTGCCAGTGGACGATCGCGATGACGGCGAAGGGGAACAGCACGTTGGCGGGGAAGGCGGCGAGGAACTGCGCGACCGGCTGCAGCCGCTCGGCCCAGCGCGGACGCAGGCCGATCCACACGCCGATCGGCACCCACACCAGGCTGGCCAAAGCGATCAGCACCAGCACGCGCGCCATGGTGATGAGGCCGAGGCCGAAGGCGGTGAACGCATCGTGCCAGGCGAGGTGACCGGCGACATAGCCGATCACCAGCCAGGCGGCGGCGAGCAAAGCGGCGGCGACCAAAGCGAGCCACAGGATCTGGCCGAGCGGGCTGCGCGCTTCGCGGCGGTGCGAGCGTTCGGCGCGGGCCGGGCGGCGGTCGATCGCCATCAGCAAGCGACCGAGCGCGGTGAAGGGGGCGAACAGCACGGGCAGCAGCTTGGTGCGGCGGAACAGATCATAGGCCCAGCTTTGCGGGCCGTCCTGCGAGGCGGTCTGTTCGAAGCGGAAGCGATCGGCCCAGGCGACGACGGGGCGGAAGACGAGCTGATCGTAGAGCAGGATCACCACCGCCATCGCCGCGACCGCCCAGCCAACCGCGCGGAAATCCTGCCGGTCGATTGCGAGCGCCAGCCACGATCCGATGCCGGGCAGCATGATCCGGGTATTGCCGACGCTGATCGCCTCGGACGCGACGACGAAGAACCAGCCGCCCGACATCGACATCATCGCGTTCCACACCAAGGACGGCGTGGCGAAGGGCAGTTCGAGGCGGATGAAGCGCCGCCACGGCGACAGCGCGAAACCGCGCGAGACTTCCTCCAGGTCGCTCGGCACCGAGCGCAGCGACTGGTAGAAGCTGAACGCCATGTTCCACGCCTGGCTGGTGAAGATGGCGAAGATTGCCGCCAGTTCGACGCCCAATTGCTGGCCGGGGAAGAGGCCCATGAAGAAGGTGACGGTGAAGGTCAGGAAGCCGAGGATCGGCACCGATTGCAGGATGTCGAGCGCAGGCACGATGACCATCTCGGCGCGCTTGCTCTTGGCGGCGAGGGTGGCGACGACGAAGGTGAAGACGAGCGATGCCGCAAGCGCTGCAAACATGCGCAGCGTGGTGCGGAGAGCATAAGCGGGCAGGTTCCACGGATCGAGCGCGACCGGGTCGAGCCGGAGCTGCGACAGCGGCTGCGCGACGCCCTCCGCCCCGCGCACGATGAGCACGCCGAGACCGGCAAGCAGCAGGAAAGCGATGGCGTCGGCCCAGCTTGGCGTCGTGACGCGCCAGAAGCGCGAAAAGGGCCGCACACCCCGGGCAATCTGGGGCATCTCACGCATTGTCTCACCTCACACGGGCGGCCGTCGACGGCCACCCGGGGCGAGACTGATCGGATCAGGCTCGGCCGGGCGCCCCCGACGGCGCATATTGTCGACTACTGTCGCTTGGCATTTGCTTGTTTGATCCTGAGTGTCGGCGATTCGGCCGACGTCGGGCGATTGCTCCCGCACTGCAGCATTGTCAATCGCGGGCGGAGCGGGGGCTTTCGATCGCTGCGCTTTATGGATTCTTCACGGAAATGGGGTGCGATCGCCGGGGACTTTTTACGGCATGGGGGCGCATTCCGCTGCCATCATGACCCACCTTCCCGAACATAGCATTGGCGGTCCCCGGCGGCGTTTGCGGACGCAGCCGCGTCGCGCGGCCGCAGCCCCCCGCTTGCGCTGCCGCGATGCGCGCTGGCCCGCGGTTGCTGCGGCCTTGTCAGCCTTGCGGGCGACCAAACGCTGCAGCGTGCGCATCATCGATACCGATTGCGGCACGGGTACGCTGCTGCTGTGCGCGGCGCGGCATGCGCGGATGCTGGGCTTCACGGCGATCGAGGTGCTGGGCATCGATGACGCCGAGGCGCTGGTCGAGCGCGCCCGCGTGGCGGCGAGCGGGGTGCGCGATCCGGCGATCGGCTTGACCTTCGAGACGCGCGATCTGGCGAGCGCGCTGGGCGACGAGGCCGATTTCCCCGCCGACATCGTGCTGTGGCACGGTGCGGCGGGGTGCAGCTGCGATGCCGTGCGTGCGGTCGAATGTGCCGGGCGCACGCTGATCGCCGAACCGGCGGTGGCGGCATGAGGCAGCGGGATCTGGCGTGGCGCGGGGTCGGCGCGGTCGCCTTTGCCTTTGCCGCTGCGATCGGGCTGGCCGACCGCATGGACGGCGGCAGCCTGCTCGCCTTACCCGCCTTTGGTGTGGCGCTGATCGGCCTGGTGCTGATCGTGCAGGGCAAGCGCGTCGCCGCTGCGGTGCGGGTGGAGCGGAGCCGCCACCGCGCGCTGCTCGCGGCGATCCGCGCGCGACGGGCGAGGCGCTCGGGCGAGGCAAGGCGCTGACGGCGGCGGCGGGCGTTTAGGCATGGCGTAGCTTTTGGCGCGTTGGTATGCGCAACCCTCGGCCAACGATTTCGGGGGAATGGCGCATGGTAGGAAGCGGGCACTGGCCGATCGCGATCGCGCTGGTGTCGGCGAGCGCGTCGGGTGCTTCCGCGCAGACCGCGCTCAGCTTCGATGCGGCGCAGGCGCGCTATGATCGCAGCTCGCACACCATCAGCGCCGCCGATCACGGTGTCGAGGCGGCGCGCGCGGCGGCGGATGCGGTGCGCACGCTGCACCGGCCGATCGTCACCGCATCGGTGCAATATCTCGAATATCAAAAGAGCCTGTCGGTCGATGTGAGCGGCCCCAAGGCGACGACGCTGGGCAACACGCAGACGTTCCTGGCGGCGCTGCCCGCGAGCGTGCCGCCCGCTTACCAGCAGATCGCCGCCGACATTAGCGGGCGGCTGTCGCAGGCGCTGCCGGGGCTGTTCAACGCGATCCCCGACCAGCTCAGCTATCGCTTCCGCGACGATGTGCTGCGCCCGACGGTGCAGGGGGCGTTGCCGCTCTATACCGGCGGCGCGATCCCGGCGATCCAGCGCGCGGCGCAAGGCGGGGTGGCGATGGCGGAGGGGCGGCGCGCGCAGGCGCTCAACCTCGCGCGGATCGACCTGATCCGCGCCTATTTCGGACAACAGGCAGCAGCGGGCTTGCTCGAGTCCGCGCGGCGCAGCCGCGATGCGTTGGACGCGGTTTTGTCGGATTCGCGCAAGCTGGAGGCGGCGGGGGTGATCCCGCATGCGCGCACGCTGGAAGTGGAGGTGGCGCGCGACACCGCCGAGCGCGTCTATCAGCGTGCCGATTTGTCCTATGCCAGCGCGCGCGACGATCTGGCGCGGCTGCTCGATCTGGAGACGGGCGTCGCGCCGACCACGGCGCTGTTTGTGCAGACGCGTCCGCTTGCGCCGGCACAGGCGTTCCTGGGCAATGAAGGCAATGTGCCGGAGGCGCGCACCGCCGATGGCGGGCGGCAAGTCGCCGATGCGGGGGTCGCGCTGGCGCGCTCGCAGCGGTTGCCGCAGGCTTATGCCTTTGGCGAATATAATTTCAACCAATCCAACGCCTTGCCGATCGAACCCGATTGGACGGTCGGGGTTGGCGTGCGCTATACGATCCTCTCCAATATCGGGCGCAAGCATAGCGAGGACGCCGCGCGCGCCACCGCCGCCGCCGCCGCCGACACTGCGGCTGAAGCGCGCAAGACTGCCACCGGCGCGACGATGCGCGCCTACAATCTGGTCGAGGCGGCGCGGCGGTCGTTCGTGCTGCTCGACAGCAGCATCACCGCCGCGCGCGAGAATCTGCGGGTGCAGACGGTCGCGTTTCGCGAGGGCGAGGGGACGGCGACGCCGGTGATCGCGGCGCAGGCGGCGCTGGATGCGGCCGAGGCGCAGCGCATTTCGGTGGCGTATGAATATGATCTGGCGCTGGCCGGGCTGCTGGCATCGTCCGGGCGGCTGGATGAATTTAGCGGCTATCTCGCGCGCGCCGACCAGCGCCTTGTCTATGGAGCCGGGCAATGACCGATACCGCATCCGAAACCCCCGCCCCAAGCCGCCGCGCGCGCATCCTGCTCTATGTCGGGCTGGCGCTGGTCGCGGTGATCGTCGCGGTCGGGCTGTTCCTTGCCAGCCGCCCGGCACCGGAACAGATTCAGGGCATGGTCGAGGCGGACAGCGTGAATGTCGCGACCAAGACGCTGGCGCGGGTCGACCGGCTGTTGGTCGACGAGGGCGCGCGCGTTGCGGCGGGGCAAGTGCTGGCGACGCTGTCGAGCCCCGAACTCGGCAATGCCGAACGCCAGGCGCAAGGCGCGCTCGATACGGCGCGGGCGTTGCAAGCGGTGGCGCAAGCGGGCGCAAGGAGCGAGGATGTCGGGTCGCTGCGCGCGATCTGGCAATCGGCTCAGGCTGCCGCGAACCTTGCCGCCACTTCCAGCAAGCGCGCCGATACGCTCTATGCCGAGGGCGTGATCGCCGCGCAGCGCCGTGACGAGGCGCATGCCGCGCGCGACAGCAGCATGCGCTCGGCCGAGGCGGCGCGGCTGCAATATGAGAAGGCGCTGGCGGGCACGCGCAGCGAGGACAAGCAAGCCGCCGCCGCGCAAGTGCGCATCGCCGAGGCGGGCCTTTCGACCGCGCAGACGCTGGTGGCGGAGACGAAGCTGGTATCGCCGATCGGGGGCGAAGTGGCGCGCAAGCTGTTGCAACCGGGCGAGATCGTCAGCCCGATCCTGCCCGCCTATCAGGTCACCGATATCGACCATCCCTGGGTCGCGATTACGGTGCGCGAGAGCCAATATGGTGGGCTGGCCGTGGGGCGGGTGCTGACGGGGCATGTCCCCGCGCTCAACCGCGATGTACGTTTCCGCGTCGCCTATATCGCGCCCGAGGCCGAATTCGCCACGATCCGCGCGACGCGCCAGTCGAGCGGCTATGACGTGCGCTCCTTTTCGGTGAAGCTGCGCCCGGCCGAGCGCGTGCCGGGGCTGCGGCCGGGGATGAGCGTGCTGTTCGACTGGCCGCGATGAGCGGGCTGCGCCGCGCGCTCGGGGCCGAGCTGGCGCATTTGGCGCGCGATCGCTTCGATCTGGCGCTGCTAACGCTGCTGCCGTTGCTGTTCCTGCTCGTCATGGGCGGGATGCTGTTTGCGGGCGTGCCGCAGGGGCTGGGCGTGCGCATCGTCGACCAGGACCACAGCGCCGTGTCGCGCGCGGTGATCCGCGCGATCGCGGCGTCGGATACGGTGCGTGTGGCCGGTGTCGGCAGCGATCTGGCCGAGGCGTTCGCGGCGGTGCGGCGCGAACAGGCGGTGGCGGTGGTGGTGCTGCCCGCCGGGCTGGGTGATGGCCGCGCCCGCGCCGCGCCGCGCTCGGTCGAGATCTTCTACCAGACGGCGTTTCTGTCGACCGGCGCGCTCGCCTCCACGCGGTTGCAATTGGCGGTCACCACCGAACTGGCGCGTCATGCGCTTGCGCAGTCCGGTTTGAGTGGGGCCGCCTTGCTCCACGCGCCGCCGCCGGGGGTTGAGGTGACCGTGCTCGGCAATCCCGGCGCGAGCCTGGAATGGTATCTCGGGCTGCTGATCGGCCCGGCGCTGCTGCATCTGCTGATCGCGGTGACGACGGCGGCATCGCTGGGGCGGGAATTGGAGGACGGATCGCTGGCCGTGTGGGCGCGGCGGGTCGGCAGTCCTGCGGCGGCGCTGGTCGGGCGTTTCCTGCCGCATGTCGTGATCGGCACGCTGTGGCTGTGCCTGTGGCTGTTGTGGCTGACGCTGGGGCAGGGGTATCGCTTCGGCGGCGAGATCGTCTTGGTGGCGGTTGGCGGAGTGCTGCTGTTCACCGCCACCGCCGCGATGTCGGCGCTATTGATCGCGCTGACGGGCGAAGTCGCGACGAGCCTGTCGGCGAGTGTGATCTATGCTGGATCGGCGCTGGCCTATTCGGGCGCGTCGTTGCCGCTCAACGGCGGTATTCTGTTCGCGCGGGTGTGGAGCAGCGTGCTGCCGCTGACGCACTATGTGGCGCTGGAGATGGATCAGACGATCGGGGTTAGCCTCGCGACCTGGGGTCGGCAGGCGGCGGTGCTGGCGCTGGTGCCGCTGGTCGCGGGCGGCGCGGCGCTGCTGGTGATCCGCCGGCAAATGCGGCGCGCGGCATGAGCTTTCGCCAGGCTTTCGAAGGCGCACTGCTGGAGATCCTGCGCACGCGCGATCTGGTCGCGGTCGCCGTGATCTCGGTGCTGTTCTACGCCTTTTACTATCCTGCGCCTTATGCCCATCAGGTGGTCGAGCGGTTGCCGATCGTGGTGGTCGATGCCGATCATAGCGCGCTGTCGCGCGCGATCGTGCGTCAGCTCGACGCCGCGCCCGAGGTAACGATTGCCGAGGAAGCGCCCGACATGGCGACCGCCACGGCGCTGGTGCGGGCGCGTAAGGTGGAGGGCGTGTTGCTGCTGCCGCGCGGGCTGGCGAGCGGGCTAATGCAGGCGCGGCCCGGCACCGGCATCGCCTTGTGGCTGAACGGCGCGTATTTGCTGCGCGCCGAGGCGGTGGGCAAGAGTATCGCCGGTGCGATCACCGCGACCGTGCAGCAGCGCCTTGCCGGGGTGCCGCAAATCCAGGCCTTGTCGAACGTGTCGGTCGTCACCCGGCCGTTGTTCAACACCACCGAAGGCTATCGCGACTATGTCTTTCCAGCGGTCGCCAATGTCATCCTCGAACAGACGCTGCTGTTCGCGGTGGCGCGGCTGATTGCCGAGCGGCGGCGCAAGGGGCTTTGGGTGCCGGGCGCGCGCGCTTTTGCCGGGGTGTGGGCGGGCTGCGCCACCATCGGGACGCTGGCGGGCGGGCTGTATTTCGGGCTGGTATTCTGGCTGCAGGATATCCCCCATGGCGGGAATATCCCGGCGCTGGTGTTGGTGGTGCCGCTGTTTGCGGCCACGGTGGCGGCGCTCGGGATGCTGGTCGGCAGCCTGGTGCGCAACGGCGACGATGCGCTGAAGTTGCTGATCCCGACCTCGATCCCGTTTGTGTTCCTGTCGGGCTTCGCCTGGCCGCTGGTGGCGATGCCTTTATGGGTGCAGGCGCTGGCGTGGACGATCCCGGTGACGCCCGCGACCCATCTGTTTGTGCCGCTCAACCAGATGGGTGCGACGCTTGGCGAAGTGTCGGGTGCGCTGGCGGTGCTGGCGGCGCAACTGGCGTGCTTCGGTGCGCTGGCGGCGCTGCGGCTGGCGAGACACGCAAAGGTTGGGGGCGGTGCGGCGGTTTGATCTTGCGAGGCGAACCAGCCGCACCGTCGTTCCGGCCCAGTCTCAAAGGGGCGCGGCGGTGCGTTGCGTATCCGTGATGTGAACGCCGTCCTTCGCCCAGTTGGCGCGGGTGCGGCACGGGTCGGGCGGCGTGCCCGGGCGCGGATCGGCGGGCGACGCGTCGGCGAAGAAGCGAATGCAATAGACATCTCGGTCCGCTTTATAGGTTACCCGGTAGGTTTCGGTGATGGTGCTTCGGCGTGGCGCAGAGTGCGGTGACGCGGCGACGGCGGCGAGTGCGATCAGGTGGGCGGTCAGGCTCATGGCGGATCTCCAAGCGACCGGGGCATGGATTTGCCGCCGCCCGCTTCGGAGTCCATGCGAGAAGTGTGCCATATGACCAACACACCAGATTGCGTGACGGCCGTGGCCGTTTGCGAGGGTGTGGCGTGGTCCACTTTCCCGATCCTTGGTTCGTGACGCCAATGTGTAGAAGGAGCGTACCCCGAGAGGATCGCGCAGTCGGGGGTGTCGGCGCGGATGCGGGGCCGACCATTTACTGGACAATCAGCGGCGGCGAGACTGGTCGCGGCCCGGCGTCGTCGCATCGCTCTGACGCAATAGGTCGTCAATAAGATCGCCTATAGATCGGACAATATACTTGAGCGAAATACGAATATGCTGTAATTAATACGTGCTTGATCGACTCGTGATATCGGCAGGCCAGTCCGCTTCAAATAGAGTATATTTGATATCCCACGGCTATCGCATAGCCCGTGGCGTTAACGCGTGACCTTTTTAAAAGAACGATAAAAATCGGTTTTAATCCGTAACCCTAGGAAAGGATGTCGACTATGACCGTCTACAATATCCAAAATCAGTGGGGCGGTTCGTCCGCACCGTGGCACGACGGTGGGGTGCTCAACATCGGAAACCGCGCAGACCAATTGCCCACCGCACTCCATATTCAATCCGGCGATGGCGGACTGAGCTTCACCGGTACGATGACGTATCAGGGTGAGGGGCCGATCGGCCTGCGCGCAACGCGCGTGACCGAAAATTGCTACCAGGCCGAAAACCAATGGGGTGGCAACGACGCCCCGTGGCACGATGCGGGCCTGTTCCTGCTCGGCGCGCGCGATGGCCAGAATGCGGTGGCGTTCGACCTGACGTCCAAGGACGGTCAGACGGTGACGGGCACGATGACCTATGCGGGTGAAGGCCCGATCGGCGTCAAGGGCACCAAATCTCCCGGTCTCGCCTTCAACGCCACCAATCAATGGGGCGGCAGCGGGGCTCCGTGGCATCAGGGCGGCCAGTGGGTGATCGGGTGCCGGCCGGACCAGCCAGTGGTTGGCCTCGAAGTGTCGAGCCACGACAATGGCAAGACGCTGACGGGTACGATGACCTATAAGGGCGAAGGTCCGATCGGCTTCCGCGGCACGCGCACGATGGCCAACACCTACAGCGTGGTGAACCAATGGGGCGGCAACGACGCACCCTGGCATCCGGGTGGTGAATGGGTGCTCGGCTGCCGCGGCAAGCAGGGCGTCGTCGCGATCAGCGCCAAGGGCGACGGTGCGAACCTGAACGGCACGATGATGTATGCCGGGGAAGGTCCGATCGGTCTCGCGCTGGTGCCGAGCGTCGCCAAGGTCCACGCCACGGCGTGAAGATGACGGCCGCTCCCCGGCACGACCGGGGGGCGGCATGTCGTGGGTGCGATCGCAATCGTGCCGGGTCTTGGCTGTTGTGTGACGAAATGTTGCTGGGGATCGGGGTAGGATCGCTCGGACCGCTGTGTGCGTTGACGCTGCTGAAGCGCGTCCCTACCGAAACGGACACATGAAACCTTGCCTGACCCCACGCCGATGACGACTGCCCCCACTATCGTCCTGGTCGAGGACGACCCCGCGCTACGCACGCTGACCACGCGGGCGTTGCAGGAGCATGGCTATACCGTCCGCCCCGCCGCCTCCGCGCCCGAAATGTGGCTGGCGATGGACGCCGGGCCGGTCGACCTGGTGCTGCTCGACATCATGTTGCCGGGCACTGACGGTATCGAGCTGTGCCGGCGCTTGCGGCAGAAGAGCAATGTGCCGATCATCTTTATCAGTGCCCGCGCGAGCGAAACCGATCGTGTCGTCGGACTGGAGCTGGGGGCGGACGATTATCTTGCCAAGCCGTTCGGCACGCGCGAACTGACCGCGCGCATCCGCGCCGTGCTGCGCCGGACCGAGGCCCCGCGCGACACGCAGGATCGCGAGGAAGGCGTGCGCCGCTTCGACGGCTGGACGGTCAGCTTGCCGCGGCGCGAATTGCAGGCACCGAGCGGCGCGGTGGTCGATCTGACCGGGGCGGAGTTCGATCTGCTGGTCAGCCTGCTCGACCATGCCGGCCGCGTGATCGCGCGCGAACGGCTGATCGAACTGTCGCGCACGCGTATGGGGGACAGCACCGATCGCAGCGTCGACGTGCTGGTCAGCCGCTTGCGCCGCAAGCTGACGACCGAGGGCAGCGCGCCGCCGATCGTGACGGTGCGCGGGGTCGGCTATATGTTCAACACCACGGTCGAGCGTTCTTGAGGCGTTTCGTGCATCCCTCGCTCGGGCTGATCGGGCGGGTCGTGGCGATCCTGCTGCTCGCGATGCTCGTCGAATTTACCATGAATGCCGTGCTGTACGAGCGCGCCAGCCAGTTTTCGGTGCGCGACGATGTCGGGCGGCGGCTGGCCGAACATCTGGTGATCGCGCGGCGGCTGACGATGGATACGCCAGTGGCCGAGCGCCCGGCGATGGCGCGGCGCCTGTCGACCCCGCATTACACGATGGCATGGAGCGCCACCGCGCCCGCGCCGACCGACCCCGCGCTTACCCAGATGCGCGCGCGCGTGCTCAGCTGGGAACCGGTGCTGCGCTCAGGCGATTTGCGGCTCCACCTCGATACGATCGGTGAGGATGCCTATGTCGCGGGGGCGAGTGCGCTGCCCGATGGGAGCTGGCTGCACTTCCGCACGGTTGAGCCGATCGACAGCCTGGACGAATCGTATAGTCGCATCCTGATCGCCTTCGCCATCGCGGGCGGCGTGATGGTGCTGGGCGGTGCGCTGATCGGGCGGACGCTGCGCCCGATGCGGCAATTGGCGGATGCGGCGGACCGCTTCGGCACCGCCGAGCCGCGGCCCTTGGTCGAGGAGGGGCCGGGCGAGGTGCGCCGCGTCATCACCGCGTTCAACCGAATGCAGGCGCGCATCCAGCAACTGATCGCCGATCGGACCCAGGCGCTGGCGGCGGTGGGGCATGATATCCGCACCCCGCTGGCGCGGCTGCGGTTGCGCGCGGAGGGCGTCTCGGTCGAGCCGCTCCGCGACGAAATTTTGGGCGACGTGGCCGAGATGGATGCCATGGTCGCATCGCTGCTTGCCTTTCTCGGTGGCGAGGATGACCCCGAAAAACCCGTGCTGGCCGATCTCGCCGTATTGTGCGCGACGCTGGCCGACGATGCTGCGGATCACGGGCGCGAGGTGCATTATGTCGGCCCATCGCATCTCGAGCATCGCTTCCGCCCGCTCGGTATGAAGCGCGCGCTGACCAATCTGGTCGAGAACGGCCTGCACCACGGATCGGTGGTGACGATCGCGCTCTCCGCCACTGCGCGTGACGTAATTTTGCGGGTCGAGGATGACGGGCCGGGTATTCCGGAAGACGCCTTGCAGAGCGTGCTGGAGCCGTTCGTCCGGCTCGATACCGCGCGTCGGCGCGATACGCTGGGGCTGGGGCTGGGGCTGGCGATCGTGGTGCGACTGGTCGACCTGGAAGGCGGCGCGCTACGCCTCACCAATCTGCCCGAAGGCGGCCTGCGTGCGGAAATCCGCCTGCCACGTTGATCGGAAACGCTTCCTTACAAAAGTGCCGCGTTGCAGCAAAACGCAGTTCGTATCTGATCCTGTGAAGCCCGCGCAGCCCCCGCGCGGTGCAAGCAGGAGCCAGGTTCATGAACGAGCTGATCGGTCGCGTCTTCGACTTTCAGAAGTCGGTGTTCCCCAATCAGAGCGCGCTCTACGCGAACCTCGCCGTCAACGGCCAGCGGCCAAAAGCGCTGATCGTGTCGTGCGCGGATTCGCGCGTGGTGCCCGAGGAAATTCTGCAGGCCGCCCCCGGCGATCTGTTCGTCTGCCGCAATGCCGGCAATATCGTTCCCCCGTTCAGCAACGCCAATGGCGGTGTGACCTCGACGGTTGAATATGCCGTCATGGCGCTGGGGGTGCGCGACATCATCGTCTGCGGTCATTCCGACTGCGGCGCGATGAAGGCGTTGATGAACCCGTCGTCGCTGGAAACCATGCCCAATGTGGCGGCGTGGTTGCGCCATAGCCATGCGGCGCATTCGGTGGTGAGCGATGCCTATCCCGATCTTGACGGCCACGATCAGGTGCGCGCGGCGGCGCTGGAAAACGTCGTGGTGCAGATCGCGCATCTGCGCACGCATCCGGCGGTCGCCTCGGGCATCGCGCGCGGCGAGCTGGCGCTGCACGGCTGGTTCTTCGACATTCATCAGGGTGCGGTGTTCGCGCTCGATGGCGGCACGGGCCGCTTCGAGCAGATCCGCGACGATCGCCCGATGCCGGTCGCCTTGCCCGCGCAGCAGCGCCTTGCTTCGGGCGTATCCTATCTGGAGGCGGCTGAATGAGCTTCGCCGGTTTCAAATTGCCGACGCTGGCAGTGGCTTCGCGGGATTTTACCGCGTCGATCGTCGTGTTTCTGGTGGCGATGCCCTTGTGCATGGGCATCGCCATCGCGTCTGGTGTGCCGCCTGAAAAAGGCCTGATCACTGGCATCATCGGCGGCATCGTCGTGGGGGCGCTGGCCGGTTCCCCCTTGCAGGTCAGCGGCCCCGCCGCTGGCCTTGCCGTCGTCGTGTTCGAGCTGGTCCGTGACAAGGGCCTGTCGGCACTGGGGCCGATCCTGATCCTCGCCGGGTTGATTCAGCTTATTGCCGGCATCCTCAAGGTCGGCGGCTGGTTCCGTGCGATCTCGCCCGCCGTCGTCCACGGCATGCTCGCCGGGATCGGCGTGCTGATCGTCGTCGGCCAGTTCCACGTGCTGTTCGATGCGCGGCCCTTGCCGAGCGGCATCCAGAATCTGCTCGCCATTCCCGGCCGTTTGTTCGGGTTGTCGGCGACCAACGTCTCGGGCGTCGAACAGGCGTTCATGATCGGCCTGTTGACGATCGCGGCGATGCTGGGCTGGGAACGCTTCCGCCCGGCTGCGCTGAAGCAAGTGCCAGCAGCGCTCGTCGGCGTTATGGTCGGCACGCTGACCGCGTTCAGCCTCGGCCTCACGATCGACCGCGTCGATGTGCCGCAATCGATCGTCGCCGCCGTCGCGCTCCCCGCGCCGGACTTCCTGGCCCAGTGGATCGACCCGTCGATCATCGTCGCAGCGCTTGCCATCGCCTTCATCGCCAGCGCGGAGACGCTGCTGTCGGCGGCGGCGGTCGACCGGATGCACAATGGCGTGCGCACCGATTACAATAAGGAACTGCGCGCGCAGGGCATCGGCAATTTGCTGTGCGGCGTGGCGGGCGCCTTGCCGATGACCGGCGTGATCGTGCGCAGCTCGGCCAACGTGCAGGCGGGCGCGACGACGCGGCTCTCGACGATGCTGCACGGAATCTGGATTCTGGGCTTCGTCGCGTTGCTGCCGTGGCTGCTGCGCGAAATCCCGATGGCGGCGCTGGGCGCGATCCTGGTGGTGACCGGGGTTCGGTTGGTCAGTCTCGCGCACGTCCGTCACCTGTTCCACAGCTATGGCGTGTTGCCAGCGCTGATCTGGGCGGTGACGCTCGTGGCGGTGGTGGCGGAAGATTTGTTGACCGGCGTGCTGGTCGGCATCGCGCTCTCGCTGCTCGAACTGGTGCCGCATGTGCGTCGCCTGGGCCTGAAGGTCGAAATGCCCGATGAGACGCAAGGGCGCTGCATGGCGCTGGCGGGCAGCGCGACCTTCGTGACCTTGCCCAAATTGTCGGACACGCTGGATGCACTGCCGATGGATGGGCCGACGTGCCTCGACGTGTCGCGGCTGACCAAGGTCGATCATACCTGCGCCGAATTGCTCAAGGAATGGCTCGCGCGGCGGCGTGCGGCCGGGCATCCGGTCGAATTGACCGGTGCGTCCTACAAGCTCGCCACGATGACCGCGTAGCAAGCAACGCTTCGTTACAAAGCGGCAAGATCGCGGCACCACCGCGACGCTACACCAGAACTCCCGAGGTCGACCGCTCCCCATCGCATCCCCCAATCCGGCGATGAGAGGAGCGGCGGCACCGGACCGCAGGCGGGAACCCACCACCACTTCAAAGGGGGATCCCATGTATCGATTCACGTTCGCCGCCGCGCTCGCGCTGATCGCCAGCCCCGCCGTCGCGCAGGACACGGGCGGAGACACCGCACCGCCACCGCCGTTCAAGGTATCGGGCAGCGTCGCGCTCGTCTCCGACTATCGCTTCCGGGGCGTGTCCCAATCCGACAAACAGATCGCGCTGCAGGGCGGCATCACCGTCACCCACGAAAGTGGCCTCTACGCCAGCACCTGGGCCTCGAACCTTGCCGGCTGGGGCACCTTTGGCGGTGCCAATCTCGAGCTCGATCTGGTCGGCGGCTATAAGCGCCCGCTCGCTGGCGGCACGATCGATGTCGGGCTGACCTGGTACATGTATCCCGGAGGTGCCGCTCTCACCGATTTCGCCGAACCCTATGTCAAAGTGAGCGGCACGCTTGGTCCGGCGACCTTGCTGGCGGGTGTCGCCTATGCGCCAAAGCAAAAGGCGCTGGGCAATTTCTCCAACACGGCCGAAAGCCGCGGGCAGTCCCAGGACAATCTCTATCTGTGGGGCGATGGCAGCGCGGGCATTCCCGGCACGCCCGTCACCGCCAAGGCACATATCGGTTATTCCAAGGGCAATCCCGGGCTGGGGCCGAACGGCACCAGCGTGGCACCGACGGGGAGCTATTGGGACTGGCTGCTGGGGGTCGATTATGTTGTCGGCCCGGTGACGCTGGGCGTCGCTTATGTCGACACCGACATCAGCCGCGCGAAATCGGCCTATCTCCTGCCGAACTTCTCCTCGACCAAGAACGGATCGTCGATCGCGGGCAGCAAGGTGGTGTTCAGCGTTTCCGCCGCCTTCTAACGACGGATTATGGCCGCCGGGGCAGGAACCCCGGCGGCCAATATGGTTCAGGCAGCGTCGACCAGCACGATCTCGCTATCCTCGATCGCGGTTACCCGCAGCACCGCTTCATCGCGGATCGCCGCACCGTCGCGGGCGTTGACGCGCACGCCGTCAATCTCGATCGCGCCCGTCGCGGGGACGAGATAGCCGCGCCGATCCTTGCCGAGCGGATATTCGGCGGTCTCGCCCGCCTTGAGCGTGGCACCGACAACGCGGGCGTCGGTGCGGATCGGCAGCGCATCGCCATCCTCGGCAAAGCCGCTCGCCAGCACCACGAACTGTCCGGCGCGATCGCCCTTGGGGAAGGGGCGGGCACCCCAGCTTGGCTTCTCGCCACCGCGCGTCGGCTGGATCCAGATCTGGAAGATCCTGGTGGTGATATCCTCCTTATTATATTCGGAATGGGTGATGCCCGTGCCGGCACTCATCACCTGGACATCGCCCGCCTCGGTGCGGCCGAGATTGCCGAGATTGTCCTGGTGCGTGATCGCGCCTTCGCGGACATAGGTGATGATCTCCATGTCGCGATGCGGATGCGGCGGGAAGCCGGTCTGCGGGGCGATCGTGTCGTCATTCCACACCCGCAAATTGCCCCAATTGGTGCGCGCCGGGTCGTAGTAATTGGCGAAGGAGAAATGGTGCTTGGCATCGAGCCAACCGTGATTGGCACCGCCGAGGCTGGCATAAGGGCGAAGGTCGATCATGGCGCAAACTCCTGTGCTGCGGTGGACTGGCAGGGTGCCGGTCCGTCCGTCGATGACAGGGATATAGAGCGGCTCGACTTCGCTGCTCAGTCGGATAAAGTGCATCGAAACGTTCGAGAAAGTTGATATGCACAATCCCGGTACGCCAACCCTGGACCAGCTCCGCGTGTTTCTGGCCGTGGTCGATACCGGCAGTTTTGCCGCTGCCGGGCGCAAGCTCAACCGCGCGGTGTCGGTCATCAGCTATGGCATCGCCAATCTCGAGGCGCAATTGGGCGTGCTGCTGTTCGACCGGGAAGGCACGCGCAAGCCCAAGCTGACCGAGGCCGGGCGCGCGGTGCTGGCCGAGGTGCGCAGCGTCGCGCAGGGCATCGACGGTCTTCGCGCCAAGGTGAAGGGGCTGCTCGACGGGCTGGAGGCCGAGGTGCATCTGGCGGTGGACGTGATGCTGCCCGCGCAGCGGCTGGGCAAGGTGTTACGCGCCTTCGCTGCCGCCTACCCCACGGTCACGCTGCGCTTGCATGTCGAGGCATTGGGAGCAGTGGTCGCTTTGGTGCAAGATGGGGAAGCGGTGGTCGGCATCTCCGGGCCGCTGGCGGCTGGGCGTGTGGGGATCGAAGCGGTGACGGCGGGATCGGTGCAGATGGTGCCGGTCGCCGCGCCCGACCATCCGCTCGCGCGGATGACGCCGATCCCGCCCGGCGCAGGGCGCGATTTCGTGCAACTCGTGTTGACCGATCGCTCGCCTTTGACCGAGGGGCGCGACTTTGCGGTGATGAGCCCGCGCACCTGGCGGCTGGCCGATCTCGGCGCGAAACATGAATTGCTGCGCGAGGGGATCGGCTGGGGCAACATGCCGCTGCCGCTGATCGAGGGCGATCTGGTGGCCGGGACGCTGGTGAGGCTGGCGATGCCCGAACAGCCGGGCGGGATCTATCGTTTTTCGGGCATCTGGCGGCGGGACGTGCCGCCCGGCCCGGCGGCATCCTGGCTGCTCGACCAGTTCGTCGCGCAGGGCCGCGAGGATGCCGAGCTTCCGGGCGTTCCCGACGTGTGAGAACCGGTTACCCCGCCAGCGGTCGCCTCGCATCGGGATGCAGCGTGCAGGCGATCGTCCCACCCAGAATCAGTGCCCCTGCCACTGCGAGCGGCACAGCCAGCCCGTATCGCACCAGCACCGCGCCGAGCGCAGCGCCCAGCAAGATCGCCACCACCGCGGCGATCCGCCGCGCCCAATTGGGGTTGCTGCCGCCCGCCAGTGTCGAATCGGCGGCGAGGCCGGTGATCGTGAGCGTCAGCACCGTGGTCGTCAGGTCGGGCACCTTCAATTGGCGGATCGTGGCGTTGCGGTAGCCCATTGCGACCGCCGTCAGCGCGATGATCGCAAACAACTGCCATTCGGGCGTCAGCGTCGCCGGATCGAAGCCGAGGGCGATGATCGCCGCAGCCCACAGCAAAACCGCCTCGATCAGCGCCGACCAGAGCAGCCAGTGACGCAGCGGGCGGTTGGTGTGGAAGCGCCCGGTGCGCCCGGCGAGGAACGCGCCGAGCATGAAGGTGGCGATCGCGATCAGATAGGGCGCGACGGTGAAACCGGGCGTGCCCACAGCGGCGAAGCCGAGAAAGACGATGTTCCCGGTCATGTTCGCGGTGAACACCTTGCCCAGCCCGAGCACGCTGGTCGCATCGACCAGGCCGGTGGTGAAGGAGAGCAACAGCAACAGCGGCGGCAACAGAGCGGGTTGGGGAGGCGTGGGGGTGGCCATTGTCATCATCCTTCAGAAACGGAAGTCGCTTTCAAGACCCAGCATCGTGATCGTCCGCGCGGGGCCTGTCTCGCGGATGAAGGTGCCGGGCGCGAAGGCGGAGAGCGAGGCGGAAAAGCTCAGCTCGCGCGTCGCCTGCCATGCAACCGTCGCTTCGATCTCCTTGCCGATGAAGCGCGCGCGCGACCTGCCCGGCGCGCGGATCAGCCGACCGGGAATATCATACACCCCATCCGCCAGCGAGGCACGCCAATAGGCCATGCCGGCTAGGCTCGCCGTGACACCGTTGCCAAATGTGCCGGACACTTGCGGGTTGAGGTTGATCAGATTGTACGGTCCGACCGGGGACAGCTCGCCGAAATATTTGCCCTTGGGGAAGAGCGCGTTGAAGGTGCCAAGGTGGTGGTCATTGGGGTTGCCGTCACCACTCGCATAATCGAGGCGGACTTGCAGATCGGGGGCGAAGCGGATCTTGGGGAAGTGCCGCCCGACCTCGCTGCCAAGCGTCCACGCGCCGATCGAGCCATCGGCGAAGCGGCCGAATTGCGCCACGCCCTCGACATTCCAATGCCAGGTGGTGACATCGCCGAACCAGCGCGCACCGATGCTGTGACGCAGCTCGCGCGCCGTCACGCCGCCGAAGGTCGCCTGGGTGTTGCGATAGCCCAAATAGTAGAGATCGACCCCGCTGCGTGGACGTTTGACCGAGCCATAGGCCCCCCACAGCGCGCGGGTGCGGGAACGACGATCGTCGAAGCTGCCGAGTCCCGGCTCGACCGGGCGCACCGCGATCAGGCTGAGCGTCGCGCCGCCAAGCGAGGCAAGTCCGCGAAATCCATCAAAGGCGAGCGGGACATTGGGGCCGTAGCGCGTGCCGACCATCCGCTCGGTGCCGAGCGAGAGCATCTGTCGCCCCGCGCGCAGCGTGAGACCGGTCGCATCCGGGTCGCCGGTATGCGCCTCGCCCAGCCGCACATCGACAAAGCCCTGCAGCAGATCGGTGCGGGTCTGGTCGATCGGCGAATTGCTGGGGCGCACGCCGATCGCATAAGCGGCGATCGGTTCGACAAAGGCGCGGACGCGGCCGACATGCAGATCGGCATAAGGCATGGCGCGCAGCCACAGATAGCCATCATTGGGGGCCGCGCCGCCGCCCCAGAGGTTGTTGTGATAGTCCTCGTTGCGCAGCCGCAGTTCGAGCCCGGTCGAAACATAGCTGTCGGTGCCGAGCGCGATGTAGTTGAACTGCTCGGTCCAATGCCCGGTGCGCTGGGCGGGGTCGGCGAGCGTCGACCAATCCTCGTCATAGCGCGTCGTGGTCAGCGTCGGCGGTTTCCAGGCGTCGCTCGACTGCGCCACGGCTGGGCTGGCGGTGACGAATGTTGCCAGAAGAACCGCGCGGCGCATCTTAGCGCCGCCGGGCCGCGACCATCGCCACCATCACGAACGCGGCAACCAGGCCGAGATGCTCGAAAAAGTCGTTGGTCGCGATGAAGCGCGCTTGCCCCTGCAGCGCCCAGAACGGGCTGGCGATGAAGGCGGTGAGCAAGGTGAACACGCCCAGCGCCCCGGCTGCGAGCCAGACGAAGCGCCCCCACAGGATCAGCACCGATCCGACCAGTTCGACCAGCAGCGTCAGCGCTGCGGTCAGTTCGGGCGGATGCACGCCGAAATGCACTTGCTCCGCCACCGCCGAGGGCCAGTTGCCCAGCTTGGCCACGCCGCCGATGAGATAGGCGCTGAGCAACGCCAGCCGCACGACGAACCAGGTCGGTGGCCAATCGAGGATCGCGGTGACGAAGCGTGGGGTTTCGTGCCCGGTCATCGCGCGGTCTGGCTGTGGATTTCGGCGATATAGCCGCCGGGGAAGCGCACGATCGCCGATTGGCGATCGGCTTCGGCATGCGCCGGGACCAGCGTCTCGACGCCCGCCGCCTGCGCCCTGGCGAGCGTGGCGGGAAGGTCCGCAACGGCATAGCCGGTCATGTCGCGGCCATAGGGCCAGGGCAGTTGGCCGTTGGAAACCATCACCGTCATGTCGCCATAGCCCGAGGTCAGGCGAATGCGGCGATAGGCAGTGCCCGGCTGGCCGATCTCGACGCCGGGCGCGGCCTTCTCATCCGACACCGTCCTGGCGTGCGCAAAGCGGGTCCAGCTTTTGACGAAGGCATCGGCACGGTCTGCGGTCAGATAGACGCGGTTTTCGGGCACGGTCACCAGCGTGGGATAATTGGGCTTGGTGGTGTGCCAATAGAGCTGCATGTTCACGCCGCCCGGCCATTGCACGACGGCATCGCGCCCGATCGGATCGGGGAAGGTGGTGATCAGCCGCGCCGCGCCGGATGCCACGGCCGCATCGACCGCCGCATCCATGTCGCTGACCAGATAGCCGTTACGCTCGACCCCGAAGGGGTAGGGGATGGGCGTGGTGAAGCCGAACACCGACACCGACCCCGCCTGGGTCAGCACCAGTTGCGACCAGGTCTTGCTCGTGGTCGGGGTGACCTGAAACGCGCCCTTCTTGGTCGTCGTGCCGCCGAAAGTAGCGATCAGGCTGGTGACGAAGCGATCGAAATCCTCGGGCGCGACATAGACGTGCGTCGTGTCATATTGCGGGCCGACGGCATAATCGGCGGTGACGGCTTCGCGCGCCAGCGCAGGGGCGACAGGGGCGGTGCCGAGCATCAGCGCGGCGAGGAAGAGCGGCAGGCGTTTCATGGCGTGTCTCCGTGGGAAAAGCATCAGACGGCCCAGCAGCCGCAGCCGAACGAACCCCAGAAAGTCTGGACGTCGGCGGTGGGGGCGCTGGTGGCGAGGGCTGCGGCATGGTCATGGCCGTGGACCGCGCAACCGCTCGCGCATCCGCAGGCGCTCGCCAGCTTGGCGGCGGTGTCGGGGGTGCGGTGATAGCCGCCAAAGGTCGCGACCGGGGACCAATCGGGCATCGGCCGGGGCAAGGCCGGGGCGAGCGGCGCATAGTCGCCCTCGCCATAGACCACCGCGCCGCCGAGCACGGTCAGCACCGACCGCAAATGCGGGATTTCGCTTTCGGCCACGCTGAAATAATCGGCCGACAGCACCGCGAGATCGGCGAGCTGGCCGACCTTGATCTGCCCCTTTTTGCCGACTTCGTTCGAGAACCAGGTGTTTTCATGCGTCCACAGCCGCAGCGCCTTTTCGCGGCTCAGGCGGTTGACGCCGGGGTAGAGGCCGAGGCCGCCGACGGTCTTGCCCGTCACCAGCCAGTTGAGCGACACCCACGGATTGTAGCTGGCGACGCGCGTCGCATCGGTGCCCGCGCCGACCGGCAATCCGGCGGCCATCATCTTGGCGATCGGCGGGGTGCGCTCGGCGGCCTTTGCGCCATAGCGTTCTACGAAATATTCGCCCTGATAGGCCATTCTATGCTGGATCGCGATGCCACCGCCGAGGGCTGCGATGCGGTCGATATTGCGGTCGCTGATCGTCTCGCAATGGTCGAAGAACCAGTTGATCCCGGTGAAGGGAATGTCGCGCGCGACCTTCTCATACACATCGAGCGCACGGCCGATCGTCTGGTCATAAGTGGCGTGCAGCCGCCACGGCCATTTATGTTCGGCGAGCAAGCGGATGACGGGTTCGAGGTCGCCCTCCATGTTTGCCGGCATGTCGGGGCGTTCGACCCGGAAATCCTCGAAATCGGCGGCGGAATAGACGAGCATTTCGCCCGCGCCATTGTGGCGATAGCTGTCGTCGCCCTGGCCGGGCGTCACTTGCTTCACCCAGCCGCTGAAATCGGCCAGCTCTTCCTTGGGCTTTTGCGTGAACAGATTGTAGCTGATGCGCACGGTCAATTGGTTGTCGGCGTGGAGCTGCTCGATGATCGCATAATCATCGGGATAATTCTGGAAGCCGCCGCCCGCGTCGATCACACCGGTGACGCCGAGGCTGTTCATCTCGCGCATGAAGTGGCGCGTCGAATTGAGCTGATATTCGGGGGGCAGCTTGGGGCCCTTGGCGAGCGTGGAATAGAGGATCGTCGCATTGGGCTGTGCCAGCAACAGGCCGGTCGGGTTGCCCGCCGCATCGCGCACGATCTCGCCGCCGGGCGGGTTGGGCGTGTCCTTGGTATAGCCGACGACGCGCAGTGCAGCGGCGTTGAGCAGTGCGCGGTCGTACAGATGCAGGATGAACACCGGCGTATCGGGCGCGATCGCGTTCAACTCGGCGATAGTCGGCAAGCGTTTTTCGGCGAATTGATGCTCGGTAAAGCCACCGACCACGCGCACCCATTGCGGGGCGGGGGTGATGTCGACCTGGCGCTTGAGCATGGCGAGCGCGTCGGCAAGGCTCGGCACGCCATCCCAGCGGAGCTCCATATTATAGTTCAGCCCGCCGCGGATGATGTGCATGTGGCTGTCGATCAGGCCGGGGATGATGCGGCGGCCCTTGGCATCGATCACGCTTGCTTGCGGGGCGGCGGCGCGCACCTCGGCCTCGCTGCCGACCGCGAGGAAGCGCCCGTCGCGGATCGCGATCGCCTGCGCTTGCGGGTTTTCGCGGTCGAGCGTGGTGACCTTGGCATTGACGAGGATGAGATCGGTGGCCGGCATTGTGGAAGTCCTTGCGAGAAGCGGGGCGGCGAACGTGCCGATCGCCGCCCCGGCGATCGTCTGGCGGCGGGTGAGGTCGTTCATGCGTCCTGGTCGGGGTGGTCGCCGGGCAGGCGGCCAAAGACATGTTCGGCCGCTTCGGCGCGCAGGAAGGCAACCGCTTCGCCCGAGCTGACGCGCTTGACGAGCGGAATGACTTGTTCGCCGACGAGAATGCCGAGCAACCCGACCAGGGCGATGGCGGGCGGTGCGGGCGAACGCACGCCAAGCAGGCTGTAAATCAGCCCAACCAGCAAGCCGACGGCGAGCGAGATGAGATATGGCTTCATTTAGGTCACTTCCTGCTGGAGCGGTAAAGCCTGCAGCATCGGGGCGGGCGGGGGGCTTGGGACCCGCCCCGACGCGCCATCCTCAGCCGTGCTGGCCTTCGGAAGCCCCGAACATCGTCTTGGCGTAAGTGATGCCCAGCCCATAGGCTCCGCCCCATTTACGGGCGATAGCGGTGGTCGACTCATAGCTATCCACCCGTGCCCAATCGCGCTGCAGTTCGAGCAGATACTGCACCGACGTCATCGGCGTCGCGCCAAGCTGGATCATTCGCTGAACCGCGCGCTCATGCGCTTCGGGCGAAACGTCGCCGCAGGCATCGGCGATGAAATAGACATCGAAGCCCTGGTCGATCGCCGAGGCCACGGGACCGACGATGCAAACGCTGGTCCACAGCCCGGCGAACACGATGCGGGTCTTGCCGATGCGGTTGACCTCGTCGATCACGGCGGCATCTTCCCACGTGTTCATGCTGGTGCGGTCGAGCATTGCCTGGCCGGGAAAAGCGTCCTTGATCTCGTCGAACATCGGGCCCGAAAAGCTCTTTTCGGCAACCGTCGTCAGGATCGTCGACACGTTGAAGGATTTGGCGGCATTGCTGATGAGTGCTGCATTGTTGCGCAGCAATTCAGCACCGATCGATTTGGTGGCGAACGCCATTTGCGACTGGAAATCGATCAGTACGAGCGTGTGGTCGGTAGGCGAAATCAGCGATTTGCCGGGCGTTGCGGTCGCGGTGATGGTCATGGGAGGAACCTTTCTTACAATGTCGGAGTGGAAAGCGTGGTGTGGATCGCGATGCCGCTTTTCAGCGTCAGCGTGACGGGGGTGCGCTCGGCAATCTCGGCCAGGCGGGTCTGCGCGGCGGTGTCGGGCCCGACGATCGTCAGCAGCCGTTCGACACGGTTGCCATCTGGGCCGCCGACCAGGCGCAGCGCCACGTCGAGCGTTTCGATCGGCCAGCCCTTGCGATCGGCATACATGCGCAGCGTGATCGCGGTGCAGGCCCCCAAAGCGGACAGCAGCAGGTCGTACGGCGCGGGGCCGGCGTCTGCGCCGCCACGGCTGGCGGGTTCATCGGCGGTCAGCATATGGTGCCCGGTCGTGATCGCGGTGCGGTAGAATTCTGTGCCGATCCGGGCGGTGGCAGTGGCCATGCTACGATCCCTTCAAAGCGACAGCAGCGCGATCGCGTCGATCTGCGCTGGGTTGAAACCATGGGTCGACAGGCCATCCGCGAGGTCGCGGGCCGGGGTGCGGCGGCGGCGGGTCGTGCAGACGAACCGGCGGACCGCCTCGCGGCGCGGATCGGCGGCCACATCGGCGTTGCGCTTGCGGAAGAAGTGCGGCGCACATCCGCAGGCATCGGCTTCGCGCAGCGCTTCGGCGACGGCTGACCATTCGCGATTGTTGAGGACGGGCGGTGGGAGCAAAGACGACATCGGAACCTCCTGTGGCGACCCGGCAAGAGATGGCGAATTCGCGACGTCAGCGGCAGACGTATAAAATCGGTCAGAACGTTCCAAATTGTTGAATAGCGTTCCCATGAGCTCTGTTTAGCCACATTGGCGAGAACGGTCTTGGATCGCCGTGATGCGACCAGCATCTATCTGCGACACCCGTTCGTGCGCGCAGCCGACATTTCTAATAATTCGAACGAACGATACAATTTTATTCCACTGGTTGAGGGGGAGGGGCAGTGCCATCTTTGCGGCAACGGCGGGATTGGTCCGCCCCAAAGGAGATTTCCCATGGCTACCCTACCACTCGGTGCAACCGCCCGCCCCTCGACCAGCGCCGCTGCGCTTCCGCTCGTCGGCCGTACCGCGATTGCCGCGATCTTCGTCCTCAGCGGCCTGTCCAAGCTCGCCGCGCCCGCCGCCACGATTGGTTATATCCAGTCGGTCGGCCTGCCCTTGCCGCAAGTCGGCTTGGCGATCGCGCTGGTCGTGGAATTGCTCGGTGGTGTGGCGCTCATCCTTGGGTATCGCACGCGTCTGGTGGCGTCGGTGCTGGCGGTGTTCGCGATCGCGACCGCGCTCGCCTTCCACAGCGCGCTTGGCGACCAGAACCAGTTCATCCACTTCTTCAAGAACGTCGCTATCGCCGGTGGCCTGCTCAACGTCATCGCGCTGGGTGGCGGAGCGTGGAGCCTCGACGCCCGTCGCTGAACCACGGTCCTGCGCAGGAGAAAAAAAAGCCGGACGGGGTACCCCGTCCGGCTTTTTCGTGCGCGGATGTTGCGTCTATCCAAGATCGCGCCGCGTTGTGCGGTTATGTTCGCCGTGAAAGGAACTTCGATGTCCGACCCTGACCCCAACCCCGACTCGACGCCCGATGTGCCGGCCGAGGACCATGAGGAAGAGCTGATCGACGAAGGTCTCGAGGAAAGTTTCCCCGCCAGCGATCCGCCCGCTGCTCCGCGTTTCGATTGAGCGGGGCGATGCAGAAGCTGCTCGTCCTTTATGGCTCGTACCGCTCCGACCGTATGGGCATTCGCCTTGCGGATTATCTCGTCCGACGCTTTCAGGCGCGCGGGGTCGACGCCGAATTGATCGACGCAAAGGCGGTCGGGCTGCCGATGCTCGATCGCATGTATAAGGAATATACCCCCGCTGAGGCACCGTCGGCGATGGCTGCGCTGGCAGCCAAGATCCGTGAAGCCGACGCCTTTTTGTTCGTCACAGGCGAATATAATTGGGGCGTGCAGCCGGGCCTCAAGAACCTGACCGACCATTTCCTTGAGGAATGGTTCTGGCGTCCCGCGGCGATCGCCAGCTATTCGGCGGGGCGGTTGTCCGGGGTGCGCGCCGCGCAGGCTTGGCACCCGACATTGGCGGAAATGGGCATGGTCGTGGTATCGAGCACTCTCTCCATTGGGCCTATCAGTGCAACGCTCGACCCCGCGGCGCAGCCGATCGGGGGCGGCGGTGCGGCGCTGGAAGCGGGGTTCGACCGGTTCGCCGATGATCTGACCTGGTGGGCGGATGCGGCGGCGCGGCAACGCGCGGTGGCGGCACCGCCTTATTGACCACGAGCGTTCTGCTGCGTTCGCGGCAGAACGATTTCGTTTGATAAAGGTGGGGGCTAAAGCGCAGGTGCACTGGTATCGTGCGCTTCCCGTCCTTCCCCGGACAGCGCGATCGTTGCGCGCGGAGGAGCGGGGGGTCGATGAGTAGGGATGTAGTGATTGCCCATGCGCGCCCCGGTTCCTCGCGGGCAGCACCGATCGCGCCGTCGCGCCGCGCCGTCGTCACCGGCCTGTGCGCCGCAACCCTGTGCGCCGCCGCGCCCACGCCCGCCCGTCCGCAACGGATCGTCTCGCTCAACCCCTGCCTCGATGTCATCCTCGTGCAACTGGTCGACCGCCGCCGGATCGCGGCGCTCAGCCATTGGGCGAGCGAGGCCAATGGCTCGACCATCGCAGCCCTCGCGCGCACGCTGCCCAAAACCTATGAGAGCGCGGAGGAAGTGATCGCGCTCGCGCCCGATCTGGTGTTGGGCGCAAAGCTGATGCCGCTGGCGACGCGGCAGGCGCTGGCGCGCAGCGGCTTGAACACCGCTTTGTTCGATGTGCCCGAAACCATCGCCACCAGCATCGCCCAAGTCCGCGATGTCGCGCGCGCCGTGGGGGAAAGCGCGCGCGGCGAGCGCATCGTCGCGCGGATCGAGGCCGCGCTGCGCGCCGCCGCGCCGCCGCCGGGCATGGCGCCCGTCTCGGCGCTGGTGTTCATGGCCGGTGGTTTTGCTTCGGGGCCGGGGACGCTGATGGACGAACTGATGCGCCGCGCAGGGCTCAGCAACGCGATCACGCGCTATGGGTTCACCCAGTCGCGCAACGTGCCGCTCGAACTGCTGGTCGCCGATCCGCCGCAATTGCTGCTGTCAGGCGAAACCAGCGCGGGCGCGCCGGGATGGGCGCAGCGGGTGATGCAGCATCCAGCGCTGGCGCATGTCGTCGGCGGGATGCGGCGCGCGGTGTTCCCCGAGCGGCTGCTCTATTGCGGAGGGCCGGTGATGATCCCGGCGCTCGCCACGCTGGTGCGCGCGCGGCAAAGCGTGGTTGGGGCATGATGCTGCGGCGGATCGCGCTCTATGCCGGGCTGCTGGTGCTGCTCGCCGTGCTGGCGGGGCTCAGTTTGATTGCGGGGCGGGTGTGGGTGCCGCTGTCGGCCTGGAATGTCGCGAGCAGCGATCCGCGCTGGGCGATCATCGCCGATCTTCGGGTGCCGCGCACCATCCTTGGCATGTTGATCGGTGCGGCGCTTGGCCTGTCGGGCGCAGCGCTGCAGGGTTATACGCGCAATCCGCTGGCCGATCCCGGCGTGCTCGGCGTGTCGGCGATGGCGGCGCTGGGTGCGGTGCTGACGCTCTATTATGGCGCGACGCTCGCCAGCATCTGGGTGCTGCCCGGCGCGGCGATGCTGGGCGCGTTGATCGGCGTGGGGCTGCTGCTGCTGCTCTCGGGCAGCCGGTCGAGCCTCGTTACCTTCGTGCTGGCGGGCGCGATCCTCAATATCGTGGCGAGTGCGGGCATCTCGCTCGCTTTGAGCCTCGCGCCGAGCCCCTGGGCGGTGGGCGAGATCGTCGACTGGCTGATGGGATCGCTGCAGGATCGCAGCGTCGATGAAGTGCGGCTGGCCGCCCCCTTCATCCTCGCCGGGGCCGCGCTGTTGCTGACGACGGGCCGCGCGCTCGATGCGCTTACGCTGGGCGAGGCGGGCGCACGTTCGCTCGGCATTTCGCTCACGCGGACACGCTGGACGCTCGCGCTGGGTGTGGGCCTGGCGACGGGCGCGGCGGTGGCAGTGAGCGGGGTGATCGGCTTTGTCGGGCTGGTGGTGCCGCATGTGCTGCGCCCGCTGGTCGGCGCGCGGCCGGGCGCGTTGCTTGCCCCCAGCGCGCTCGGCGGCGCGGTGCTGGTGCTGGCGGCGGACATTCTCGTGCGCGTGACTCCGGCGGCGGGCGAGGTGAAGCTCGGCGTGGCGATGGCGGCGTTGGGCGGGCCGTTCTTCCTGGCGCTGCTGCTGACGCTCCGGCGGAGGATCGCATGAGCGTGCTGTCGTGCCAGGATGTGCGCGTGACGCTGGGCGGCCGCGGCGTGCTGGCGGGGATCGACCTGACGTTCGCGGCGGGACAGGTGACCGCGATCGTCGGCCCCAATGGCGCGGGCAAATCGACCTTGCTTGCCTGCCTTGCCGGGCTACGCACGCCCGATAGCGGCGCGGCGCATCTGGACGGCCAGCCGGTCACCGCCATGCCGCCACGCGCGCTCGCCCAGCGGCTCGCTGTTCTGCCGCAGACGCCGGAAATCGCCTGGGCGGTGGATGCGCGGACGTTGGTTGGCCTCGGTCGCATTCCGTTCCTAGGCGCGCGCGGCGGCGGCACTGCCGATGCGGCGGCGGTGGCGCAAGCGATGGAGCTGGCCGGGGTCAGCGACTTCGCTGGCCGCGTGGTGACGAGCCTGTCGGGCGGCGAACGCGCCCGCGTCCTCATCGCCCGCGCGCTCGCCGGGGAGCCCGAATGGCTGCTGGCCGATGAGCCGCTGTCGGGGCTCGACCCCGCGCATCAGCTCGACGTGGCGGGGCTGTTCCGCGTCATGGCGCTGGCCGGGGCCGGGGTGGTGGTGACGCTGCACGACCTGACGATGGCGCTGCGCCTCGCCGACCGCGTGGTGGTGCTGGCGGCGGGCGCGGTGCTGGCCGATGGCGCGCCCGTCGACGCGCTGAGGCCGGACGTGCTGCGCGCGGCTTACGGGATCGAGGCGCGCGTGCTGGCGGGGGCGCAAAGGCCGATCATCGATGTGGTGCGCCGCGCGGGGTGAGGGGCGTCGCCTGTGCTTCTCCCTCCGTTCGTGCTGAGCGTGTCGAAGCACCTCTCTCAGCACGCGCAGAACGTCACAACCGAATAAGAGCATCGGGTGGCAACTTCCCATCGAATCCTGAAGCATCGCCAACGGCCTCCCCACACAGCACGAAGGTCGGCACTTCGATAAAGGAATTCGGAGCCGGAACTGCAAACGGTACATTCGGGGCGGGAACAGAATCGATATTTGCCCCTTCGACTATGCCAACATGGCAGATGTTGTGCGCTCGCAGGCTCCGTATCGACTGAATCAGGCGCTCGTAATTTGGGGCAGGTCCTAAACGGATCACCACGACCTTCAAAGACTGTCCGCTTTGGGTCATGGCGGGAAGTCGCACGCTTTCATCAGTGCGAGGGTCGGGGTTCCATCGACCCTTAGTCAATACGGTTGTCTTCTGGCTCGGGGACACGGACAGGACCAAAGAGTCGATCCCTACATAGGTGATCGCCGCATTGGGCCTGGTTGAATCGTAGGCGCGCCAACCGAAGAGCGCGATATTGCCGATCAGAAGAGCGGCGGCGCTGATTATGAGAAGAGTCCGTCGCCGGGGCATGGCGCACGATACCATCCCCATGCTTTCCCTTCTATAGGTTGAGGGGGAACAGCAGGGGCGCGCCGACTTGACGCAGCGCCAGCGCCGCGCATGACAGGCGTCATGATACCCGAGATCGAACCCGCCACCGCTGCCGATGCCCCCGCCGTCATCGCCTTGTGGCACGCGTGCGGCCTCACCCGCCCGTGGAACGACCCCGCCAGCGACTTCGCGCTCGCGCTGCGCGAGGCGCAGTCGAGCGTGTTGGTCGCACGCGGGGAGGGCGGCATCATCGGCAGCGCGATGGTCGGTTTCGACGGCCATCGCGGCTGGATCTATTATCTCGCGGTCGCCCCAGAAGCGCGCCGCTCCGGCCTCGGTCGCGCGCTGATGGCGGCGGCGGAAGGCTGGCTGCACGCGCGCGGCGCGCCCAAGCTGCAATTGATGGTTCGCGGCGACAACACTGCCGCGCTCGGCTTTTACGAAGCGCTCGGGTTGGCGCGGCAGGATGTCGTGGTGCTGGGGCGGTTTCTGGCGGATGCGGGAGTGGGGTGAGGGGCTTGAGGCGATTTTGCGAGCCGCGCGTTCTTCTCTCCCGTAGTCGTGACGGTCACCGTCCCCCTAGGTGAAAGAGGCTTGACCAAGCTTTGCGCCGGATTGCCGCTTCCCGGGGAGTCCACCGAAAAGGGAAAAACTCGATCATGTACGGTGTAGCGCTCTCAGAACCTTTTTCGACTTCCAGTGCTTGTACCTTGTCCGTGAGTATTTCGATCAGTTGGCAGACTGGTTTTAGGATCTCGATAATGGCCCACACGCATTGACCGCGAGTCGCATGGGCGGCGCATATTTGGTAATTGACGTCTATGGTTAGCTCCCAACGACCCAGTGGCCCCCATTCCCAACCGAGCGCTCCACGGGCCTCGCAAAATGCCCGAGCTCTGCCCATGATCCGTTCGAGGCGACGATGCGAAAGAACATGTTCTGCAATCTGAATGTGGACCTTGAACCAGCGGACCAAGGGGTCCGGGTGTTGTTTGCCGTTCGTCAGTTGATCGAAATTGTAATATCTCGATCCAAGAGCAAACTCTGAGAGAGCCTCTAAGGCATCATAATGGTGAGACCTTGCTTCAAACCAGCCATCGGCCAGTCCGTGGGCAGCACCAATTAGCCGCACATGTTCATAGAGTTCTGTGATTGAATGGCCGAGGGCTTTGAGCTGCTTGTCTGTCGGATTTGCGAGATCGTTGGCTGCTTTGTGATTAAGGATTACGGCTATTTTCATAATTCGCTCCATCCCAATGGAAAGAGCAAACAAGGTCGAGTAAATTGTACCCGCTCTGTCGTAGTCTATTTTTGCTAGAGCTTCAAAGCCGGATAGCAAAGAGGCGCTGGCTAAATGCCCCTCTTGCGCCAATAGGCGATGTTCAGCAGTGATGATCATATCCAAACGATACGCTGCTTCCAAAGGAATTCCAAATTGAACCGGACGATGTACGCCATCCCCAATTGCGACACGGTCAAGAAGGCGCGCACCTGGCTGGCCGAGCACGGCGTCGACTATGCGTTCCACGACTATAAGAAGCAGGGCGTCGATGAGGCGGCGTTGCGGCGCTGGGTCGGTCGGCTCGGGTGGGAGGTCGTGCTCAATCGCGCCGGCCAGACCTTCCGCGCGCTGCCCGATACAGACAAGACCGATCTCGATGCCGAGAAGGCAATCGCGATCATGCTCGCCAAGCCGTCGGCGATCAAACGCCCGATTCTGGAAGCGGGCTCCGAAAAGGACGGCGTGCTGCTGGCAGGGTTCAAGCCCGATACCTATCTAGCGGCTCTCAAGCCTTAAAGGAGACCGCCATGCCGACTGCACGCTGGAACGGGGCGGTGATCGCCCAGTCCGAGGATACCGTCGTGGTCGAGGGCAACCATTATTTCCCCGCCGACAGCATCGTCGCCGACTATTTCGAAGCCAGCGCGACGCACTCGGTCTGCCCGTGGAAGGGCGAGGCGAGCTACAAGTCGCTGGTCGTCGACGGCAAGCGCAATGAAGACGCGGCGTGGTTCTACCCCGACCCCAAGCCCAAGGCGGCGGAGATCAAGGACCGCATCGCCTTCTGGAAGGGCGTGACGGTCGAATAAGGCCCGTCACCCCTCCCATTGGAACACCTCGTCCAGGGGTTTGCCGAACACCTGTGCGATGCGGAACGCGGCCTCGAGCGTCGGCGAGTATTTGCCGGCCTCTATGGCCGCGACGGTCTGTCGCGTCAGGCCGATCTTCTCGCCCAGCTCGGCTTGCGTCATTTCCCCGGCCATGAAGCGCAGCAAGCGAATGTGATTGGTAATGCGCGCGGACACGACGCTCAGCCCCGCGCCCGATAGCCGAGAATCTCGACGCCGCAGCGGGTGAGTTCGCCGAGCACGATTGCGCCCAGCACGGCGTTGGTCAGCACCGGCAGGCTCGCACCCAGGAACAGCGTTGCCAGCGCGGCGAACAACGCCGTCAGCAACACGGGATAAGCGAACGCCAGCGCACGCCGGGCAATCGCGCGGTCGCGTTCGTCGCTCGGCTGCTGCGCGTCGCGTAGGTTGGTCAGTGCCACGAGAATGCTTGCGACCGTCATCACCGCCACCAGCGTCGCGATCACCGCCAGAAAGCCCGCCGCTGTCGCCGGGCCGAGCGCGGTGGTCGGTTGGCGCATCGCCACCAGCGCAAAATACGGCCCGAAAGCGACGAGGATGCCACCTGCGGAAAGCCATGCGATCTTTTCTCTGAACGGCATTTCGATCTCCATGTTCCAATAACAGAACCCAATGTTAGAAATATCCAACATAGAGTCAATGGTAGTTTGCATTTGGCCATTGCCACGCTGGCGTCCGGCGGCGGGAGGCGCTAGTCGTTGCGGCCATGTCCACGACCTTCACCATCGACACCGCGACCAGTCGCGCCAACCCGACCCCCGCGCCGATGAAGCGCCTTACCGTGCCGTCGATCCGCGCGCGCAAGGGGGCGGAGCCGCTGGTGATGTTGACCGCCTACACCGTGCGCACCGCGCAATTGCTCGATCCGCATTGCGACATGCTGCTGGTGGGCGATAGTCTGGGGCAGGTGGTGTACGGCCTGCCCTCCACCGTGCCGGTCACGCTGGAGATGATGGCGGCGCATGGCGCGGCGGTGGTACGCGGCAGCTATCATGCGGTGGTGGTGATCGACATGCCGTTCGGCAGCTACGAAGCCTCGCCCGAAAAGGCGTTCGAAAGCGCGGCCTGGCTGCTCAAGCAGACCGGTGCGGCGGCGGTGAAGCTCGAAGGCGGCCGGGCGATGGCCCCCACGGTCAAATTCCTGTCCGAACGCGGCATTCCCGTTATGGGGCATGTCGGGCTCACCCCGCAGGCGGTCAACACGCTCGGCGGCTATGGCGCGCGCGGGCGGACTCAGGCGGAAGCCGCCAAGATCATCGACGATGGCCAGGCGATTGCCGCGGCGGGAGCCTTCGCGCTGGTGATCGAGGGCGTGGTCGAACCGATCGCAATCGAGCTGACGCGCACGATCGATTGTCCGACCATCGGCATCGGTGCCTCGGCCCAGTGCGACGGGCAAGTGCTGGTGGCGGAGGATATGCTCGGCCTGTTCGATCGCACTGCCCGCTTCGTGAAGAAATTCGATGATCTTGCAGGCCGTATTTCCGCCGCGGTTGAAACCTATGCGGCGGATGTCCGCTCGCGTACCTTCCCCGGTGCCGAGCAGATTTACGCCCCGAAGGACTGACGCCGCCCAGGAGTTTCGCCCGATTTTTTGAGCGCTTTTGTTTGTCCACCGGCGCGGCTAAGGTCCGCGCCTTCCCGCCCTGATCCGATGGAGTTCCCCCTTGGCTGTGCCGCCGAATACCGATGCCGCATTCCTGCGTGAAGTCGATGAGGAGCTGCGTCGCGATCAAGTCGCCAAGGCGGCGAAGCGCTACGGGATCGCCGCGATCGCGCTGGTGGTGCTGGCGCTTCTTGGTTTTGGCGGGTGGCTGCTGTGGCAATCGCATGAGCAATCAGTCGCGGGTGAGCAGGGCGAAGCGCTGTCCAAGGCTTATGAAGACATGGGGAGCAACCGCATCGATTCGGCCCGTGCCAAGCTCACCACGCTGGCGGCATCGAACATTGGTGGCTACCGCGCGCTCGCGCTGATGAGCCAGGCCGATCTGCTGCTGCAGAAGCAGGACCTGCGGGGAGCCGCCGCGAAGTTTGCACAGGTTGCGAGCGATGGCTCGATCGGCCAGCCGCTCCGCGATCTTGCGCTGGTCCGCCAGACCACCGCCGAGTTTGACTCGCTGAAGCCGGATGTCGTCATCGCACGGCTGCGTGGCATCGCGGTGAAGGGCAATCCGTGGTTCGGCAATGCCGGCGAGCTTGTCGCGATTTCATACCTCCGCCAGAATCGTCGCGATCTCGCGGGCGTGCTGTACGGTCAGATCGCGCGCGATCCGAACACGGAGGAGACGCTGCGGCAACGCGCGGTTCAGATGGCGGGCGTATTGGGTGTGGATGCCGTCACCGAGGCTAAGGAACAGAAATCGCAATGAAGATGACCAACCGCTTTCTCGTCGTGGCCGTGACTGCTGTCGCGCTCAGCGGCTGCGCTTCGATGAAGGGCAAGAAGAAAACGCCGGTGCTGGGGCAGCGCATCGCGATCTTGGCCGGGGAGCATGACGTGCTCGCCGACAAGACCATTGCGGGTGTCGATGTGCTCGTGCCGCCTGCGGCACCCAATGACAGTTGGGCCCAGCCCGGTGGCAGCGCGTCCAAGTCGCTTGGTCAATTGAGCCTCGGCTCGTCTTTGTCGCGGGCATGGAGCGCCTCGATCGACGGGGGCAGCAATCGCCAACGCCTGGGAGCCGCGCCGGTTATCGCTGACGGTCGACTGTATGCGATCGACGTCGATGCGACGATCCACGCCTTTTCGTCGACGACGGGGGCGGCTGTTTGGTCCACCAACGTGGCCGAAACGCACAAGGGCAAGATCGACAAGAAGACCCGCGGCGCGCGCTTTGGCGGCGGCGTGAGCTTCGATGATGGCAAGATCTTTGCCACTGACGGCCTGGGCGATGTCGTCGCGCTCGAGGCAGCGACTGGCAAGGTGCTGTGGCGCGTCAAGCCGGGTGCTCCGCTGCGCGGCGCGCCGACCGTGGCCAATGGGCAGATCTATATCCTGAGCCAGGACAATCAGCTTTACGCGTTGTCGCAGGCCGATGGCGCTGTCGTGTGGACGCAGTCGGGCTCGATCGAGACGCAAGGCGTGTTTGGCGTGGCCGCTCCGGCCGTCAGCCAGGGGACCGTGGTCGCGGGCTTCTCGTCGGGCGAACTCAACGCCTATCGCTATGAAAACGGCCGCACGCTGTGGCAGGACGCGCTGTCGCGTTCGACCATCTCGACCTCGGTTTCCTCGCTGGCCGACATCGACGCCGATCCAGTCATCGATCGCGGGGTCGTGTTCGCGGTCGGGCAGGGTGGCCGCATGGTCGCGCTCGAAATCGTCTCGGGCCAGCGCATGTGGGAACAGAATTTCGCTGGCATCTCCACCCCGTGGGTGGCCGGCGAATGGGTGTTCCTGGTTACGGACGATGCTCGTCTGGTTTGCCTCGCCCGCGCGACCGGAAAGGTCCGCTGGATCAGTCAGTTGCAGCATTTCAAGAGCGAGAAGCGCAAGAAGGACGGCACGATCAAGGACAGCAAGAAGGCCAATCCGGTCACCTGGTTCGGTCCGGTGCTGGCGGGCGGGCGGCTGGTGCTGACCAATTCGCTCGGTCAGATCGTCTCGGCGTCGGTCGAAAATGGCAAGGTCGGCACGGTGATTGAGTCCAAGGCCCCGTTCACGCTGCCGCCGGTCGTGTCCAACAATACGCTGTACGTGCTCGACCAGAAGGGCCGTGTCACCGCTTACAAATGAGGTGCGGCGCGGTCCGGTTGGACCGCGCCGATGATCCATTGGGCAGGATCAGTTGGGCAGCGCGGTAATATCGACCTTTTCCACCCATTTCGGGAAAAAGGCGGGCTGGCGGTTCGACCAGCCCGACGCGGTCGCCGCCGCCTCGCTGATCGACTGCAGCAATTTGCGGCGCAGGTCGGGATGCAGATGCGGTAGCGCTGCGGCAGCACAGAAGGCTGCGGGTAGCCACGGACGAATTTCCGCACCGACCAGGCGCTCGTACAGAAAGCGATAGGCGGAAAAGGTCGTCAGCCGCCCCTGGCCCAGATCGAAGGCCGTAATAGTCAGCAGCGGTGCGAAAAGCGGTTCCACCGAATCCAGGCCACTGTCGTCCGGGATCATTGCGCGGATGTCGGGCAGGCGTGTGTAGACGCGAACTTGGGCGCGGATGCTCGCCGCTTCGACAACGTCCCTCGACCAGCGTGCCATCGCGTCATCTCGGTCGAGACCGATGTCCAGAGAGCGCCGGACATAACGCTGCGTTGCCGACGAAAAGCCAGCAAACTCCTTCATTTCCGCCAATGTCATGGCACCGTTCGCCGGCTTCATTCGAGAACCCATTACATCACCCCGCGCCCAAAAAGTGCAGTTGGGCGATCATGCGCTTCGTGGCTTACTCCATGGTTAACGCGCGATCGTCCAATAGTAGTAAGCGACCATAGATTTTGTTGCAGCGCAACACGCGAGGTGGCGAATCTGGTCCAATGATGGAAAATTCTGAAAGGTGCGGCGATCGCGCAACATTTTTAGGCGAAGCGGGACCGCCGCTAGGGATTATCGGCGATCCGCGATAATCGCGGCCTCCGCGTCCTGATCATAGCCGGACGATTTGGGGGCCGCGCCGTTATCGCCCGGTTTGGTCGTCGCAGGAGGATCCGAAGCGTCCATCGATTCGTCGAGCGCGTTATCGAGCACCGCGTCCGGGCTGGTCGGATCGCGCTCGAGGCGCTTGGCAATCGACTCGTCCTGGCCCGCATTTTGGCGCGGATGATGGATCTGTTCGTTCTCTTCGGGGCTTCCCGGGGCGATCGACAAGCTGTCGAGCGCTTTCTCGTCGATCATTTTGGTATCGTGCGGCATCGTCGCTCTCCTGACTGCAATGGCTCTGAAACGAGCGGAGCGCGGACAGTGTTCCGTCAGGGCAGGCGGGTGACGGTCACGCGCTGCTGGTTCATCGTGGCGCGGCCAAACACCGTCATGAAAGCGATGTCGGTGGCATCGCGGCCAACCGCAACGCGGGCCAGTTCGGCGCTGGATGCCATGCGCGTGGCATCGACCAGATGCCAGTCGCCATCGATCCACAATTCGGCGACGGCATGGAAGTCGGGCGGGTCGACGCCTGGGGCATAGGCGGATACGCACCGGGCCGGAATGCCGCCAGCGCGCGCGAGTGCCACCAGCAGGTGCGCGTAGTCGCGGCAGACGCCGCGGCGTTCGGCAAAGGTCATCAGCGCGGTGGTCGTGCCGCTGGAGGTGCCACTGGCATATGTGAGGTGGCCTGCCACCCAATCGACCAGCGCGCTCGCCAATGGGCCTGCCGACAGCCCGCCAAATTCCTGTTCGACAAAGCCTTCCAAACGATCGGATTCGCAGTACCGACTAGGCAGCAAATAGGGGATGGTTTCGGGCGGCATCAAGCGGATCGGCGTGTCGCCCAACTCGGCGAAATCGCGCGGTTGGCGCAGGATCTCCACGGTCGCGCGATATTCGGCGTGAAACGATCCTTCCGCGTGAAGCCAGCACCGTTGTCCAATACCCTCTTCGCCGGGCACCGCGCGTAACGGCGTGTTGCTCCACACCGTGAAATCCTGCGTCAAAAGGCGCTGATCGGGGCCTTTTGCAGCTTCGATCAGCAACAGCACGTCGGCGGCACCGTCGATCGCATAATTCAACGTCACATCGATCGAGAGGCGCATCACGGACCCTTCGGCAAAAGAAAGGGCCCGATAGACATTCTATCGGGCCCAGACCGGACAGATCCGGTGCGTCGCGTATCGCGTCGATCAGTTGCGGTTGCCGAACATCCGCAGGATGAAGAGGAACATGTTGATGAAGTCGAGATAGAGGGTCAGCGCCGACATGATCACCGTGCGCTGCTCGTCTTCGGTTCCGGCGACATAGGCATAGACGCTCTTCGTGCGCTGGGTGTCATAAGCGGTCAAACCAGCGAACAGCAGAACGCCGACGATGCTGATAACCAGCGCGAGCGGGCCTGACTGGAAAAACACGTTCAGCAGCATTGCGACAATCAGGCCGACCAACCCCATGACCAGGAAGGTGCCGAACGCCGAAAGGTCACGCTTCGTGGTGTAGCCGTAAAGGCTAAGCCCCGCAAAAGCGGCCGACGTCGCGAAGAAGGCCTGTGCAACCGACGTGCCGGTGTAGCGCAGGAACACCGTCGACAATGACAGGCCCATCGCTACCGCAAAGCCCCAGAACATCGCCTGCAGCGTGCCGGGTGCCATGCGGGCGGCCCCATAGCTCATGGCGAAAACGAAGCCCAAGGGTGCCAGCATGATGATCCAGGCGAGCGGACCGCCACCGATCAGAATGTGCGCCGCAGGCGAATCCAGGCCGCCCCATGAGAAGAACATGGCGACCAACCCGGTCAACAGGATGCCCGACAGCATGTAGTTGTAAACCGAAAGCATATAGCTGCGCAGGCCGGCATCGAATGCCGCCGTGCCGACGGTCCCAGCCGCCGGGAACGCCGAAGCATTCGGACGGGGATCAGACCAGTTTGCCATTGCGAGAAGCTCCTAAACACCGACCATATGTCAGATGACGGCAATATCGGCCTTTACAGCGCGCTTTTCAAGCCAATCCCGCAACCGTGCGATCCCGCCGTCGCGCAGATCGCCGACGACCGATCGACAGGAATGCGGCCCCGACGTGAAAGCGCTTTCGTAATCTCGGTATGCTCTGCTAGGCTGCCGAGCAGAGCAGAAACTGCCGAGAGGATTGATCGAATGGCGACCCCACCGGGCATCGCGCCGCCGCGCGCGTCAGCCTATGCATATTATGTTCTCGGCATTCTTTTCCTGGTCTACGTGCTTAATTTTGTCGATCGGCAGATCATCTCGATCCTCGCCGAAGACATCAAGCGCGACCTGCATTTGAAAGATGAGGATCTTGGTTTCCTCTATGGCACGGCGTTCGGGGTGTTCTATTCCTTGTTCGGCATCCCGCTCGGCCGGTTAGCGGATAACTGGCACCGGGTTCGGTTGATGACCGCAGGCCTGGTGCTGTGGTCGAGCATGACCGCGCTGTCCGGCTTTGCGCGCTCGGGAGGAATGCTGGTTGGGGCGCGAATCGGCGTGGGCATTGGCGAGGCGACGGCAAGCCCGTCGGCTTATTCCCTGATTTCCGACTATTTTCCCAAGAAGTTGCGCGCCACCGCGCTCGCGATCTACTCGTCCGGCCTCTATGTCGGAGGCGGGGTTTCGCTCAGCATCGCAGGGCTCGTCGTGCATCGCTGGAACGCAGTCTATCCGGCCGGCGGACCGCTGGGGCTGCACGGGTGGCAAGCCGCGTTCATCGCCGTGGGGCTGCCGGGCTTACTGTTAGCGCTGCTGGTCGCGACACTGCGCGAGCCAGTGCGCGGTGCGGTGGAGGGACTGCCGCCGCCCGAACGGCATCCGGCCCCGTTCCGCGCCTTGCTGGCCGATCTGCTTACCATCGTGCCTCCGTTCACGCTGATTGGCGCAGCGCGCGGCGGGGTTCGGCCGCTCGCGATCAATCTCCTCGCGCTTGGCGTGGTGGCGAGGGCGATCGCGGTGTTGCGCCATTTTGGCGAGCCGTGGCCGCAATGGACCGCCGTCGGGCTAGGGGCCTATGCGGTCTTTTCCTGGGCCAGCGCGCTGAAGCGCCGCGATTTGCCGACCTATACGCTGGTGATCGCCAATCCGGCATTTCTCTGTGTCGTCATTGCCTATGGCTTGAACGCGTTTGTCAGCTACGGCGTCAGCCTGTGGGCGGCACCCTATGCGATGCGCACCTTGGGTGTGACGATCCAACAAGCCGGCGGGTGGATCGGCGGAACGCTGGCCTTTGGGGGTTTTGTCGGGGTGACGGTGGGCGGCATTGTCGCTGACCGACTACGGCGACGCTTTCCGGCGGGACGGATCATGGTCATCCTGTTCGGCGCGGTCGTGCCGCTGCCCTTCATCGTCATCGCGTTTCGCAGCGGGGACGTTTCGATCTTCGTCTCCGCGTTACTGGTGGCGGCAACGTGTTCGAGTACGGCGCTGGGTGCCGCAGGGGCGACGATGCAGGATCTGGTATTGCCGCGCATGCGTGGCACCGCAACGGGCGCGTTCTTCATCGGCACGACGCTGCTTGGCCTGGCGATGGGCCCCTATATTGCCGGGCGCGTTTCGACCCTGTCGGGCAGTCTTACCACCGGCGTGCTTTCGCTGCTGCTGACCGCACCGATCACGATCGGCGCAGCCATCGCAGCGTATCGATTGGTGCCACGGGCAGAAGCCAATCGTGAGGCGCGGGCGCGCGCTGCGGGAGAGGTGATCGCCTAAGCGCGCGTCAGCCCGCGCTGAAGACCCCGCAGGCGATCCGCGCCCCGCTATTGCCCGACGGGTCGGTCATCAAATCGTCCGGCTTGGCATGGACGACGATGGCCGAGCCATCGGTGTCGAGCAGCCCAGCCATCGTTGCGCCGGGCAGCAAGATGCCGATCGTCCCGCGCCCACCAGCGCCGACGATGAGATTGGGCAGATCGCCTTCATGCGGCCCCTGGGGGTTCATCGAGCCGTGCTTGGTGCCCGCCGGGTTCCAATGGCCACCTGCACTGGCGAAGTCGGGGGCGTCGCAGCGCCCGACGGTATGCACATGTGCCCCATGCGTGCCGGGCGTGAGATCGTGCACATCGAGCGTCAGTCGCAGGCCACCCGTCACTTCGGTCGCGGTCGCGCGACCGACATCGGCACCGTCCGGCGTGCGGATTTGCGCCACCGCATGCGCGCCCTCCGCGACTGGCGCGCCGACGGCGACAGTCTTTTGCGTATCGCAGCCGGTGAGGCCGAATGTCGTCAATGCAGTTGCCGCGATCACGAATTTGCGCATGCGAATCTCCTGTTGCCGCCGCGACCGTTGCTGGGCGTTAATCGCCAAACGCGCAACTGCCGCCTTAGGTTCGCTCCTTTGATTGCGTCCGTCAGACGAACCCTAGGTTCCACGACGAGCTGTTGTAATTGCCGATATTGGGCAGGACCGTGCGCATGTCGGTCGCGGAAACGCCAAACCAATTGGCGAGCGTCGAGGCATATTGGTCGACCGCGATCGTCGGCAGCAGCCGGCCCTGGCCGACGTCGTCGACCGTGCCATTGCCGATTGCGGGCGGCGTTCCATAGAAGCGCTGCCCGCGTACAGCATCGCCCATTACGAAATGCATGCTGCCCCAGCCGTGATCGGATCCGTCGTTGTTCGACACCAGCGTCCGCCCGAAATCGGAGGCGGTGAAAGTGGTTACCTTGTCGGCCACGCCCATCGCGACGGTTGTGTCGTAAAAGGCCCGCATCGCGTTTGCGAGCAGCGTGGTCTGAGTGGGATGATTGGCGACCAGCGCATCATGCATATCCCACCCGCCAAGCGACACGAAGAACACTTGCCGCCGCGCGCCCAGTTGCGACGAGACCGAGATGAGCCGCGCGACGATCTTGAGCTGATCGGCAAGGCTGTTGGACGTGGGGAAAAGCGGGAAATTGGCGGCAGGCGCGCTAGCGAGCGCAGCATTGACCTGGGCATAGGTATCGAGTGCGCGCTTGCTGATCTTGGCGTGCTCGTCCTGAAAGATGTTGGTTTGCGACGCGGCCATCAGCGTGCGCAGCGTGCTTGCGCCCGTGCTCGACCCGAACAGGGTTGAGCCATTGTTCAACAATGCGATCGGCCCACCGGTGCCAACCGCATATTGGATCGCGGTCTTGCCGGTCAGGAATACAGCGTTGCCGGTGGCGTTGATGCAGGTCAGCGTCGCCGAGCCATTGCCGCTTTGGAGCAGATCCCCGATGCGACCGCCCCAGCCGGAGGTCGCGCCCTCGGGGTTGGAGGCTTGCCAATAGCTTTGCTGGTCGTTGTGGCTGAACAGCTTCGGCGGCAGTGGCACCGAATTGGCGCTATATTGCGCCTTGGTCGTCGGCTGGACCAACGTGCCGACATTGAGCGCGACCGCCATTTTTCCCGCGTTGAACAGCGGCAGCAGCGGTGACAGCGTCGGAGCCAACGCATATTGTCTGCCGCCGGCAAGCGCGGTCGCGGGATTCAGCACGGTGGCGGCCAGCGCCGCGCGATCGAGCGCAATGTTGCTGCGGGCAGCCTGATAGAGCGCGTAGCTCGCCTGATCATAGGGCGGCAGCGTGTTGGCGTAATCGTTACCGCCATAGAGGAACACGCAGACCAGCGCCTTGTAATCGCTGGTAACGGCCGCGGCAGCTTCGCCGATCGCGGCGAGGCTGGTGACGAACGGCATGGCGCTGCCCGCCAGTCCGAGCGCGGCGGAGCGTTTGAGGAAGGCGCGGCGGGATTGGTCGCTGGTCATGGCGCGATCCTTACTTGAAGGTCAGATAATCGGGCGAGGCCATCGTCAGCAAAATGGCGGTCATCACGCGGTTGCTGGGGCCGGTCGCACCGGTATTGGCGATGCTGTCGACCGCGGCTTTGATTGCCGCAACCGTCGCGCTGCTCAATTGCCCATTGGCGAGCACGAGGTTGACCTCGTCGATCAACGCCTGACTGTCCGCCGCGAGCGTCAGGATCGTGGTGTAGTCCGCCTTGAAGTCGCCGGTGCCATTGGCGATCAGCGCCTGCATGTAATTGATATAGGCGACGACACTCAGCTCGTTGGTGATCTGAAATTCCGGCGCGACCAGCCCCGCGCTGGCGATGGCGGTATTGGGCGGTGCATAGCCGGGACGAAAGAAATTGAAGACCGTCGCGCTGTGTCCGATCGATTGGGCGAGCCGCGAATTGGGGTTCGACGTGTCGCCGATCGCCCAGGCATTGGACGGCGACGTCGCGGAATAGGCGCGTGCCCAACCGACCAGCCGCAGCACGGGTTCGCGTAACTTGCCAGCGGTCGCGCTGGTCAAGGCCGCAGAATCGCGGGCTTCGGTATCGAGCAGGATCGCGCGGATCACGGCCTTCAAATCGCCGCGAACGCCCTTTCCATTGTCGGCGAATACGGCGGATACCCGTCCGATATAAGCGGGCGAGGGGTTGGAAGTGACGAGCCGCTGGATCAATTGCTTGGAGACGAAGGGCGGGACGTTTGGATGCGCAAAGATCGCGTCGAGCGCGAGGTTGACGGCGGCCATTCCCTCGGTTCCCGCCGGGATCGTCGTGCCGAGAAACGTCGATGCACCGGTTTCGTGCTGCGACGCCGTCATGACCAGCGGCACGCGGTAACGCTCCGGCGTCGTGCTGTCGGACGATGCCAAATTGAGTCCGGTAAATACCCGCGCCAACCCCGATACATCGGCTGGGCCATAGGTTTCGAGCGGCTTTCCCGCGTTTGTTTTGACCGATCCGTCGGGATTGAGCTGATACAGGCCGAGCGTGAACAACTGCATCAGTTCGCGCGCATAATTTTCGTCGGGCTGAGAGCCCGTGGTAGGGTTTGCCTTCCGGTTGCCGAGAAAGGTCAGGAACGTCGCCATTGCCGCATTGGTGGTGATCGCGCCCATCAGCGTGCGGAAATTGCCAAAGGCATTGTCGAGCAGCACGTCGAAATAGGCCGCGCCGGCAAACTGCTTCCAGTTGAGGTTGAGCGCGTCGACGCCGATCACCAACATTTCCGACAGCGCGATGCCGACGCGTTGGCGCAACTGATCGGGTTCGACGATCATTTGCCGCCAGATCGTCTGGTCGAACCCCGCCAGCGAATTGATGAAGGTTGCGGCCGAATAGCCATTGGCCACGAGCCAGTCCCAGTGGCGTGTCGACCGAGACAGCGCGAATTGCGCGGTCAGCCAGCCATCGTAGCTGGCCGACTGCACGTTTGCGATCTCCGCCTTGGTCGCACCGAGCGTCGCCTGGCCCAGAAAGCGGCTGGCGGCGGCCGCTCCGATCGGGGTCGGTGTGGGCGTCGATGGCGTGGGGGTGGGGGAGCCTCCGGTGGCGCCGCCGCCGCTTCCGCCGTCTCCGCACGCGGCAAGCGCCAGCGTCGCCGCCAGCGCGGCCATGGAAGCGCCGGACAGCGCGGCGGGGTTCGCGATTTCGAGTGGAGCCGTTTCAACAGGAGCATCGGCTGCAACTACGCGATCGTCCAGGACGAGTGCTTGCTCTGTCACGCTTTTACCCCACTTCGGACCAAAGCGCGCCGGCGCGCTCGTGTCGTCCGGCGCTCCTACCAGCAAAGCAGCCCCCCCGCCATGATCTATCATAAGGCAATGCAGCGTTAAGGACGGCGTTGAGGACGGCGGGGCGAGCGGGGGATCGATCGCTCAGCGCGCAACCTTTTAGACGCTGGGCGTGGCCTCGTGCCCTTCCCCAAGCTTCCCCTCGCTGCTATCGCCCCTCGCGACTCTTGCATTCGCCCATACTGGGCGCGCCCGCGCGGCTTTTCGCCGCCTCCCCGCCGCGCCCCGTTAGGCCCCATAGGGAAGGACCCGCTGCATATGACCGCCATTGGCCAGGATACCCTCGGCACTCGCACCACGCTCGACGTGAACGGCGCGCAGTATGATTATTTCAGCCTCGCTGCCGCCGCGGAAAAGCTCGGCGATATCAGCCGTCTGCCCTTCTCGATGAAGGTGCTGCTCGAGAACCTGCTGCGCTTTGAGGATGGCGTTACCGTCACCACCGAGGATCTGCAGGCGATCATCGACTGGCAGCAGGAGCGCAAATCCGACCGCGAAGTCCAGTATCGCCCCGCGCGCGTGCTGATGCAGGATTTCACCGGCGTGCCCTGCGTAGTCGATTTGGCGGCGATGCGCGATGCGATCACCAAGCTTGGTGGCGATGCCGCCAAGATCAACCCGCTGGTGCCGGTGCACCTCGTGATCGATCACTCGGTGATGGTCGACGAGTTCGGCACGCCCAAGGCGTTCGAGGATAACGTCGAGCTCGAATATCAGCGCAACAATGAGCGCTACGAGTTCCTGAAATGGGGTTCCAAGGCGCTCGACAATTTCAAGGTCGTGCCCCCCGGCACCGGCATCTGCCACCAGGTGAACCTCGAGAACATCGCGCAGGCGGTGTGGTCGTCGGTGTCGCCGGACGGCAAGACGATCGCGTATCCCGACACTTGCGTCGGCACCGACAGCCATACCACGATGGTCAACGGCCTGGGCGTGCTCGGCTGGGGCGTCGGCGGGATCGAGGCGGAAGCCGCGATGCTCGGCCAGCCCGTGTCGATGCTGATCCCCGAGGTCGTCGGCTTCAAGCTGACCGGCACGCTTGCTGAAGGCATCACCGCGACCGATCTGGTGCTGACCGTCACGCAAATGCTGCGCGCCAAGGGCGTGGTCGGCCGCTTTGTCGAATTTTATGGCCCCGGCCTCGACGCACTGAGCCTCGCCGATCGCGCAACGATCGCCAACATGGCACCGGAATATGGCGCGACCTGCGGCTTCTTCCCGATCGATGACGCGACGCTCACCTATCTGCGTCTGACCGGCCGTACCGATGAACAGATCGCGCTCGTCGAGGCTTATGCCAAGGCGCAGGGCATGTGGCGCCTGGCGGATGCGCCGGACCCCGTCTTCACCGACACGCTCGAACTCGATATGTCGAACGTCGTGCCGTCGCTTGCTGGCCCCAAGCGCCCGCAGGACAAGGTCATCCTCACCGAAGTCGATGACACGTTCAACGCCGATCTCGCCAAGGTCTACAGCCACGCCAGCGCCAAGCGCGTTCCGGTTGAAGGCCGGGACCATGACATCGGCGATGGTGACGTGGTGATCGCGGCGATCACGAGCTGCACCAACACCTCCAACCCGTCGGTGCTGGTCGCCGCTGGTCTGGTCGCGCGCAAGGCCAATGCTTTCGGCCTCAAGCCCAAGCCTTGGGTGAAGACCTCGCTGGCACCCGGCTCGCAGGTCGTGACCGACTATCTCGACAAGGCTGGCTTGACCGAGGACCTCAACGCGGTCGGCTTCAACTTGGTCGGCTATGGCTGCACCACCTGCATCGGCAATTCGGGCCCGCTCGCCGCGCCGATTTCGGCGGCGATCAACGGCAATGACATCGTCGCCGCCTCGGTGCTGTCGGGCAACCGCAACTTCGAGGGCCGCGTTTCGCCCGACGTGCGCGCCAACTTCCTGGCTTCGCCGCCGCTGGTCGTCGCTTATGCGCTCAAGGGCACGGTGACCGAAGACTTCACCACCACCCCGATCGGCCAGGCGACCGACGGCACCGACGTTTACCTCAAGGACATCTGGCCGACCAACGCCGAAGTCCGCGAAGTGATGGATGCGAACATCGACCGCGGCATGTTCCAGTCGCGCTACGCGAGCGTGTTCCTGGGCGACAAGAAGTGGCAGGCGATCGACGTGGTCGGCTCCGACACCTATGCGTGGCCGCCCGCATCGACCTACATCGCCAACCCGCCGTATTTCGAGGGCATGTCGATGACCCCGGCACCGGTGCAGGACATTGTCGAGGCGCGTCCGCTCGCCATCCTGGGCGATTCGATCACGACCGACCACATTTCGCCGGCCGGTTCGATCAAGGCCGACAGCCCGGCAGGGGCCTGGCTGATGGAGCGCCAGGTCGCACGCGCCGACTTCAACTCCTATGGCGCACGTCGCGGCAACGACAATGTCATGGTGCGCGGCACCTTCGCCAACATCCGCATCAAGAACGAGATGGTCCCCGGCGTCGAGGGCGGCATGTCCTCGTATAAGGGCGAAACGATGCCGATCTATGACGCGGCGATGCGCTTCAAGGCGGACGGCGTTCCGCTGATCGTCATCGCGGGCAAGGAATATGGCACCGGTTCGTCGCGCGACTGGGCGGCGAAGGGCACCAATCTGCTCGGCGTACGCGTTGTCATCACCGAGAGCTTCGAGCGCATTCACCGCTCGAACCTGGTCGGTATGGGCGTGCTTCCGCTGCAGTTCGCCGAAGGTGTCGACCGCAAGACCTTGAAGCTCGACGGTTCGGAAAGCTTCACGATCATGAAGGTCGCCGAAATCCGCCCGCGCCAGGATGTCGAGGTCACGCTGACCCGCGCCGATGGTACGGTCGAAACCTTCCTGACGCGTTGCCGGATCGATACCGTCAACGAGCTGGAATATTTCCTCAACGGCGGCATCCTGCAGTACGTGCTGCGCAAGCTGGCGGCGTAATGCCGATGCTGTCGTGACGACGGCGATCGAGGCGATTGGATGGGCAGCGGCGCTGCTCATCCTCGCTTCCTATCTGCTGGTTTCGACCGGCAAACTGTCCGGCCAGTCGGCAGCGTTCCAATGGATGAACGTCGTCGGTGCGGCCGGATTTGTTTTGAATAGCGGCTGGCACGGGGCGTGGCCCTCGACCACGCTTAACATTGCATGGGCAACGATTGGTATCGTCACGCTGATTCGGCTGCTGCAAAAGCGTCTTCGTCGCAGCAATGAGGAAGTAGAATAGGAAATGCCCGCCACGCATGTGCATGGCGGGCATCCTTTCCTCCCCAGGAAACTCTCAAGCCTCTGCGAACGGTCGAGCTTTTGACAAGCTGCCGATCCGTTGACGGCGCAATAGAGAGGAAAGACCCGCGCCGAACAGGGGGGATGCGCCCGCCATTCGGTAAAGGCGTTACTTATCTGCGTGAATTCGGAGTCCCCTTGTAAATATATGACAGGTTGCGGCATGATGATCGGGGGGCTCCCTTGGGGCGCGCCGCATCGTGAGGGACGCAGAAGCATGGCCGATCGCAAATTGTTCGCTGGGCACGCTATCCGTCGTTTGCGACGGCAGGCCGGACTGACGCAGGCGGCCATGGCCGAAATGCTGACGATCAGCCCGAGCTACCTCAATCTGGTCGAAAAGAACCAGCGGCCTTTATCGGCATCGTTGATCGTCAAGCTGGCGGAGAGTTTCGATTTCGACCCGCGGGCGCTGGCGGCGGGGGAACCCGGCGGGGGGGAGGCGGCACTCCGGCGACGTCTCGCCGACCCGATGTTCGCCGACCTGGAAATCGACCGCAATGAAATCGAGGAATGGCTGGCGGGCGCACCGGGCGGGGCGGAAGCGTTTGCGCGCGCGTTCGACCGGATCGGGGCGGCGGGCTCGGCCGAGGCAGGGGCGGCGGATCCGATTGCCGAGGTGCGCCGCGAAATTGAACGATGGCGTGGCCATTTCGCCGATCTGGATGCGCTGGCGGAAGGGCTTGCCGATGAATTGCGCCTCGGCGCGGGCGATCTCTATGGAGCGATTGCCGAGCGGTTGCGGGTGAAGCATCAGCTCACCATTCGCGTATTGCCGGTGGACGTCATGCCCGATCTGCTGCGCCGCACCGATCTCCACGCGCGGCAATTGCAGCTCTCCGAAATGCTCGACCCGGCGTCGCGCGTGTTCGGGGCGGCCTATCAACTCGCCCAGATCGAGGCGCGTGGCGAAATCGATGGGCTGGCCAAGGGGGCAGGCTTTACCGATCGCGACGCGGAACGCCTGTATCGCCGCCACCTCGCCAGCTATTTCGCGGCGGCGTTGATGATGCCGTATGCGCGCTTCCTGCGCGCGTGCGAGGCGACGGGATACGATATTGAACTTCTGCAACGCCGCTTCGGCGCTGGATTCGAGCAGGTCGCGCATCGGCTGACCACTTTGCAGCGCATTGGTGCGCGCGGGCTGCCGTTTTTCCTGGTGCGGATCGATCGCGCCGGGCAGGTGTCGAAGCGCTTTTCAGGGGCGAGCGGATCGCCGCTGGCGGAGTCGGAGGGGCGTTGCCCGCTATGGCGGTTGCACGCCGCGTTCGATCGACCGGGAGTGCTGGCGGTGCAATTGATCGAGCTGGAGGGTGGTGCACGCTGGTTGACGATGGCGCGGACCGTTACGCCGCAGGGGCGGCGCTACGGCGCGGTGCCGGCGGAATTCGCGGTCGGGCTGGGCGTGGCGGCGGAGCATGCCGGTACGTTGGTGGTGGCTCGGGGACTCGATTTGAAGGGGGAGGCCACGCCGATCGGGCTTGGCTGCCGCGCATGTGGGCGCGGCGGTTGTCCGCAGCGATCGCTGCCGCCGGTCGGTCGAGCATTGGCGATCAACGAGCGCGAGCGCGGCGTGAGCGCGTTTACCTTTGGCGGGGACTGAGGCACGATCATGGGAGAGGCGGAAAGCGATTTCGGGGCGGTTCCGCCGATACGGCTGGTTACCCGCTTTCTGGCCGAGATGCAGACGACCATTGTCCAGGCGGGGCTGCGCGGCTTTGACGGGGATCTGGATCGGTTCGTGATCTTCACCTTGATCGCGCGCCAGAGTGCGGCAACCCCGATCGACGGCATGGACTCCGCCGCCGATCCGCCCGATTCCCGCGCGATCTCGATCAATTCCTTGGCGGCATCGCTTTCACGTCCGTTCGAGACCGTGCGTCGCCACGTCAATGCGCTGATCGCGCAAGAGGTGGTGGCGCGCACGCCAAGCGGGGTGGTGGCGCTTGCCAGTGGCTTGCAACGCCCCGAAATGGTCGAAATGTCGATGACGGCGCACGATGCCTTTGTCAGGCTGGTCGAGGATTTGCAGGCATTCGACCTGCCGATGCCGTCGCAGCGCGTAACGAGCCTGTATCATCCGGCGGTCGGGGTGCGGGCTGCTGCCGACATCATGCTCGCCGTTGCCGATAACAATCGGGGGTTGCACCAGGAATGGATCAATCTTGTTCTGTATTCGACCATCCTGTGCGCAAACGCCCGCGCCTATACCTACGATCCCGAATTGGCCCGGCGTTACGCGGATCAATTCCGCGTCCCGCCCGATTCGCTGCGTCGTCCGCTCAGGGTGAGTGCGCTGGCTCGTACCCTGCGCCTTCCATACGCGACGGTGCAGCGTCGGGTGGAGCGGCTGGTGGCCGACGGTCGGGTCAAAAAGGCGCGCGGTGGTTTGCTGGTTTCGGAGGAGTGGCTCAATTTGCCGAGTAGCGTCGCGGTGAGTGTCGGCAGTTATCAAAATATCCGGCGCATTTTAGCGGCGGCGACGGCGGCGGGCTTTCCCATCGCAAGCCCGGCCCAGGCCTATGTACGGGGGCGCCCGACGCCGAGCGTGATCCAAGATCGCCCTGACTGACGGTTTGTAAATATATATCATAATTACAAAAATGTGCCGCGCTAATTAACAGCGAAACGCCAATTTATGACGATTCTTGGTCAAATAGTTCTGTAAACTTGCCTACATCATCCACATCGCAGCCGATGAGGATGTTCGCCGTGACCTACCAGACCGCTATCGCCCACACCGCCAAACTCATCCAGAGCCAGAACGGCACCTGGGACGGCATCGACGCCGAAAGCGTCGCGCGGATGCGGGTGCAGAACCGTTTCCAGACCGGGCTCGACATTGCGCGCTACACCGCCGCGATCATGCGCCGCGACATGGCGGCGTATGACGCCGATCCGGCCAAATACACGCAGTCGCTGGGCTGCTGGCACGGCTTCATCGGCCAACAGAAGATGATCAGCATCAAGAAGCATTTCGGATCGACCGAGCGTCGCTATCTGTACCTCTCGGGCTGGATGGTTGCCGCGTTGCGCAGCGAATTCGGGCCGCTGCCCGACCAGTCGATGCACGAAAAGACCAGTGTTCCGGCGCTGATCGAGGAACTCTACACCTTCCTGCGCCAGGCCGATGCGCGCGAACTCGGCATGATGTTCCGCGAGCTCGATGCCGCCCGCGCTGCTGGCGACGAAGTCAACGAGCATCGTCTGCTCAACGCGATCGACGGCTATCAGACGCATGTCGTGCCGATCATCGCCGACATCGACGCGGGCTTCGGCAATGCCGAGGCGACCTATCTGCTCGCCAAGAAGATGATCGAGGCGGGCGCGTGCGCGTTGCAGATCGAAAATCAGGTCAGCGACGAAAAGCAGTGCGGGCATCAGGATGGCAAGGTTACGGTGCCGCATGAGGACTTCCTCGCCAAGGTCCGCGCCTGTCGCTATGCTTTCCTCGAACTCGGCGTCGAGGATGGGATCATCGTAACGCGCACCGACTCGCTCGGTGCAGGCCTGACCAAGCAGATCGCGGTGTCGAAGGAGCCGGGTGACCTTGGCGACCTGTATAACAGCTTCCTCGATTGTGAGGAGATCGACCCCGCCACTGCGCGCAATGGCGACGTCATCCTCAACCGCGATGGCAAGCTGCTGCGGCCCAAGCGTTTGCCGTCCAACCTGTTCCAGTTCCGCACCGGAACCGGCGAGGATCGCTGCGTGCTCGACTGCATCACTTCGCTCCAGCATGGTGCGGACTTGCTGTGGATTGAGACCGAGAAGCCGCACATCGCGCAGATTGCGGGCATGGTCGACCGCATCCGCGAGGTCGTGCCCAACGCCAAGCTGGTATATAACAATTCGCCGTCGTTCAACTGGACGCTCAACTTCCGCCAGCAAGTGTTTGATGCCTGGGCGGGAGAGGGCAAGGATGTGTCGGCTTACGATCGTGCGAAGCTGATGTCGGTCGATTATGACGGCACGCCGCTGGCCGATGAAGCCGATGAGCGTATCCGCACCTTCCAGAAGGACGCCGCAGCGCGCGCCGGGATCTTCCATCACCTGATCACGCTGCCGACCTATCACACCGCAGCGCTGTCGACCGACAATCTCGCCAAGGAGTATTTCGGCGAGGCGGGGATGCTCGGCTATGTGAAGGGCGTGCAGCGCAAGGAAATCCGCGAAGGCATCGCCTGTGTGAAGCACCAGAACATGTCGGGCAGCGACATTGGGGATGACCACAAGGAGTATTTCGCGGGCGAAGCGGCGCTGAAGGCCGGTGGCGCGCACAATACGATGAACCAGTTCGCGGCCTGACGCAGCAGGCGGAGCAAAGCTCCGCCGCGCCCGCGGCCGGCCCGGCCGGCGGGGCCTGCAGCCCCGGCCGACGACGCGGCTTTGCCGCGGCGGGCCTTCGACCCTTCCGGCATGCCGGGCTCGTCCCGGCATCCACCCTGCCACGGATTTCTGAACCGTTATCCGCGCGCAGCGGTGGACCCCGGCACAAGGCCGGGGTGACGGCAACGGGTTGGGCTTACACCCCCGCGTTGGTCAGCCGGTCGATCTGGTCGGTGCTGAGCGTCAGGTCCATCGCCCCGATCAACTCCTCGACTTGCGCAACGCTGGTGGCACTGGCGATCGGTGCGGTGACGCCGGGCTGGGCGGCAAGCCAGGCCAGCGCGATCTGCGCCAGTGAAGCACCGGTTTCCTCGGCAATCGCGTCCATCGCATCAAGCACGGCAGGGCCGGTCCCATCCATGAACGCCTGCATCCGCCCGCCGCGCACGCTTTTTCCGAAATCGGCGGCGCTGCGATATTTGCCGGTCAGATAGCCCGAGGCGAGGCCGTAATAAGGCACCACGCCGATATTATGTTCGACGCAATAATCCTGAAGCTGGCCTTCGAACTTGTGACGGCTGACCAGATTATATTCGGGCTGCAGCACGTGATAATGCGGCAGGCCGTGGGCGGTGGCGGCGTCATTGGCCGATTTCAGCCGCGCTGCGTGGAAGTTGGACGCACCAAGCGCGCGTACCTTGCCCGCGTCGATCAGCTTGGCGAAGGCCGCGAGCGCGTCCTCCTGCGCCACCGCATCGTCATCCTGATGCGCGAAATAGAGATCGATCGTCTCCACCCCCAGCCGCTGGAGCGACGCGTCGCATGCCGCTGCGATACGCGCAGGGGCGAGTTTTTCGCCGCCGTCGCCCGGCAGCATGCCGACCTTGGTGGCGATCTGCACTTGCTCGCGCTTGCCGCTCGCTTTGAGCCAGGCACCGATCACGCTTTCCGATTCCCCGCCTTTATGGCCGGGCACCCACGCCGAATAGACATCGGCGGTGTCGATCATCGTGCCGCCCCCCGCGACGAACGCGTCGAGCACCGCGAAACTGGTGTCCTGGTCGGCGGTCCAGCCGAAGACGTTTCCGCCCAATATGAGCGGCGCGATATGGAGTTCGGTCGCGCCAAGGCGGCGTAGAGTGGTCATGATCAGTGGTCCCCGGAGTCGGTTTCGTTGCCGCCTTCATCGTCATCGACGATGATCGCGGCATTGGCGTCGGCGCTATTGGCGTCAAGCGAGGCGGCGGCCGTGTCGAGCGCCTTGTCTTCCCCTGCGGTTGCACCGGAGGGAGATTTGCCCGAGCAAGCCGCCAGCAACAGCAGCGCGAAAAGCAAGGGCGTCCGCATCAATCCTGGATCTCGTTGCCGACATCCTTCAATGCTGCGCCGGTTTTGTCGGCGACCCGGTCGGCCTTATTGCCGAGCACCGCGCCCGCATTGTCGATCCGCGATTCGGCGGCACCGAGCGCGGCGTCGGTATCGTCGACAGCCTGCGCTGCGGTCGCATTGGCGTCGGCAGCAACGGCGTTTGCTGCCTCGGAAACTTCATTCTGTGCTTTTGGGCTGCAGCCGGACACGCCGAATGCGAGGAGAGCAGCCAGTGGCAGAATGGCGAGCGACTTGGTCATCATGAGTACCCTTGGCTTTCGGAAGATGTGCCGCGACGGTAAAGGATGGGCGGTGTCCCTTCAACTCCATCCGGCCGATCTTGTTGCACGCAAGCCGCTCTAAGAGGGCGGGGCGATGTAGGGGCGCGGCTTTGACGGAAAGGCGGAACGGTCCGAAGCGCGTTGACCTCATATAAAGATATCTTTATATGTCATCGTCAATGACCATTGCCCTCGACATCTTTCGCGCGCTTGCCGACGCGACCCGGCTGCGCATCGTTGCCCTGCTGCGCTCGATGGAGCTGTCGGTTGGCGAATTGGCGCAGGTCCTCGGGCAAAGCCAGCCGCGCGTCAGCCGCCATGTCAAAATCCTGTGCGATGCCGGTCTGGCCGAGCGCCGCAAGGAGGGCAGTTGGGTGTTCGTAGCGTTGGGCGGCGGCACCACCGTCGGCCCGGTGCTGGAGGCGCTGGATTCGTGGGCGGCGCTTCAGCCCGACCATTGGGCGGTAGCCGATTCCGCGCGGCTGGCGGCGGTGCGTGCCGATCGCGCTGCCTCGGCGGCTTTGTGGTTTGAGGCCAATGCGGGACAGTGGGACGCGATCCGCTCGCTCCATATCGCCGAAAGCGAGGTCGAGGCGGCGATTTCGGCGGTGCTGGGCGATGCGCCAATCGGCCAGTTGATCGACATCGGCACCGGCACCGGGCGGATGCTGGAACTGTTTGCAGGGCGGGCCGAGCAGGCGCTTGGAATCGATCGCTCGTCCGAAATGCTGCGGCTGGCGCGCGCGAAACTGTCCGAGCGGGGGTTGGACAATACGGAATTGCGGCAGGCCGATCTCTATGCGCTTCCTTTGGCGGACGGTGCGGCGGACGTGGCGATCGTGCACCACGTGCTGCACTTCGCGCAGCAGCCGGGTGCGGCGATCGCCGAGGCGGCGCGCGTGCTGAAGGCGGGCGGGCGGTTGCTGATCGCCGATTTCGCGGCGCACGACCGCGAGGAGTTGCGGACGAAGGACGGGCATACCCGCCTGGGCTTTGTCGATGAACAAATGGCGACATGGTTCGCCGCCGCCGATCTCGCGCCCGAGCGGACCGAGCGGCTGGAAGGCGGGGAACTGACGGTGAAATTATGGCTCGCGCGCAAACGCGATGCCCAGCGTTCCGGGATACACTCCGGGGTACATAAGGCGATGGCGGCATGACGATTTCGGTGAACCAGCTCGAGGAAGCGCGGCGCGCGCTCGAGGCCCCGCTGTTCGCGGATCTGGCAGGCGATGCGGCGGTGTCGTTCGAATTTTTCCCGCCCAAGACCGAGAAGATGGAAGAGGCGCTGTGGGAGACGGTGCGCACGCTGGAGCCGTTCGGCCCGAGCTTCGTCTCGGTCACCTATGGCGCAGGCGGCACCACGCGCGACCGCACCCACGCCACGGTCGCGCGGATCGAGCGCGAGACGAGCATGGCGGCGGCAGCGCACCTGACCTGCGTCGAGGCGTCGCGCGCGGAAATTGACGAGATTGCCGAGCAGTATTGGGCGGCAGGCGTGCGCCATATCGTCGCGTTGCGCGGCGATGCGCCGGGGGCAGGGGGCTTTGTCCCGCACCCCGAAGGCTATACCAATGCCGCCGATCTGGTGGCTGGGTTGAAGCGGCTGCACCCGTTCGAGATTTCGGTCGCGGCTTACCCCGAATGCCACCCGGATTCGCGCGACCAGGCGGACGATCTCGACAATCTCAAGCGAAAGCTGGATGCAGGCGCGACGCGCGGGATCACGCAATTCTTCTTCGAGCCCGAGACCTTCTTCCGTTTCCGCGATCGTGCGGCGGCGGCGGGGATCACGGCGGAGATGGTGCCCGGCATCATGCCGGTCACCAATTTCCAGAGCATCGTGCGCATGTCGGCGATGTGCGGCACGGTGGTGCCGCCGTGGATGGGGCGCCTGTTCGAGGGGCTGGACGATCATCCCGCGAGCCGGCAGCTGATCGCCGCGACGCTCGCCGCCGAACTGTGCCGCAAGCTGTATGCGGGCGATGTGCGCAATTTCCATTTCTACACGCTCAACCGCGCCGAGCTGAGCTTTGCTATATGTCACCTATTGGGCCTGCGCGCTAAGCCCGTGGCGGCGGCTGCGGCGGCGTAACACATTCCCCTCCCGCTTGCGGGAGGGGTTAGGGGAGGGCCTGTCAGGTCCCTCCCGAGACATTCCCTCCCCCTGCCCCTCCCGCAAGCGGGAGGGGAGAAGGATTAGAAGATGACGGCACGAGAAACCTTGTTGGCCGAAGCGGCCAAGCGCATCCTCATCACCGATGGCGCGTTCGGCACCGAGATCCAGAATTGGAAGCTGTCCGAGGCGGATTATGCCGGCGACCTGGGCCTGACCAAGGACCAGAAGGGCAATAACGACATCCTCGCGCTGACCAAACCGGCGGTGCCCGAGGCGATCCACCGCGCCTATTTCGAGGCGGGCGCGGACATTGCCGAGACCAACACCTTCTCGGCCAACCGCATCAGCCAGGCCGATTATGCCGCCGAGCATCTGGTGCGCGAGATCAATGTCGAGAGCGCGCGGCTCGCGCGGCGGCTGGCGGATGAATATCAGGCCAAGGACGGCCGCCCGCGCTTTGTTGCAGGGGCCGTTGGGCCGACCAACAAGACGCTGTCGCTCAGCCCCGATGTCAACGATCCGGGCTTTCGCGAGATCGACTTCGATTATCTCAAAGGCGTGTACCGCGAACAGACCGACGCGCTGATCGAGGGCGGGGCGGATTTCATCCTGGTCGAGACGGTGTTCGACACCTTGAACGCCAAGGCCGCGATCATGGCGGCGCTGGAAGCGGGCGAGGCGCTGGGCCGCGACGTGCCGATCATGCTGTCGATGACGCTGACCGACCTTTCTGGCCGCAATTTGTCTGGGCATACGGTCGAGGCATTCTGGCATGCGGTGCGCCACGCGCGGCCGGTGACGATCGGGCTCAATTGCTCGTTCGGCGCGGAGCAGTTGCGCCCGCATGTGCGCACGCTGGCGGGCATCGCCGACACCCTCATCATGGTCTATCCCAATGCCGGGCTGCCCAACGAACTGGGCGAATATGACGAAATGCCGGCGACGACGGCGGGGCTGGTCGGCGAATGGGCGAGCGCGGGGCACGTCAACATCCTGGGCGGTTGCTGCGGATCGACGCCTGCGCACATCAAGGCGATTGCCGAGGGTGTGCGTGGGCTGACGCCGCGCGTGCTGCCGGTGCCGCCGGTGGTGACGCGGCTGGCCGGGCTGGAGCCGATGACGATGGCGGCATAGCAATTCTCCCTCTCCCCGCTTGCGGGGAGAGGGTGCCGAGCGAAGCGAAGGCGGGAGAGGGGCAGTGATCGACGGCCCGTTCCCGGTACTGCCCCTCTCCCCGACCCTCTCCCCGCCAGCGGGGAGAGGGAGAAGAAGAAAAAAACACCCATGACCACCACCTCCACCGCCCAGTTCGTCAACATTGGCGAGCGCACCAACGTTACCGGATCGGCGCGCTTCAAGAAGCTTATCATGGCGGGGGATTATCCGGCGGCGGTCGAAGTCGCGCGGCAGCAGGTTGAGAGCGGCGCGCAGGTGCTCGACATCAACATGGATGAGGGCCTGCTCGACGCCGAATATGCGATGGTCACTTTCCTCAAGCTGATCGCCGCCGAGCCCGACATCGCGCGCATCCCGTTCATGGTCGACAGCTCGAAATGGTCGGTGATCGAGGCCGGGCTGAAGTGCGTCAGCGGCAAGCCGATCGTCAATTCGATCAGCATGAAGGAGGGGGAAGAGCAGTTCCTCGCCCAGGCCAAGAAGGTCATGCAATACGGTGCCGCCGTCGTCGTCATGGCGTTCGACACCGTCGGCCAGGCCGATACGCGCGCGCGCAAGCTCGAGATTTGCGCGCGGGCCTATGATTTGCTGATGGGCATCGGCTTCCCACCAGAGGACATCATCTTCGATCCCAACATCTTCGCGGTGGCGACGGGGATTGAGGAGCATAATAACTACGCGGTCGACTTCATCGAGGCGTGTCGCGACATCAAGGCGCGCTGCCCGCACGCGCATATCTCGGGCGGGCTCTCCAACCTGTCGTTCAGCTTCCGCGGCAATGAGCCGGTGCGCCGCGCGATGCATTCGGTGTTCCTCTATTATGCGATCCCCGCCGGGCTCGACATGGCGATCGTCAATGCCGGGCAGCTCGACATTTACGACGCGATCGACCCCAAGCTGCGCACCGCGTGCGAGGATGTCATCCTCAACCGCGACGAGGGCGCGACCGAGCGGCTGATCGCGATGGCGGAAAGCTTCAAGGGCACCGATGCGGTGGCCGAGAAAGCGGCGGCCGAGTGGCGCGGCCTGCCGGTCAACAAGCGGCTCGAATATGCGCTGGTCAAGGGCATCGACTTGCATGTGGTCGAGGATACCGAGGAAGCGCGACAGGGCTTCGCGCGCCCGATCGAGGTGATCGAAGGGCCGCTGATGGACGGGATGAACGTCGTCGGCGACCTGTTCGGTTCGGGCAAGATGTTCCTGCCGCAAGTGGTGAAATCGGCCCGCGTGATGAAAAAGGCGGTGGCGCATCTGCTGCCCTTCATCGAGGCGGCGAAGGAGCCCGGCGCGCGCGGCAAGGGCAAGATCATCATGGCGACCGTGAAGGGCGACGTGCATGACATCGGCAAGAACATCGTCGGCGTGGTGTTGCAGTGCAATGGCTTCGACGTGGTCGACATGGGGGTGATGGTGCCCTGGTCGGACATCCTCAAGGCCGCGAACGAGAATGATGCCGATATGATCGGCCTGTCGGGGCTGATTACGCCGTCGCTCGACGAGATGGTGACGGTGGCCGAGGAAATGCAGCGGGCGGGGATGACGATGCCGCTGCTGATCGGCGGGGCGACCACCTCCAAGGTGCACACCGCGCTGCGCATCGCGCCTGCCTATAAAGGGCCGGTGGTGCATGTGCTCGATGCGAGCCGTGCGGTCGGTGTTGCCTCGACCTTGGTCAGCGACACGATCCGCGACGAATTCGTGCAGAAGACCTCGGACGAATATGAAGCCGTTCGCATCGCGCGCGCCAATAAGGGGCAGAGCGAGCTGATTCCGATCGAGACCGCGCGTGCCAATGGCTTTGTCGCGGACATGACCTTGAAGCCGGGGGCGCCCAAGCAGCCCGGCGTGCATGTGTTCGAGGATTGGGATCTTGCCGATCTGCGCGAGCTGATCGACTGGACGCCGTTCTTCCGCGCCTGGGAATTGGCGGGCAATTATCCGGCGATCCTGCAGGACGAGATTGTGGGGGAAAGCGCGCGCAATCTGTTCGAGGATGCGCAGAAGATGCTCGACCAGATCATTGCCGAGAAGTGGCTGACGGCGAAGGGCGTGGCGGGGCTGTGGCCGTGCCGGCGCGAGGGCGATGATGTTGTAATATTCCCCTCCCGCTTGCGGGAGGGGCTAGGGGAGGGGCTGTCCGCGAACGGGCCGTCCGATGGCACATCAGCCCCTCCCCCAACCCCTCCCGCAAGCGGGAGGGGAGACGCTGTGCGCATGCCCTTCCTGCGCCAGCAGATCGCCAAGCGCGAGGGGCGGGCCAATATGTGTCTGGCCGATTTCATCGACCCCGCAGGCGACTGGATCGGCGGCTTCGCGGTGACTGCGGGGCACGGCATCGAGGCGCACCTCAAGCGCTTCAAGGCCGACAATGACGATTATTCGGACATCCTGCTGAAGGCGCTGGCCGATCGTTTGGCCGAGGCCTTTGCCGAGCGCATGCACCAGCATGTCCGCACCACCTTGTGGGGCTATGCCGAGGGCGAGCAATTGACCAACGAAGCGCTGATCCGCGAGCACTATCGCGGCATCCGCCCGGCCCCTGGCTATCCGGCCTGCCCCGATCACAGCGAAAAGCCGATGCTGTTCAAGCTGCTCGGCGCAACGCCAGCAACCGGCATCACGCTGACCGACAGCTTTGCGATGCTGCCGACGGCGGCGGTGTCGGGCTTCTATTTCGGGCACCCGCAAGCCGACTATTTCGGCGTGGCGCGCGTCGGGCCGGACCAGTTGGAGGACTATGCCGAGCGGCGCGGGGTCGATCTGGCGACCGCGACGCGCTGGCTGCGGCCCAATCTGGATTGATCTAGCCGCGCCGGGGCGTTGCGATCACATGCAGGCCCGTCAGCGAATGGGTGGTCGTCTTCAGGCTGATGACGGGCTCGGGCGCGGCGGGCGTGAAGCGGAAGTGGCGCAGCAGTACCGCCATCATCACCGCGATCTCGGTCTGCGCGAAGGCGGCCGCGATGCACAGGCGTGGCCCGGCGCCGAAGGGCAGGAACGCGCCGCGATCATAAGCGGCAGCGGGGGCGAAGCGGTCGGGATCGAACGCATCGGGGTGATCCCAGAGCTGGCGATGGCGGTGGATCGCGAACACCGGCAGGATCACGACTTGCCCGGGGTGGAGGCGGTGGCCTTGCAATTCGCTGGGCCGCAGCGCCGCGCGCACCAGCAAGGGGCCGGGCGGATAGAGACGCAGCGTTTCCTGCACGACCTGGCGGCCGATCGGCAGGGCCGGGTCCGTCGCGTCGGCGGCGAGCGCTTCGCGATACACAGCTTCCTGCCACTCGGGGTAGAGCGCCAGCAGATACAGGCCCCACGCCGCCGCCTGCGCGGTCGTTTCCAGCCCGGCGGGGAGGAAGCCCAGCAGATTGTCGGCGAGCGGCCCGGCACCGCGCATCAGCGCCGCAATGTCCTGCACGCGATCGGGTGGTGTGGCGCGCGCTGCGGCAAGACGCGTGGCCACCGCGCGCAGGCGTTGCTCGGGGCCCCCGCGTCCCATGCCGCGCAGCCGGTCGATCCACGCATCGGGGACCGGGAGCAGGTCGAGCAAGCCGAAATGCGCTGCGGCACGGATGAAGGGCGGGACATCCGCTGCGATCGCATCCAGATCGGCATCGTCCAGACCGGTGAGCAAGGTGGTCATCACGATTTCGGTGACGATCCGCGCCAAGGCGACCGACAGGTCGATCGGCGCATCGGTCGACCAGCATCGCGCGGCCCGCTCGGCCGCTGCCGCCATTGCCGGGACGGCGGACTGCACCGCCGCCGGTTTGAACGCGGGCGCTGCGGCCTGGCGCTGGCGCGCCCAGGATTCACCCTCGGCGGCGGCGAGACCCTTTCCCCAGGCGCGGCGCATCAGCAGACGCAACTGTCGATTGCGCCCGAATGCGCCGTCCTTGTCGAGCAACACCTGCCGCACCGCATCCGGGTGCGACACCACGACGGGCGAGCGCGGCCCCGGTAGTTTCAGCGACCAGTCGGAATAGATTGCGTCGGAGATGACCGAGGCCGGATCGGACAGCGCGCGGGTGAGCATCGCATAAGCCGAGGGCGGCCCGGCGGGCGAGACATAGCGTGGTGGCAACGCTTGGGTGGTCTCGGTCAGCATGCTGTTTCCCCCGAATCGCGGTCTGCATAGGCGTCGATCTGATCTTTGAAAAGCGCGCCGCGCGCGCTGGTTAACCCTCAATATACCTTCCCCTGCGGCGGGCGGGCGGGCATCCCACCCCGCAAAGGAGCCTTGACTCATGCGCCGCATTCTTCCGCTCATCGCCCTCGCCATCGCCGCCCCTGCTGCCGCGCAGCAGGCGCGCGCGCCGTTTACCATTGCCGAGACGGGGCAAGGCTTCCAGACGATCGACGAGGCGGTGCAATCGGTGCGGATGGGGACGGCGACGATCCTGATCGCGCCGGGGGTCTATCACCAATGCACCGTGCAGGCGGGCGGGCATATCACCTTCAAGGCGGTGACGCCGGGCACCGCGATCTTCGAGGGCACGGCGTGCGAGGGCAAGGCCGCGTTCGTGCTGCGCGGGCAGGGCTCGACCGTCGATGGCATCGTGTTCCGCAAGATGCGTGTCGCCGATGGCAATGGCGCGGGCATCCGCACCGAAATGGGCGATCTGGTGGTGCGCAACGCGATGTTCCTCGATAGCCAGGAAGGCATTCTCGGCGGGGAGCCGGCCGCGCAGAAGATTTCGATCGACCATTCCACCTTTGCCGGGCTCGGCCAATGCGATGAGAGCCCGAGCTGTTCGCACAGCATCTATCTCGCCAATCGCGGATCGGTGGTGATCACCAATTCGCGCTTCGAACGCGGCACGGGCGGGCATTACGTCAAATTGCGCGTGCCCAAGGTGACGATCGCCGACAACAGCTTCGACGATACGCAGGGCCGCAAGACCAATTACATGATCGACCTGCCCGAGGGCGCGACCGGACTGATCACCCGCAACACCTTCGTCCAGGGGCCGAATAAGGAAAACCATTCGGGGCTGATCGTGGTGTCAGCCGAGGCCAAGACCTACCCCTCGGCGGGGCTGCGCATCGAGGGCAATGATGCGAGCCTTGCGCCCAAGGCCCCGACCAACCCCGCCTTCGTCGCCAATATGAGCGGGGAGCAGCTTGCGGTGGGGGCGAACCGGCTGGGGGCGGGGATCCGCCTGTACGAAGTGCGCTAACGCCAGACCGGGTGCGACTGCAGGGTCGGCGCGTACATATTGACGTAGTGCGCCATGCGCGGGCGATCGCTCGCATTGGGGCTGGCACCGTGCGGCAAATCCTGTCGCCAGATGACCAAATCGCCCGCGGCGGCGGGGATGGTGATCGCTTCCGCGCCAAGATCGACCTGGCGCGGATCGGCGTCGCCCAGCGCATCGAGCCAATCGGCCAAGCGATGATGGAAGCCGGGGACGAGTTGCAGCGCGCCCTGATCGGCGCGCGTGTCGGTCAAATAGAGAATGCCCTGCGTCGCGAACGGGATCGGCTGGGCGAGGCTGACGTCCCAGTGCAGATGCGGGCCGGGAAAGGTGTAGCCGGGGCGCTCGGGTGGGTTGAAGCTCATCCGGTCGACCGTCATCCACAGATCGGCCGTGCCCCAGAGTTGGGCGAAGGCCTTATGCACGCGCGGCGCGGTGCGCGCGACGTCGAGGGCGGGATGCTGGAAATATTGCACCATGATGCCGTTCGTGCGGGGAGCATACCAGCTCGTCGGATCATCGGGCGTTCCCCCGACTTGCTGCCATAACAGTGCTTCGCACGCCTTGGCCTGGTCCGGGGACAGCGCGCCGCGCAGGATCACGAAGCCGAGTGCGTCCCACTGCGCAAGGTCGTCCGCATCCAGCACATCCGGAGCTGCCTCGACTCTGGCGAGGCGCTCCGCCGTCGCGTGGGGCGGCGGAGCGTTATCGAGCCAGGCGTGATAACGCTCCACCCGATCGGCATCGGGCGGCCCCGCGGTTGCGAGGACCCATGCCTGAAAGGTCGCGAAATCGGGCTGGCGGCCAAGGTAGACCGAGGTCTGTTCGACGCCAAGGCCAAGCACGTCGAGCAAGATCCGCGCTTGTATCCGGGAAAGGCTCCTGGGCGCACGAAAGGTTGCCTCCGCCCAATAGCGATCCAGGTCGCGGATCGTCGCCAGCTCGGCCCCGCTCCTGTCCATCAGCGGCAGGGCACTCCGCCTGCCGCCAGATCGAGGCATTTGCCGTCGATTTTCGGGCCCGTCAGCGCGAGGCCGATCTGGTGCGCGAGCGTCGGCAGGATGTCGACCGTCTCGACGCCTGTCGGCTGTTCGAAACCGGTCATGCCCTTCCGCCAGAACAGGATCGGTACGCGGCGATCATAATCATAGGGGCTGCCATGGGTCGCGACATAGCCTTTGGTCGGATCGGGGATCGGGGTGATACGCGGTTTGAGGAAGACGATCAATTCGCCCGACCGGCCAACCTTGTACGATGCCCGGGCACGTTCCAGCAGCGTCCATTTTTCGGGCGGTCCCTTGGGGCTTGGCGTGGCGAGGATCTGCGCTTGCGTGAAGACCTCGGCGACCTGCGCGTTGGCCTTGTAATAGGCGATCGCGGCGTCCTGCACGGCTTTGCGCTGGGCGGGGGTAATGTCCTGGGCGATATAGACGTCGCCATTGGGTATATCGCCGAACAGCACCGGCTTGGCGATGCCGAGCTTTGCCCCGATTTCCTTGCCAACGACGGCGGGCGCGAGCGCGACGGTGGCGCGGGCCGCGTTGGGCAGTCCGGCGTCGATTTCGCGTTCGGGGATGTCGTTGCCGCCGTGGTCGGCTGTCAGCACGACTTCGTAATCGACGCCGGTCGCATCGAGCACGCTGAAGAACGAGCCGAGGGTCGCGTCAAGCTGCTGGAGCTGGATACACATCTCGGCACCCTCAGTGCCATAAGTGTGGCCGATATAGTCGGTGGCGGACGCTCCGACATCAATGATGTCGGTGGTCGGGCCCTGGCCGAGCTTCATATCCTGCACCAGGCCCGCTGCGAGCGCGACGATCGCACCGTCAAAGGCGGGGGACGCACGGAAGGCACCGGCGCTGCCTGCGGCCCGCTCGAAATGCCCCGCCCCTACGGTTTTGCCTGCACCAACGGGCACTGCGCGGTCGTGTGCCTTGCACACCTCCGGGACCTCCAGCGCGGCCTGTGGCTGGGCGATATTGGCAGCGGTCGCTTCATTGGCGCGGACGACAACTGCGGGAGTGGCGCGACCGGCATAGCTGACAAAAGCCTTTCCGTTCCACCACCACAGCTCATCGACAGTATGGCCGCCCATCATCACTGCCGCGCGATCCTTGCCCGCGACCGACACGACACGCACCGCAGGATTGGCCGCCTTCATCCGCTCGCCAAGCGTGGGGACGAGCAAATGCTTGTCGGACACGGTATAATTGGCCGAGGTCGAACCGGGCACCGTCTCGTCTTCGGCGCAATACACTTGCTTGTCGGCGCGGGCGACCGAAAGGTCGGTCCAGTTATTGGCGATGATGCCGGTATGTTCGGGGCGGAAACCGGTGAGGATCGTCGAATGGCCGGGACAGGTTTCGGTTGCGGCGTGGCTTTGATACCCGCTCGGGAACACGCCACCCTGCTGCAGCCGGGCGAAGCCGCCGGTGAAGGATTTGCGATATTCCCCGAACAGGTCGGCGGAAAATTGGTCGACCGAGATCACGACGATCAGCTTGGGCGGGGCAGCATTGGCGGTCCGTGGTGCTGGCGGTGCGTCCTTGGCCGCGACTGGTGCGCTAAGCAGCGCTATCGACAGGGCAAGACTTGATACGAACCGTTTCATGATAATCTCCGCTATCGACAGGCTTGACCGCGCGCGCTGCTATGGCCTTGGTGCGCGCGAGCTACAAGGATGGTCGATGCGCTGGTTTCATTACGCGATGGTGACGGTGGTGGCGGTGTTGGGGTTGAGCGCGGCGCAAGCCGAGCCCGCAGCCCCCGATGCGGGCTTGGGGGGGCGGCATCTCACGATGACGCTGGTGGCTGAGACCGAGCATCCGGCCGCCGGGTCCAACGTGACGCTCGCTTTGGCCACGGTCCCGCAACCAGGCTGGCACGGCTATTGGGAAAATCCCGGCGACGCGGGCTTCCCTGCCAAATTGGACTGGTCCTTGCCCAAGGGCGTGACCGTCAGCGACCCGAGCTATCCCGTGCCCGGACGGCTCGTGGTGGCCGATTTGATGAACTACGTGTTCGACAAACCCTATGCCCCGCTGGTCACGCTCAGCGTGCCTGCAGGACTGGCGCAGGGGACGGCCCTGCCGGTGAAGCTGCATGTCAATTATCTGGTGTGCTCGGCGACGGTATGCGTCCCCGAGACGGCGGATTTGGCGATTGCACTAACCGTTGGCGACGGGGTGATCTCCGCGCAAGCGCAGGCGCAGTTCGATGCGTGGCACCGCGCCGTCCCGCGGCCGCTCGATGCGAAAAGTGTTTTTCAGATTGCCGGGGGCACCATTCGCATCGCGATCCCGTATCCGGCGGGAGCGGCGGTAGCGAAGGACGCCTATTTTTACCCGATTACGCCCGGGATGATTGACTATGCCAAGCCGCAGAGCGTGGTGCGGGATGGCGACCGGCTGGTGGTGGAAACCAAGGCGGCCGCTGGCGCGGGCGCAGCGTCGCTAAAGGGCGTGTTGCAGATCGGTGCGCAACAGGGGCTCTTGGTCACGGCAGCGGCGGGCAACGTTGCATCGGTTGCCTCGATGGCGTCCGCGTCGAGGGACAATGTGTGGCTGGCGACGGCGATTGCCTTTGCCGGGGCAATGTTGGGCGGCTTGATCCTCAACATCATGCCGTGCGTCTTTCCGATCCTGAGCCTCAAGGCGCTGAGCCTGGCGCGGGGTCATCTCGACGAGCGCGCGGCACGGCATGAAGCCTTGGCCTATACCGGCGGCGTGGTTGCAGTCTGCGTTGGTTTGGGCGCGGCGATTCTGGCCTTGCGCGCAGGCGGTACAGCGGTGGGCTGGGCGTTCCAGTTGCAGGATCCGCGCGCGATCGTGCTGCTCCTGCTGCTGACCGTGGCGTTGTCGCTCAACTTGGGCGGTTTGTTCGAAATTCCCACCCCAGCGTTCGTCAACCGCAGCGGTGGGGCAGGCGGTGCCTTCGCCACTGGCGCGCTGGCTGCCTTCATTGCGACGCCCTGTACCGGACCCTTTATGGGCGCAGCATTGGGCGCGGCGCTGGTTCTGCCATGGCCGGCCGCTTTGGCGGTGTTCGCCGGGCTTGGGCTCGGGCTGGCCTTGCCGTTTCTCGCGCTCGGTTTCGTGCCTGCGCTGCGCAAGCGCTTGCCCAAGCCGGGGATGTGGATGGAGACCTTCCGGCGCATCCTGTCGGTGCCGATGTGGCTCACCGCCATCGCACTGGCTTGGGTATTGGGCAAAGAGGCCGGGGTCGATGCCCTTGCTCTGGGACTCGTGTTGACGCTCGCTCTCGCGATCGTGTTGTGGGTGGCGGGGCAACGGCAGCGCGCGGGGCTGGGCTTTGGTGTCGTGATGACACTGCTCCTGCTCGGCGTCGCTATCGTGGGTGCCTGGTCTGTCAACGGACGCCATCCGGACCGGGCCGACACCGCTGCGGCGCAGCCGGGGGGTGCGGAGCCGTTTAGCGAGGCCCGGCTGGAGAGCTTGCGCAAGGCCGGGCGGCCTGTTTTCGTTTACTTCACCGCTGACTGGTGCCTCACGTGCAAGGTCAATGAAAAAGCGGCAATTGAAACCGACACTACCCGTGCCGCTTTCGCTGCGCACAATGTTGCGGTGCTCATTGGAGATTGGACCAACGGTGATCCGGTGATGGGGCGCTTTATCGAAGCGCATAACCGGGCGGGCGTGCCGCTATATCTTTATTATGGTCCTGGAACGGGCCAGCCACAGGTGCTGCCGCAAGTTTTATCCTCTGCTCTGCTTGCCAGTCTACCGACGAAATAGTGCGATATAAAGTACGGCGACCATGGTCGTTTTTTGCCTATCATCCAGCACGATGATTTGCATTACTATATCGTATTTATTGTTTTGTGGATGTGGGGTTGCAGGTGTCGTGCTCAGTTAACTCTTTTTTAACCTTTCCCGCGCATTTTCACCCAACCTTAACGTTCGTTAATGCGGGCGAACGGGGCTTAGGGTTCGTGGTATGACCGAAGGCCTGACATCGATCCATGATGCTGCCCCCCTTGCGCGCGAGGTGCTGAGTGCGCTGACCGACCGTTGGCCGAATTCTGCGATGCTGCTGCCGGGCGCACTTCCTCTTGCGTCAGGAGGCGTTACGGATCGCGACTTCGTGCATACCGTTCAATATCTGAACGACCACGGATTTATTTCTTACGATGCCATGGTACTTGGTGCCGATCCAGAGCCGCGGGTGATCGGTGCATTGATCACGCGGCGGGGCCAGCACCTGTTGGGTCTAATCGACAAGGTCAGCTGTTAACGCACCGCCGACGCTTTCCAAAAGTGCAGCGGCAATACGCGAAAGCCGCAGCATCATGTCGAGCTCCATCTGCCCAACCTTGCGGTGTTCGACATCGTATACGCCAAGGTGGCCGATATTGTCGCCCGCCGCGGTCCGGAGCGGGAAGCCGCAATAAAAGAGAAGGCCGACCCGCTCGGCGTCTACCGGGTCGAGCCACCGCTGCGGCGCGTCATTGATCGCAAATGAATTCTCGCCGTCGCCCCGCACGGCACATGCGAGTACGCGCTTGTTTTCGCTGGCGTCGGTGATCATCGCCAAGCTGCAGTCAAGTAACGACACCGCCATGAATACGATGTCATCAAGTCTCCGTTCGTGGGAAGCGCGCATAGTTTTAATGGGGGGATCTTCCAAAATATTGCACGGATCACGTGTTCCGCAGTGTTCATGAAGCAACATGAATTTTGGCACGGTATCGCTAATCCCGAAGACGGGCTTTCCCTCGTCCATGTCGTTGGTAAGCGAGTAACACGAAAAACGGGATTTGGCATCAGAGTCGTTCTACTCAATTTGAACGAACGCTTCGCTGTCAGAAACCAATCGGTATTGCTGACGCTTTGCCCCCTTGTGCGGCGCAGCAATCCGTCGCAGCATGGAACCCGCGGCGTTTTGGGGGCTTTACCGTTAGATGGGGATGCGGTCAGCGTTTGATGAAATCATGGGGCAGGCTGGGTCGGCCACGCCCCGCGCAGAATTGGCCGCGCTTGGGAACTGGATCGAGAGCACGCCCGATGCGGAATTGCGCAGGCGGCAACAGTCGGCCGAAGCAACCTTTCGACAACTCGGCATCACTTTTGCGGTCTATGGGGATAGCGATGCAAGCGAACGCATCATCCCGTTCGACATCGTGCCGCGAATCTTCCTCGCCAGCGAATGGGCGCGGCTTTCGGATGGGTTGGTGCAGCGCGTTGAGGCGATCAACGCATTCCTGCACGACATTTACGGTGAGCGTCGGATCCTGGCCGAAGGCGTGCTGCCGCCGGATTTGATCTTCGGCAATCCGCAGTTCCGGCCCGAAATTGCCGGTATCCGACCACCGCACGACGTATGGGCGCATATTTGCGGGATCGATCTGGTGCGAACCGGGCCCGACGATTTCTTCGTGCTGGAGGACAATGCGCGCACGCCCTCGGGCGTCAGCTACATGCTGGAAAATCGCGAGGCGATGCTGCGACTGTGTCCCGAATTGTTTCGCGATTTTCGCGTCGCCGCCGTAGATTCCTATCCCGATCGCCTCCTCGAGACGATGAAATCGGTCGCGCCGCAGGGCGTCGCCGCGCCGGTGTGCGTGGTGTTGACGCCGGGACATTATAATTCGGCCTATTACGAACACAGCTTCCTGGCGGACTCGATGGGGGTTGAACTGGTCGAGGCGGCCGATCTCGTGGTCGATGACGATATCGTCTGGATGCGCACGATCGCGGGGCGCGTGAAAGTAGATGTCATCTATCGTCGCATTGACGATGACTATCTCGATCCGTTGGTGTTTCGGCCGGATTCGATGCTGGGGGTGCCGGGGCTGATCGCGGCTTATGCGGCGGGCAATGTCGCGATCTTGAACGCGCCGGGCAATGGCATTGCCGATGATAAGGCGATCTATTCCTACATGCCCGAGATCGTGAAATTCTATTCGGGAGCGGATCCGAAACTCCCCAATGTCGAAACCTGGCGGTGCCGCGAGCCGCAGGCGCTTCGATACGTGCTCGATAATCTGGCGGATGTGGTGGTGAAACTGGTCGATGGTTCGGGAGGCTACGGTATGCTCGTCGGGCCGACGGCCACCAAGGCCGAGATCGAGGCGTTTCGTGCCGCCCTGATGGCAGAGCCGCACCGCTATATCGCGCAGCCAACGCTGGCGCTGTCGACGGTGCCGACGATGACGGAAATCGGCCTTGCGCCGCGCCATGTCGATTTCCGGCCATTCGTGTTGACCGGATCGAAGGGCGTTCAAGTGGTGCCTGGCGGCCTGACCCGGGTTGCGCTGAAGGAAGGATCGTTAGTGGTCAATTCCTCGCAGGGCGGGGGCACGAAAGACAGCTTCGTATTGATGGATGACGGCGTGCAGCCTGCCGAGTTCCTGACCCAATCGCAGGGGCAGGCCGCGTGAGCCCGGCGCGGACGCGCACGTCGGCGAAGGCGGGTGGCCGATGCTGAGCCGTACCGCCTCATCGCTTTATTGGCTGGGTCGCTATGTCGAGCGGACCGATTTCATCGCGCGTCTGGTGGAGGCGACGGTCCGCCTGGACGTCCTGTCTCCGCGTCCGGCGGGGGAGGCGGCCTGGGCGTCGGCGCTGGCAGTGACCGAAACGGACGCCGCCTTTGCCGAAACCGGGCGGTCGATTACCCAAGCGCATGTCGCGCGGTTTCTTACGCTCGATTCCAGCCACCCGGGGTCGATGGTCCGATCGATCGACATGGCCCGCAACAATGCACGCGCGGTCCGCACCGCCCTCACCAAGGAAGCCTGGACCGGGATCAACCGTGCCTGGTTGATTTTCGACCACCGCACCAGTCCGGGTGCGCAGGGGCAGGGCGGGGCGATGGCGACGCTCAACCTCGTCGAGGCGATCAAGGCGGAAACGCGCGGCTTCGAAGGCGCGGTCCATCGTATGTTGCGCAACCAGACGACGTGGTTCATCCGCCTTGGTCAGGCAATTGAGCGCGCGGACAATACCGCCCGCCTGCTCGATGTGAAATATCACATCCTGCTGCCCGAGGGCGAACGCGTCGGTGGCGTGGTTGATCGCGACCAATGGACAACCATCCTGCAGACGGTGTCGGCTGTCACGGCGTATCGCTGGCTCTATTCCGAAGGCCTGCGACCGGCGAACGTCATCGATTTGTTGATCGCCCGGCCCGAACTCCCCCGCAGTCTCGCCGCGTCGGTCGAGGAAGCGGTCGAGATCCTCAATCTGCTTGCCAAGCGCACCGGGCTCCACGGCGAGGCCGACCGCATGGCACGGGCGCGGCAGCAGCGCCTGCAACGGCTGCGCTCGGGCGACGTGATCGCGCAGGGGCTGCACCAGTTTCTGCAAGGCTTCATTGCCGAAAACGACCAATTGCACATGGCGGTCGGCCGCCAGTTCAAGTTCACCTGATGCGGCTGTCGGTCGATCATCGCACGACCTATCGCTTTTCCAGCCCGCAGGCGCGCTTGACGCAGTTGCTCCGCCTGATTCCCGATGGCACGCATGACCAATCCGTCGCGAGCTGGAACCTGCATGTCGATTGCGATGCCCGCCTGCGGCACGGCCGCGACGGCTTCGGCAATCGCACGACGATGCTCTATGTCGAAGGGCCGATCGAAAGCATCGAAATTGCAGTGTCCGGCGAAGTGCTGACCAACCCCTCCAACGGGGTCGTCCATGGCGCGCATGAGCCGTTACCGCCCGCAGTGTTTCTCCGGACCACGCCCCTGACGACGCCTGATGCAGAGATTGTCGCCTTCGCGCGAGCAATTCGGGAGCCAGATCCGGTTGCCCGGCTTCATGCGTTGAACCTTGCCGTCCATCGCCGCTTCGCGCTCGATCGCGGGCGCGCGGTGGCCGGGCGGAGTGCGATTGCAGCCTTTTCGCAAGGGGAGGCCAGTGCTCGCGATATGGCGCAGGTCTTCATCACGGCGGCGCGCACGCTCGACGTCCCGGCCCGCTATGTCTCAGGGTATAGCCCGGCTTGTGTGGTTGGAGCCGGGCGTCCGGCTCCCCACGGCTGGGCGGAGGCGCATGTGGCGGGATTGGGCTGGGTCGCGTTTGACCCATGTACCGGCCTCAGCGCGGACGAAGCCTATGCCCGAGTGGCAGTAGCGCTCGATTCGGCCGGAGCCGCCCCGGTGGCCGGGTCTCGGCTTGGCGAAGGTGAGGAGATGCTGGACGTCGATCTCCACGTCGATCGCAGCGGCCAATAGGATAGCGTCAGCGACCGCCAGGATCAGCGGGCGCTGGCGAGGTGATCCGAGACTGCATGGCGTTCGGCCGGTGGCCGGTAAGTCGCCTCTTCGTCGACCAACAGGGACCAACCACTCGGGCCGAGCGCTTCGATCGGCTGATAGCGGACCTTGTACGCCATGCGCTGCGACCCCTTAACCCAATAGCCAAGGTAGACATAGGGCAAGCCCGCCGCGCGTGCGCGCAGGATGTGGTCCATGATGATGATGGTGCCGAGTCCCGGGCGCTCGGCATGCTCGGGATCGAAGAAGCTGTAGATCATCGAAAGCCCGTCGGCCTGCTGGTCGGTCAGGCACGCACCGATCAGCTTGCCGCGTTCACCATGTATCGATGGCTCGCGATATTCGACGATGAAACTGTTAACGGGCGAATGCTCGACCATGTCGGCATAATCGCCCTCGTCCATATCCGCCATGCCGCCGCCAGGATGCCGGGCGGCGAGATAACGTCGGAGCAACTGATACTGTTCGTCGGTTGCCCATGGGCGGCAGGCGGCGACTTCCAGATCGGCGTTCCGGCGCAGGTGCTTGCGCTGGGTGGCGTTGGGGGCAAAACCGGCGGCCACCACCCGAACCGATACGCAGGCGGAACAGCCCGCGCAGCTCGGTCGATAGGCAACCGATTGACTGCGGCGGAAACCGATGCGGCTCAGCGCATCGTTCAAGTCGCCAGCTTGTTCCCCACGAAGCTCCGTAAAGACCTTCCGTTCCTGCCGGTCGGGCAAATACGGGCACGGCGAAGGGCTGGTGACGAAAAACCTTGGAAAGCGAAATGGCGCTGTCACCGCGTATCGTTCCTTGAACCAGGGAGCGCGCCGTCGCTGTGGCGGCTCGTGGCCCCGTTATGAATCGGATGGAACGTGATGAAAAGCGGCTTTACCAACAATGGTGGTTAACGCGACGCCGAAAACGACGGACCGTGCGCGATCCACCTATAATGCAGTGTTGAGGTCCATTGCGGAAGGCCGGGGCGTGCGGTTGGTCGCACGCCCGATTCCACTCGTCACGCCAGTTCGACGGTGCTCACTTCATAGCCGCCGACGCGGAGCGCGGCGATCAACCGATCGAGATGCGCACGGTCGCGGGTTTCGCATTCCACATCGGTGATCAACCCCTTGGCCGGCAGGGTGGTGAACACGCGCTGGTGATAGATTTCGATGATATTGACGCGCTCGGCATCGAAAATCCGCGCGACGTTGAACAGTGCGCCGGGCTGGTCCTGCAAGCGGATGCGCAGTCGCGCCAGTCGCCCCGACCGCGCTAGGTCGCGGAGCAGGACGTTGGCCAGCAAACGCGTGTCGATATTGCCGCCGCACAGGACGACGCCGACAGTCTTGCCCGCGAAACGTTCGGGGTGCTGCAGCAAGGCGGCAAGGCCTGCGGCTCCGGCACCCTCGACCACGGTCTTTTCGATTTGCAGCAGCAGGCTGACCGCTTGCTCCAGGCTGCGTTCGCTGACCAATACGATGTCATCGACCAAAGCGCGGACCATGTTCGACGTGATCGCGCCCGGTTCCTTGACGGCAATGCCTTCGGCGAGCGTGTCGCCGGCGCACGGCATGTCGGTGCCGTTGATGCGATTATACATGGAGGGGAACAATTCCGCTTCGACCCCGATGACTTCGATGGGATGGTCGGCCGCAGCCGCGACCACCGCCATGCCCGAAATCAGCCCGCCACCGCCGATTGGCGTAAGGAAGGTATCGATGCTGGGCACGTCCTGCAGCATTTCGATCGCGACGGTGCCTTGGCCTGCGATAACGCGCGCATCGTCGAAGGGGTGGACGAAGGTCAGTCCGCGCTCCACCTCCAACTCACGGGCATGGGCATAAGCGGCATCGAAGGTGTCGCCAAATAGCACGACGGTCGCACCGTGGCCTTCGGTCTGCGTCACCTTCACCGTCGGCGTGTTGGTCGGCATCACGATCGTCGCGGGGATACCGAGCCGGTTGGCATGATAAGCCAGGCCCTGCGCGTGGTTGCCAGCCGACGCGGCGATGACGCCGCTGGTTCCCGCCGGCAGTTGCAACAGCGTGTTGAGTGCGCCGCGCTCCTTATAGGCGGCGGTAAACTGGAGGTTCTCGAACTTCAGATACACCGTTGCGCCGGTCAGCTCCGACAGCGTCTTGCTGATGAAGGTCGGGGTTCGCACGATCTGGTCGGCAATGCGCGCGTGAGCCGCCTGAACATCGGGCAGTGTGACGGGGAGGGTTTCGGGCGCGGGGCGGGTGTGCGTGGCCATTCTGTCTTCCGTTATCCCCGGACGTGTCCAAGGGCTGATCTGCTTTGCTCCGCGTCACGCGAATGACAGCGCCGCACTATGCGCGACACCAACGGAGCTGGCAGCGCGCCTAGACCATCTGGCGCGGCGAAGGAACATTGCTTATCGCCTTACCCATGCAAAGCCCATCCTTCGCTCGCCGTGCAGCGCTTCTTCTCGCGGCACTTTCGCTGCCGACCTCGGCGTTTGCCGATGCGTTGGTGGACAATGTCAACGGCATCACGCTCGACCAAAATGGCAAAGTGGTGCGCTTCACCGGCGTTTTGATTTCGCCCGATGGCAAGGTGGTGAAGCTGCTCGCCGATAATGAGAAGCGCCCGGTCAAGCTGGACTGGCGCGCCGACGAACATGGCAAAGTCCTGCTGCCCGGTTTCATCGACGCGCACGGCCATGTGATGGAGCTGGGTTTTCGCGCGCTCGAGCTGGATCTGTCGGCGGCCAAGTCGCTGGACGAGGCAAAGGCGCGGATTGCGGCCTATGCGGCGGCCAATCCCGACAAAAAGTGGATCATTGGCGGTGGCTGGAACCAGGAAGTGTGGGGTCTTGGTCGCTTCCCGACTGCGGCCGATCTGGATGCCGTGGTCAGCGATCGCCCGGTATGGTTGTCGCGCGCCGATGGTCATGCCAGTTGGGGCAATAGCGCGGCGCTGAAGACGGCCGGCATTTCCGCCAAATCGGTATCGCCCCCCGGCGGCCGCATCGAAAAGACCGGCCTGCAGCCCAATGGCGTGTTCGTCGATGCGGCGCAGGCGCTGGTCGAAAAGGTCGTGCCGCAGCCACTGCCCAAGGATCGCGATTTCGCTTTCCTGAAGGCGCAGGACATTTTGCTGAGCTATGGCATCACCGCGACCGCCGATATGGGGACCGGCATGGACGACTGGCTTGCCTATCGTCGTGTGGGCGATGCCGGCAATTTGCGCGTGCGCATCATGAGCTACGCCATGGGCGTGGACACCGCCATCCGTATCGGCGGGGCAGGGCCGACGCCGTGGCTCTATGGCGACAAGCTGCGCATGGGCGGCGTGAAGCTCTATGCCGATGGCGCGCTCGGGTCGCGTGGGGCATGGCTGAAAAAGCCGTATAGCGACGCCCCCGGGCAATCGGGCGCTGGCTTCCTCTCGGACGACGTGCTGCGCAATTACATGAGTCGCGCCGCGCTCGACCATTATCAGGTCGCGGTCCACGCCATTGGTGATCGCGCCAATGCCGAAGTGCTCGATGCGATCGACGACATGGTCGACACCTATAAGGGCGATCGGCGCTGGCGGATCGAACATGCGCAAATCGTCGACCCAGCCGATCTGCCGCGCTTCGGCAAGAACGGCATCGTCGCCTCGATGCAGCCGACGCACCAGACCAGTGATCGCACTATGGCGGAGGCGCGGCTTGGGCCGGATCGGTTGAGCGGTGCCTATGCCTGGGGCTCGATGCTCAAAAATGGCGCGACGCTGGCGTTCGGGTCGGATTATCCGGTCGAAAAGCCCGATCCGTTTGCGGGCTGGGCTGCAGCCTTCACCCGCCAGGACGCCGATGGTCAGCCTTTTGGTGGCTGGCGGCCCGAAGAGCGCGTGACGCGCGAGCAGGCGTGGTGGGCGTTTACGGGCGCGGCGGCCTATGCCGGTTTTGCCGAGGACAAATTCGGGCGGCTGGGCGTCGGGCAGCGCGCCGATTTCATCATCGTCGATCGGGACCCGCTGCTCGCCTCGCCGACCGAACTGCGCGCGACCAAGGTTGAGCAGACCTGGGTCGGCGGTGTGAAGATGTGGGTGCGCCCGTAGCGCAACGCGACCCGCCTGTCGCGCCGTCCCCGCCACCGTCACCGTCACCGCCACCGTCATGCCGGGCCTGTCCCCGCATCCACCGCGCCGCGCTCTCGCTGGCGATCGTAGCGGACACCGGTGGACCCCGGCACAAGGCCGGGGTGACGGGTGGGGCGTAGTGTACGAAGCCGACTGGCCAGGGCGAGCGTGCACACTGCTTCCCGCGTGCCAGCATCGCGCCGAACAGGATCGGCCGCAGGCGAGTCGGGTGCGGAAGTCCACAAAGTCCACGCTACGTCCCCGCTCTTTTGCGCCCCGCCCAAGGGGGCGACAGGTACGGCGGCGCTGTGGCGTGGGCAACGGACGGTGCCTGGCATGCAGCGAGCGTGGCACAATGCGGGGATGTAGGACAGGCTAGGGTTGGGTTGGTGGAAAGCGGTCACTCAAAATCGACGCGCGTTTTTGGCCGCTAAACGACCGTAAGGGTCGCTGGGTCGGGCCAGAGTTGCTCGCCGGGGCTGTCGGAACCCGGAAATTTGTAGCCAACCATTGTCACGCTATCGAGAATGTCGCAGATGATTTCCCTTAGCGCGGCGCGGGTTTGTTTGAAGAAGGCGACGTCAACCGGCGTTTCGAAAATCTGGAGGCCGCGCCTCACGAACTTGGGCACCGTGCGCCCCTGATCGTCGGGTTTGCCCCACGAACCGTGGCACAGCGCATTTCTAATCTCTTTGGCCTCCTTGAGCTCGGCGATCAGTCTGCTGAAGTCGTGTTCCTTGGTTCGGGGATTTTCAGTCAGCGCTTTGTCGTAGGTCATGATGAGAGCGCCTAGCTGGTCCGTGAGGGCCTTTTCCAGTGTCTTGATCCACGCGTTAAAGGCTTCCGGATCGCCCTTGGGATCAAACTCTTTCACGCCGGTGAGCGCGTAAATGGCCTTCGCCAACTCTCCCTCGATGAATCCAAAGGCAGCGACCGTGCGGCCGAGTTCCTCCCAGAAAGCGGGCTCCTGAAATTGCGTCGGGAAGTCACCGTGAAGCTTGTCGCGATCAATTACGTGGCCGTTTGTTTTTTCCGCATCGTCCATGGCGAGTGCCTTTCAGCGCTTCAGCTAACTATCGATAGCAGCTTTCGTCCCCGCGTGACAGAAGTTGCCTGTCGGCCAAATCCTCGTCATCGTAATATCGGTCTGGGAATGACCGCAACTGGGCGACGCGGGACAAAAGAAAGGCCGCGACATCCCCCCAGATGGCGCGGCCCGGATCCGCCGGAGCGGAAAGCTGTTCGGTTTGACGGAGTGACGCGATCAGGCGACTTCGGCGGAGGCCATCATCTCGTCGGGTTCGCGCAGCACATAGCCGCGGCCCCACACCGTCTCGATATAATTCTCGCCTTCGCAGGCCATCGACAGCTTCTTGCGCAGCTTGCAGATGAACACGTCGATGATCTTGAGTTCGGGCTCGTCCATGCCGCCATACAGGTGGTTCAGGAACATTTCCTTGGTCAGCGTGGTGCCCTTGCGCAAGCTGAGCAGCTCGAGCATCGCATATTCCTTGCCGGTCAGATGCACGCGGGCACCATCGACTTCGACCGTCTTGGCATCCAGGTTGACCGCCAGCTTGCCGGTGCGGATGACCGACTGGCTGTGGCCCTTTGAGCGGCGGACCACGGCGTGGATGCGCGCGGTCAGTTCTTCGCGGTGGAAGGGCTTGGTGACGTAATCGTCGGCACCGAAGCCGAAGCTGCGAACCTTCGAGTCCATTTCGTTGATGCCCGACAGGATCAGCACCGGCGTCTGCACCCGGGCAACCCGCAACCGCTTGAGCACGTCATAGCCGTGCATGTCCGGCAAATTGAGGTCGAGCAGGATGATATCGTAATCATACAGCTTGCCGAGATCGAGGCCTTCTTCGCCCAGATCCGTCTTGTAGACATTGAAACCTTCGGTGGTCAGCATGAGCTCGATCGCCAAGGCGGTCGTCGGCTCGTCCTCGATCAGCAATACGCGCATCTGGGCGTTCCCCGTTTCTCGTCAGGCGTTCCGGGCCCCCTGCGGTCCGACTTGCCTCACACTCCATTAACCTCATCAGTGATGAAGGCAAAAGGTTAATTTCACATTAAGCGGCCTGAATCCACGAGTCGCGGGCATTCACTTAGGGATTTTTACGGAACAAAGCGTTTTCAGGTGCTCGCTCAGATAGGCGATCAGCACCTCCACCCGCGCTGGCCGCAGCGTGCCGGGCGGGGTCATCAAGTGCAAGGCTCCCCCATAGGGAGTCCAATCCTCGAGGATGGTTTCGAGCCGACCGGTGGCCAAGTCGTCGCCGACAATAAAGTCCGGCAGCATCGCGATGCCCAGGCCTCGGCGGAGCGCCGGCAGCATCGCCTCGCCGCTATTGGTCGCGAGCGGGCCCTGCAGACGCACCGAGACCTCCGTCCCATCCGGCCCGACGAATCGCCACGGCGCGGTAATGTTGGTGTAGGCGAAACAGCGATGTTCGCCGAGTTGGCCCGGATGGGTCGGTCGGCCGTGCCGCGCGAGATATTCGGGTGCCGCCACAAGGTTGATGCGGATGTCGGCGAGCTTGCGCGCGCGCAGCGAACTGTCGGGCAGCGAGGCGATGCGCAATGCGATGTCGAACCCTTCTGCGACGATATCGACGCGCGCATCGGACAGGTGGAGGTCGATCGTGATGCCTGGATGCAGCGCGAGAAAATCTGCGATGACCGGCGCGATGGCGATCAGCCCGAGCGACATCGGCGCGGCGACGCGCACCAGGCCGGTTGGTGCAGTTGCCGCGGCATGGGCAGCCTCTTCGGCGGCATTGGCTTCGGCCAGAATGCGCGCCGCATGTTCTGCCAAGGCCTTGCCATTCTCCGTAAGCGAGAGGCGGCGCGAGGTACGGTGGAACAGCGACTGTCCCAGATGCGTTTCGAGCCGCGTCACCGCTTTCGAAACCGTCGCTTTTGAAACGCCGATCGCATCCGCCGCGCCGCTGAAGGAGCGATGCTCGACCACGCTGGCGAAGATCGCCCAAGCTTCAAGATCGGGCAAGCGCATGGAAAAATCCTCGATAGAAACGTCTCCTCATTTGTAGATGGGGAAACGATAGGTTTCCAGCGTTTCCATTTACCGTGTGATCCAAAGCTCTATCTTGGCGGCAACAGAATTCCTCCGCTGGAGAAACACCGTGATCGAGAAACGCTCGTTCGAGAGCCTGGGCCATGCCGACCATGGCTGGCTCAATGCCCGTCATCATTTTTCCTTTGCCGATTATTATGAGCCCGCCCGGATGGGATGGGGCGCGATCCGGGTATGGAATGATGACGAGATCGCCGCCAATAGCGGCTTTCCGCCGCATCCCCACCGCGACATGGAAATCATCACCTATGTCCGTAAGGGTGCGATCACCCATCAGGATTCGATGGGAAATCAGGGCCGCACCGGCGCAGGGGATGTGCAGGTGATGAGTGCCGGCACCGGCGTGCGCCACGCCGAATACAATCTGGAGCAGGAGCCGACGACGCTGTTCCAGATCTGGATCGAGCCGACGCGGACCGGTGGATCGCCCAGTTGGGGTGCCAAGCCGTTTCCCAAGGACGATCGTTCGGGCAAGTTCGTGACGCTCGCCAGCGGCTTCGCGGAAGATACCGAAGCTCTGCCGATCCGCGCCGATGCGCGGGTGCTCGCCGCGATGGTGCGGGCGGGCGAGAGCATCACGCATGACGTCCTGCCCGGACGCCACGCTTATCTGGTGCCCGCGACCGGATCGATCGAGATCAATGGCGAAACGTTCAAGGCGCGCGACGGTGCCGCGATGGATGGCGGCCAGACCGTGACGATCACCGCGCTGGAAGATGCCGAACTGGTGCTCGTCGATTCAGAATAACCCGTTTTCCTACCCCAACCCCCGCCCGCTCTCGGGAGGGGAGCAATGAAGAAGGACTGTACAATGACCAAGGTTCTCGTTCTCTATTATTCGTCCTATGGCCATATCGAGCAGATGGCGGATGCGGTTGCCGAAGGTGCCCGCTCGGCCGGGGCCGAGGTCGATATCCGCCGCGTGCCGGAAACCGCCCCGCAGGCGGTCATCGAAGCGGCCGGTTTCAAGACCGACACCGCCCATCCGGTGATCGAGGGCCCAGACGCCCTTGCCGATTATGACGCGATCATCGTTGGCGCGCCGACTCGCTTCGGCCGTATGCCAAGCCAGATGGCGTCGTTCTGGGATACCACCGGCGGTGTATGGTTTCAGGGCAAGCTCGTCGGCAAGGTCGGCGGCGCGTTCACCTCGACCGCCAGCCAGCATGGCGGCCAGGAAACGACCCTGTTCTCGATCATCACCAACCTGCTGCATCACGGCATGACGATCGTCGGTCTCGATTACGGCTTCCAGGACCAGATGGGCGTCGACAAGCTGCGCGGCGGTTCGCCTTATGGCGCGACCACGATCGCAGGCGGCGACGGCAGCCGTCAGCCCGAAGCGGAGGAACTGGCCGGTGCGCGCTATCAGGGCAAGCGCATCGCCGAAACGGCGGCCAAGCTTAGCGCCTGAGCTCCTGACTCCAGGGCGCTGCCATCGCTCCCAACAGGGGCGGTGGCGGCGTCGTGGCTGCCTTGCTGATCAGCAAGAGCGGCGGTTGCGGTGCAGTGGCGATCAGCCAGGCGTCGCGGTCGCTGGCAACACCCGGCTTTCCGGGGTAGGTTGTGCGGGCGCGGGCGAAGGTCAGCCGCGCGCGTGCCGCGCCCGACACGTTGACGCTCGCGCCGACCCAGCGCCAGTGCCACGGTTCCCACGTCACCCCTTGCGGGTTGCCATTGGGAAAGGACAGTTCGAAGCCATAGTCCGGCGCATGGGCAAGAAGCCAGCGCCCGGCGTTGGTGGCGGCGATACAGGCATCCACGTCCCGGCAATCGGCGGCAGGGCGCACCGCAAAGTCGATCGCATAGCCCGTGGCATGTTCGCTATAGCCGGGTGGCCCGACGAAGCGGGCGCGATTGAAGGGATCGGGGCAAATTCCGGGCCGGGCGTTACGGCAAAAGACCGCACGCTGATGCGCGATCGCGCGAAAGCAGGATACCGCATGGAGGACCCGGCCGACCCCCGGGGTCAGCGCTGCTGCAGTCAGCAGCCGGGCCAGATCCGGTGCCGCGTCGCGGTGGATAAAGCACGGTTGCCCAACCCCGAAACCCGCTGGCGCTTCGACCAGGTCGCCGCGCAGGGCCTCGGCATAGGGCAGATGGCCGAGCATGCGGCCGTCCGGCATAGGGGCGGGAAGATCGCTTTGCGGGGCAGCCGCAGTCAGGGCGAGAACGATGCCCATCGCCCCAAAAACGACCTGCGTTATCGATCTTCCGCATCTGCTCACAGGCACAATCTCTGGCATGTCGGCGCTAGCGGTGGCAAGAGGCCGAAATGCTCGCAAACCATGTTCTTTTTCTCGATGGCGAGGCACTCGTCATCGACAAGCCCGCCGGCCTCCCGGTCGACCGCCCGCGCGATGGCTCGCTTAGCCTCGAAAACCACCTCGACGGGCTGACCTTCGGGTTCAAACGCTGGCCGGTGCCGGTGCATCGGCTCGATCGCGATACGTCTGGTTGTCTCCTGCTGTCGCGCAATCCCAAGGCGCATGCCAGGCTGCAGCAGGCGTTCGAGCAGGGGCTTGTGCGCAAGCGCTATCTCGCCGTGCTCGATGGCGTGGTCGAAGGCGAAAGCGGATTGATCGACCTGGCGTTGGCCAAGGTCAGCACGATCGAGACGGGGTGGCGCATGGTTGGCGATCCCCTTGGCACCAAAGGCAGCAAGCCCTCGCGCACGGCATGGCGCGTGCTCGAGATCAAGGACGGGCGCAGCTTTGTGGAATTCATTCCCGAAACTGGCCGTACGCATCAGATTCGTGTCCATGCTGCCGAAGCGTTGGGCGCGGCGGTGGTGGGCGACCCGATCTATGGCAAGGGCGAGGGTGCGACCCTGCTCCACGCCGCCGAATTGACCGTGCCGCGTGCGGGCAAGGAGCCGATTATCGCCAAAGCACCGTTGCCGGAGCGGTTTGTGGTGGCGGGGTTCAGCGAGGGCTGAGCGCTCGCCGATCGCACTCGGAAGAGTGGGCGAAGTTAAGAGATATTGTTCGCGCATCGGCCGGTCGTCGCGCGGGATATCAGGGCTTCTGCCAACCGCCGCCCAAGGCTTTGTACAAGGCTACCGCCCCCAGGACCCGGTTGAGGCGCGCGTCGATATAGCTGCTATGCGCACTTGCGAGGCTTTGCTGGGCCAGCAGGAGCGGGAGAGTGTCGGTGAGGCCGCCTTCGAGACCCTTGCGCGCCATCTCCGCTGCATTGCGCGAAGCGGCCAGCGCTTGGGTGCGTCTGGCCATCTCGATGTCCTCGCCGGAGACTGTCGCCAAGGCATCCTCGGTGTCTCCAAGCGCCTGCTGTACGGCGCGCGCATAGCCGGCAGCGAGCTCGGCGTAACGGCCATTGGCATAGTCGAGCGAACCTCGCAGTCGCCCGCCCGAAAAAATCGGCTGCAGCGTCGACAAACCGAAATTGAAGATCGCGGCAGGTGCACCCACCGCACTTGCCAGCGCGACGCTTTGCGCTCCACCTGTTCCGGTCAAGGCAATGGAGGGAAGGAAGTTCTTGCGGGCCACCGAAATATTGGCATTCGCAGCGGCGAGCAGGCGTTCGGCTTCCTGAACGTCCGGGCGACGCAGGAGCAAGTCGGCAGGAAGACCGCTTTCCACATGCGGGATCTTCACGGTTTCGAGCGAACCTCCCGTGATCGCAATCTCTTCGGGTGTGTGGCCGCTCAGGATCGCCAGCGCGTCGGCAAGATGCGTCCTTTGGATCTCGAGCGGGGCAATCGCCGCTTCGAACTGGGCGACGAGGGCGGTCTGCTGGGCCAGTTGCATACCCGTGACGAGCCCATGCTGTTGCTGGATACGCAGACCCTCCAATATGCGGGTCGCGCTTAGGACGTCATTCTTGGCGTCCGCGATCTTGTCTTGCACCGCGCAGAGCTGGAAATAGGTCGCCGCCACGCTGCTCGTCACGCCGAGACGCACCACCGCAATCGAAAAGCGCGCCGCCTGGCCGTTGGCGATGGCACTGCGTCGCGCGTCGTGAAGCTTGCCCCATAAATCTATTTCGTAGGAAGCGCTCGCGACGCCGAGCAACGGACTGTAGCGCCGCAGCGTGCCGGTGGGGCTGAGGCTGCGGATGGTCGATGCGCCCGGCTGGAGCGCGACCGTCGGCAGCAAGGCCGCACCCGCGATCCGCGCCTGCGCATCGGCTTGAACCAACCGCGCTTGAGCCTGGGCTATGTCCGTATTGAGCGACTGCGCGTCTGTGATCAGGCGTTCCAGTTCGGGGGCGTCAAATGCGCTCCACCAGTCGTCGCTCGGCCACTCTCCCTGGTTGGCGACCGGGTTGTTCCATTGCGCGGGGACGGTCGGGGCGGGCGGGACCGGGCGGGGGCCGAGCGCGCATCCCGCCAGCGTTGCGCTCGCGAGCAGAATACCGATGATCCGGTGCGGGTATGAGCAAGGAGACGACATTGCGGGACCCATCATGGCTGCGGCACCGGCTGAAGCGGCCCTGGTGAGGCCTTGCGGCGGCGGGACAGGCGATTGATTGCGAGAAAGACGGCCGGCGTGGTGAACAGCGTCAGTACCTGCGACAACATCAGTCCGCCGACGATGGCATAGCCGAGCGGCTGGCGGATTTCCGCACCCGCGCCCGTCCCGATCATCAACGGGATGCCGCCAAGCATTGCGCACAGGGTCGTCATCAGGATTGGCCGAAAGCGAGTGAGGCAAGCTTCGCGGATGGCTGCCTCGGGTGCCAAGCCTGCGGCTTCCTGCTCGACCGCGAAATCGACGAGCATGATGCCGTTCTTCTGCACAAGCCCGATCAGCAACACGATGCCGATAATTCCGATAACGTCCAGCGGGCGCCCTACCAGCCATAGCGTGAGCAACGCCCCCAGGCTGGCCGAAGGCAAGGTCGACAGGATCGTCAGGGGCAGGATCCAGCTTTCGTAGAGCATCCCCAAAATGAGATACACGACCACAAGAGCCAGCAGGATCAGGATCCCCTGGCCCGCAAGCGCGGACTGGAACGCCTGTGCATTGCCCGCGAACGATGTCTGCAAGGTGGGCGGCAGATGAAGCTGCGCCTGGACCTTCTGAACTGCGCTTACCGCAGTGCCGATGGACACGCCTGGCGCGAGATTGAAGGAAATGGTCGTCGAGGGGAAGCCACTCTGATGGTTCACCACCAGCGGGGCTGAGTCGGGCTGGATCGTGGCGACCTGCGACAGTGGGATTCGGTCGCCGTTCGACGCGCTGAGATAGATTTGCTGTAGCGAATCCGGTGTCGCCCGTTGTGCCGCAGCGAATTCGAGCACGACGAAATATTGGTTCACCGGAGTGTAGATCTTCGTCGCCGGGCGTTCGCCATAGGCGTCGTACAGCGCGGTATCGATGGTTTCCGGTGTGATGCCGAGGCGTGCAGCGGCGTCGCGGTCGATGGTGATCGCAAGTTGTGGCCCGTTGCTGCCCGCGTCGCTGGTCACATCGGTGACACCGGCGATCTTCTTGAAGGCCGACGCCACGCGCTGCGACCACTCGCTGAGTTCGGCGCTGTCGGCGTCGACCAGCGTGAACTGATATTGGCTCTTGGAGACTCGCGCGCCGATCGTAATGTCCTGCGACGCCTGGAGGTAGAGCTTGATCCCGGCGAGCCCTGCGACGGCCTTGTTCAACCGAGCGATGACCTGCTGTGCGCCGCCATCGGGTCCTCGATGTCCGAACGGCTTGAGCGCGATGAACATACGGCCCTGATTGGGGGCCGGGCTGCTTCCGCCCGGGCCGATATAGCTCGCGACGGTCTGGATTGCGGGGTCTTTTAGCAGGATGTCGACGAGCGCCGTCTGGCGGGCGGCCAGCCCCGTTGTCGAGATGTCGCCGCTGGCTTCGGTAATCCCGGCGATCATGCCGGTATCCTGCTCAGGAAAGAAACCCTTTGGGATCGTTACGAACAAGAGGCCGGTCAATGCGACCGTGCCGCCCATCGCGACGAGCGCGAGCCGCTGGTGGCGCAGTACGACGTCCAGCCCTTTGCCGTAACCCGCAGTCAGCCGCGCGAAGCCGCGCTCGAGCAAGGTATAGAGTCGGCCATGCCGGGCGTCGGCACGGCTTGGCTTGAGCAGAATGCTGCACAACATTGGTGTCAGGGTTAGGGAGACGATCACCGACAGGACGATCGCCGAAGCCACCGTCAGCGCGAACTCCTGGAACATCCGGCCGACCAGACCGCTCATCAGCAACAAGGGGATGAACACTGCAAGCAGCGATGTCGAAATCGCGAGGATGGTGAAACCGATCTCGCCCGCACCCTTCAGTGCCGCCTGGAACGGCGTCAGGCCTTGTTCGACGTAGCGGGTGATGTTCTCGATCATCACAACCGCATCATCGACGACGAAGCCGACTGCGATCGACAGCGCCATCAGCGACAGATTGTCGAGGCTGAATCCGCACAGGCGCATCACGACGAACGTGCCAATGATCGACAGCACGACGGCTATCCCCGGGATCAGGGTGGCGCGTGGCTCGCGGAGGAAAAGAAAGATCGTGCCGATTATGAGCAGGACCGTCAGCAGAAGCGTGGACCGGACGTCGCTTACGGAGGCCTGGATCGTCGTGGTTCGGTCGGACACAATGCGGATCTGCACCGCCTTCGGCAGCGATGCCTGCAGCTTGGGCAGCGCCGCCCGGATTTGCGCGACCGTCTGGATCACGTTCGCTCCGGCTGCCGGAAAGACGTTGAGGATGATGGCCGGCTTCCGGTTGAACCAGCCGGCAAGCTGGGTGTTTGCGGGCCCGATCCGCGCGCTGCCAATGTCAGAGATGCGGATCGGTGCGCCGTTGCGATAGGCGATCACCACATCTGAAAAGCCCTTTTCGGTATCGAGCTGGTCGTTGGTCGACAGGCCCCAGGTCTGGCGGTCGCCGCGGATCGTTCCTTTGGCGGCTTTGAGCGTGCTTTGCTGAAGCGCCGTACGCACGGTGGCCATTGTCAGTCCGTGGCTCGTTAGGGCCGCCGGGTCGACTTCGACCCGCATGGCAGCCTGCTGCTGTCCACCGATCGTGACCAGGCCGACGCCGGGCATCTGCGATAGGCGACCGAACAGGACGCTCTCGGTATAATCGTCGACCGTGGTCAACGGCAGCGCGTCGGACGTGATTCCCAGGATGAGGGCGGGCGGGTCGGCCGGGTTGACGAGGCGAAAGCTTGGCGGCGCGACCAGCGTCGGGGGCAGACTCGCCTGTGCCGCGATCAGCGCTTGCTGCACGCCAAGCGCGGCCTGCTGGGCCGAAACGTTTGGCGCGAACTGCAATGAAATCTGCACAAAGCTGAGAGCGCTCGAAGATGTCATCTGGGTCAGGCCCGGGATCTGCCCAAGCTGACGCTCCAGCGGGGTTGCGACCGCAGCGGCGTTGGTGGTCGCGTCCGCGCCTGGCAGCTGTGCGGTGACCTGGATTGTCGCGACGCTGACGTTCGGCAACGATTCAACCGGCAGCTGCAGATAGGACAGAATGCCGGCGAGCAGCAGCGCTATCGCAAGCATCATCGTCGCCACCGGGCGCCGGATGAAGGGGCCCGACAGCCCGCCCGATGGAGTCAGCTCCGATGCCTCGGGCGCGCTCATTGAACGATGCCCAGCCGGTGAGGGTCATCCGATCGCACCGGGGCGGAGGCGGGATTGGCCTGGGCCGTCACCACCGCCCCGGGAGTCAGCGCGAACTGGCCGTCGGTAACCACGGTTTCGCCGCCGACCAGGCCGGCGGTTACGATCGTTCGATCACCCGTCGATGCTCCGGCCTTGATCGGCTGCATGCGCGCGTGACCGTTGGACACCAGCCAGACGAACGTCGCTTGCGGGTTCCGCTGAACCGCGCTGGACGGGATTGTTATGACACCGGGCCGGATGCCCAGTTCGAGCTGTGCATGTACCAATTGTCCGGGCCAGAGCTTGCGGTCGGCATTCGGCAGGACCGCTTTGAGAAGCACGGTGCCGGTTGCCGGATCGATTTGGTTGTTGAGAACGACCAATTCGCCGGATTCGAGAACGGGTCGTCCATCGCCTTGCGTCGTGACGGCGACTTTCAGGTTCGTCCGCGAGCCAACCACTGCGCGCTGGATTGCATCGAGATCCTTTTGCGAAACCGAAAACAGCATGGCAATCGGCTGCACCTGCGCGACCGTCACGATTCCGGCGGCGTCCGACGGGCCGACCAACGCTCCGGGATCGGCTTTGCGCAGACCTGCCACGCCCGAAATGGGCGAACGGATTGTGGTGTAGGCGAGCGACAGGCGGTCGCGCGTTAGGACCGCGCGATCACCTGCCACGGTTGCGGCAAGTTGGGCGACCTGGGTTCGGTAGGCAGCGACTTGTTGCGCGGATGCAAGCCCTTGCGAGACGAGCGGCGCGTTACGCTCGAGCAGATCACGCGCCCCGTCCAGCGCCGCGCTGTCGCGCGCGAGTTGCGCCCGATCGGCCTCCAGCGCCGCCTGCAAAGGGCGCGGATCGATCTGTGCAAGCGGCTGACCGGCCTTGACCGTCTGTCCCTCGGCATAGAATAAACGGGTGATCCTGCCACTGGTCTGCGCGCGTGCATCGACAGTGTAATAGCCTTGCAGCTGGCCCGGGGCACCAAGCGTTACGGGCTGATTGCCGCGCTGAACGACGGCGGTCACGACCGGGACGGCGGGCACCCGTTCCGCGGCGGGAGACGCGCTGCAGGCTGCCAAACTCGACGCTATGCCGACGAGCGCCAAATGCGTTAGCTCGCGCCGCTTTCCCCGATGCATCACAGGCCTCCGATGCGCGGCCGGGGCCATGACGTTCGTGACCCCTCAACCGACGACGGTGTTCTTTTTAGGCAGCGATGTGGATTTGTAATTTATACGAAGGTTGGGCGCGGTTTTGGGTTCTTGTCACCGAGACGGCCGGGCCAATGCAGCGGACGTGTTACCCGAATCGCCCACGTTGGAGATGGTGCCGGCTGCAGGGATCGAACCCGCGACATCCAGTTTACAAAACTGGCGCTCTACCAACTGAGCTAAGCCGGCACGTCGCACGCTCAATGCGTCAGGATATGCCGAAGGTCCAGCCCTCCGTGCGTGCGATTTGTGCGGTGAGGGCAGGCGGATGCCAAAATTCCGGGCGTGCGCGATTGGCGCGCAGCCACGCCGCAGTCAAAATCGCGTCGGTGGCATGATCGGTATAGCGCGGGAGAGGAAGGTGCGGTGCGCTGCCGAGCACGCCAAGCGCGACGTCGAGTGCGGCAGGATCGCGCAGTTTGCTGAGGCCCTTGCGCACACCTGCGGCGCGGGCCGCGATGGTGGTGTAGATCTCGACCACGCACGCGCCGGCGGTTGGAGCGGGATCGAACGGCCATATGGGCACGTCCGTGCCGAGATGATGGAGCAGACGCATCCCGGCGAAGCTCGCTTTGGCGACCTGCGCGGCACCGATCGCATCATAGACGGTCGAGGGTTTGCCGAAGCCTGCGGCATTGTGGTGCGCTTCACAGCGGCGGAAGTGGAGGAAGTCGGCCTTGGTCCCGTCGCGCGCACCGAGATAGAAATGCGTGCCGCGCCGTGCTTCGAGGAAGGAGGCTGCCCCGAGATCGGCGTCGGGCGCATGCGCGTCGACATAAGCCCAGAAAGCGCGGGCGGTGGTTGGCGTGTCCTCGCCGGGTAGATACGCCCCGCGCATCACATAAGGCGGCGCGAAGCTGAAATCGAAGCCGACCAGCAAGGGCGTATCCGCCTGATCGCGCAACCAGTGCAGGATGTCGGCGCGCGACCAGATGCCGCGCGGCGGCTTGACGAGGGTTGGCGCTGCCGTGCCGGTTTCGCACAGCGCCAGCGCGATGCCGGGGTGGCGCGCGCCTCTGGCTCCCGACCAGTCGATCGCGGCGAAGCGTGAGAAATGCGCCGGTGTCACGCTTTCTTGCGGGGCTTGCTGGCCTTGCGCGCGGCCGCCTGGTCGCGGGCACGGGTGACCATGTCCTGCACCCGATCCGGATCGCTAGTGTCATAGCGGACCAGCACGGCGGGCCAGCCTTCATAATGCGGCGTCTGCCAGAAGGTCGCTGGGTCGGTTTCGAGCAGGATTTCCTTGGTATCCGAGTCGATCGAGAGGACGAACGAACCTGCCTCGCTGCCGATCGAGACGAACGCCCGCCCGTTTGACGCGACCTTGATCGCCGCCCCGCCATAATGCGTCCCGGCCACGGTGTCGGGCAGCGTCAGCGCAAAGGCGGCGAGCGACTCCCAGTCCTTCATTCCTCCCCCTTCAGGCTGGCCCACCACGCCATGCGTTCGGCGATGCGCTTTTCCATGCCGCGTTCGGTCGGCACATAGAAGGTCTGCGGTGCCATTTCGGCCGGCCAGTAATTCGCGCCCGAAAAGCCCTCGGCGGTATCGTGATCATAGGCATAGCCCTTGCCATAGCCGATGTCCTTCATCAGCTTGGTCGGCGCGTTGAGGATATTCTCGGGCGGCATCAGCGACCCCGTCTCGCGTGCCGATTTCCAGGCGGCCTTCTGTGCCTTGTAGGCAGCGTTCGATTTGGGCGCGGTGGCCAGATACAGGCATGCCTGCGCGATCGCCAATTCGCCCTCGGGGCTGCCGAGGAAATCATAGGCGTCCTTGGCGGCAAGGCATTGCGTCAGCGCATTGGAATCGGCGAGGCCAATGTCTTCGACCGCCATCCGCACCATGCGCCGCAGCAGGTACAGCGGCTCCTCGCCGGCGGTCAGCATCCGCGCCAGATAATAGAGTGCGGCTTGCGGGTCCGATCCGCGCACCGCTTTGTGCAGTGCGGAGATGAGGTTGTAATGCCCCTCGCGGTCCTTGTCATACACCGCGACACGGCGCTGCAGAAAGGCGGAGAGCCCGGCGGGATCGAGCGGCTCGGGCAGGTCGACTGCGAACAGCGTCTCGGCCTGGTTGAGCAGGAAGCGGCCGTCGCCATCGGCGCTGGCTATCATCGCATCGCGCGCCTCGGGCGTGAGCGGGAGCGGGCGGCCCTCAATCTGTTCTGCGCGGTCGAGCAACTTGCCGAGCGCGGCAGGATCCAGCCGATGCAGGATAAGCACCTGCGCGCGGCTGAGCACGGCGGCGTTAAGCTCGAAGGACGGGTTCTCGGTGGTCGCGCCGACCAGCGTGACGGTGCCGTCCTCGACATAGGGCAGGAAGCCGTCCTGCTGTGCACGGTTGAAGCGGTGGATTTCGTCGACGAACAGCAACGTGCGCTTGCCGATCTTCGCGTGATCGCGGGCTTCGGCAAAGGCTTTCTTGAGGTCGGCGACGCCCGAGAACACCGCCGAAATCGCCATGAAGCGCAAGCCAACCGCATCGGCCAGCAGCCGTGCGATCGTCGTCTTGCCGGTGCCCGGCGGCCCCCACAAGATCATCGAGGACAGCCGCCCCGCCGCGACCATCCGCCCGATCGCGCCTTCGGGGCCGGTGATATGATCCTGCCCCACCACCTCGGCGAGCGTCGTCGGGCGCAGCCGGTCGGCGAGCGGGGCGGTGGCGCTCGGCTGGTCGGCGGCGGGAGGATCGAAGGTCGCGAACAGGTCGGGCATCATTTTCCTCGGGCGAGTTAGGCCAAGATAGGGTTTCCCCCAAAAAAATGCACGAACCCCTTGCGTCGATGCAATCAAGATATATCTTAGTGCCATCGTGTTATAGAAAGGAACGATATGTTTGTATTTGTAGAGCGCGGCGGTCGCGGAGACCGTGGCTGTCATCCAGGTCGTAAAGGCATGGCGATGGGCGGGCGCTTTGGTGGCGGCTTCGGCGGCGGGTTCGGACGTGGCCATGGTCATGGGCACGGCCGGGGCGACGGTGACGGGCGCGGTGGTCCGCGTGGCCGACGGATGTTCGATGGCGGCGAATTGCGGTTGGTGCTGCTCAAGCTGATCGCCGACGAGCCACGCCACGGCTATGATCTGATCCGCTCGATCGAGGAACTGACGGGGGGTGCCTATGCGCCGAGCCCGGGCGTCGTCTATCCCACGCTGACCCTGCTCGACGACATGGACTTGATCGAGGCGCGGCAGGCCGATGGGGCGAAGAAGCTCTTCGCGGTCACCGAGACCGGCACCGCGCATCTCGCCGAGAATGCCGAACAGGTCGAGGCGCTGTTCGCGCGCCTTGCCGAGGTCGGCGCAGAACGCGCGCGGACTGACAGCGCCTCGGTGCGCAGGGCGATGGGCAATCTGCGCGAAGTGTTGATCCACAAGTTGCGCAGCGAGGACGTGGCGCAGGAAACGCTGCACGAAGTCGTCGCGCTGATCGACGAAGCCGCGCAGAAGATCGAGCGGCTGTAAGCATGACCCGGCTTCAGCTCCTCCGCCGTCGCCTCGCAAGTGCCGCGGCTGCGGCAGGGGCTGAGCCTCCCCTTCGGAGACGTGATATGAGCCTGAGCACAACCGCGCGCGTGCCGACGGCGCATGCGAGCAAGTATCTTCAGCAAACCTGCAAGCATTGGGAGCACAATCTGGCGGTGGTCTTCACCCCAGAGCACGGCACGATCGTGTTCCCAAAGGATGCGCGCGGGGCCAATTTCCCGGGCGATGCCACCGTCACTTTCGATGCCGAACCCGATGCGCTTGTGGTGCGGATCGAGGCTAGCGCAGTCGAACAGCTCGAAGCGTTGCAAGGCGCGGTCGCGCGCCATGTCGATCGCTTCGCGTTTCGCGAGGCCCCACTCGCTTATGATTGGCGCTGAACGCGCACGTCATGCGGCGCGGCGCGCGAGTACCTTCAAATAGGTGTCGAGCACGGTCTGGTTGATGCGTTCCCATTGATAGGTCGCGGCCTCGGCATGACCGGCGGCCCCGGCGGTGCTGCGGAAGGCATGGTCCTCGCAGAAGCGCTGTAGGGCGTCGGCGTAGCCTTCGATGTCGGTCGGGGGCACGATCAGCCCGGTGACGCCGTCGGCGATCAGGCCGACGGCACCACTGGCGCGGGCCGCGACGACGGGCACGCCCGCCGCCATGGCTTCCAGAGTGACATTGCCGAAGGTCTCGGTCACGCTCGGGTTGAAGAACACGTCCATCGACGCGACCGCCTTGCCCAGATCGTCGCCGGTCAGATAGCCGGCGAACACCGCATCGGGCACTTCCTGCGCGAACCAGTCGCGCGCGGGGCCTTCGCCGATCACCAGCGTCTTGTGCTTGACGCCGCGCGCCTTGAGCGTGCGGAGGGCTGCGGCGAACACGTCCAGCCCCTTTTCTTTGACCAGCCGCCCCAGAAAGCCGACCGCAACCTCGTCATCGCCGATGCCAAGGCTACGTCGCCACGCCAGATCGCGCTGCGCGGGGTTGAAGCGATCGTGATTGACCCCGCGCGACCAGCGCGTCACCGGGGTGGGCACGCCCCATTCGCGCAGGATCTCGCCCATGACCTGGCTTGGCGCGAGCACTTCATCGACCCGGCTGTAAAAACGCTTCTGAATACCGATCATCGGCGGCACCAGAAACCCCAAGCCGTAATAGCTCATATAGGTCTCGAACCGCGTATGGTACGAAGCAACCCGGGCGATGTTATGCTTTTCAGCATAATTGAGCGCTTTGTGCCCCAGACGGTCCGGTGCCGAAACGTGGATCATATTGGGCGCGAAGGCGTCGAGATCGCGCCGGACACGGTTGCCCATGCCGCGCGTCAGCTTGTATTCGCCGCGCAACGGGATCTTGATCGATGGCGCGCTGACCAGGTCGCCGACCGGCGGGAATGCTGGGGTGCGGCTCGTCGGTGCATAGATTCGCACCTTCACGCCGCGACTGAGCAGATAGCCGACCAGGAGGTTGAGGGTCTGGTTGGCACCATCACGGGTATAGTTATAATTGCCGCTGAACAGGGCTACGCGGAGATCGGACGCTTCCATCGTGCCGGGCCATAGCGAAGCTATCGCCGGATGACTATCTCTGGCGTCAAAGGAGTTTTCGCGCCGATGACCGACCTTTCCGCCTTTCCGATCACGCAACGCTGGCCCGCCACCCAGCCCGACCGGCTGCAACTCTATTCGTTGCCCACGCCCAACGGCGTGAAAGTATCGGTCATGCTGGAGGAGACAGGGCTGGCTTACGAGCCGCATCTGGTCGATTTCGCCAAGGACGACCAGCACAGCCCCGCCTTCGAATCGCTCAACCCCAATGGCAAGATCCCCGCGATCCTCGACCCCGATGGGCCGGATGGGAAACCGCTCGCTTTGTTCGAATCCGGCGCGATCCTGCTGTATCTGGCGGAAAAGACCGGCAAGTTCCTGCCCAGCGATCCCGCTGCGCGCTGGCAGGCGATCCAGTGGGTGATGTTCCAGATGGGCGGGGTTGGGCCGATGTTCGGACAGGTCGGCTTCTTCGTGAAGTTTGCTGGCAAGGACTTTGAGGACAAGCGCCCGCGTGACCGCTATGTCGCCGAAGCCAAGCGCATCCTCGGCGTGATGGACGGCGTGCTCGCGGGCAAGAGTTGGTTCCTGGGGGACGATTATACCATCGCCGATATCTCGATGCTCGGCTGGGTACGCGGTCTGGTCGATTTCTACGGGGCAGGCGAGCTGGTCGGCTTCGACCAGTTCACGCACGTAAAGGCATGGCTCGAGCGCGGACTCGCACGGCCAGCGGTGCAGCGCGGTCTGGCGATCCCGGCGCGGGGGTAGTCAGGCCGACGGCGCGTCCGAAAAGCCTTCATACCACACGGCAATTGCGTTGTTGTGGGCGAGCCACGGCGCGGGTGCGGTCTCCTGGATCGCATCCCCGTGCTGCCGCCATCCGCCGAGCGAGCATAGACAAAGCCGCTGCAATCGAGCTTGCCATTGGAAGGGATGGTCGCGGCGGCGAAGGATGGCATGGTGCCGGGGCTCTTATATTCGGTCTTCTTGCCAAGCCCGCTGCGCGCGCGCGTAATCGCCGTTGCCGAATCCATTGTGCTTCCCCTGTTCCCGGCGCGGGGTCGTGCTCGACGGTCAGCCCCGCGACTCGCCCGCTAACAAGGCGGCGTCCCGATTTCGTGAAAAACGCGTGCGCCGGGCGGGTGGACGACACGACCCACAACGAAATTTGTTCCCCTCTCGTTCCGGTGTTGCTACATCGCTGCTTATGGCAAAACTCCAAAAGCGCTATGTCTGTCAGGCCTGCGGATCGGTGTCGCACCGCTGGCAGGGGCAATGCGCCGATTGCGGGGAATGGAACACGCTGGTCGAGGAAGCTCCCGCTACCGTCACGCCGTTCCAGGCGAAGCATAATCTGCAGGGCGGCGGGCGCGCGTTTCAGCTCGTCAGCCTCGATGCCGAGATCACGCTACCCGATCGGCTCGCCACCGGCATTGCCGAGCTTGATCGCGCGCTCGGCGGCGGGTTCGTCGAAGGATCGGCGACGCTGATCGGCGGCGATCCCGGCATCGGCAAATCCACCTTGCTCCTGCAAGCGGCCGCGAAGATGGCGCTGGCCGGGCTGCCAGTCGCCTATGTCTCGGGCGAGGAAGCGGCCGATCAGGTGCGTTTGCGCGCGCGGCGGCTCGGGCTCGGCCATGCGCCGGTGATGCTGGCGGCGGCGTCCTCGACGCGCGACATTCTCACCACGCTCGGCCAGGCGACGCCGCCTGCCTTGCTGGTGATCGATTCGATCCAGACGATGCATAGCGATTTGATCGAGGGGGCGCCGGGCACCGTCAGCCAGGTGCGCGCCTCGGCGCAGGAATTGATCCGCTTCGCCAAGGAACGCGGCACTGCGGTGGTGCTGGTCGGCCATGTCACCAAGGACGGCAGCATCGCCGGCCCGCGCGTGCTCGAACATATGGTCGATACCGTGCTGAGCTTCGAAGGCGAGCGCAGCCACCAATATCGCATCCTGCGCGCGATCAAGAACCGCTTTGGCGGCACCGACGAGATCGGCGTGTTCGCGATGGTGGCGGAAGGCTTGGCCGAAGTGTCCAACCCCAGCGCATTGTTCCTGACGCAGCGCGAGGAAGGCATGACCGGCACCACGGTGTTCCCGGCGCTGGAGGGCACGCGGCCGGTGTTGGTCGAGATTCAGGCGCTGGTCGTGCGCTTGGCGAGCGGCGCGACGCCCCGGCGGGCGGTGGTCGGCTGGGACAGCGGGCGTCTCGCCATGGTGCTGGCGGTGCTGGAGGCGCGCTGCGGGCTCAGTTTCTCCTCGAGCGAAGTCTATCTCAACATTGCGGGTGGCTACCGCGTGCAGGACCCGGCTGCCGATCTGGCGGTGGCGGCGGCACTCATCTCGGCGCTGTCGGAACGCCCGGTGCCCGCCGATGCGGTGGTGTTCGGCGAACTGGCCTTGTCCGGAGAAATCCGCCCGGTCGCGCACGGTCCGCTGCGCTTGAAGGAGGCGGGCAAGCTCGGCTTCGAACGCGCGCTGCTGCCCGCGGCGGTGACGGACGACAAGAGCGGGTTGAAGTTGAGCGGATTCGGCACGCTGGCCAGCTTTGTGGAGCATATGCTGGGGCGGTGAGGGGGCGTTGCGCCCTCCCACAAGCCTTCCACTGGTGGAGCGTAATGACTCTTGGTCGCATCCTCTCCCTGCCCTGTCCGTAGCTCCCTGTCCGTAGCTCTCCGTCCGTTCGTTTCGAGCGTAGTCGAGAAACCTGGCACAGCGCTTGTGGCTCTTTCTCGACTACGCTCGAAACGAGCGGGTTGAGGAAAGCACTCCCCCAAACCCCGTAACCCCCAACACGCCCGCACCCCACTCGACTTCCACCGTCCCACGCTTGTAAGACGCGCGCCATGCATCTTACCGCCCTCGACATATTGGTCCTGCTCGCCGTTGGCGGTGCCGCCACGCTCGGCATCACGCGCGGCTTCGTCACCGAAGTGCTTTCGCTGTTCGCCTGGGTCGGAATCGTGTTTGCGATCAAGCTGTTCCATGTCCCGCTGACTCATGCGTTGACCGGCGTGGTCGGCACGACGACGGGCGCGGCGGTGCTCGCCTTCGCGATTCTGGCGGGCGGCACGTATTATGGCGGGCGCATGGTTGCGCGGGCGATCGGTGCCCGTACCCGCGATTCGGTGCTGGGGCCGGTCGATCGCGCGCTCGGCTTCGGCTTTGGCGCGCTCAAGGGCTTGATCCTCGCGAGCCTGGCTTTCCTGCTGGTGGTGCTGATGACCGACACCGTCAGCGGCGGCCCGGCGCATCGCCCCGAATGGCTGACCTCGGCCAAGGTCTATCCCCTCCTCAACAGCACCAGCGCCAGCATCGCCGATTTCGTCGATCGCCGCCGCAAGGGCGAGCCGGTGTTCGGGCATGGCGCGAACGTCGCCGACTCCGATCGCGCGGGCGAGTAGCGATTTCTCGGTCCCTGGCCGCGCAAAGCGGCGCAGAACATCCCATCGCCGGGGTGACGAATCCCCCGGCATGCCCTACATCCGCTGCATGAACGCGCCGCTCTACAACACCGAAATCCTGCGGCTCGCCGCCACCATTCCGCATCATCAGCGCTTGCCAAGTCCAATGGCGACCTCGGAAAAACGTTCGCCGATCTGCGGCAGCCGCGTGACGGTGGATATCAATGTCGATGCTGAGGGGCGCGTATCCGACCTCGGTCTGCTGGTGCGCGCCTGTGCGCTGGGTCAGGCCTCGTCGTCGCTGATGGGCGCGGCGGTGATCGGCAAATCCGCCGCTGAGATCGCCGCTGCGCGCGATGCGCTGGCCGCGTGGCTGGCGGGGCAGGGGCCGTTGCCCGACTGGCCCGGCTTCGAATTGTTCACGCCTGCACTGCCGCACAGCGCGCGGCACGCGTCGATCCGACTGGCCTTCGAAGCGGCCGCCGAAGCCGCCGCCGCTGCCGCCGCAAAGGCACCGGCATGAACGAATCGCTGCTGCTCGATGGCGTCATCCTCGGTGGCTTTGCGCTCGTTTTCGTTCTGATCTTCCGCCGTTTCGGCCTCGGCGCGACGCTCGGCTATCTCGTCGCGGGCGCGGTCGTCGGGCCGCAAGTGCTGCATCTGGTCGGCAATGCCGAATCCAAGATCGGCGTGGCCGAACTCGGCATCACGCTGCTGTTGTTCATCGTCGGGCTGGAACTCAATCCGTCGCGGCTATGGGCGCTCAAGAAGGAAATCTTCGGGCTCGGGCTATTGCAGGTGGTGCTGTGCGGGCTGGCGGTCACCGGCCTCGTCGCGGCGGTGCATTTCTCCTGGTCGGCGGCGTTGGTGCTAGGGTTGCCGCTCGCACTTTCCTCGACCGCGCAGGTGTTGCCGATGCTGCAATCGGCGGGGCGCCTGCGCACGCCCTTTGGCGAGCGCGCCTTTTCGATCCTGCTGTTCCAGGATCTGTCGATCGTGCCGCTGATCACGCTGGTGACGGTGCTGTCGCGCAATCCGGCGGACGCGCATGGCCCGCCGGGCTGGCAATTGTTCCTGTCGACCGTGCTCGCCGTGGCCGGGCTGGTGCTCGCCGGGCGCTTCCTGCTGCGCCCGCTGTTCCGCATCATCGGTAATCTGGGGGAGCGCGAGATGTTCGTGTTCGCCGCGTTGTTCACGGTGGTGGCAGCGGCGGCGATCATGGAGGCGCTTGGTCTGTCGACCGCACTGGGCGCATTCGTCGCGGGCGTGATGCTGGCGGACAGCCCGTATCGGCATGAGCTGGAGGCCGATGTCGAGCCGTTCCGCTCCATCCTGCTCGGGCTGTTTTTCCTCGCGGTCGGCATGATGCTCGATTTGCACGCGATCGCCGAGCGGCCGTTCTTCGTGATCGCCATGGCGCTCGCGCTGATCGCGACCAAGGCGGTGATCATCTTCGGCATCGGTATGGCCTTTCGCATGAAGTGGCGCGCCGCGCTCGCGCTCGGGCTGCTGCTTAGCCAAGGTGGCGAGTTCGGCTTCGTGCTGTTCGCCCAGGCGCAGCGTGCCTTCCTGATCGCGCCCGAGGCGGCGAGCCTGTTCGGCGCGATCGTCACGCTGTCCATGGCGACGACGCCGTTCCTGATGATGATCACCAAGCGCATTCGCGAAGAGCCGGTCGTCGCGGGCGAGCGTGACGGCCCAAAGGCCGACGGGGCCAATGCGCTGATCGTCGGCTATGGTCGCTTCGGCCAGACGGTGGCGCAAATGCTGATCGCGCAAGGCGTGCCGGTGACGCTGATCGACACCGATATCGAGATGATCGATGTCGCCAGCGATTTCGGAGCCAAGGTCTATTATGGTGACGGAACGCGGCTGGATTTGCTGCGTCAGGCGGGTGCGGGCGAGGCGGAGCTGATCCTGTTCTGCATGGATGGCGACCAGATTTCGCCCGATCTCGTTACCGGGGTCCACAACGCCTTTCCCAAAGCGTCAATCTACGTGCGCGCGTTCGATCGTCGCGCGGTGATCAAGCTGAAGGGCGCCCCGGTCGATGGCGTCGTGCGCGAAGTGCTCGAATCGGCGGTGAAGATGGGGCGCATGGCGCTTGAGAGCATCGGCGTGGACCATGCCGAGATCGATCGTACCGAGGACATTTATCGCCGCAACGACAAGGAACGTCTGCGCGTGCAGTCCGAGGCGGGCGACATTCGCGCGGCGCGTGGCATCATGATTACGCAAGATCAACGCGCCGGGCTGAGCGAGGAGCAAGCAGGATGAACTGGATCGCCCTTCTGGCGGCGCTGTCGGGCGCGATTGCGGTCGGCGCGGGCGCGTTCGGCGCGCATGGGGCAAGCGGTCAGGCGGCCGAGTGGCTGAAGACCGGCGCGCACTATCAACTGATCCACGCAGTTGTGGCGTTGGTGGCGTGGCGGATGGAGGTGCGCGGCCCGGCGTGGTTGTTCATCGGTGGCGGCGCGATATTCGCCGGAACGCTGTATCTGATGGCGCTGGGCGCACCCCGCTGGCTGGGTGCGGTGACGCCGATCGGGGGCGTGTTGCTGATTGCCGGGTGGCTGTGGCTGGCCTGGTCGGCGGCGCGGACGGTGTGACGCCGACGCGAGGTGCCTTTTAAGTGGCCCGCACCAAGCTCAGCGTTTGCGCGAGAAAAAGGCGATTCGGGTCCGAGCAAGAGGCGCGGTCGCTGGCACAGGCGAGTGATCTTGTGCTCAGGCCCTATCGGTGCGATCGCTGCGGGGCGTTTCATTTGACCAGCCGGACCAAGGGTAAGCGTGTGCCGCGTCCGGCGGTGTGACGGACGGTTCGACGGGACGGCAACGACGGCAACCTTCCCACGTCATGCCGGGCTTGTGCCGGCATCCACCATACAGGGTCTCTGCGATCGATTGTCTCGTATCGCGGTGGACCCCGGCGCGAGGCCGGGGTGACGGTGCGCTATTCATTCGCCCCTTCGACACGAACAGACAAGCGCGATAGGGAGCGTGGATGACCAGCGCCTCGACCCGCCGCATCCTGCTCGCCAGCCTGATCGGCACCTCGGTCGAATTCTACGATTTTTATATTTACGCGACCGCCGCCGCCTTGGTGTTCGGCCCGCTCTTCTTCCCGGCGGGCGATCCGGCGGTGCAGTTGCTGGCCTCTTACGCGAGCTTCGGCCTCGCCTTCTTCGCCCGGCCGTTGGGGGCGGCGGTGTTTGGGCATTTCGGCGACCGTTTGGGGCGCAAGTCGACGCTGGTCGCCTCGCTGATGCTGATGGGCGGCTCGACCGTCGCGATCGCCTTCCTTCCGACTTATGCGCAAATCGGCTGGGTCGCCCCGTCGCTCTTGTGCCTGTTGCGCTTTGGGCAGGGGCTCGGGCTTGGCGGCGAATGGGGCGGGGCGTCGCTGCTGGCGGTCGAGAATGCGCCCAAGGGCCAGGAAAATCGCTGGGGGATGTTTCCGCCGCTCGGCGCGCCGGTTGGGTTCATCGCCGCCAATGGTTTCTTTCTGCTGCTGGGCGCTGTGCTGACGGACCAGCAATTCCGCGATTGGGGCTGGCGCTTGCCGTTTCTGGCGAGCGCGGTGCTGGTGCTGCTTGGTCTGTGGGTGCGCTTGAAGTTGACCGAGACGCCGGCCTTCCGCGAAGCCGCCGCGCACGATGCGTTGCCCAAAGTGCCGATCGCCGAGCTGTTCCGCCTGCATCTGCGCGCGACAGTCGCGGGCACGGTCGGCGTGGTTGCCTGTTTTGCGCTCTTCTATCTGACGACGGCGTTTGCGCTCAGCTACGGCACTACCGCGCTTGGCCATGGGCGGCAGGCGTTTCTGGGGCTGGAACTCGGTGCGATCCTGTTCCTGGCTGCGGGCGTGATCGTCTCCTGCACCTTGGCCGACCGGTTCGGTGCGACCGCAATGCTGCGCTGGGGGTTTGTCGGCTCCGTCGCCTCGGGCTTGCTGATGGGAACGATGCTGGGGTCTGCGTCCTTGTGGGTGGTGTTCGCGTGGCTGGCGCTGTCGCTGTTCGCGATGGGCTTTGCCTATGGCCCGCTCGGCGGCTGGCTGCCGTCGTTGTTCGACGCCGGGGTACGCTATACCGGCGTGTCGATCACCTTCAATCTCGGCGGAATCCTGGGTGGCGCGCTCGCCCCGATCGCGGCGCAGGCCCTGGCCGCGCGGGGTGGGCTGTGGCTGGTCGGGGCTTATCTGGTGGCGGCGGGCGTGCTGAGCCTTGGCGGCCTGGCCTTGCTCAAGCGGCGCTGATCCGCGCGCGCTTGCAACGTTCGGAGCAGTAAACGACGCTGTCCCAATCGCGCGCCCACTTTTTCCGCCATGCAAACGGGCGCTGACAGACCGGGCAGATCTTTTCAGGCAGGTCGGCCTTGGCGACGCCGTTCGGCACTTAGGCCGCTCGATCCAGAAATGCGCGCACGTCCGCCAGATCGACCGATTTGTCGAGGAAAGTGCCGCCAATCCCGCGTGCGAGCAGGAAAGGCAGCGTGCCCGCGTCCATTTTCTTGTCGTGCAGCATGTGCGCGACCAGTGTTTCGCCATCGGCGGTGATGCCCGCCGCGGCCGCGCCATCGGGCAGCCCGATCGCGCGGAGGTGCGCGGCAACGCGATCGGCATCGATTTGTGGAGCAAGCCCGCGCGCCGCCGAATAGCCGAAGGCGAGCACCATTCCGGCCGCGACGCCTTCGCCGTGGAGCAGCCGGTCGGAAAAGCCCGCTTCGGCTTCCAGCGCATGCCCAAAGGTGTGGCCGAGGTTGAGCAGGGCGCGCGCGCCGGTCGTCTCGCGTTCGTCCTCGGCGACGATCCGCGCCTTGGCCGCGACCGAGTGGGCGATGGCGTAGAGCCGCGCGTCGGCATCACCCGCGATCAGCGCGGCGGCATTGGCCTCGCACCAGGCGAAGAAGTCGGGGTCATCGATCAGGCCGTATTTCACGACCTCGGCATAGCCCGCGCGGACATGGCGCTCCGGCAGCGTGTCGAGCACATTGGGGTCGATCAGCACCAACGCCGGCTGATGGAAAGCGCCGATCAGATTCTTGCCGGCCTTGGAATTGATCGCGGTTTTGCCACCCACCGACGAATCGACTTGTGCGAGCAGGGTCGTCGGGATCTGCACGAAGCCGCAACCGCGCTTGAGGATGCTGCACGCAAAACCGACGAGATCGCCAATCACCCCGCCGCCCAGCGCCACGACATGGTCGCCGCGTTCCACGCCAAGATCGAGCAAGCGGTCGGTCAGCTGCTCCAGCATCGCCCAGCTCTTGGTCGATTCGCCCGGCGGCAGCACGATCGCTTCGCTCGCTACGCCCGCCGCGGTCAGCGCGGCCTGCACGGTCGCCAAGTGCGGCAGGACATTCTCATCGGTGACGATCACCATCCGCCGCCCGCGCGACAGCGGCGCGAGCCAGTCGGCAGCGCGGCCGAGCAGCCCGGCCTCGATGATGATATCGTAACTGCGCGCGCCCAGCGAAACGGGAATGGTCGTCATGGTTGGTTGAGCGCTTTCAGGATGGCGTTGACGGTTGCGTCGTGCGGCGCGCGGTGGCTGGAGACGCGGAGATGCGCGGTCGCGTAGAACGGGTTGCGGACGCGCGCCAGTTCTTCGAGCACGGCAAGCGGATCGCGCCCGCGCAGCAGCGGGCGCGTGTCGCGGCGCGAGACGCGCTCGACCAGCACTGAGGGCTTGGCATCGAGCCACACCGCAAAACCCCGGTCGAGGATCGCGGCGCGCGTCTGCGGGTCCACGAACGCGCCGCCGCCGGTGGCGATCACTCGTCGTTCGCCTTCCATCAGCCGCGCGATCACCCGGCGTTCGCCATCGCGAAAATAGGCTTCGCCGAAGCGATCGAAAATATCGGGGATCGACATGCCGGCGGCCGTTTCGATCTCGGTATCGGCGTCGACGAAGGGCAGGCCGAGGCGCATCGCCAGGCGGCGGCCAACGGTGGATTTGCCAGCCCCCATCAGCCCAACCAGCACGATCGGCTGGCCGGTCCATTTCGGCGATTGGGGTGGGGTGGGGGCTGGGCTTTGCAACATCGAAGCGAGGGCTATACAGCGCACGGGCGTCTCGGGCAAAAGGCCTTGCGGGCGCAGCCCAAATTGTTCTGTTACAGGTCTTGGCCCATGTCCCGCTCGCTCGTAATCCTCCTCGTCATCGTGGTCGTATTGGTGGGTGTCCTGTTCGGACTCTCCTCGATCGCGCGCGAAAAGCCGCTGAAGCATGTCGAAAAGGCCGTCCCGCTTGCGAATCTCCAAAAGTAGCGGTGTGTCCGGCGCGACCGCGCGCAAGCTGACCATCGCGCTGCGCGTCGGCACCGCTCTCGCGGCGGTGCTGGCAATACCGGCGCTGGGGCAGCAACGCCCCGAATCGATCCTGCCGCCCGGCTTTGGCGATCCTACGCCCGCGCCTTCTCCGGCGGCGGCGCGGCCCAAGCCGGTCCAGCAGGCCCCCGCGCAACCGAGCCAAGCGGCTACACCGCCGCTCGCACAGACTCCAGCGGCCGCGTCGGCAGGGTTTTCAGCGCCCGACGCGACCCCGACGACTGTGCCGAGCCCCGCCGCCACGCCTCCCGCGCCGACCGACTTTGCCGCCTTCGTGCGCGCCGACATGCCATCGTTCGCGCGCCGGTCGCTGGCGCGCGTCGGTGTCGCGGGTCCGCCTGAGGGCGCGATGGGGCCGAACGCCTTTGGCCGCGCCGACGGCCGCTTCCTTGAAGTGCTGATGCAACGGTTGAACACCCCGGTCGCGTCGCGCTGGGTGTCGATTGCGCTGCGCCGCGCGCTGATGGCGCGGGTCGATACCCCGCGCGGCGTGAACGGTGCGGATTTCGCGGCGGAACGATCGTGGTTGCTGACGCGTATGGGCGAATCCGTGGCCGCGCGGGCGATGGCACAAGCCGTCGATACCGAGGATTATACGCCCAAGATGTTCGAGGCGGCGATGCAGGCCGCGCTGGCGACGGGAGACGCGGCAGCGTTATGCCCGGCGGCCGAGGCCGGGGCGGAGCTTGGCCAGGAACGCGGCTGGATCATGGCGCGGGCGATTTGCGCGGGGCTGTCTGGCACGCCCGCGCGGGCGCAACCGTTGCTGGCGCAGGCGCGAAAGGCCGGAATTGCCGGTGGCGTCGACTTTTTGCTGGCGCAAAAGGTCGCGGGTGCCGGTCAAAGCGGACGCCAGGCGGTGACGATCGAGTGGGACAGCGTCGATCACCTGACCGCCTGGCGATACGGCATGGCCACTGCCACCGGGGTCGAGATCCCCGAGTCGCTGCTGGCAACCGCATCGCCTGCCGTGCAGGGCTGGCGGGCTTTGTCCCCGACGCTGGACCCGCGGGTGCGCGCCGCCGTGGCCGAGCTGGCCGCAGCGCGTGGCATTCTGTCGAGCGCGGCGCTGGTCGATCTCTATAGCGCGATCGATGCGGGAGACGATCAGACGGGTGCCGAGGTCGGGATCGCGCGCGATCTGCGCGCGGCCTATGAGGGGCCGGACGCCAAGGCGCGCGCCGATGCGCTGGTGCGGTTGTGGGATGAACCCAAGACCGCCGAAGGCCGCTATGCCCGGCTGGTGCTGACTGCCGGGGCTGCCGCGCGCATTCCGACGACACTGGAGCAGCCCGATATCGATCGACTGGTCGCCGCGATGCTGAGCGCCGGGCTGGATGTTCCGGCACTGCGCTGGCGTGATAAAGCGGGACGCGGCAGCAATGCCTGGGCGATGCTGACGCTGGTCGATCCGGCAATGCCCTCGCTGAATTATGGCGACGTCAGCGCCTATTCCGGGGCGAACGATGCCGAGGGGTTGAAGCGCCGGATGTTCTTTGCCGCAATTGCGGGGCTAGGGCGGATGTCGGGTGCCGAAGTCGAGCGTGGCGCGCAAGGGCTGGGGTTGCGAATAACGCAGGAGAATAGCTGGACGCGCTCGATCGCCAAGGCGGCGCGCGATCATGAGCCCGGCACGGTGGTGCTGCTCGCGGCGATCGGTATGCAGACGCGGCAGTGGCATGGCGTCTCGCCCGAGGCGATCTATCACATCACGGCCGCACTGCACGCGGTCGGCATGTCGGGCGAGGCGCGGATGATCGCCGTCGAGGCGATCTCGCGGCTTTGACCGAGCGCCCCAGCGCGCCCGATTCGCCGCGCGAGGATCGCGCGTTGATCGATCGCTTTCTCGAGATGCTGGCGGCGGAAGCCGGGGCGGCAAAGAACACGATCGCCGCCTATCGCAGCGATCTGGCGCTCGCATCGGAGGTGCTTGGCGGGCGGCTGAGCAGCGCCACGCCTGACGACCTTGCCCGGCTGGGTGGCGAATGGCTCGCCCTGTCCAAGGCGAGCGTAGCGCGCAAATCGGCGGCGCTGCGGCGTTTTTTCGCGTTTCTGGCGGATGAGGGGTTGCGGGCGGATGATCCCGGCGGTGCCTTGCCGCGTCCGGGTGCATCGCGCGGTTTGCCCAAGGTGCTCGACCATGCCGATATCGACCGCCTGTTCGCCACGATCGCCGAGCGGATCGCGCGCGTCCCCGCCGACCCCAACGACCTGCGCATGGCGGCGTTGGTCGAGCTATTGTACGGATCGGGGCTGCGCGCGACCGAATTGGTATCGCTCTCGCGCCGCGCTATTGCGCCCGACCGGCCTTATCTGATCCTGCGCGGCAAGGGCGACAAGGAGCGGCTGGTGCCGCTGTCGGATCGCGCGCGCGCAGCCGTTGCGGTCTGGCGGCTGCACGTGCCCGAGGACAGCGTGTGGCTGTTCCCTTCCGGCAAGGGGCATTTGAGCCGCATTCGCCTCTACCAGATCCTGAAAGCACTGGCGGCGGAGGCCGGGATTCCGCCCGATCGCGTCAGCCCGCACGTGCTGCGCCATGCCTTTGCCACGCATTTGCTGGCGGGCGGAGCCGATCTCCGCGCGCTGCAGGCGATGCTCGGCCATGCCGATATTGCGACCACCGAAATCTATACGCATGTCGATGCCAGCCGCCTGATCGAGCTGGTCAATGCGCGTCATCCGCTCGCCGAAGCTACGGCACGCGTTGACGCAAGGAAGCGCGGGGCTTAACCGGCCCGACTTATGGCAACTTTCCTCGATTTCGAAAAACCGATCGCCGAGCTGCAAGCGCGGATCGACGAATTGCGCGAGACCGCAGCCGAAGGCACGGTCGACATCGACGCGGAGGTCGCGCGGCTGCAGGCGAAGTCCGACAAGTTGCTGCGCGACACCTATGCCAAATTGACGCCCTGGCAGAAGACCCAGGTCGCGCGCCACGGCGAACGTCCGCACTTCAAACATTATGTAGCGGGGCTATTTCAGGATTTCCTGCCGCTGGCGGGCGACCGTGCGTTTGGCGACGACCAGGCGATCCTCGGCGGTTTTGCTACCCTGCGCGGGCGGCGCGTACTGGTGATCGGCCATGAAAAGGGCGACGATACCGCCAGTCGGCTGCGCCACAATTTCGGCATGGGCAAGCCCGAGGGCTATCGCAAGGCGATTCGCCTGATGCAATTGGCCGACCGTTTCGGCCTGCCGGTGGTAACTTTGGTCGATACCTCGGGCGCGTTTCCGGGTGTGCAGGCCGAGGAACGTGGCCAGGCCGAAGCGATCGCGCGGTCGACCGAAATGTGCCTGTCGCTTGGCGTGCCGATGGTGGCGGCGGTGGTGGGCGAGGGCGGCTCGGGCGGCGCAATCGCGCTGGCGGCTGGCAATACGGTGTTGATGTTCGAACACGCCGTCTATTCGGTAATTTCGCCCGAAGGCTGTGCGTCGATCCTGTGGCGCACGGCGGACAAAGCCGCCGATGCCGCCGAGGCGATGAAAGTCACTGCGCAGGACCTGAAGGGTCTCGGGGTCATCGATACGATCGTGCCCGAGCCGTTGGGCGGTGCGCAACGCAACCCGGGCGCGGCCATCGCGGCGCTGGGCAATGCGATCGACGCGGCCTTGTCGAACCTTGATGGCCAGAGCCCCGCCGAGCTGCGCCGGTCCCGACGTGCAAAATTTCTGGCGATGGGCCGACTTTAACGCGGGCGCGATCGCGGCCGCCAGGGTTGGTATTCGGTCGCGAGGCAAATGAAAGGGCGACGGAACCGTAGTTCCGCCGCCCTGGCATATTAGAGGAGTTCGTAAGAGTCTTACGAAGCCTTCATGTTGGTCGTGACGTTGGTGAAGGTCTTGTTCAGTTGCGTGCCCAGGCCCTGCATCGCGGCAATCGCGGCGACGGCGATGAGCGCTGCGATCAGGCCGTATTCGATGGCGGTCGCGCCCTTGGAATTCTTGATGAAATTGCGGATGGTCTTCATGATTCCGGTCTCCGTTGGTGAAAGCTTCAGTACCCGGTCGGGCCGGAAAAACCGGACCAACGCTGCCGAGTCTAGGGAGGCAGAGTTGAAAAAGGTTTAAGCCCGACGGAACTTTGTCGGGCGGGCGACTCTAAACGCCAGCGGTGGCCGCCGAGACCTTGGTGCTGACGTTGCCCCACATGGTGGTGGTGGAATTGGCGAGCTGGGTTAGCGCGGTGACCATCGCAATCACGATCAGCGCGACAATAAGACCATATTCGACGGCTGTGGCACCGCGGCGATCTCCCAGGAGCTTTTTCAGCGTGTCGAGGATCATAGGAGTTCGAGGCCACCGAAACAGCTGCTGGTTCCCGATCCCTAAAACAGGTGGGTTACGATATGCCTAACAATCTCATTACATCGGAGCGGCGCTCGTGATGCTGGTCGTGGCCGCCGCCTTGGTGGACGGTGCGGGGCGGGTGCTTGTGCAGCGCCGACCACCGGGAAAAGCATTGGCGGGCTTGTGGGAGTTTCCCGGCGGCAAGGTGGAAGCCGGTGAAACGCCCGAGGCGGCGTTGGTGCGCGAGCTGGAGGAGGAACTGGGCGTCGTGGTCGCGCCGACCGCGCTCGCGCCGCTGACCTTCGCCAGCGCACCGCTTGCCGACCGGCATTTGCTGCTCTTGCTCTACGTGTGTCGGGTTTGGACAGGCGAGCCGCAGGCGCTCGACGCGACGGCGATCGCGTGGCACGCCCCCGCCGACCTGCGGGGGCTGGAGATGCCCCCGGCCGATTTGCCATTTATCCCGGCCCTGGAGGCTGCGTTAGCGCGGGGCTAGGCTTGCCCGCAGTCCAAGCCAGATGGCGGGGCCGGGCATCCATCGCCCCACAACCCTTTCGGCAACCAGCACGGCTATAAGGGTCAGGCCGAACAAGGGCAGGTATAAGGCCAGGGCGAGGATGGCGATGGCCAGTCCCGCCCCAAGGCGCGGGCGGGACAGCGCGATCGGCGCGCCCAGGCCAACATGCCGTCGTCGCCACCACATCACCACGCCCGACACCGCCAGCACCACCAGCAACAGCGCGGTAACGGTGCCAAGTAGTTGATTTGCTAGGCCGAACAGCGCGCCCTCGTGCCCTGCAACACCGTAGCCGATCGTTTGATCGATCCAGTGGCGCTGCGCAAAGCCTTCGCGACTGATGACGGTGCCCGTGCGACCGTCAATCTTCACCGTGCTACGTAATGGTCGGTTCGCCGCGTCGGACGCTGCCGTCCAGGGGTCGCCCGGACGCATCGGCGGCGAGATCAGCACCGGTGGGGCCACCGCGAGCGGTCGCACCACTCCGATGACGCGCGCGAGTTCGCCCGACACGATTGGCGCGCGCGGCATCGCCATGCCGCCATGTCCGGCATGGTCTCCCGACATCGCTTCGGCCTGCGGTGGCTTGCCGCCGATCGTCCAGTCGACCGGCCCGCGCGCGGTGCCGGTAAGTTGTCGGATTTCGGTGAGATAGTTGCCCCAACCCTTGGCCCAGGGCAGCCCGGTGAGGATCAGCGCGAGGGCGAACAGCGATACCCAAATGCCCGAGACGGCGTGAAGATCGCGCCAGAACACCCGACGTCCGCCCGCCAGGCGGGGATACAGCACCCCCGCCAAACCCGATCGCCCGCGCGGCCACCACAGATACAAGCCCGTCAGCAACATCACGATCGTCCAGCAGGCGGCGATCTCCACCATGTAACTGCCAAACGCACCCGCCAGCAATTCGCCGTGCAGATGGAAGATCAGCCGCATCGGCCGCTGCTCCTCGCTGACGACGCTGAGGACAGCGAGCGAACGCGGATCGACATAGACGCGTTGGTCCTGACGATCCTTGGTGACGAGGATGCGCACCGCCTCGTCCGGGCGCTCGGGCAGCACATATTTGTGCAGCGTCGATCCCGGCACCGCGCGCAAGGCTGCGGCGACCTGCGCATCGGGCGATGCCGTCGGGCCGGTGGTCGGCAGATGCGTGTAGGGCTGGTCCAGCCACGCCTCAATCTGCGGTTTCCACAGATAGATCGTGCCGGTCAGCGCCAGCCAGATCACGAAGGGCACGCAGAACACGCCGGCATAGAAATGCCAGCGCCAGACGGCGTTATAGCTGAGTTGCGGGCGGGCGGGGTTGGCCATCACTTCCTCCTCAGAACCGGCCCTTCAGGCCGACATAGACGGTGCGCGGCTGGCCCGCGTACAAGGATCCGGTGGTGCCCATCAGCACCGAGGCGGGGTTTTGTGCACTCGCAGCGCCCAGACTGTCCGAGATGATCGACGCCGAACCGACATAGGTCTTGTCGGCCAAATTCTGCACCGATGCGTAAAAGGACAAACGCGACCACCAGCCTGCTGCAGCGGGCGGATCGTAATGCAGGTTGAGATTGACCAGCGTGTAGCCCGGAATGCGCAGCAAATTGGCATTGTCGATGAAATAGCGCGAGCGGTAGGTCACCTCGGCAAAGCCGCCCAACCCGGCGAAGGCACCGTGCGGCTGGTCATAGCCCAATCGCCCGTTGGCGAAGGTCGGGATCACGCCCGGAATGCGGTTGTCGGCACGATCGAAGGTGGCCGACACCGCCCCCGAGGTCAGCCGCTCGACATAGCTGGTATAGCGTTGGTCGTTATAGCTGTAGGTCGCCTGGACATAGCCGCCGGGCAGGAGCGCGGGCAGGGGCTTCCAGTTGACGCCGACTTCCACGCCGCGATGGATCGAGCGCGGCACGTTGGTGGTGAAGGACAACAGGTTCACCCCCGCCGACTGGCTAACCTGCTCGTTGCGGAACCACTCATAATAACCCGTCACTTCGGCCTTGAGGGTGTCGCCGAGCGTCAGCTCCGCACCGACGTCCACGCCGGTGCTGGTCTGCGTCTTGAGGTCGATATTGTTGCCGGCGACGCCTGCCGTCGTGACGAAAAGCTGGCCTGACTGCGGAATACCGTAGGCCGTACCGACACGGGCGTGCAGCCGCACTGCGGGCGCGGCCTGCCATACCAGCGACGCCTCGGGCGCGACATTGTCGAAATCGCGGATCGCCGGGATATTGGTCAGCGTCGGATTGGCACCGACAGGGTAGGCGTAGTTCGTCTGGCGCATGTCGATCTTCGAATGCTCATAACCAATGCCAAGAATCAGCTGCAGGTCCTGCGTCAGCGCCAATTCCTCGCGGGCGCGAACCCCCATATTGCGCACACCGCCGAACACCGTCTGGGTCGGCGCGCCAATGCCGTTGCGGCCTGCAGGCGTCTTGTTGAACGAGTAATTCTGCCCGTCGAGATAGTTGTAGAAGATCCCGATAAAGCTCAGCGCATCCATGCCCAATATCTGGCTGTGCGCGGTGACGTCAGAGCTCAGATTGTAACTGTTGAGCGTGCCGCGAAACGGGGTTGCGCTGGTCGGCTGGAACACCACACGGCTGTCGAAGGTCGCTTGCGTGCGCCAGGTCGTGCCTGCGGAAAAGTCATGCTCATAGCGTGCACCGACAATGGTCCGGCGGTCGTTTCGCGCGAGATCGCCCTCGCTCGCGGTCTGGGCGATGCGGGTGCCGTTGATGCCATTTGCCAGCACTGAGATCGTCCCGCAGCCTGCGGCGGCAGTGGCTGCCTGATCGCATCCTTGCTGGTACGGATTGGCGAGATATTGGTTGAACGACAGCCGCGTGGACAGGCGGAACTCGCCTTCATTGTAGATCACCTTGCCGGTGACACGGTCGCGGTCCGACAGGGCAAAGGTCGCCAGCGCGTTGATCGTACCGGTCTGGTAACCGGTATGGCCGGTCGCACCATCGGCGCGGGCGAAGCTGCCGAACACCGCATATTCATAGCCGGGTCCGGCATGACCGAGCGTGGCGTAGGTGTTGAGATAGCCATAGCTGCCGCCATCGACTCCGGCCTCGACGCCTTGCAGGTCGCGTCCACGCCGCGTGCGGAAGTTGATCGCCCCTTCGACGGCATAATTGCCATAGCGCGCCGAGGACGGGCCGCGCACGACGTCGACCGCGCCATAAGCATGCGGGTCGGTCAGATCGAACCGGGCAAGGCCGTCGGGCTGGGTGACGGGAAAATCATCCTCGAACACCTGGATATTGCGCGCGCCGAAGCTGTTGCGCGCGTTCGAGCCGCGGATCGAGACTCCCACATCGCGTGGGCCATTGCCGCCAATGACGGTGACGCCGGGGGAGAGTTTGACGATGTCGGCGATGGTCGTGGCGGGCGTATTGCGGAACGCGGCGTTGGTGATGGTGGTGTCGGTCTGGCCCGCGACCTTGGTCGTCAGCGTCAACGCGCGCCCGGTGACGATGATGTCGTCGGGGGATGTCGATGCGGTGCCCGCTCGATTCGGCTGGCTTTCCGGGGTCTTTGCGGGCGTGTCGAGGCGCTGCAGTTCGGCGTCGATCGCCGCGCGTTGGCGCAGCAATTCCTGGCGTCGCGTGTCGGTGCCTGTCTGAGCGGACGCCGACGCAGCGGCAAGCGCGGCGATCGACGCCGCGAGAAACGTTGATGGAAGGCGCACGAAAAAATCCCCTGTAAACGCTGGTAGCGGGCGCGCGGCGGTGGGCCATGCACGTCCGTCGCGACGGCGCTTGCTCAGCGCGTCGCGGCTCTATCGATCGTCATAGGGTGGCAGGTGGTCCGCGCAGCGGGGGACGGAGATGCAGGCGCAGGCCGACCAGCGGCGGCGCGATCCGGCGCGAGACGAGCGCCATCACAAAAGCGATGGCGAGTGCGAGCAGGATCGGGTCGGTCGCTGCAACCGAATGCGCGTTCAGGCCGGCAAAGGCGCAGGGCTGATCGGCTTTCTCGCCGTCCTTTTGATGCTTTTGCGATACTGAGTGGTCCATGCCGGGCATTGCCATCGCCATCGTCTTCATCGGGCCCATGCCCGAACAGATCGCAATGCGAATCGTACCCTGCGACGTGTCCAGCATGTACCCGCTGGGCACGACGACTTTCAGCAGCAGCGCAAACGCCAGCAGCCAGGCCGCAAGGACGCGATGTTGCTGGATATGATCGCGGAACGGTTGCACGATCGACGCTTTATGGCGCGCTGTTCGCTATGTCACGCGGGCAAAATGTCTCTATCGCGGCCTGTTGGAAATCCGCTGCACCAGGACCGCTGCGTGCGTCGCTGGAAGCTGTTGTGGAGGCCCGACCGGGAATCGAACCCGGGTGCAAGGATTTGCAGTCCTCTGCGTCACCACTCCGCCATCGGGCCGAAGAGCGGCGCAGATGCAAGCGTCCGCGCCCGCTGTCAACCACGCGCTTGCAAAAATGCCGATACGCGTCGCTTGGCGAACCCGGTTCGCCACGATAGAGGTGAGCACTCTCAACTAGTGTATTGCACAGCTACAACAGTTGTGCAAAACCGGGTGTCCGACAAGGGTGGCACGATGAATTTGAATACGCACGATTCGGATATGCTCGCGATGCGCCATGCAATGGTGGCAAGCCAGCTTCGTACCAATGCCGTCAGCGATGCGCGCGTCGTCGCGGCGATGGACTCGGTCCCGCGCGAGGCATTCCTGCCGAGCGAGGTGGCGGCGCTCGCGTATCGCGATACCGCCGTACCGCTTGGGCACGGCCGCGCGCAGAACGTGCCGATCGCCACCGGGCGCTTGCTGACCCAGGCGGAATTGCTCCCCGCCGACCGCGTGCTGCTGATCGGTGCGGCGGGCGGCTATACCGCTGCGGTGCTTGCAGAATTGGTGGCGTCGGTCGTCGCGGTCGAGTGCGATCCGGCGCTCGCCACCCATGCCCGCGCCGCGCTGGCCGGGATTGCGAATGTCACGCTGGTCGAAGGGCCGCTGGAAAACGGCCATGCCGCTGGCGCGCCCTATGACGTGCTGGTGATCGATGGCGCGGTCGAAGGCGTGTCCGATGCCCTGGTCGAGCAGGTCACAATTGGTGGCCGTGCGGTGGCCGGGATCGTCGATCGCGGTATCACGCGCCTTGCCGCCGGGCGGCGCAGCGCGGGCGGGTTCGGCTTGCTCGCCTTTGCCGACATCGAATGCGTGCCGCTTCCCGGCTTTGCGCAGCCGCGCACTTTCACGTTCTGAGCAGAAAAGACCAGCGACCCATGCGATCGATACACCTACTGGCTGGCGTTGCGCTGCTTGGGCTCGCGGCGACCCCGCTTTCTGCGGAGACGCTGCGCGAGGCGCTGGTTAAGGCGTATAACACCAACCCGACGCTTGCCGCGCAGCGTGCAAACGTGCGCGCAAACGACGAAAACGTGCCGATCGCGCGGTCGCAGGCGCTGCCTGCCGTCAATCTGCAAAGCGCCTATACCGAGAACGTCGTCAAATCCTCGAACAGCTTCGTGTCGCCCGATCGCAGCGCGACCGCCGGCGCGACGCTGTCGGTGCCGCTTTATGCAGGTGGCGCGGTGCGCAACAGCGTCCGTGCCGCGCAAACCCGCGTCGAAGGCGGCCAGTTGAGCTTGCGCGGGACCGAGTCCGATTTGTTCACCACGGTCGTGGGTGCCTATATGGATGTCATCCGCGATGAGGCGATCGTCGGCCTCAATATTCAGAACGTGAAGGTGCTTGAGGTCAATCTGCAGGCCAGCCGCGACCGGTTTCAGGTGGGGGATCTGACCCGGACCGACGTCGCGCAGTCTGAAGCGCGTCTCGCCGTCGCCCGCGGCCAGCTTGAAACGGCGCAGGCGCGGCTGATTTCCAGCCGGGAAAGTTATATCCGCTATGTCGGCACTGCGCCCGATGCGCTTGAGCCGCCACCGGCGCTCCCCAATCTTCCCGCCGATCCCGATACTGCGGTGGACGTGGCGTTGAAGGACAATCCGACGCTGTTGGCGGCCGCCAAAGCGAGCGAAGCCGCAGGGTATGACATTGGCGTAGCGCGCTCGAATCGCTTGCCCAAGGTCAGCGTCAACGTCGGTGGCAATTATTACAATTATCTCGGATCGCTCGGGTCAGGCACCGGCGTGGCGATTGGCCAGACGGGCACATCCTCGACCGTCGGTCTGGGGCTGACGTTGCCGCTGTACCAGGGCGGGCGTCCGGCCGCGCAGATCCGGCAGGCACAGGATGCGCGGTTGCAGGCGATCGAGCGCGTCACCGAGACCGAGCGCGGCGTGATCTCGCAAGCGCGATCGGCTTATGCGGTCTGGAAATCCTCGCTCGAGGTGATCGCGTCGAGCGAAGTGGCGGTCAACGCCAACAAATTGTCGCTGGAAGGGGTGCGCGCGGAAAACAGCGTCGGCAACCGTACCATTCTGGATATTCTGAATGCCGAGCAGGAATTGCTCAACTCGCAGGTCACCTTGGTGACGGCGCGGCGTGATGCCTATGTCGCGGGCTTTGCACTGCTGGCGGCGATGGGGCGGGCCGAGGCGCGCAGTCTTGGCCTTGACGGCGGCCCGCTCTACGATCCGGTGGCGCATTATAAGAGCGTGCGCGGCCGGATTTCGGACTTTTCGTCGGATCCCGATCCCGCAGTTACCGGCACGCGGACCAACGCGACTCGCCCGCAAGACGCCAAGGTCACCCGCCCGCTCGATCCGATTCTGGACGCGCCAGTTGACAGAAGTGCTCCAATTACCGCAGGTGAAGCAACGAAGAACCGCTAACCGGCGGATCGACGCACTTTTCAGGGGTTGTCGATGGGGGATTTGAGCGCGGAGCCATCGATGGAGGACATCCTCTCATCGATCAAGCGGATCATCGCGGAAGAGAATGACGCGGCCCCGGCGCGTGCCAAGCGACCGGCGCGTGCTTTGCCCGCGCGATCCGAGCCAACCCCTTTTAGTGACGACGAAATTCTCGAGTTGAGCCAACCGGCCCCCGAGCTCGACCGCCGTCCTCAGCCCGAGAATTACCCACAATCGGCGCGGATCGCCCGGGCCGTGACCAGGGAGGAACTCGTGCCGGAGCCAGCCCCCGAACCCGTTCGCGCGCCGCCGCCCGTCGCGGCAAAGCCGGTGCCTGAAACGCCCGCGCCCGAGTCGATTGTTTCACCGCGCACCGCCGAAGCCTCGCGCGGGCCGCTGGATGTGCTGTCGCGGCTGGTGGTCAAGCCCGAGGTCAGCGGATCGGACACGTTGGAAGGCATGGTTCGCGATATGCTGCGCCCGATGTTGCGCGACTGGCTCGATGCCAATCTGCCCGCGATCGTCGAGACGATGGTGGCCAAGGAAATCGACCGCATTACCGGCAAATAAGCCGTCCGGCGGTGATTGCAGCGGCCGCGCGGTTCTGCTGTAACCTGCGTTCATGAAAACACTGCTTGCTGCGACCGCTTTGACGGCCGCTTTCGTTGCCGCGCCTGCGGTCGCCCGCCAACTGACGATCGACGATGTGTCCACGCTGTCGCGCGTCTCCGCTCCAGCCGTTTCGCCCGATGGGCATTGGCTGGTGTGGCAGCAGCGCGAGACCGACCTGACCATCGATGGCGGTCGCTTCGATCTGTGGCGGCTCGATTTGACGCGCAAAGGTGCCGCCCCGGAAAAACTGATCGCCGAGGCCGACGTCAACGAGACTGCGCCGCAATTCTCGCATGACGGCAAGACCGTGTATTTCCAGTCCGACAAGGGCGGCGAGGATGCGGTCTGGTCGATCGGCATCGCGGGTGGCGCGCCGCTGCAGCTGACCCATTTCAAGGGCGGGATGGGCGGCTTCAAGGTCTCGCCGCAGGACGACAAATTGCTGATATGGGCCGATCGCTTGCCGGGCGCGCCCAGCCTCGAACCGGCGATGATCAAGCGGGATGCCAATGCCGGCAATGGTCGCACTTATGACCAGATGTTCGTGCGGCATTGGGCGAGCTGGGCCGATGGCACGCGCTCGCAACTGTTCGTCCTGCCGCTGACGGCAGCGGGCGCGACGGGCAACGGCTTACCGATCGAAGGCAAGCTGGTTGGGGACGCCCCGTCCAAGCCGTTTGGCGGCGGCGAGGAAGTGTCGTGGAGCGCGGATGGCAAGATCGTGTATTTCGCGTTGCGCGAGGCCGGTCGGATCGAGCCGCTGTCGACCAATCTCGATATTTTCGCGGCACCTGCGGATGGGTCGGCTGCGCCGGTCAATCTTACCGATGCCAATGACGGGATGGACAATCTCCCGACCACGTCACCCGACGGCAAGTATCTCGCCTGGTTCGCGATGAAGCGGCCGGGCTATGAGGCTGATCGGCAAGTGCTGATGCTGCGCGACCTGAAGAGCGGCGCAGTGCGCGCGCTGACCGAAGGCTGGGATCGCTCGGTCGCCTCGATCGCGTGGAGCCCCGACAGCAAGACGATTTTCGTTACCGCCGAGGATACGCAGGAAACGCCGATCTGGTCGGTCTCGCCCGTAACCGGCGCGGTCGCGCGGCTGACCGGGGTGGGCAGTGTCTCGGCCGTGGTGCCGACGCCAACCGGCGTGGTGTATGCGATGAATTCGCTGACCGCGCCCGACGATTTCTACCGCCTGACCGGCAAGAGTTCGGTACGGCTGACCTCGGTCAACGCGGCCAAGCTGGCCGATGTCGAGATGCCGAGCGTCACCAAGTTCAGCTTCACCGGGGCCAATAACGATACGGTGTGGGGCTATGCGGTGAAGCCTGCGGGCAGCACCGGCAAGGTGCCGATCGCGTTCATGGTGCACGGCGGCCCGCAAGGGTCGAGCAACAATAGCTGGTCGTATCGCTGGAATCCGGCGGTGTTCGCGGGCGCAGGCTATGGCCTGGTCGCGGTCGATTTCCACGGCTCGACCGGCTACGGGCAGGGCTTCACCGATGCGATCCGCAACAATTGGGGCGGCTGGCCGCTGGAGGATCTGAAAGCCGGGCTGAAGGCCGCGACCGACAAGTTTGCGTGGCTCGACGCGGACAATGCCTGTGCGCTGGGGGCCTCTTATGGCGGCTATATGATGAACTGGATCGAGGGCAACTGGCCCGATCGCTTCAAGTGCATCGTGCAGCATGACGGCGTGTTCGACGCCCGCGCCATGGCCTATGAAACCGAAGAACTGTGGTTCGACGAGTGGGAGCATGGCGGCCATCCTTATTATGAGGATCCCGCCGCTTTCGAGAAGTGGAACCCGGTCAACCATGTGACCGCGTGGAAAACGCCGCAGCTCGTCATCACCAGCGAAGGCGATTACCGTATTCCCTATACGCAGGGCATCGCCGCTTTTACCGCGCTCCAGCGGCGCGACATCCCATCGCGGCTGGTGGTGTTCCCGGGCGGCAGCCATTGGGTGCTGAAGCCACGCGAGAGCCGCCAATGGTATCGCGAAGTGCTGGGGTGGATGAACAGGTGGACCGCTCCCACTGCGCCGCAACCCCCGATCGTTGGCGCATCAGGCCGCAAGGGCGGCTGACGCCTGCTTTGACGATCCTGTCCCCGGGCTCCCGGGGACAGGAACAGGCGCGCGGTCGTACGCCTTGGCAATGACGGTTAGTCTTGCGGGGCGAGGACCGGGACTTCGGGCACCTGCGCGGCGTGCGATTGCGGCGCGGGCACGGTTCGGTCGAGCACGTCCAGATAGGCCAGCAGGCCCTCTTCGGCATCAGTGAAGCGGCCGTTGCGATTGCTGGGCTGGCCAGCCGAAGCTCCGGCCTTTTCGACGAACCGGCTGCCCCATTTGTCGGCAAGATGCAGAACCTCCCCGATCCGGAACGATGCATCGTTTACCACGATCGAGGGAAAGGGGAGGCGATAGGCAGGCCCACTCCGGATTGCTGCGGCGACGGCCACTTGGCTCATGTCCACTGCGAGCGGCGAGTCGAACACGGCACCGCGAACCGATCGCAGATAGCTGCGCGGCGAAAGTTGTGCCCACCACGCTATGGCCAGGCATGCCACCCCACGCGCGAGGATCACCACTGGTGCATCGCCGCGTGAAAAGGTCGCGTCGAGCTGCACCGCCCAGCGGCCATTGTGGAATTTCGAAAGGTCCAGCTCGACCCGGGCGATTGGGGTGGAGGACGGCGAATCACCGCGTACCGATACCAGGATCGGCAGCGGAGTGTCGGTCAGCACGTCGGTAACAAAGACCATGACTGCTCTCCCATCAACTTTGGTGGTCGCTTGCGACTCTCCCGGAGGTCGAGTCGGATTTCGCTTCCACGTATCAAAAGCTATTCCTACTACGGTACTAGGCAATAGAGCTGCGCCAGAGCGTATGCCGGTTGCGCCAGATCGATAGTCTGTCCCGAAGTGCGGGCAATTGGACGCAGGGAAATCTATCTGGGCGCTAAGCTCGGCTATATCGCCGCAGCCGGTGCGTCCTTCTCGGTGAAGTGCACGACATGGGAGATGGATGTGAACCGCGTACGCTCGAGGAACGGCAGCAATGGCATCGGCCCCCGGGGGAGGGCGTGATTGCGCATGTGGCGATCGTCGGCGGGGGGTTCTCGGGGTCGCTCGCCGCAATCAACGTGCTGCGCCATGATGGACCGCGTGCGACCCTGATCGACCAGCAAGCGGATGCAGGCGTTGGCCTTGCCTATGGCGCGGCGCACCCATCGCATCTGCTCAACGTGCGAGCGTCCAACATGAGCGCGTTTCCCGACGATCCGGGCCATTTCGTGCGTTGGCTGGCGAGTCGTGGACACGCGGCGGCGGGGCAAAGCTTTGTGCCGCGCTTGGTTTACGGCACCTATCTGCGCGAACTGCTCGATCGCGTCGCCGCGGATTTTCCCGGCCGCTTGCGGATCGTGCGCGGCGAGGCGGTCGACGTGACAGAGCATCGCGGCGTGCGCGTCCTGCTGGCCGATGGTGCCTCGGTCGAGGCCGATGCCGCTGTGCTGGCGGTGGGCAATTTGCCACCGCATACGCCGGTCGAGCTGGTGGCGGAATCGCTTGGACCCGGCTGCTATGTCGGCGATTGCTGGAGTGCGGAGGCGACCGAAGGCTTGCTCGACGATGATACGGTGCTGATCCTCGGCACCGGGCTGACGATGGTCGATGTCGTGTTGCTGCTGGAGGCAAAGGGGTTTGCGGGGCGGATTATCGCGCTGTCGCGGCGAGGATTGTTACCGCACGCCCATGCTGCACCGGCTGGCGCGTGGACTGCGATTGCGGAGCGGCCGTCGACGGTTCTCTCCCATCTGGTGCGAGCCCTCCGCAGGCGCAGCGCGGCCATCGGCTGGCGCAGCGCGATCGACGAGTTGCGCCCATTCACCCAGGATATGTGGCGCGCCGCCACCGCTGCGGAGCGCGCACGGTTCATTCGCCACGCGCGCCCGTGGTGGGACATTCACCGCCACCGTTTGGCCCCCGAAGTGGCCGACCGCATCGCCGCCTTGCGGTCAAGCGGGCGGCTTGAAATCGTCGCTGGCAAGATCGGTCTCGCTGCGACATGCGCCGACGGTGTTGCGGTCGAGTGGCGACCTCGCGGAGAGGACGCGCGACGGACCCGCATCGTTCAACGGATCATCAATTGCACGGGCCCGCAAGGCGATCTCGGTCGGACCAGCGCGCCGATGCTCGGCGCTTTGGTGGCGCGGGGCGTCATTCGCCCCGATACCGCGCGGCTCGGGATCGATGTGGATGAGCAGATGCGGGTGATCGGTCGTGATGGCATGGCCAACCGTCGCCTGTTCGCGCTCGGGCCGATGACGCGCGGCGCGTTCTGGGAAATCGTCGCGGTGCCCGACATTCGCGGGCAGGCGTGGACCTTGGCCCGCCGCCTCTCCAACGCGCATTGGGTGGCGGAAGGGCTGTAGCGGTGGAGCGCCGGGGCCGTAGCTATCGTGCGTCTGAGGCGGCGCGCAGCGAAGTGCCGACCACGGAGAAGAAGGCGCGGCTTTCTGGGGAGTGATCGACATCCCATTCGGGATGCCATTGCACCGCCAGCACCTCGGCCCCGCACGGTTGCGCGCGGATCGCCTCGATCAGGCCATCATCGGCGGCGACCGCCTCCACCGTCAGTCCGCTGCCAAGCCGATCGATGCCCTGTTCGTGGACCGAGTTAACCGACATCCGCTGACGCCCGGTCGCGAAAGCGAGCAGACCGCCGTCGTTCAGCTCGACATCGTGGCGGTGGCCGAACAGCGTGTCGAAGCACCCGTCCCAGGACCCGCGATGATGCCGTCCCCTGCACGAATCGGTCGACAGCGTGCCGCCGAACAGAACGTTGATCTCCTGCAAACCACGACAAATGCCGAACACGGGCTTGCCGGCTTCGATCATCCGTCCGGCCAAGGCGAGCGCGACCTCGTCGCGTTCGCGGTCGATCTGCTGGCCTTCGGGAAGTGCGGCACCGCCATAGCGTTCCGGCGCGACGTTGGAGCGCGATCCCGTCAACAATACGCCGTCGAGCAGGCTGGTGAGCACGGCGATATCGACGGCATCGCGCACCGCCGGCACCAGCATCACCGTGCTGTCCGAAAAGCGCGCAAGGGGGGCGACAAAGCGGGTGGCGACGGTCTGCACCGGCCGCCCCAGTGTTTCGTTGCAGCACAGCACGCCGATGACGGGGCGTTTCGCCACCGTCATGCCGATTGCCCGAGCAACGTCTCGCGCAAGTCCAGCCCCGCTTTGCGATCCAGCCGGAGCGCCTCCGGCTGAACGAGCACGCTGTCCTCGGGCACATCCGAAAGTAGCCAGACATTGCCGCCAATGGTCGATCGCGCGCCGATCGTCACCCGGCCCAAAATGGTGGCACCGGCGTAGATGACGACATCGTCCCCGATGATCGGGTGGCGGGCATGGCGGTGGCGCACGTCGTCGCGGGTCGCCCCGACCGGGCTGCGCGCGCCGAGCGTGACATGCTGATACAGCCGCACCCGCGCGCCGATGATCGCCGTCTCGCCGATCACGACGCCGGTGCCGTGATCGATGAAGAAGCGCGGGCCGATCTGCGCACCAGGGTGGATATCGATGCCGGTGCGTTCGTTGGCGATTTCCGAAATGAGCCGCGCAACGATGGGGGCACCCAGATTGTTCAGTTCGTGTGCGATGCGGTGGTGCAGGCTGGCGATCGCGCCGGGATAGCAGACCAGGATCTCGTCCACGCTGCGCGCTGCCGGATCGCCGAGAAACGCCGCCTCGACATCGCTGTCGATCAAGCGCCGGATGTCGCCGAGCGTGGCCGTGAACAGCCGCACGATGGTGGTGGCATGGTCGGCCTCGAAGGCCCCGGCCTCGCACTGCCAATAGCCGAGTTCATGGCCGATCTCACGCTCGAGATCGGTTATCGCGGCCAGCAGCTTGGCGACAACGAAAGTGTCCTCCTCCGCTACGGGGCCGCGGAAATGGCCGAGGCGACGCGGATACAACGCTGCGGCAAGCAGGGACAGCACCCGCTCCAGCGCCGCGCGCGACGGGAAACTTTCCACATCGCGTGCCTCGTCCTGCCGTGACCGCCATTCCTCGCGCGCCTCGCGCAGATCGGCGATTGCGTCGCCAACGGTGCGCGGGGGAATCGGTGCGATATCGTTGTCGGTGCGTAAATCGGTCACGGGGCCTCCTTTGTGGAGGATATCCTATCGATCCAGTCGGAAATAATAGAAATGCTTCTGGCCGCGCAAGCGCGGGTTTGCGCGCGACATTGCCGTCCGTGTTGAGATTGTACAATCCGCCGATGACTAACCGTATTACGCCATATATCCAGCGCGACCTTCGCCTCCCCAGGGACGGAGCCGCGCTCGACTTTATTGCATGGCCGAAAGGCCATGCCGATCAGATGCATGCGAGTCTCCTTTCTGAACGGTATTGGATTGATATGACCTCAGCCGATCCCTGGAGCCCGTCCAGCTTTACGCCGCCAAACCGCGATATTGCGGAGCCCGCCAGTGACGGTCCGTCGGATACCACGTTCACACGCCGTTTGTTCGGCCGTATCGCCGAGAGCGCTGCCCTCGCAGACGCGCTGGCGCGGGTTTGCGGCAGCGGCACAGCAGAAGGGATTTTGCTTTCGGGGGTGTCCGGCGTCGGAAAGTCGGCGTTGGTACGCCGCTTCCGGATGCTCATGGCGGCATCGCCACATCGTTTCACCACCGGAAAATGCGACCAGTTACATCACAACGCGCCGTTTGCGCCCATTGCCCAGGCTTTGCATGGCCTGACGCATGCGTTGCTCGGCGAAAGCGACGCGACGTTGCAGAACCTACGCGCGCGCCTCCTTCCGCAATTGGGGAACGACACGCGATTGGTGGTCGATCTTGTTCCGGATATGGAGATCGTTCTCGGGACGGCGGGTGCGAGAACAGATATGTCGCCCGCGCTTGCGAAAATTCGGCTGCATCAGGCGCTGCTGGCAACCATCGGTGCGCTCGCCACGCGAGAGGCACCGTTGATTCTGTTCCTGGACGATATTCAGTGGGCGGACCCGTTCTCGCTGGAAATGTTGGTCAGCCTCGCCAGGACGCCACCGCAAAACACCCTCGTCATTCTAGCCTATCGCGAAGACGAAGCGCATTTGCATCTGAAGCCGTCCGGGTTTCTGGACGCCATCAAATCGCATGCGCTCCCGGTTACTGAAATCGCGTTGGCACCGCTGCACGCCGCAGCCATCGTGGAAATGCTCGAATCCACCTTTGGCGGAACCACGCGCGATGTCGACGCGCTCGGGCGCGCCGTCCATGCGCGAACCGGAGGCAATCCGTTCTTCGTCCAGCAAGTGTTAAGTGCCCTGCGCGATGCGGGCGTCATCCGATACGATGCTGCCCGGCGCTGTTGGACCTGGACGGGGGAAGGCCTCGAATCCTCGGTGCAGACAGGCAATGTCGTCGACTTTACCGGAAGCCGCGTCGAGCGCTTGCCCGAGGAACAGCGCGCGGTGCTCCAGGCGCTTGCTTTGATCGGCACTCGCGCCGATGGCAGCTTGCTTGCCGCGTTTCTCCGCGTGGATCTTGACCGCCTTACGCACCGGGCGCAGCCGCTCGTCGAAGGCGGTTTTCTCCATCGGGATGCGACACGATATGCGTTCGCGCATGACCGCATCATGGAGGTCGCGATTGCGTTGACGCCAGAAGCCGAGCGACCGGTACGTCATGTCGAGCTCGCCCGGCTGCTGCTGCGTTTGCGTGGCACCGCCTCAGTCAGCGACTTTGACATTGCCGACCATGTGGTTGCGGCGATGGCAAGCGAGATTCCGTCCACCGACAGACCGCTCTTCGCGCGGACCCTGCTCGACGCGGCGGCGCGCGCTCTCCAAACGGCAGCCGTGGACCAGGTCACACGGTATATTGAAGGGGCAAATGCCCTGTTTTCCGAAGCGTGGTGGGAAAGCCATTATCGGTTGGCGTTCGAAATCAACTTTCGCAGAGCCGAGAACCTTTTGCAGATTGGTGCTGTAGAGCGGGCCGAGCACGGGATCGACGCGTTACTGATCCATGCGGCAGAACCTATCGACAGGGCCCAGGCCTACCGCCTGAAGGCCGTTACCCGGACGCTGCATTCCGATTATGACGGTGCGATCGCAGCGGGGCTGGCAGGGCTCGCTCTGCTCGGCGTCGATCTCCATCGTTTTCCCTCACGCGAGGAATGCGACGCCGCCTATGAGCGAGTCCGCGCGGCTTTGGGCGATACCCCGATCGCGAGCCTGGCGGATCTGCCCAAAACCGATGACCCCGCGATCGAGGCGATCATGGGGCTGTTGTCGACGATGGTGGCGGCAATTTTTTCAGATGACGGCCTGCGCTTCATCCACCTTGCCAAGATTGCCGAACTGACGCTGGCGCATGGTGCGACTGCGGGATCGTCCTATGGACTCGCCTGGTTCGGGGTGTTCGTTTGCGATTTCTACGGGCAATATGCCGATGGCCTGGAATATGCCCTGGCCGCGCTCGCGCTGGTCGATCGGCATGGCTTCGAGACGCAGCGGACGGGTACTCTCGTCGCGCTGGATCAGCTCAGCCCGTGGACGCAGCCCTTCTCTTGCGCGATCCTCCGCATTCGCGAAGCGATTGCGGCTGGGTATGCCGCGGGCGATCTTGGCATGACATGTTACGCGCGCAACCACCTTGTGTCGGACCTGTTGATGATGGGGGCACCGCTTTCCCTGGTCGACGAGGAGGCGGAGCGCGGCCTGGATTTGACTCGCCGTATCGCATTTCGCGACATCGAGCTGCTGATCGGCGCGCAACAGGGGCTGGTGCGTGAGCTTAGCAACGGTCACGCGATGGTACCTTTCGAATCCGCGGGCGAGATCACTTCGGCGTCGACTCGCTTCTGGGTTCGCCTGTACGCCGGTATCGCCGCCTATCTTTTCGAAGATTACGCGCGTGCCGAATGGGTGCTCAAGGACGCAGAGCCGCTGGCTTGGGCGCTGCCGGCCAATATCGACCTGACCTATTTCGCGTTATTCTCGGCCCTGAGCATCGCACAGCGCGCCGAAGATGGAGCCGAAGATGGAGATGCGTTGGGTCAGATGGCGATCCACCGCGCCAAGCTGGAGACATGGGCCCGGCTCAACCCGCAGAATTTCGAGAACAAGCTCCTCATGGTCGACGCGGAGATGGCGCGATTGCGCGGCGAGGATCTTCAGGCGCTGCAGCTTTATGATCGCGCGGTCAAAGCGAGCGATGGCTTTGGTCATGAAAGAGCGATGGCGCATGAACTGGCGGCGCGACACTGTACGGCGATCGGGCTTGGCGTGACCGCTGCGTATCATGGCCGGGCGGCACGCACCGGCTATCTCGATTGGGGCGCTACCGCGAAAGCGGCACGCCTCGAAACCGATCACCCGGAATGGTTTGATCGGCAGCGGGTCGATCAGGATCGCGATCTGGATACGATCCTGGATCTCGCCGAGGCCTTTGCCCAGGAGCTTGCTTCCGATCGATTGAACGCGATGGTCACGCGGACAATGATGGAACGCGCAGGCGCGCAGCGCGGCCTGCTGATGATCCTGCGGGATGGCGAACCCGTCATTGAATCGATGGGCGTTGCCACGCGCAATGGCATCGAGCTTGGCAGCGCCGTCGCGATTCCGACTGCCGAGCGCGTGGATCCGACCGTCCTGCAGGCCGTGATGCGCACGCAAAAGCCCGCGATGACGGGGGATCGGGAAAAGGGGTATATTCTGTCGATCCCGTTGCTACAGCGCAATCGGCTCTTGGGAATCGTGCATTTAGAGACATGCGCGGCGGAGATCTGCGCGCCGTCGGGCGTCGCGCTGATCGAGCGCATCGGCGCGGTGGCCAGTATTGCGCTCGACACCGCACACCGGCACGCGGAACTGATGGAGGAGGATGCGCGCCGATCGCAGACCGAAAATGCGTTGCGGGCCGCGCGGGCCGAATTGGCGCAGACATCGCATCTTTCGCTGATGGGTGGGCTTGCCGCATCGATTGCTCATGAGATTGGCCAACCGCTTGCTTCGATCGTTTCGCATGCGGGCGCGAGCATCCGATGGTTGCGGCGGCCGGAGCCCAATATTCCGGAAGCGGTATCCGGGCTGGAGCAGATCAAGGACGGCGGGCTGCGCGCGGCCGACATCGTTCGCGGGCTTCGCGCGCTCGCCAAACAGGAGCCGGCTTCGCGCGAACCTGTAATCCTGAACGCCGTCGTGCGCGATGTCCTTGAGCTGACGGCGGCCGAAATCGACCAGCGCGGTGTCGCGCTCATCGCGCACCTGGACGGAATGGAAACGGTCGTGACCGGCGATTATGTCCAGTTGCAGCAAGTCGTGCTCAACCTGGTCATGAACGCGATCGACGCGATGGTTTCGATCCCCGAGGCCGACCGGATCCTGACGGTAACGACCGAGCGGAGCGAGGGCAAAGCGGTCGTTCGGATTGAGGATTCAGGCACCGGGATCTCCGCCGAGCATCTGACCCGGATTTTCACGCCGCTGTTCACCACCAAGGAGAAGGGGATGGGCATGGGGCTGGCGATTTGCAAATCCATTGTCGACGCCCATGGCGGTGGACTGGTGGCGACCCCTGCCGAAGAGCGCGGCACGGTCTTCACCTTCGGCTTGCCGATCGCCGAGACCGGCAGCGGGAGGTAGTCCCCGATTTTCTGGCCGAGGCGATTACGGTGCGGTCGCCTCGGGCCGCGGCCGACTTTACCTTACCGGCGTAGCGCACGAGGGTCGACGAGTGCGCCGACGAATGACCCTTGGGAGACCACGGGCGAGCGAGTGAAGAGCAACTGCGTGCGAGGTTTTCTTGTGGTGGCGAGCGCGCCGCCCCGTCATTCTGCGCCGACCATCGAACCGCTTCTGTAACCATTGTCGATGGAGCGGCGAAATAGCGGTTCGGAGGATGTGATGAACGAACCCGAATTCCATACAATGCTAACGACACTCAGCGTTGCGGTGCAGAGCTTTCGTGAATTGTCGTTGAGGTGCGGCCATGCGCTGGCGGGCAATCGCAGCGATGGCATCGAGGTGTATTACATACTTGCCGGGACAATGCGGCTGAAGATTCCCCGTCAGTCCGATCGGCTGTGCGGCGAGGGGACGCTGATCTTGCTGCCGCCCGGGCTGGAGCGCACGATCATACCCGCCGAAGGGATGGACGCCGATTGCGTTGCCAGCGAGCTCCGGATCGCGATGGGGGTGGTGACCGCACGCGTCAGTGGCACGTTCGAGTTGCTGGCTTCGGCGAGCGATCCCATCGTCTCGGTCCTGGCTGAACCGCAATTGATCCAGCAGATGTGTGGCCTGATGACTCGTCAGGCAGCCGCACCGGGGCAGGGATCCCGTGCGCTGGTCGATGCTTTGATGAAAGTGTGCATCGTGATGGCGTTGCGGGACGCGGTTGCGCGGTCTGAAGGCGATGCTGGCCTGTTCGGCGCGCTGCGTGACCCGCGTCTGGGCAAGGCGATCGTGGCGGTCATCGAAAATCCGGCGGCCCCGCATACGGTATCCAGCCTGGCGTTCGCGGCGTCGATGAGTCGCTCCGCCTTCGCGCGAGAATTTGCCGCAAAGCTCGCAATGACGCCGATGGCGTTTGTTGCTCGAACGCGGCTTCGGCAGGGTGCCGATCTGCTCAACGGGACGCGACTGCCGGTCAAGATGATCGCGTCGAATATCGGCTTTGCCAGTCGCAGCCATTTCAGTCGGGCGTTTTCGGCAGCCTATGGTGCCGACCCCAGCAGCTTTCGCCGCATGGCCGCGTCCGAATCGTCCTTTCCCACTTATTCCAACGCCGGAGATCGATCATGACGGGAGTATCTGCTCGAATTGTTCTGGGGGCGGGGCTTGCAAGCGGACTCGCCGCGACGCTGGCCATGGTATCGCTCCTTCCCGCAACGGCGAACGCGGCGGGTGCTGCAGGCCCAACGGTCGTCGAACTGTTCGAGAGCCAGGGCTGTTCGAGCTGCCCTCCGGCAAACGCCAACCTCAATGCGATTGCCGACCGGCCCGACGTCCTCGCGTTGAATTTCGCGGTGACCTACTGGGATAACCTTGGCTGGAAGGATACGTTCGCGCAACCGACGTTCACTGCGCGGCAATGGGATTACGCGCACGCTGCCGGGCGCGGGCAAGTGGCGACACCGCAAGTGATTATCGATGGGCACGACACCGTCGTCGGCAATGATGCGCACCAGCTCGCCGCGGCAATCCGGGCCAGCCACCGCGCCGCATCGGCACCTGCCATCGTGCGCAACGCGGGGGGCGTGACGGTGGCCGAAGGCAGCGTCGCGACCCCAGCAACGGTGTGGCTGGTACGTTACGACCCCCGCACGCAATTGGTGCCGATCCGCGCCGGCGAGAATGGCGGGCGCACCTTGCCACACCGAAATGTTGTCAGGTCGCTCGTCGCGATCGGCACCTGGACCGGGCGCGCGCAATCCTATCGCATTGCGCAGCCCGCCGGGCCCGGCTTGCGCGAGGCCATTTTGGTTCAAGCGGGCAAGGGCGGCCGCATTCTGGCCGCGCAGCGGCTATAGCGAGGCGCTGGTGCCAGATCGGCGAGCGTGCGGGACGCCTGAAAGCGCATCGACGATCGCCGTCCGCATCGGCTTGGCGGTGAAGTCGCGGTTATAGGGGCAGGGTCGCCGGAGGGCCTTATCCGGGCGGGGCTCGAACCCCTCGATCCAGCTGTACCGGTCGGTCATGCCCCACACCAAAATATCGCGAAGTTGCGGATAATCGAGCATGACGTCGAGATAGGCGTGCGTGAAATCCGCAACAGCGCGGTCGCGGGGTGCCGGGTCGGCGGGCAGGGCGTTGTCGCGTACGTCGAGTTCGGTGATGACGAGGCGATAGCCCATTACGGTCACCGCATCGAGGAACCGTGACCAATCCGGCTGCAACTGCCCGACGATGCGCGCGGTGTCCGGGCCCTGCGTTATGATGTGGGATTGGACGCCCAGCGCATCGACCGGCACGCCGCGCGCCCGGAATCCTTCGAGCAGCCGCAGCACCCCTGCGCGATGGGCGGCATTGCCGGGCTCCCAGCTCATATAGTCGTTATAGACCAGTTGGGCGTGCGGCGCGCTGGCGCGCGCGGTGTGAAAGGCGTGGTCGAGTGTCGTCGTCGCACCGCCCAGCGCGCGGGACAAAGCGGTCTCATAGAGGGTGCCGTCCGCGGGGTTTACCGCTTCGTTGACCACATCGTAGCTTTCGATGCGGCTGCCGTATCGCGTGCAGACCGTATCGATATGCTGCGAGAGAAGGCGCGCAGCCTCAGATGCAGGACGGGCCCCGAAATCGTGGCTTTCTTCCCAGCGCGGCATCCATTTCGGTTGATGCCACAACAGATTGTGCCCGCGCACGGCAAAGCCCTTGGCCTGCGCATAGGCCATCATCGCGTCGAACCGACCAAAGTCGAACCCGTCCGGCGTCGGGCGCAGCGCCTGCCATTTCATTTCATTTTCGGGAACGAGGATGGTGCATTGGGATTCGAGCAACGCAGCATAAGGCGGGTTGGCGAACGTCCCGCCGTCGTGCCCCGGCGGGCCCCAGGCGAACGCCGATCCGAACCGCCGTCCGGTGCGCGCCGCCGCTGCCGCGAGCGATCCGACCGCTGCGGTTCGCGCGGCAGAGGCGGGGGCTGGCAGCGCCAGTCCGATAACACCGAGTCCGGCGAGCGCGAGTGTTTCGCGGCGGGTAAAGGGCTGGGTCATGGGTGCGTGACCGATCGAATCATTGCCGCTCTCCTGACGTTTCGTGGCGCGCCGCGCGACGCAGCACCGGTCGCATGATCAATGGTTCCAAGCATAAGGGCCGATCACGGTGCCGACGAAGCCCCCCGCGCGCTTGGTGCTGAGGAAGCTGTCGTCGAGTCCGGCCTTGAGCGTTTGCTGCTGGCCGCCCACACGATAGTCGAACGCCATTGTCCCGCCGTCAGCGCGGATGGTCAGCGTCACCGGGTCGGCTGCGGTGACGGGGGCCGAGGCGACGAGCGTGTCGGTATCGGCGTTGTCGCGCGTGTAGAGCGCGATCATCGCCTTGCCTGCGATTCGGGTGATGCCGAACACGAGGTACGACCGATCATTTTGCACCGCGGCGAGCCCAGCCCCGTCGCCATCGGCGTCGGGGGAATAGCGCAGGGTGGTCGAGACGGTTGCAATTGGGTGCTGCTGCCGTCGCCCGATAAAGGCGGGCGCGCCCGAAGCGTCTCCCAGCGCGGCACCGCGTTCAAGGACAAGTGCACCGCGCTCCAGCCGATAGACCGGATGTTTTGGCGTGCGTATGCCGATCCATTGCGGGCCGAGGCGCGGACCCTGGAAGGTGTCGACATAGCCAAAGTCGCCGCTGATTGGCAGCGCCGGTGCGGGTTGCCTGGGCAGCTTCGGGCGCTGCGCGGCGAACGGGATCGCGGTTCCGGCGGGCAAGATCTGTGGCCAGCCGTCGCGCCAGGTGACGGGGAGGAGAAAGGTCTCGCGCCCGATATTGTAGAGTCCGTCTTTATAGGGACGCGTCGCGAGGAAGGTCGCCCACCACTCTCCGTTCTGCGTCTGGACGAACTTTGCATGGCCCGCCGATGTCACCGGATTGGCGCGGCTGGGGTCGAGCGTACGCTGGGTGAGAATCGGATTGCCCGGAAAGGGCACATAGGGGCCGTCAACGGAATCGGCGCGGAAGACGACCTCCGAATGGTTGTCGCTCGTCCCGCCCTCGGCGGCGATCAGATAATAGCGACCGTCGCGTTTCAGGAGGTGCGGACCTTCGATCCAAATGGGCTTTTTGGACAGGTCGACCCCGCCATTGACGATCTGCGTTCGCGGCCCGACGAGCTTCAGCGTCCGCCAGTCGAACGCCTGCATCCAGATCGCGCGATGGCCTTCGTAGCGTGGCGTTTCGTCGGGGGCACCGTTGTTGACGATATACGCCTTGTCGCCGTCCCAGAAGATGGACGGATCGATCCCTTCGAAGGGTAGCCACACCGGGTTCGACCATGGACCTGCCGGATTTTTCGCGGTGATGACGAAATTGCCGCCACACTGCACGCACGTATTGACGATGTAGAAGACGCCGTCGTGGTAGGAGATATCGGGCGCGAACACGCTTTGCGAAACCGTGCGCCCGGTAAAATCAAGCTGCTCGGGTCGATCGATCGCATTGCCGATCTGCGTCCAGCTGACCAGGTCCTTCGACCGGAAGATCGGCAGCCCCGGGAAGTGCGAGAAGGACGAGTTGACCAGAAAATAATCATCGCCGACGCGGATTACCGAAGGATCGGGATAATAGCCGGACAAGATGGGGTTGATATACTGGCCCACGCCTTTCGCGACCTGCTCCTGTGAGCGCCCCTGATAGCTAAAGTCCTCGAACCGCGCGGGGTCGGCATGGGCTGCACCAGCCCATGTCATCAGCAGGACAGCGATCGGCCCTCGGCACCGCATGGACGATCGCTGCTTCATTCGACTCTCCCGCCTCAGGTGGCCGATGCTTGACCATCGCTACCAGACCTGCCCGTGAGCCGGACCATACATCAAAGAACAACTCAGACAATTAGCGGGATGTCGTTTTTCCGGTCAGCATCGATACATCGATACGCCCATGCGAGGAGGGCAGGTTCACGCGGCGGCGATCTCGCGCAACGCCTGCTCGAACGCTTCGGGGGGCTGTCCCCCCGAAATGAGGTACTGATCGTTGATGACGATTGCGGGCACCGAATGGATTCCGCGCGAGAGCCAGAGTTGCTCGGCGGCGCGAACCTCTGGGGCATACAGGTCGCTGGTGAGAATTTCAGCGGCGCGCGCCGGATCTAACCCCACCTTCTCGGCGACGGCGACCAGCACGGCGTGGTCGGACGGGTCCTGCTGATCGGTGAAATAGGCGTCGAAGAGCGCGCGTTTCAAGGCCGCCTGCTTCCCTTGGATCTCCGCCCAGTGGAGCAGCCGGTGCGCATCGAACGTGTTGTAGATCCGGCTGGTGTCGCTCATCTGCATCGTGAAGCCCAGATCGGCGGCACGCTTGCGGATCATCGCGCGGTTGGCGGCGGACTGTTCGGGCGTTGAGCCATATTTCTCGGCGATATGCTCGCCGATATTCTGGCCGTCCTTGCCCATTTGCGGATTGAGTTCAAATGGCTGGAACGTGATGTCGGCGTCGATCAGATCGCCCGTCCGCGCAAGAGCCTCCTCAAGCCCGCGCAGCCCGATGATGCACCACGGGCACGAAACGTCGGAAACGAAATCGATCTTCATCGGCTTTGGCATGCGGCACCATCTGCGGCTGGAGGAGTGTCGAAACGCGATGTGGGAACTCCGCCGGAAAAATACACCATCAGAATATCACTTGCATTCAATTAAATTGTACACAATATAAAACGCGTTCGACATTCCACAGTTTAGCAAGGAGACGACGATGAGCACGCTCTACAGCACGAAGGTAACCGCTATTGGCGGCCGCAGCGGCACCATTCGTAGCGAGGATGGCCTGCTTGACCTCCAACTCGCACTGCCGACGTCGCTCGGTGGCAAGGGCGGGGCGACCAATCCCGAGCAATTGTTCGCCGCCGGCTACGCCGCCTGCTTTGAAAATGCCGTGATCCACGTCACGCGGGGCAAGGCCGAGAAGGTCAAGGATGACGACATTGTCGTGGTCGCCGACGTTGGTCTGTCGCCCAACGCGTCGGGTGGCTTCGTGCTGTCGGTCGCGCTCGATGTGACGATCACCGGGCTTGACCAGGCCAGCGCCGAGGCGATCGTCGCGGCCGCGCATGCCGTCTGCCCCTATTCCAACGCGGTAAAGGGCAATATCGACGTCAAGATCACCGTCGCGACCAAGTGACGGAGGAGGAGGCGGCAATGGGCGAAGACGACGATTTCCTGCGGCTCGACCGGCAGGTGTGCTTCCCGCTTTATGCCGCCTCCAACCTGTTCGGCCGACTGTACCGCCCGGTGTTGGCCAAGCTCGGGCTGACCTATCCGCAATATCTGGTGATGCTGGTCTTGTGGGAGCAGGCCCCGCAAAGCGTCGGCGCGCTCGGCGAGCAACTGCATCTCGACAGCGGGACGCTGACACCGTTGCTCAAGCGGATGGAGGCGGCCGGGTTGGTGACCCGGAAGCGCGACACGGCCGATGAACGACGCGTTCTGGTCGCCCTCACCGAGCAAGGCCGGGCTCTCCGCCAGCAAGCACGCGATGTGCCGCAAACCTTGGCGAGCGGTCTTTCTTTGTCGCCCGACGAACTGATCGATTTGCGCGCCAGCGTACAGCATCTGGTCGCGGTGCTTGCGACGGCTGAGGCGACCGTGTCGCCGAGTTGATATTGCGTAATGCGACGCGCCGTCGCAGGACACCGCGATGCGCACGACTTCCTCCACCGCCACCGTGCGGCTCTATTATCTCGACGAGAACGACGCGGTTGCGCAGACCTTGTTCTATGGTCCGCTAGCCGAGGCGATGCTGCTCGCCAGCCAACAGCCCGAAGAGGTGCAGGCGGGTCTGTGGTGTGCGACCGAAAATGACGTGGTGGCGTTCCTCGACCTCCACGATGGCTGAGGGCGACGATACGCCGCTGCTGCGCACGCCGGATCGGGGAGCCGGCCACCAAGCGACCGCCCCCCGAATCCTGCACGATGTTACCAGCTCAGGCCGATACGCGCGTAGACGTAGCGGCCGTTGAAGCCGAACGGCGAGTAATACGGGAATGCCACCAACCCGGTGCTGTTCAACGTGGTGCCGACCGATGAGGTGAGCTTCACATAATCGGGATAGGTGTCGAGCAGGTTGTTCGCGCCGACCGCGACGTTGACGTTCCTCACCAGTTGATAGCGTGCCTCGAGATCGAAAATCGTGTGGCGGCCGCTGTGAATGTCATTCGCCGCCAACCCGTTGCCGCTGCTCGGTTGGGTCACGTCACCGTAATAAGACGCGCGGCCGGTGATACCGATTTTCTCGAGCGACCAGTCGATCGTGCCGACCACCTTTTCGCGCGGCGTGCCCTGTTCGAACGAAATGATGCGTTGGCGGGTGAACAGCGCCTGGGTCGAACTCGTCGAAACGCCGTTTACGAGCGCGGTGATCGTGGTGTTGCCCGGGAAGCTGGTCAGCTTGATATCGTTGAAATTGGCAGCAGCCGTCAGGTCGAAGGTGCCGGCTGCCGGAGTCGCCTTGCGATAATGCGCGACGATATCGATGCCCTTGGTGGTCGAGCGAATGCCGTTGAGCAGGAAACGCCCGGCGGAAACATTATACGGCGCGAGCAGCGCCGCAACGACAGTGCCGCTCAGATTTTCCGACAGGGCAATCTGGTCGCGCTGCTTGATCTGATAGGCATCGACCGAGAGATCGAACCCGCCCGAACGCAGCACAAAACCCGCTGACAGGTTGCGCGATTTCTCGGCGCGCAGCGGTTGTCCGCCAAGTGCCACGCCGACCGCGCTGGTCGAGGGGAACAGGCCGGTTTCCACCACCGCGCCACCGGTGCCCAGCACCGATGCGGTCGAGGTGAAATATTGCTGTTGCAGCGAGGGCGCGCGGAATCCGGTCGAGGCGGTGCCGCGAATGGCGAACCAGGGCGCGAAGTCATAGCGTGCGCTGAGCTTGCCCGTCGCGGTCTCGCCAAAGTCCGAATAGCTCTCGCCGCGCACCGCGGCACCGAGCGTCAATTTGTCGGTCGGCTTGGCTTCGAGGTCGAGATAGCCCGAGACGTTGTCGCGATGCTTGTCGATCACGTTCGACGGCTGGAAGCCGGGAAAGCCCTGCGCACCGCCGGCCAATGTGGATGCAGCACCAGGCGCGCGATTGTAGGACGTCGGCTCGCCAGCGCCGATCTGGAAGCTCTCGCGGCGATATTCCACGCCCCAGGCGATGTTGATCGTGCCTTGTCCGAGCGGTTGCTCACGCGAGACGTCGATCCCGCCGACCAGTTGGTCATAGGTCAGCTTGCCGTCGTAGAAGTTCTTCTGCGAATTCGCGCCATAGGTGGCGTTGCCTGAATTGCGCGTGTTGAAGTTGAGCTGGTTCCGTCCATAGGACACGTTGAAATCGACCTTCCAGCCCGACAATTCCCCGCGAATGCCCGCCGTCTCGGTCAGATCGTTCGATTCGACCGCGATCAGCGGCGTGAAGCCATCGGGATAGAGCGTGGCGAGCGCCGCGGCATTGGCATTGGCGTCGGTGCCGCCATTGATGCGCGGGGTCGCCGCGCTGGTGCTGTCGCGATGCTGGTATCCGCCAAAGCCATAGAGCGTCCAGCCGGTGTCGCCGAGCGGTGCCGCAGCATTCACATAGCCGGTAAATTGCTCGACCGCCGGGTCGCCGAAGCGCGACCGCACGGTCAGCGGGGTCTTGCGCGGATCGAAGTCGCCACGGCTGGTGGCACCGCGGTTGAGATATTCGCCCGAAATGGTGAGGAAACCGTCCTCGCCGAGTGCAATGCCCTGCCATCCCGACGCGGTCACCGTCTTGCCGTCATGCTCGCTGCGCGCGCCGCGCGCGGTGGTCACGTCGGTGATATATTGCCCGTAGGTGACGGACGCTCCGCCACCCGTGCGCGCTTCGCGCAACCGCAGGTTGACGACGCCCGCGATCGCATCCGAGCCATATTGGGCAGCGGCCCCGTCGCGGAGCACTTCGATGCGGTCCAGCGCCACCGACGGGATCGTGTTCAGATCGACTGACGCTGAGCCGCGCCCGACCGAGCCGTTGGTGTTGAGCAGCGCCGAAGTGTGCGCCCTTACGCCGTTGATGAGAACGAGCGTCTGATCCGGCGACAGCCCGCGCAGCGTTGCCGGACGGATCGAATCGGTCCCGTCAACGGCGGAGGAGCGAGGAAAGTCGATCGACGGAACGATCGCCGCGAGCGAGGCGGCGAGTTCGGTCGTGCCCTGATGCTGCAGGTTGGCGGCGCTCAACACGTCGATCGGCGCGATGCTGTTCAACCGCGAGCGGCCCGTCGTGCGCGTGCCCGTCACCACGATGTCCTGGTTGGCGGCGGGTTCCGGGGCGGTTGCTTCGCCGGCGTTGGCGGGAACGCTCTGCGCGCTGGCGGCACCGGCATAGCTCAGCGCCAGCGCGGACACGGCGACGGCGAGGCTCGGGCGGAGGTTGATCATGTACAAAGTCCCTTTGCGAAATCACGTTTCTTGTTTTGTTGGCCAGAAAGGCCGGGGCGGCGCGCGGCTGGCAGCGCGGGTACCTTGGAAATCCTCCGCATCGCCTGGGATTACAATGCTGCGAAACCCTTAGCGCGGCCAAGAATTGCTTCTGCGGCGGCAGGGGCGGGGGCGGCGCGACCGCAACGGCGCGGCGACCGGATCTCGGGCACTGCACCCGGAGGCCTCGATCGTCGCGCCTCGAACGAAGGGGCCTGCGTTAGCCGGCAGCCCGGCGCACGACTCCGCCTTCTACACAGGTTGGTTGTCGTTTGACCCCAGCTTCCAATAGGTCGCGTACCGCTCGTGCGCGATCCGGTAATAGGGGACCAGTCGTAGCGGTTGCTGGTCGGCAGCGGGGATCGTGAACTCAAGAGGCTTGGCGGTGGCACGGATCGTTTGTGGCAGCGTCTCCGGATTCCCCGCGAGCGTCGGCGGTGCGAAAGCCGCGTCGTTATAGTCGCCATATTTGCGTTCGTTGACGACGAGGTCCGATCCGGGCTCGAGGTGCTCGCGGCCCAGTGCCCCGGCCAGCACCAGCGGGCCATAGGTGAGGGCAACGATGTCGGGCGCGGCCGGGGCCCGGTCGATCCCGAGATGCATGGCCAGGCGCAACTCGACCCGATCACCGTCGCGCCAGACGCGCGCGAGCTCGATATAGTGCCCGGCGGTATTGGAGCGCAGAACCTCGTTTCCGTTGACGAGGACCACCGCCGTCGGGCTCCAGCGCGGGTGGCGCAATTTCAACGTCAGCGCCGTCGGCTGCTTCAAAGTCCAGCTGAGCGTGGTCGACGGTGTTTCCGGAAAGGCCGTTGTCTGCGTCAGCACCGCGCCTTGTTCGATCCAGTGCACGGTCGAGGGGATGAACAAGTTTACATAGATCGAGCGATCGTCGTGAAAGTAGATCGAATCCCGGTATTTGACGTGATTTTCCATGCCGGTGCCGGTGCAGCACCAGAAGGAGTTTTCGGGCGTGTGATACAGTTTCATATAGCCCGGACGCTCACCCTGAAAGTAGGTGGCCATGCCGGTGTCGGGATCCTGTGACGCGAGAATGCCGTTATAGAGGGTGCGCTCGTAATAGTCGGCATAGGCCACTTGCGGATCCTGCAGGAAGAGCGCCCGCGTCAGTTTGAGCATGTTGTGCTGGCCGCAGGTTTCCGAACCCTTGGCGGAAAAAACGTGCTTGTCGAACTCCGCCATCGGGAAGAAATGTTCGTTGTCGCCGTGGCCGCCGGTGGCAAAGGACCGAGTCAGCGCCACCGCTTTCCAGAAGAACACCGCGGCATCGTGATAACGGGAGTCTCCGGTCGCCTCATAGACGCGCTCGAAGCCGACGATCTTTGGAATCTGCGTGTTCGCATGAAGGCCATCAAGCTGATCGTGCCCCGCCGCAAGCGGGGTCAGGATCGCTTTGTGCGAGAAGCGCTGCGATAGGGTGCGATACTCCGCGTTGCCGGTCATGAGGTACAGATCGGCGAGCACCTCGTTCATGCCGCCATGCTCGGTGTCGAGCATTGCCTCGAACTGCGCGTCGGACAAGGGCCGCGTCGCGATCACCGCCCAATCTGCAAGGCCGATCAGCACCGTCCGCGCCGTGTCGCTCTCCGCCAGCAGCGCACCGTCGCGCAGGCCCGCAAAGACCTTGTGCAGAGTGTACCACGGCACGCCAGTGATCTGCTCGCCGCGCAAATGGGCGGCCAGTAGCGCGGGCCCTTTTGGAAAGGCGCAGACCAGGCCGGTACCCGATGCCTTCTGACATGCGGCCAGTTCGTCGGCGATATAGGCAACGCGCTGTTTGTATCGCGGGTCGCGCGTCGATCGCCATGCCAGCGCGCAGGCGGACAGATAGTGACCAAGCGTATGACCATGGCAATTGATGTCCGCCCAGATCGGCTCGGATTCCCATCCGCCATAAACGGGTGCCTTGGGGGGCAGCCCGGCATTGACGCGGAAATTGTGCAGCATCCGATCGGGTTGAAGGCGCAGGAGATACGCTTCGGTCATTTTCTGGGCATGCAGAAAGGGGCCGTCGCCAAGTTCGACTTGGGCGATATCGAATGGCTGCACCGTGCCCGCAGCCTCAGGGACCGGCTGCGTCGCGGCGGCGGCACCGGCCGACGCAACGCTCATCGGCACGATGCCGGCGGCGATCGCGGTCTTTGCCGCGGATGTAAGGACGTCGCGCCGCGAATGGCCGGTACAGTAAGCCGATTTCGTCAATGCCTTTTCCTCGGTCTATGCTTCGCTGGGCAAGCTGTTGTGCTACAAACAAAGATGGGATGTCCCATCAATCGGGTCGGAACACAACTCGGCATGGCAGGCCGACATCCTGCGGATGTTGCGCGATCGAACTGCGGCTTGATCGCGCGTCGAAGGACGTATCTTCTCGGTCAACTTTCGAAAATGTCGTCGAGTTGTCGCTGAAGCGCCGCCACTTCAAGCCCTTGCGCCGTCCGCCAGGCGGCGTCGAAACAGGTCGACGCATAGCGCCGCCCGTCGTCGCAGAGCAGGGTGACGATCGCGCCGGTACGGCGCTGGGCGCGCATCTCGCGGATCAGCGTGGCGCAAGCCCAAATGTTGGTGCCGGTGGAGACGCCGCAGGACTTGCCGATCACGCGGCTGATGCTGAGCGCGCCCGCCATGCTGGCGTCATCGGGCACCGCGATCATGCGGTCGATCACATCGGGCAGGAAGGAGGGCTCGAGTTGCAGCCTGCCGATCCCTTCGACACAGGACGGTACCCCGCTGACGGTGGTCACCGCGCGGTCGGCATAATGGCGATGGAAGACCGAGTGCTCGGGGTCGGCGACGCACAATTGCGTCGGCAACCGACGATAACGCAGGAAGCGGCCGATCGTCGCGGAAGTGCCGCCAGTCCCCGCGCCGCAGACGATATAGTCGGGGGCCGGATGCGGCTCCTGCGCCATCTGTTCGAAGATCGACTGGGCGATATTGTTGTTGCCGCGCCAATCGGTCGCGCGTTCGGCATAGGTGAACTGGTCCATAAAGTGCCCGCCGCTTTCGCGTGCGAGTCGTTGGGCGGTCGCGCGCACCGAACGCGGATCGTCGACTTCATGGCAGTGGCCGCCATGAAGCGCGATGGCGGCGAGTTTTTCGGGCGAAGTGCCGCGTGGCAGTACCGCGATGAACGGAAGGCCGATCATCCGCGCGAAATAGGCCTCGGACACGGCGGTCGACCCGCTCGACGCCTCGACGATCGTGGTATCCGGCCCGATCCAGCCGTTGCACAGCGCGTAGAGGAACAGCGAGCGCGCCAGCCGGTGTTTCAGGCTGCCGGTCGGATGGGTCGATTCGTCCTTAAGGTACAGGAAAATGCCCGGCGCGCCCTTCGGCTCGAGGCGGATCAGGTGGGTGTCGGCGGAACGGTTAAGCTCGGTTTCGATCGTTCGCACCGCCGTCCCGCACCAGTCGCGCGCTCTCGTCATGCGACCGGCATCGTCGCGACGCCGCCACTGTCTTCGCGAACCTCCATGGTCGTGCCGTCGAACTCACCCGGTGAAACCGGCTGAAAACGACCGCCGAGATGGCGTGCGAGAAATGCCTCGACCACCGCGTTGAACGACAGACGGTTGGCGGGGCGCACGAAGCCATGGCCTTCGTCGGGATACAGGACATAGGTGACGGGAACGGCGTTGGCGTGCAGCGCAGCAACCATCTGATCGGCTTCCGACTGGAGCACGCGCGGATCGTTGGCACCCTGGCCGATCAGCAGCGGGCGCGCGATGCGATCGGCGCGATGGAGCGGCGACCGCTCGCGGAGCAGCGCTGCGCCCGCTTCGGTTCGGGGGTCGCCGACCGCGCGATACAGCATGACGCGTTGCGCCTCCCAATAAGGCGGGATCGATGCCATCAGCGTTTCCAGGCTGGACGGGCCGACAACATCGACGCCACACGCATAGACGTGGGGCGAGCGAGTCATGCCGGACAGCACGGCATAGCCGCCATAGCTTCCGCCCATGATGGCGATGCGCGCTGGATCGGCGACGCCGCTTGCGACGGCCCATTCGACTGCATCGATAAGATCGTCGTCCATCTTCGCGCCCCATTCCCCTCGTGCCGCCGCGAGGAACGCCTTGCCGAAACCGGTCGAGCCGCGGAAGTTGACGGCGAGCACCGCATAGCCGCGGTTCGCAAGCCACTGGCGCTCATTGTCGTAACCGAACCGGTCGCGCGCCCAGGGGCCTCCGTGGACCAGCAGGACGAGCGGAAGGCGCATGTCGGGTTGCCGGTCCACCGGCAGCGTGAGGTAGCTGATCAGATCGAGGCCATCGCGCGCGCGAATGGTCACCGCAGTGGTGCGGGCGAGCGGGACATGCTCGATCCATGGCCGGGCCGAGAACAGGCGAGTCAGTGTGCCGTCGTCGCGATCGAACAACCACGAGGCGGAGGGAACATCGTCGCGATCGGCCTGGATCGTCCACCGGCGATCGTCCAGACTGCGGCTGGTAATCACGAATTCGCCGAGATCGGCGGCGACGAGCCGTTCGAGGTCGATGCGGACCGTTTCACCGATCGGCGCGAGCGTGTTGCGCGCCCGGGTATAGCCCACGGCAATCGGCCAATCGGTTTCACTGTCGGAAAGATAGCCTTCGATGTCGGCATCGGGTTGTTCCGCGAGCATCCGTGCCGGTCCACCCGCGAGCGGCAGCGCGACAAGTGCGGCGGTGTCGCGGTCGCGACTGTCGATCACGAACACCGTTGCGCCATCGCGCGAAAGGCCTGCGATGCGGGAGGCGCGGGCATCGTCCGGATCGAAGCCGAACCATAGCTCCCAGTCCGCAGTGCCGCGGCGCAAAACGTCCTGGCCGCCATCGGCGCGAGGTGCGATCGCGAGTTGCGGCAGCAAGCGGGAGTCGAGAACGAAGCCGCCGAAGCCCGGATTTTGTTCGATCAGGGTTGCCGCGCCGCTGGCGAGATCGATGTGGTAAATGTCGTGGAAGCGCGGGTCGCGCGCGTTGATCTGCACGGCGATGATCGTGGGAACATCGCGACTGAGGCCTGCGATCGACGCTTGCGCGCCGGGGAACGGAGTCAGGTCCCGGGTTGCGCGATCGAGAGTGACGGCGTGGACATGCCAGTTCTCGTCGCCATCGGCGTCTTGCACATACAGGATCGTTGCGCCGTCATAGGCCCAGACAAACGAATGGATGCCGCGCTTGTCGTCGCGCGTGAGGCAATAGGCGGCCGCGAGATCGTCGCGTGGGGCCGCCCAAATATTGTTCACATTGCCCGCTGGCGCGATCCAGGCAAGCATGGTGCCGGTGGGATCGATCTGCGCGCCGTAACGATCGGGGTTGCCGAACAGGTCGACGCGCGGAATCAACGGCACGTCGGCCGGGAGCGAAAGCGTTGCGTCCAACAGCGCGGCGAGGGTCGCCTCAGCGACGCGGCGGATTTCGCGGGCGTCTGCGGCACCGGCCGCTTCCATCCGGGCGAAGAGCTCGGGGGCTTCGGCCCGGACGAGGCGATACGGATCCGCCTCGGCATCCTCTTCCAGTGCGCGCGCGACAAAGGGGCCGATGGCGTCGCTGTCGGCACCGGTCCAGCCGCAGGCTGCCATCGCGTTGGTGGAGACGTGGATCAGCCACGGCAGCAAGGTATCGCTCAGCACGGTTGATGCGCCTGAGGGATCCCAGGCGGCGGCTTCAGCCATTTCATATACGACACGTTCGCCGCGCGGAGCTCGGTCGGTCGCTGCGAGCGCCGCGCGCCGCACTCTGGACCATTCGGCGCGGGGTGGCGGATCGCCAGCCAGCAGCCGCTGATGAAGTGTGGCGACCGCGAGCCCGGTTTCGCACGTGCCGTCGGGATCGACTTGTTGAAGTGCCCACAGCACCATCATCGACGCCAGCCGGTGTCGGTCGCGCCGTCCGTCGGCGGCCGCCTGCCATTCGGCCTGTGCATCTTCACGCTTGGCGAAGCGTGCCAGCAGCGTGATGGCGGGGGTGATCGCGTGGTCGGTCATGCTGCGTCGCCTTCGAACAAGGCGGCCAGCCGGGTTCGGGTGGTGAGGCCCGTCAGCCGGGCGGTTTCGCTACCGTTTTCCAGTCGTAGGAAGGTCGGCACGCCGCGCACGCCAAAGCGAGCGGCAAGCTCGGGTGCGGCATCGATATCGACCTTCACGAAGTGCGTGCTTTCAGCGAAGTCGGCGGCGAGCGCTTCGGCCAGCGGCGTCATCGTCTTGCAGGGCACGCACCATGGTGCCCAAAAATCGATGACCACCGGCACGTCCCCCGCCGCCGCGAGCAAAGCGGCAAAGTCCTCATCGTCGCGCAAGTCTGTCATAATTCGTCCTGTGTTGAAGGGGAGGTGCCGAGCGGCGCGAGCTGGAGACGCACAACGCCATCTTCGCCCGGCGTGAAATCGAGCACAAAATCGTGATAGCGCGCGACCGCTTCGCGGTGCGCGACGCTGACGATCGCCGCGCCAGGCAGACGATCGGAGATCAGTTCGTAGAGCAGCCGCTCCAGCGAAGGGTCGAGGGCGCTGGTCGCCTCATCCAGAAAGAGGAAATCGGGTGCTTGGAGCAGCGCACGCGCGACCGCCAGACGCTGCTGTTCACCCGGCGACAGCGATCGCGCCCAATCGCGAACTTCATCGAGACGATCGACAAGGTCGCCAAGCTGCGTGTCGCGAAGCACGCGCTGCATCGATGCACGCAGCACGTCCGAAGGCTGCGCTGGATAAACGAGCGCCGCCGCAAGCGACCCTTCCGGCAGGTAGCCGCGCTGCGGTAGAAACAGGACGCGTGCATCCCCCGGCACCACGATCTCTCCCGTCGACCACGGCCACAGTCCGGCGAGGCTGCGCAACAACGTGCTCTTGCCCAGTCCGGAGCGGCCGCGCACCAGCACGCGCGCGCCGGGCGCGATGTGCAAATCGGGCACCATCGCAAGTGGCTCGCCGTCGGGTCGCATCAGGCGCAGGTCGCGCGCCACGAAATCCGCCCCGCCGGAGCGCCGTTCGGCACCATGCGGCAGCGGCGCTGCCAGCATGTCCTCCAGCCGATGCAGACGCTCGATATAGGAACGCCATTCGGCGATTTCGGCATAGCTGTTGGTGAACCAGGAGAGCTGCATGACGAATTGCGCGAACGTCATGCCGATCTGCATCAGTCCGCCGAAACTCATCCGACCGGCGAAGTAACGCGGCGCGCTGAGGAAGGTCGGCAGCACGCCGATCGCCTGAATATAGAGCCCGCTGACGAGATTGACCCGCAGCGTAAAGCCCATGATGCGGTGCCAATTGTGCCGTACCCGGTCAAATGCGGTGCCGAGCCGCACGCGCTCGGCGCTGCCGCCGTTGTACAATGCGATTGCCTCGGAATGGTCGCGCACGCGGATCAGTGCGTGGCGAAAATCGGCCTCGAAACGCTGTTGCCGGACGTTGGTACGCGTAAGCGCACGGCCGCTGAGATGCGTCACGCACGCGCCGACGAGTGCATAAGCAAGACCGAGCCACACGAACGGGGCGACGACTGTGAAGTGCGCCGCACCAAGATCGACATGCCATGGTTCGCTTTGCCGCCACAGCAACAGACCGAAGCTGACCAGCATCGCTGCGCTGGTCGTGCCCTCAATGACGAGCTTGATGGTGGCGCGGACCGCCAGCGTCACATCTTCCTGAATACGCTGATCGGGGTTCTCGATCGCGCCGCACAACTCCAGCCGGTGGTAATCGTCGTCGCGCAGCCAGCGATCAAGGTAGCGCTCGACCAGGCTGCTGCGCCAGCGGATTTCCAGCAATTGCCGCAGGAAATCACGGAGAATGGCGACCGCCGTCACCAGCGCCAGGACACCTGCCAGGACAAAGGACTGGATCAGAAAGGCATCGGGGTTGCGGTTGGTCAGCGCGTCGTAAAAGGTGCGGTTGGCGCTGTTGAGCAGCACCGCCGCATAGACCGCGCCGCCGACCAGCGCGGCAAGCGACCCGCCGACGCCCCATGCCCAGATCCGGTCGCTGCCCGACCAATATCGCGCGATCAGCCGGGCGGCGAACCGGATGTCGTTCCACAGGCCATAGCTGGCCGCTTCCGGCAGCACGCCCGGCTGCCGGCCCCTCCGCATCGACATGGCCATCAGAAATTCTGTCGGATGGTAAGGTAATAAGAGGGCCCGCGCGGATCGGCGAAATAGCTATAGCCTGACGGATTGAAGCCAGTGCCGATCACGTCGACGCGGGGGGATGCGTTGAAGATGTTGCGCGCGCCCCCCTCGATTCGGGTCGACTTGTTGGTGCCGAACAGCGCGAAGCGATACGACGCGAACAGATCGTTGAAGATCTGGCTGCCGATATGGTCGCTGCCCTGATTGGCCTGAACGTCGTGGGTCTCGTCGAAGAAGTAGGGGCCGAAATACCGCGCCGTCCAGCTTGCCGTCAGATCCGGGTTGATTTGCCAGCCGAGCGTGGCCGTGCCTTTCCACTTGAGCGCGCCGCCATCGTTCGCGCCGCCGACATTTGCGGCGCTGCCGGTTCCGACATATTCGATCCACGGTGACCCGGGCGTGACCTGCGCCGCCAGCGACAGGACGCGGGTGGCGTTGGCGGTGAGGTTGAAGGTGCCGATCCGCTTGGTGACCAGGCTGTAATCGAGCGCGAAATCGAGCGCCTCGACCTTGAGCCGCGATACGTTGAACAGGCCAAGGTCGATCCCCGTCACCGGCCCGACGCCGTAAGGGTCCCCCGGTGCCACCGGCCCCCGCTTGATAAGGCCTGGCACGGTTCCCTCGAAAGTAAAGTCGCGCGAGGACAAGGTCGCGAGCGAGGCGATATTGTCGCGCTTGCTGATCCGGCTCCAATCGACCGAGAGGCGCAGATTGGGCACGAACCGCGGGGTAAGGATCGCGCCTGCCGACCAACTGGTCGATCGTTCGGGCCGCAATGTGCCCGAGCCGGTATAGCTCAAGGTGAAATCGGTGCCGGTCGCGCCGACCGGCTCGCCGCCGCGGCGCGGATCGCGCAGGAAGCTCAGAAAATAGCCGGGTAGCGTAAGCGGCGACTGACTCGGCACGATCTGGGTGACGGTCGGCGGCAGGAAGCCCGTTGCGTAGCTGCCGCGCAAGGTCAGGTCCTGGGTCGGCTGGTAGCGTAGCGCCACGGTCGGGTTGGTCGATCCAAAGCTGCTGGAGGTCCGCTCGCCGTCTTCAAGCGGAGTGCCGTCGTCGGCGATCGCGATCTGGCGGGATCCGCGCGTCCGATATTCATCATGGCGCGCGGCGATTTGCACTTCGAGCAAATGGATACCGGGTACGTGGTTGCCGGGCGAAACCACCGGCAATACCAGCTCGGCATAGCCGCTGCTGACGATCTGGCGCTGCGGCTGGTACGCGATCGCCGAACGGACGCCGTTGCTACCGGTGCCGCTGAAGCGCGAGCCGCCATAGCTTTCGACGCGGTGTTCCAGCGAGCCCGAAATCCGCACCGCGCCGCCCCAGAGGGTCACCGGCAAGGGCCCGGAGGCCCGCACGACCGCATCCTGCAACGTCGTCGCGGCAGGAGTCAGCGTCGCGCGACCATAGAGGAATTGGCTGAAATCGAGATTGCTCGTAGCGGGATCGGCAAAAATCGAGAGCGCACCGCTACTGATCGCCGCCTGCGCGGCATCGGTGTCCATGTAGCTCGGCAAGGTCGCCTGATAGCGCGAGCGATTCCACGTATAGTCCGCACCGAGCGACCAATCCGTGCCGAGCTTCCACGTGAAGCCGCCCGCGACCCGGTAATTCTGGATCTCGGTACGCAGTTCCTGATCGGCCCCAACAGCGGGCACCGCCACCTGGATCGCCTGCAGGAAAGGATTGCCGGGATCGCTCGCGGCAAGCTGGAACACCGAATTGGCCTGCGTGGTGAGGAATTGGCTGCGGTTGCGCGAGGCGGCGAACTCGACGAAGCCCGAAAGCCTGGCGGTAAACTCGCGGCGCGCGCTGACCATGCCGGATAGCACTTGCGACGCGTTGAGCAGCGAATGGCGATTGCCATCCGCGACCGCAGTATCGGGCGTCGCGAGCGAATAGCTGCCCGCGACCAGCCCCGAGCCAACCGCTCCGGTCGCCCCGGTAGCAACATGCGCATAGGGCGAATTAAGCGCCTGTCCCGATTTGAGCACGAGGTTGGCGGGCAATCCCGTGTCGGGATCGTAGCCGACGATGTTGGTGGTGGCACCCACGGGTATCACGTCCGGGCTGCCATAATAGAAAGCGGGGTTGCGCGCGGCGGTGAGTGCGCGGCCCTTGCTCGCATAGTCGCGTTGGCCGTTGAGCAAGGGATCGCTCTGCGACCACGCGCCCGACAGCATCACCCGCGTCTTGCCGCCTTCGAGCGGGAAGCCGCCGCTCAGATCGATGCGCTTGCGCGCGCCGCCGCCATCGAACGTGCCGTCATAGGTGGCCTTGGCTTCCAGCCCCTGATAATCGCGCCGCAGAATGATGTTGATGACGCCGCCCGTCGCGCCGCCGCCGTAAATGCCCGATGCGCTCGTCGGCAAGACCTCGATCCGTTCGACCGAACTGAGTGGGATGCCGTTGATGTCGGGCTGGGCGAGCGACCCGGCGACGGAGAAGCCGGCAAGGCGCCGACCATCGACGAGGATCAGGGTTTCGTCGGCACCGAGGCCGCGCAGGTTGATCGAGCTGGCATTGCCCGTGCGTCCGCCGAGTTGCGACGCGCTTGCCCCGCTGGTTGCGGCCGTAAGGCGCTGACGCAAGAAGTCGTCGAGGTTCTGCGCGCCCGACTGCTTGATCGTTTGCCGACTGAACACCACATAGGGCCGGGCACCGTTTTCGCTGCGACGAATATCGGTGTTGAGCGAGCCGCCGACGACAACGATGTCGGGGGCTGCCGCCGAGGGCAGATCGGCGCGGGTCAGCGGTGGCGCTGGATCTCCGGGCGCGCCGTTGTTGGGTGCGCGCTGGCTGGACGTGGTGTGGGTGCGTCCGCCCCGGTCGCGCGGTGCGATCAACAGGAACGCGCCCGAAGGGGTTTGCCGAAAGGTCAGCCCCGACGATCGCAGCAGCCGCGAGAGCGCGAGCTCGGGCGGCAGGGTTTCGTGCAGCGCGGGGGCGCGGCGGCCCTGCGTCAGATCGGGCGTGTAGAGCAATTGGCGGCCACTCTGCCGTGCGAACACGCTCAGCGCCGAGGAGAGCGACTGCGCGTCGATGTCGAACCGAGCCGTGGCCTGTTGCGCGTGGCCGGGAGCGGGCAGGGCAATCAGCAGCATCGGAGCGGCACTGCCGGCAAGCGCCATCGCCATCCGGTGCGCCCGCGTGTTCACTCGCTTTACCCGATTCCCGTTCGTCATCACATTGTCCCCTGAACGGCTTCGCAGAAGCCCATGCAGCGTGAGACGCCAGATCCGAACGAACCCGAATCAGAAATCGTAAGAAAATTGCAAAAAGTTGGTCACGGCTTTGTCTTAAGTATGATCCGCGCCGGATCGCGCTCGTCGGCCTGGACGGGGAAGTAGAGCTGCATCGCCTCGACGAACGCCTTGGTGTCGCCCGACTGAAAGGCCCCGCTGATGCGCAGCGACGATAGCCCGGCGTCCCCGATGACGAGCGGGCGGCGCACGTAGCGGTTGATCTCGGCCACGGCCACGGAGAGCGGCTCGTCATCGAACACGATCATGCCGTTTTGCCAGCTTGTCAGTTGCTCGGTCGAGCGGATCGGCGTCACGCGCGTGCCCGCTGCCGACGCGGTGAGCATTTGGTTGGGAAGCAGGGCGTTCTCCCTGCCGCCGGGGCCGCCGCTCACGCTCACTTTGCCCTCGAACAGAGCGACGGCAACGGCGTCCCTGTCGAGCCGGACATCGAAAACCGTGCCGTGCGCGGTTATCGTCCGGCCCCCGGCGACGACCTCAAACGGGAGCGCCTGGCCTTTGGCAACATGGAACACGGCCTGCCCGCGTTCCAGGACCAGGCGGCGCGCGTGCGCGTCATACGCGACCTGCAGCCGCGTATTGGTGTTGAGGGTAGCGGTTGATCCGTCCGGCATCGTGACGGACAGCCGCTGGCCGATACCGGTCCCGTATCGCGGCGGCGCGGCGGCGGCGACCTGGGCGGGTCGGGCGACGGGCGCGACGTGCGGCGGGAAGGAGAACCATATCGCGATGGCGATGCCAGCGGCAATCGTCGCCCCGGCCGCCCCGACCGCTACTGGCCAGCGCCTGCGGGTCGGCGGTGACACGACAAGACCAGCGATCGTCTCCTGCCGCAAAGCCAGCAGCTCGGGGCTTTTCGCCGCGCTCCGCACCAGCCGCATCGACTCCGCGATCTCGGCATAGGCTTGTGCATTGTGGGCGTCGGTGCGCCACTGCTCGAAGGCCGCGAGGGAGGCGCGGTCGGCGGCGCCTTCGATACGGGCATACCACAGCGCAGCCTGCTCGATCCGGGCATCCTCCATATCAGTCATCGCGGTGCGCCCGAACCGCCAGCGCGACCGCTGCCATCGCCTTTGCCTGATGCGCCTCGATCGCGCGGGTGGAGATGCCCAGCAGACGCGCAACATCGGCCGTCTTCTGATCTTCCAGCACCCGCAATACGAACACCGTCCTCGTCCTCTCCGGCAGCGCTCTCAGCGCCGCTTCTACCGCTGCTACCGCCTGCCTACCTGCCAAGACGCGTTCCGGCGAGAAATCCGTATCGCCGTGCGCCTCGGAATCGAGCGGAATGTGATGCGCGCTATGCCGCCGCTGCTCGCGTCGCGCATGATCGGTCAGCGTGGTGGCGGCGGCGCGGAAGAGATAATGTTCCGGCTTTTCGATCACGGTCATGTCGGACACTTGCGACACGCGCACCAACACTTCCTGCACGAGATCGGGAATGTCGTTGCGGTGCTGCGTGCGACGCGCGAAATAGCGGGCAAGGGGTGCCGAATAGCGCCGCGCAAGCGCTTCCAGAAGCGTGGAACGCTCCTGCTGCGATATGTTCGACTTTCGCTCGACCGGCATTGCAATCCTAACTGGTTGCCCACCAGACTTGCAGATCACGTCTTGCAAGTCACCTCTTGCCGGAAATTTGGTCTGCGAGGCAGGCCGCTCCCGGCGCGCCCGATATCTGTCGGAACGGCGCTTTTTACGGTGCCTGCGTCTAGACCGCTGGCCGCGTGGTGGCTCGGGTCGCTGCAAGGTCTCGGCGACTGATTGATTGCGACGACGGGTACTACGCTTCGGACGTCCTGATCCACGGGACAACGAAGCCCAAGCGAACGAGCGTGCGCGGTCCCGGTGTGTCCGATCGTCGACCCTATCGTCAGGTGAGCGGCAAGAGTGGATATCTACCGGACTCACTGCAGTTGGACGGAAACTTACATATCCGAAACGATATGGATTTGGCGCATTATGGATGATGGAAAGTCCGTCTTCTTTTTATAATCGAACAGTTTATTATAATATATTCTGAAATATTTTACGGTCTGGAATCCCGCATTTCAGGTCAATTCTGAATTATATCTCTTGTCCGTCAATTTCGGATATGTATATTTTCCGAAAAATCGTCCGATTCGTGAAAATGCGAAATATCAAATACTGATACAGTATAGATTAGCACGTTTGCGGGAGGAAATCATGGCAGTCTATCGAATTTTCGGTGAGCATTTGATTTCCGAAGGCGAATTTGCGGTGAAGGGCGCTGAGGTGACGCGGCTGGTGGCAGCCGGTTCGGGCGCACAACCTTCCATCACTCTCGACAATGGCGGGGTGCTGTCTTTTGCCGCGGTCGACGTCGGGCAGGGCGATGCCGTGGCGTTTCCCGCAGTCGCCTATGGCAAGCCGATGACGATCGATATTCGGAGCGTCTATACCGGAAACGTCGGATCGAAATCGCTGTTCGACGGAACGGGGGACATCGCGGTGGTGTCTGGCGTGAAGGACTGGAGTTCCGTCAAGGCGAGCGCGCGCGGGTTGAATTTCGTGGCAAGCAAGACCGGGCGTCACGCGTTGCTCGCGGGACCAGACGCATTGTCGGACGGTACGCGACTGGTGGCCTATCAAAAAGCGGTCGCTACGGCACAGGTGGTCGCCAGTTTTGAGATCGTCGCGGCCCCGCCGGATCCCGTCTTGCTGACAAAGCTTGGAGGCGCATTTACCGCCGCAGCCGGTGTCCCGCTTTTTTTGCCTTATGCTGGCGCTTTGCTGGCGGCAGGCCAGCTCGTTCCCCTCGCGGGCAGCTTGATCGATGCGATCGGCGCGCGTTCGCCCGGCTGGCACCAAAGTGCAGAACTCAGCTTCGATTTGCCGGGCTATGCGCCGGTTGCGGCCGATTTTCGACTCGTTGCTCCCGCCACATCGGATCTTCAGAAGCTTCGCTACCGCGCCAATGTGGGCCTGATCGATCGCGATGACCGGCTTTATACGGGCGACGAACCCTATGTTGTAATTGCCGTCTATGGCGGCGAGCGGCCCGAGCTCGAAGGCTTCACCCCCGGGGTGGTCGCCGCCGACATGGCGCGACGTTTCTACCCATCCAAGACCGGCGTCGCCACGGGACTCGACGATGTGCTGGAGATCGCCAAAGTTGCATCCGACTGGCGCTTCAATCGCCAGGCAACCGACCTACAGGCCCGTATCGCCAAAACGACGGATGCGGCCGCGTTGGAGCAGCTCAAGCGTCAGCTGTCCGCCGTGCTGGCCAATATCGTCGAGCCCGCGCTCGTGCCCGCCGCTGGAAAGGCTTGATCATGCCGGTTGATCGGGACATTCGCCTGCTGGTCAAGGCACGTGCGCCGAGCGCGACCGGGTTTGCGCTGTCCGACGCGCACCTATCGATGCTGGGTGCCATGCGCGCGGCGGTTGTACCGCTTATGCCGGCGATCAATGCCGGATTGGCGTCTGAGCTTGGCATTGCGGGCGGGGCTGGCGTTGCCGCGCAATGGTATGAGGTGCAGCTCGGCGACACGACGCTATCGCCGTGGGACGCCGCGCATCGGCTGCGGGCGCAAGATCTCGGCCTTGCCGCGCAGGTGGACTTTGTCGAACCCGATATCCGGCAGAACTGGTTGTGGCAGCGCGATGAGGTCCCGCCGGCATTGGCGTTGTCGCAAAACGATCCGGTCTCCGTGCCGCAGGACTCGCGTTTTCCACGCGAGACCGACGACGATTGGTACCGCGATGCGGCGCATAGCGGGTTCCTTGACGCGCTTGCGTGGCTTGACGGCGTGCCGACCGAGCGGCGGCGTCGCGTGCGCGTGGCGCAGCTCGATACAGGGTACGATCCTGGGCATCAGGCGCTGCCCGCCGGGATCGACCGAACGCTGGCGCGCAATTTCGTGGCGGGCGAGGATCTGCACGATGCCAGCGATCAGGTCGACGGCCCGCTGACCAATCGCGGGCACGGCACGGGCACGCTCGGGATTCTCGCCGGACGCGACCCGGCCGATCCGACGCGCACGATCGGTGGTGCCCCGTTCGTCGACATTGTGCCCATCCGCGTCGCCGATCGTGTCGTGCTGTTCAGCAACAGTGCGATTGCTCGCGCGCTCGATTATGTCTTTAGCCTCAAGGACGATCCCGAGAAGCGGATCGACATCGTGACGATGAGCATGGGCGGGCTCCCCTCGCAAGCGTGGGCGGATGCTGTCAACGCACTCTATGACGCGGGCATTTTCGTCGTGACCGCAGCGGGCAACAATTACGGCAATGCGCCGACGCGCAACATCGTGTTTCCCGCCCGGTTCAATCGCGTGGTCGCGGCGTGCGGGGTCATGGCGGACGGATCGCCCTATGCCGATTTGCCCGGGACGCTGATGGCGGGGAATTACGGCCCTGCGTCGAAGATGCGCACCGCGATCGCCGCCGCCACCCCCAACCTTCCGTGGGCGCGGATCGGCGCGCCGACGGTCGTTGATCATGACGGTTCCGGAACATCCTCGGCGACCCCGCAAGTCGCTGCCGCTGCGGCGATCTGGCTGGCCGATAGCGCGCATAGCGCTGAGCTTCCCGAGGATTGGCGGAGGGTCGAAGCGATCCGCTACGCCCTGTTCGCGAGCGCGCGGGGCGGTGCCAATCCCAAACTTGGTCGCGGCACGCTCGACGCGGTCGGAATGGCGGCGCAGTCGGTCCCTCTCGCCGAGCTCGAGCAGGAGAAGCCCGATACCGCCTCGTTCGCGTTCCTGCGGGCCTTGCTCGGAGTCGGGCTGACTGATCCCAGCGATGATCCGACCTATGCGATGCTGTCGCTCGAGGCACTGCAATTGTCGCTGCATCCGGTGATCGAGGCGATCCTGCCCGATCTCGACGCCGACCCCGATCAGCTTGCCGCGGCCACCCGCCAACGGCTGGCGGCTACCCTGGCGACCGACGCGCGCGCCTCGATGACACTGCGCCAATGGCTTGCAAAGGCTGCCGGTGCCAGTAACACCGGCGCTCCGCCTCCGACCGATGGTGGCGCAGCGCCACAAGCCTTGGAATCGCCACCGAGCCCCTCGGCACAGGCGCTGAACGCGTCGGCAAAGCTGGCCAATGCCCGCCAGCCCGTGATTTCGGCACCGTTGCGTCGGCACGTGCGGATCTTCGCGTCGGATCCGACGCTCGGGACCGGGCTCGACACGGTCGCGCGCAGTGTCACGACCGTCAGTGTCGCTTGGGAGCGGCTCGCACCGGGGCCTGTCGGCGAATATCTCGAAGTCGTTGACGTCGATCCCGCGAGTTCGGCGGCGTATGCGCCAGTCGCGCTCGACGACCCGTATCTGCTGCACGAACACGGCCTGTTTCCGAGCGAGACCGATCCGCAATTTCACCAGCAAATGGTCTATGCCGTCGCGATGCGCACGATTGAGGCGTTCGAGCACGCGCTCGGGCGGCGCGCGTTGTGGTCGCCATATCGGGACCCGAACGGCACCGACATCAGCGGGCGCTATGTCCAGCGGCTGCGTATCTATCCGCACGCACTGCGCGCCGCCAACGCGTTTTACAGTCCGGCCAAGAAAGCGTTGCTGCTCGGCTATTTCCAGTCGCCGGCGATTTGCGACCATGCCGACATTGCGCGTCCGACGGTCTTCGCCGCGCTGTCGCACGACATCGTTGCGCACGAAACCGCGCACGCCTTGCTCGACGGGCTGCACCGGCGCTTCATCGAACCGACCAACCCCGACGTCCTCGCCTTTCACGAGGGCTTTGCAGACATTGTCGCGATGTTCCTGCACTTCACTCTCCCCGACGCCGTGCGGCCCGAGATCGCGGCGACGCGCGGTGACCTGTTCACGCGAAACCGTCTGGGGCAACTCGCCTATCAATTCGGCCAGGCGACGGGGCAGCGCGGCGCGCTGCGCGATTATATCGGCACGATCGATGCCAAGGGGCATTGGAAATCGCGCCCGGTCAGCATCGACGATTATCACGCCGCGACCGAAGCGCATGATCGCGGCGCAGTGCTCGTTGCGGCGGTGTTCGATGCGTTCTTGCGGATTTACGAATGCAAGGCGAAGGAGTTGATCGCGCTCGCAACCGGGGCATCGGGTGTCCTGCCCCCGGGGGAATTGTCCGCCCCGTTGGTCGACGCGCTGACCATTGCGGTCTGCAAGATTGCCGGGCGCTTCCTCGACATCATGATCCGGGCGCTCGATTATTGTCCGCCGTTCGACATCACTTTTGGCGAGTATCTGCGCGCGGTGATCACGGCCGACCGAGACCTCGTGCCCGACGACCGGCGCGCCTATCGCGTTGCGATCACCGCTGCATTTCGCGCGCGCGGAATTTCCCCGCGCGATGTGCGGAGCGTATCGCCCGATACGCTCGCCTGGGAAACGCCCGATCTCCACGTCTCCTTCAAGGAAGTGGTCGACGCGATGGCGCTCGATTTTCCGCTGGATACCACACGGGAAGAAATTTCCCGTCGCTCGGCGCACAATGCGCGGGTGTTCCACGATTGGCTGGTGCAGCGGGCACCCGATGACTGGCTAACGCTGTTCGGCATCGCGCGCGTCGCTGGACCAATGAACAAGCAAGCGACCGCCGCCGACGGAACCGTTACGACGATTGTCGGGAATGTGCGCGGGCCCGAAGTGCACTCGGTCCGCACGCTGCGGCGGGTCGGCCCCGATGGCACGATCCGCAGCGATTTGATCGTCGAGCTGACGCAAAGCTGGTATCCGGCTGATCCCAAGGACGGCCAGCGTTTTCGCGGCGGATGCACGCTGATCATCGCGCGTGACAGTGGTGCGCTCAATTATGTCGTGCGCAAGCGGATCGACAGCAGCGCGCGATACAGTAGCCAGGCGACCTATGTACAGCGGCCGCTAACAGGGCTGCGCGCCGCCTATTTCAACGCCGATTCAACCGTGAAAAGCGAGCCCTTTGCCATGCTTCACACACAGGATTTCGAGTAAAGTCATGGCGAAAGCAAAGTCCGCCGCTGCGCCGACGTCCGACGCCAAAGCGTCGCCGCCCACCTCCAAGACCGAGCCGCGCGCGCGCGTGCGAATGTATCGGCAAGGGTTGGGGGACTGCCTTTATGTGGAACTGCTGCGCGGCCAGCAGGCACCGTTTCGGATCATGATCGATTGCGGGCTCGTGCTGGGTGCGAAGGGCGCAACCACGACGATGCAAGCGGTGATGGCCGATCTGGTCGACACATTGGGCTCGGCCTCGCTCGACCTGCTTGTCGTCACCCATCCGCATTGGGACCATGTTTCGGGGTTTTTGCAGGCGAAGGACGATTTCGCCAAGATCAACGCCGATGCGGTCTGGCTTGGCTGGCCCGAAGACCCCGCCGACCCGCTCGCCGTCAAGCTCAGCTCGATCCATGCCGGTGCCGAGACCGCTTTGCGCGCCAGCATCGATAAACTTACGGCGCTCGGCCTCAATGAGAATGCACGCCAGACGCAAAGCCTGATCGACTTTCTCGGTGCCGCTCCCTCCGCCGGAGGCGGCACGACGCGCGACGCGGTGAAGGCAGCCGCAGCGAAGGTTCGCGTGCCGCGTTATTGTCGACCGGCCGACCCGCCGGTACTCATTCCCGGCACCGAGGCGCGGATTTTCGTCCTGGGGCCACCGCGCGACGAGGCCGAGTTGCGCCAGATGGATCCCACGTCGCGCAATCCCGAAACCTATTCGCTCACCGCACTCGACGGGTTGTACGGCCTCGCTGGCGTGTTCGGCGAGGGCGAGGAAGACGATCAACGTCCGTTTAACGCCAGTGTCACGATTCCGCTCGCGGATGCGCGCCAACTCGCGTTTTTCCGCAACAGCTATGCCGCAGCCGACGTCGCCTGGCGCAGGATCGATACCGATTGGCTGGAGGACACGCAGAATTTCGCACTGCTGCTCGATCGCGCGGTGAACAATTCGAGCCTGGTTCTGGCCATTGAACTCGAGCCGGGCGGGCCCGTGCTCCTGTTCGCAGCCGATGCGCAAGTCGGCAATTGGCTTTCCTGGCTCAAATTGCGCTGGACGATCGGCGATCGGGTGGTGACCGGCCCCGACCTGATTGCGCGAACGATCGTCTACAAGGTCGGGCATCACGCCAGTTTGAATGCAACCCTGCGGGCCGAGGGGGTCGAGCGAATGAACGATTTGCAATACGCGTTCGTGCCGGTCGATGCGGTCGAAGCCAAGGCGAAGGGGTGGGGCGGGAATATCCCGTTCGCGGCGTTGCTCGAGGCTCTTAAGCGACAGACCGCGCCGGCGGGGGCGGTGTTGCGCTCGGACGAGATATGGAGCGGCACCGACCCGGCGATCACCCCGAGCAAGCTGGCGTATGAAGTGCTGCTATGACAGGCGCGCGGGTGTTGCACATCGTCCAGTTCGCCGATGCGGTCGACCCTGCGCCGGTTCAGGCGATGCTCGTTGACCTGCATGCCGCGCGGGCTGCAGGTAGGGTCGCTTTCGTCACCGCGCGCCTCGGGCGAACCGTCGAGCGTGCGGTGACGGACGGGCTGCTCGGCGGTCCGATCCAGATCGCAACCCCGGCCGCGCGGCTGGTGCTGACGGTCGAATTTGAGACGGTCGCGGCGCTTGATGCTTATTACGCCGCGCCCGCCCATGCAGAGATTCGCCGCACGGTGTTCAGTGCCCTGTCGCCCCGCGCGCGCGCGCTCTACGCGGCCGCCGACGACGACCCAAGCGACGCGCCGCATCTCTACGGAGCGATCGAGACGGCGCTTCGCCCGCTGTTGACGCGGATGGACATCGAGATTGCCCACGGAGACTGAGATGGCCGAATCGGATGCAGAAACGATCCAGCGAGAATGGTTCGAAGATCCGACCTTCAGCTATCTCAAGCGGCACTATTTCGACGCGGCAAAGCTCGAGCAGCGCACGATGGTGGAATTTGCGCGGGCGTTGCGCACCGGGCGGGTCATCGCGTTCACCGGATCGTTGACGACGATCGATCGCGGCTATCCCAAATGGCGGGATTTTGCCGCGCATTGCTTCGATTTTGCCTTTGGTGACCTGGACAAGTTCGAGGAGGCCAATGCCCGGGCCGATGTGCTGACGAAAAACAAGGAAATCCTGGCGACTTTCAAGGAAACACTAAAACGTGAAGATTTCGACGTACGTGTTGCGTTCAGCGTGATCGGAGAGATCATGGATATTGTCGGGCGTTATTCATCAAGGGCGCTCAGCAATTTGAACGAAAAGATCGCGAACGAGATTTTTTTAAAACGCGAACGGCCGGTTAAACCGAATTCCGTGCTCGACTGCTTGTTGACCAAGCTGGATATCGATCGCATCCTCACGTTGAACTATGATTTTGAGGTAGAGCTTGCGATCGCGCAGGATCCCGGCGCTAAAGGATCGACGGTCGCCAAGCTCAATCGCGCGGGAATCCGCCAGGACGATCCCGCCACGCACAAGATTGTGCTGCGCATGCCGGGCGGACGGAGTCTCGTCAGCGATGTGTTTTTGCGCGAACGGACAGACCGTTTGATAGAGTTCGCGGTCGGCTCGGCCGAGCATGAATATCATGTGATGCATCTCCACGGGCGTGCCGATCGTCACGAAACGATGGTGGTCAGTTATCGCGATTATGATCGCCTTTACCGGCGCAGCGGCACATCGAAGGTGCCGTTCGAACATGCGCTGGGCCTGCTCTACTCAGGCAATCCCGTCCTGTTCGTCGGCATCGGGATGTCGGAAAGCGAGATCAACCAGAGCTTGCAGGATGTGGTCGGCGACCATCCGTATCGCCGCGTGATGCCGACGTTCCTGCTGTGGAACGCCGACATGACGTTGTCCGAAGAGGCGCGAAAGGCGGACAAGGCGATCAAGCGCATCGATATGCTGCACCGGCTCGGCGTGCTGACGCTGTTCGACGATGACCTGGCGCGGCATGCTGGCGTGGACCTTCTCGAGGGAGAGACAACCGAGCGCCTTGCCCGCTCAATCGACAATCTTGCCGCGGCGATGGCACGGCGCGGTGACGAGCACGCAAAACCGATCAGCCATTGGCGGTCTCTTTCACTGCGCGTTCCACAGCATGCCGACGGCAAAATCATCGCAGCCTGGGCGCTGATTGCCGCGCCGAGCTTACCGGCTCCGGCGGCGCTGATCACGCCGTTCCGCGAGGAAAATGCGCTGCTGACCGTCGTCGCGGCCACCTCGGGCCTGCGCAAGGGGGCCGCGGCGCGCTGTTTCGCAAATCGCTTTCAGGAAGACCATCCCTTGGCGACGGTCGTCCACATCAACGCCGATTTCTGCTTCGACACCGATACGATGCTCAATCTCATCGCCGAGGTGCTCTGGCGGCGTCGTGGCCATAGGGGGCCGCGCCATATGAGCCGGTCGCGACAGTTCGCTGAGGATCTTGCCTTTTGCTTGCCTGATAACAGCGATTTGGTGGTCGTGATTAGCGGTACCGAGCGGATGTTCGGCAATGGCGGCGAGCCGCTAAGCGCCGAATTCGACGAAGCGATGCGTTGCTTTGCCGCGTCGTGTTGTCGACATGCCCGCTCCAGGCATGCGCATGCCCGGTTCGTCATTCTGGGGACGCTCCGGGTTAAACAATATTTCTGCGGCCTTTTCGGCGAGGTTGGAACGATCGCGAGCGATGGACGTCCCCCGGTGGTCATCATCGATTACGGGCCATTGGTCGCGTCGTCGGGGCAATCGAACGCTGGCGACGCGGCCAGGCGTTTTCGCAAGCACCATTATCTGGAAGTGGAAATGGGGGTTCGCGCAACCGAGGCAATGACCCCGATCGCGATCCGCCGCGTCGACTTGAAGGCCGGGCCGGATGTCGCGATCGCCGATTATCGGCGCGCGCACTTCGCCGCCAACCTCACCCCCACGGCTTTGCGGAGCTTGGGGCTTGACCCCGACCTCGCGCTCGACATTCTGATGGTCATGGCGTTCGTCGGCCAGCCGGTCGAGGCCGAGGTGTTACTCCACGTACCCCGTCTTCGAACGCGGCTGGCCGATCCGATTTTCGGGGTCACCAAGGAAGTCGAGCGCCTCGAGCGGATCGGCAAGGAGCTTAGGCTCCTGTCGGGGTGCGGGCTGGTGCTGCCGGTCGCGCCGTCGATCGACCCGACGCACATGCCACGGTTCGGCATTCATGCGACGCTGCTCGCAGAATTGCGCGATCGTTCGGGTGTGCCGCTGTCAGAGGCGGCTTTGTCCGCCGCCTTCAACATGTCGCTCTATGCTGCCCAGCCAACCGACGGACCGGTTCCCGAGCCGCATTTGCACGACGAACTGGGGCATATGATCGACTGGTTAATCGGGGCCTATAACGATCCCTCTCCGATTTCGGACGAGCGGCCCAGCGAACCCGAACACCACCGTCCCGATGCGCTGGCAGCGCTACGCGCTGCGCTCGCGGTTATTCGCGGCTTCTATTCGACCAGCGCGCTGCTTTCGATCGAAAGCGACCGGTCGACCTGGCTTGGCGAGCGTGATGGGGCGTTGACCGAACATGGCGAGCGGCTCGATCGCCTGCTCGAAGCGTTCCTGCGGTCGCAACGGGCCGTGGAGCGGCGTGGCGACACGACAGGCTTTGGAGCTTTCTATCCCGACGAGATTGTCTGGCTCTATAATGAGCGCGGCGTCGTTAAGCTCGCGCAGGGCGATCTCTATGAGGCACGCGCCGCCTTTGACGAAGCCGATCGTTTCAACCGAACCTATGTCGAGTTCGGCGACCGAGCGTTGAACTGGCGTCGCATCACGCTGAACCAGATCGTGGTTGATATCGAACGCGGACGTTTTTCCTCGGCGCGCGACAGGATCGACATGATCGAACGCGAAATCTCGCCGAAAAAGTGGGAGCGCGCACAATCTCTCGCCGATCAAGCGCGGCCGGGATCTGTGCAGGCGGACCCCGTCATCTCCTATGAAGAGATGCTCGCGCTTGGACTGACTACGGGATATCGTGGGCTTTGCGATCTCTTCCGCGGCGACATGCTCGGCGCGCGTCGCGGTTTCGAACAGGCGATGGCTCTTCTGCACCGGCTGGGCGAGTTGCGAGCCCTGGCGATCTTCCAGCGTTATTACGCTTCGCTCGGCCAAGCCATCCTGGAGGGTGGCGTCGCGGACGACATGCTCGAACGCGCCATCTGCAGCGCCCAGGCGGCGCATCAGATGGATGTGGTGCATCAGGGCCGGATCAGGCGCGCCGACCGGCGGATATCGCCCGGCCGCCTCGACGAACTCGCGCGGTCGAACCGAGATCTGATCGACGCGCTGCGATACGCCGATTCGACCGATACGTACCGGGTTCGTGTGGAGGCGCGGCGCGGCCTGGCGCGTTTGCGCATCGCCAGTGGTGATTATGAGGTTGCGCTCGAACATGCGATCGACGCGATGACGACGGCGACACGCTATGGCCTTAGTCTCCGCAAAATCGATCTCCGGATTCTGATCGGAGAAATCTTGATTCTACGCGGAGACCCCCTGTCGGGCCGCGCGCTCATCCATGCCGCGATCGAGGCGGCGACGCGGATTGGCTACCAACGGGCATTGGCCCATGCTCATACCGCGCTGGGTGGCTAAAGGGTGGAGTGGAGAACGTCATCGGTTGGCCAAATAGGCGTCCGGCCCGCGTAACAGCCGACGAGCGCGACGCCGCCCAGACCGCCGAGGGCGGACCGACAAGTTAGCGTGCGCACCGGCCGCTTTCCGCGCGCGATGCGCCTTGCGCGCAGGGTAGTCCTGCCTGAATGAAGCGAGTCACCGCCCAAATCTCGTCCTTGGTCAGCGACGTATCGAAGGCTGGCATCGCGCTGGAAAAAGGCCGGCCGCCCTCGGCGATGCTCCAATACATGAAGCCGTCGATGCGGGAAATTTTCATCTCTGACAGCCAGGCGATGTCGAAGGGGGATGGCGTGGACCCGCGCCCGGCCGCCCCATCGCCCTTGCCAGCCTGGCCGTGACAGGAAAGGCAGTTGGCGGCATAGACCACCGCTCCCCGCGCGATTGTCGTATCGGTCGCGGGGAGGGGGTTCCGCAGTGCTCGGTACGGCTCCGGCACACCCTTGGTCGCTACGAAATGGTGGCGGGGGATGCGATCGATCTCCGCCCAGCGCTGGATGCCGGGGATGAGCCTGGGAGATTGCGCAGCAATCGCGGTCCCTGCGGACAGGGCCAGCGCACCAACGCCCAGCAAGGTTCCAAATGACCGTAATGTCATGGCGCTGCGCCTTTTCCGCCTGTTGATGATGTGGGCATGCGCCGCATCGGCATTGGCATGGTATTCGGCAAGCTACGTACTTGGTGTGCGACACCAGTCCGACGGCAGGCGCGCCGAACCCGTGGCGCACGGCTAGGGTGTATTGCTTATGGTCTGCCGGGCTGCCGCTCGGCATTTTCGCAAGAACTCGACTCAAGAACTCGACTCTTGCCGGAGGCCGCCATGTCGCGCATCCTTGTCGTTGCATATTCGCGCAGTGGAAATACGCGCACCGTTGCCCAAGCCATCGCCACGCACTGCCATGCCGATTTCGAGGAAATCCGCGAGTTGCGTTCGCGCCGCGGCCCGGGCGGCTATGTCCGCTCCGCCGTCGAAGCGTGGCGACGCGCCCCGTCGACGATCCTGGCCCCACGCAATGACCCGGCAGACTATGATCTGGTGGTGCTCGGCTCGCCGGTGTGGGTTCAGCATGTGTCTTCGCCGATGCGGCGCTACCTGCTCGATCATGGCAGCGCGCTGACGCGAACCGCGCACTTCGTCACCGAAGGTGGCAGCGGCGGCCAAACTGCGCTTGCCGATATGGCCAGCCTGACGCCGCGCGCGCCGATCGCGACGCTGATCCTGACCGACGCCGAACTGCGCGCATCGCTACAGGCCAAGATCGCCGATTTCGTCGCCCAGATCGTGCGCGCAGCGTCGACGGATGCCTCCGCCTGAATCCTGAACCTGCCCATCTGCGTTAGGGAGTGGGCCAGTGGCACCTGCTCCCCTCCTCCGTTCGGGGCTGGTCTGGCAGGCGCGCGACCTGTCGGATCAGCCGCGCTAGATGACGTTGCCGGGGCTCGCATACTTCGCGATGGTGGGGCAGTGGGGTAAGCCGGGCATTGATCTGCCGATCGGGTCGATGACCGCGTATGCCACTCGGAGGCTTCGGAGCGTCGGGAAAGCGCGCGGAATCAGCCGGTCCGGGCGGACTATCGCGCGGTAAGGTTCGCTTGCGACCATTCCGCCAGCTTGCCGACGACTTCATCGGACGCAGTGCTGAACGCTTCGATGATCGGCCCGGCACGATTGTCACTGGCGACAACCGCCGCCGCCAAGCGCTGCTCGCCGATGATCGAGCGGTCACGCGCGATCAGACGTGCATCGGCTTCGATGCGTAGGGCGTGTTGCAGACCGACTGGTCGGACCGAAACCGACCTGCGGTTCCGGCCGTGACCCACTGACTGGTTTCAGGTTACCCCCAAGCCAAGGGGCATTCATCCAGATCAAGCGACTTGGTCAGAAGACATGCAGTCGGTAGGCCCGACCGCAGGATTCAGGACGGGAGGCTGGCCGGAAGCATCAACGCCCGCGCGTTGCGTCGTCAATTCTCCGCCAATCGGAATTAAAGCCGACGATTGATGGTGGGTGCGCATTCCGATTGGCGCTAAATCGTCTCACAGCGTCCCATTTTGAACGCTACCTAAAACGCTACCTTGAGCGATGCCCGCTTCTCGCGATGAGGGCTAAGTCATTGAAAAATGGTGGACGCACTTGGGCTCGAACCAAGGACCCGCTGATTAAGAGTCAGCTGCTCTACCAACTGAGCTATGCGTCCATTTCCGGCGGTCTGGCGAGGCGCTTGGTGGCGCGACCGCTGCGGGAGGTGGCCGGTTAGCAGCGTCGCCGCGGGTTGCAAACCCTTTTTTGCGAAAAAGCCCATAAAAATTACCAGCGCGTGGTCTGGCGATTGGTGCGGTCGATCGACATCAGGATGCCCAGACACAGCATAAAGGTCATTTGCGACGACCCGCCATTGCTGATCAAGGGCAGCGGGACGCCAACGACCGGGGCCAGGCCCATCACCATCGCCATGTTGATCGACACATAATAAAAGATCGTCGCGGCGAGCCCGGCAGCGGTCAGCCGGGCGAAGCGCGATTGCGCTTGCAATGCCGCCGCCAGGCCCCATTGCACGATGCCGACAAAGGCGACGATCAGCAGCACGCCGCCGAGCAGGCCCCATTCCTCCATCATCGTCGCCAAAGCGAAATCGGTATGGCCTTCGGGGAGGTAGTCGAGATGGCTCTGGGTGCCGTTGAGGAAGCCCTTGCCGAAAATGCCGCCCGATCCGATCGCGATCTTCGACTGGCTGATGTGATAGCCAATGCCCAGCGGATCGCTTTCGGGATTGAGGAACACGAGAATGCGGTTGCGCTGATAGCCGTGCAACACGAAATTGACCGCAAGCGGTACCGCCGCCGCCAGTGCCAGCCCCCCGCCGATGAACAGCCGCAGCGGCACGCCCGCCAGGAACATCACCGTCACGCCGCCGATCACGATCATCAGTGCCGTGCCCAGATCGGGCTGTTTCATCACCAAGGCGGCGGGCACCAGGATCAGCAAGGCGGCGGGCCAGATCGCCCCGAACCGCCGTGTCTCGTTGGGTGGCAGCATGTCGTAGAATTTCGCGCAGGCCAGCACGATGCACGGCTTCATCAATTCCGATGGCTGCAACCGGAAGCCGATGCCGAGGTCGAGCCAACGCTGCCCGCCGCCGCGCACCGCGCCGATCAGCTCCACCAGCACCAGCAGCACGCACAGCACGCCATAAGCCGGCAAAGCGAGGCTGCTCCACGTTGTCTCGCGCACCCGCGACAGCGCGATCGCCCCCGCCAGAAACACGACAAAGCGAATGCCCTGCGAAAGCGCCCAGGGCCGGATGCTGCCGCCCGCCGCCGAATAGAGCACGAACAGGTCGAAGCCGCCGATCGCGATGACCAGCAGCAGGATCCGCCACGGCAATTGCGCCAAGGGGGCAGGGACGAAGTTGAGGCCGCTCATGGCACGTCGCGCTCGGTAGTGCCGTCCTCGGCGACGGTGTTGCCGGGGGCTGCAGTGTTAGCGAGTTCTTCGGCCGCGGCGACATCGGCGGCGGAGGCGGCGCGGACGGCAGGGGCGTCGGTGGGCGCAGTGGCGTTCAGTTCGGTCTGCGCGCCGACCGCTAGCGGCGGTGCCCCCGCCGCCGCACGATAGGCGGCGGTCTCTGCGGCCATGCGGGTTTTGATATCGCCGCCCCAGGTCGGCTCGGCCTCGGCCAGCGAGGCGAGCGCGCGGTCGCGGTCGAACAGATAGGTCATGATATCGCGTGCGATCGCTGGCGTATCGAGATTGCGGACGGTGTGGCCGCCGTGTTCGAGCACCACGGCAATTGCGTAACGCGGCTTGTCATGCGGCGCAAAACCCTGAAACAGCGCGTGGTCGCGCATCTTGAACGGGAGCGCGCCGTTCTTAAGCACGCCACCGGCGCGTTCGGCCATGGTGATGCGGCGGACCTGCGCCGTGCCGGTCTTGCCCGCGAGCGCCACGCCCGGAACCAGCATTCGCGCCGCGCCACCGGTCCCGCCGCCATTGACCACGCCCCACATCGCTTCGTGGACCGTCTGGAGGTGATCGGGCTCGAATGGCAGGAGCGGGGCGTCCCGGCGAACGTCCGCCGCGAGGATGCTCGGCTGCAGCGCGCGGCCCGAAGCCAGCCGCGAGGCCATGACCGCAAGCTGGAGCGGATTGGACAGCACATAGCCCTGGCCGATCGACGCGTTGAGCGAATCGGCCACGGTCCATGGGTGTTTGTAGCGGCGCAGTTTCCAGGCGGGGTCGGGCACGGTGCCGTAACGCTGGCTGTTGAACGGCAAGGCGAACTTCTGCCCGAGCCCGAGCGTGCGCGCGACCGGGGCGACATGTTCATAGCCGAGCCGCCGAACCATCTCGTAAAAATAGATGTCGCAGCTCTGCATGATCGCATTTTTGAGGTCGAGCGCGCCGTGCCCGCTCTTTTTATGGCAGTGGAAGATGCCGTTGCCGACGCGCAAAGCGCCCGTGCAGACGACCCGATCGGAGGCCGGAACCCCCGCGCCGAGCAGGGCCAGGCCGTTCATCGGCTTGACCGTCGAGCCCGGCGGATAGAGCCCTTGGAGCACCTTGTTCATCAAGGGCACATGGTCGTTGTCCGACAGCATCTTCCATTCGAGATGGCTGATCCCGTCGGAGAAAGTGTTGGGATCGTACGCGGGCATCGACACCATCGCGAGCATCTCGCCGGTCGCCACGTCGATCACCACGACCGAGCCCGACTGCGTGCCGAGCCGCCGCGCGGCATATTCCTGCAGGCCTGCATCGATCGTCAGCCGCGCATTGGTGCCCGGCTGGTCTGGTTTGGTGGCCAGTTCGGCGACGAGCTTGCCGCGCGCCGTCACCTCGACCCGCTTTTGTCCGGCGACCCCGCGCAGCGTCGATTCGAGCGTCTTTTCCAGGCCATCTTTGCCCAGCTTGAAGCCCGGCGTGACCATCAACGGGTCGCGGGTCTGCTTATATTGTTCGGCGGAGGCCGCACCGACATAGCCGGTGAGATGGGCGACCGCCGCCCCCGCCGGATAACTGCGCGAAAAGCCGCGCGTGGGGGCGACGCCGGGAAGCTCGGGCAAGCGCACGCTGACGGCGGCGAAGCGTTCCCAATCGAGATTCTCCGCCACCTGTACCGGCTGAAACCCGGCGGCGTGCTCCAGATCGGCGACGAGCCGGTCCATCTCCTCGGGCGGCAGCTTCAGGATGTCGCGCAGCAACCCCAGCACATGGCCCTTGTTTTCGAGCCGGTCGGGGATGATGTCGACGCGAAAGTCGGTGCGGTTATTGGCGATCGGCGCGCCGTGGCGATCGACGATCCAGCCGCGCCGGGGCGGCACCAGCGTCATGTTGACGCGGTTGCTTTCGCTGAGCGAGCTATACCGTGCGTTTTCGGCGATGGCGAGCCAGGCCATGCGCCCGGCGAGCGCCACGCCAACCGCGCCCTGCAAGCCTCCCAGCAGGATCGCGCGGCGCGAAAAGCTGTAGCTTTGCGACGCCTCGGTCACCATGCGCGGCGATTGCGCGAAGGTGGCGCGCTTCATTCCGGCTCCTCATCGCCCGCCAGCATGGCGCAAATCCGCGCGGCGAGCGGGAAGAGGAGGGTTGCGATGACGATCTGCAGCAGCAGAACGGTGTCGACATGCGCGCCGAGCGGCGCGGCAACCAGGCGCCCCAGGATCAGGCAGAAGGCGACCGACCCTGCCGCAATCAACCAATCCTGCCAGAAATCACGATAGACGATCCGCTGGTCGATCAAGTCGATCATGAAGAAGCACAGCGTCCAGAACAGCATAGCGGTGCCGAGCGGTTGCCCGCTGATCAAATCATCGAACAGCCCCAGCGGAAGCGGGGCCCAAATGCGGAGCGAATCGGGTTTGGTCAGCCGCCAGCCGAGCAGCATCAACAGCCCGAAGGGCGGCAGGATCGGAAAGGTCGCGATGAACGGCCACAGGGTCACCGCCGAGCCGACGATCACCGACAGCGCCGGCACGAAGCGCTGAAAACCGGTTACCGGTGCCTCGTCAAACGGGCCGCGAACCTGGCTCATTTCTTCTTCTTGGGCTTGGCGGGTTTGGGGGTCGGGATCGGCACGGGAATGGGCGGCGGCTCAGGCATGAAGGCGCGTTGCACCAGCGCGTAATCCAGCGTGTCGGCCTGGGCGAAGCTGCGCGCGATCGAGGCATCACGGCCGCGCCGGAGGACGCGCGCGACGGGAATGTTGGGCGGGTAAATGCCGCCGGTGCCCGAGGTCACGAACACGTCGCCCGGCCCGAAATCAGTGGTAGAAAGCGCAACCGATTTCACGTCGATCAACCCGTCGCCGCGCCCGGCGGCGAGCGCTGGCATCCCGTCGCGCGTGCGGCGCACCGGCACCACGCTTTCCGGATCGGTCAGCAGCAGCACGCGCGCGCTGTTCGGGCCGGTTTCGAGGACACGACCGATCAGGCCTTCGGGGCCGCGCACGGGTTGGCCGGTCGCAACGCCCTGCCAGGATCCCGCATTGAGCACCGCAAAGCGCCGCGTGCTGGAGCCCGTGGAGCTGACGAGCCGCGCCGCGACGACCGGCTCGGCGATGCGCTCGCGCATCTTGAGCAGCGCCAGCAACCGGCGATTGTCATAGGAGAGCGATCGCGCGCGCATGAACAACGCGTGCTGGTCGGCCAGTTGCTTGCGCAAGGCGGCATTCTGGCCGCGCACCGCGAGATAGTCGCCAATGCCGCTCGGAATAGAGCCCAGCCAGTTTCCCACACCCGAAATGCCCGACGATACCGGCGTGGTAACTTCGGCCAGACTGGCGCGGAGCGACGCGAAGGCGGGCGGATCGAGCGAGGACAAGGCAAGCAGCACCGCGCTGACGATCGCACCCGCCAACGCGACGACATATGCCAGGAAGAAACCGTATTGCGCCCGCCGCGAAAAACCGGGACGCCGATTATGTGGCGGCGCCATGCTAACCCCATCCAAAAGCCCGAGGGCCGCCTAAAGAAACCGGTCTTCGCCTTACGCGATGTCGGTGTGCCTGAGTAGGGGTTACCCTAGCTTCAGGCACAACGACGTGTCATTTCAGAGCGTCACGCGGAGTGAAGAACACCCCGGAAGACCGGATCCTCCAGCGCGCGCCCGGTGCCGAGCGCGACGCAGGTGAGGGGATCGTCGGCGATAGTGACGGGCAGGCCGGTCTCGTCGCGCAGCACCTCATCGATGCCCTTGAGCAGCGCGCCGCCGCCGGTGAGCACGATACCCTGGTCGACAATGTCGGCTGCCAGTTCGGGCGCGGTGTTTTCAAGTGCGATACGCACGCCCTCGACGATCTGGCCGACCGGTTCGCTCAGCGCTTCGGCGATCTGGCCCTGGTTGATCTGGATTTCCTTCGGCACGCCGTTGACCAGATCGCGACCCTTGACGTGGATCGTCAGGCCGATGCCATCGAGCGGCGGCTTGGCGACGCCGACTTCCTGCTTGATCCGCTCGGCCGTGGCATCGCCGATCAGCAGATTGTGGTTGCGGCGGACATAGGAGACGATCGCTTCGTCCATCTTGTCGCCGCCGACGCGCACCGAAGTGGTGTAGGCAAGGCCGCGCAGCGACAGCACGGCGACTTCGGTGGTGCCGCCGCCGATATCGACGACCATCGAACCGATCGGTTCGGTCACCGGCATGTCGGCACCGATCGCGGCGGCCATCGGTTCCTCGATCAGCCACACCTGGCTGGCACCGGCATTGGACGCGGCGTCACGGATCGCGCGGCGCTCGACCGAGGTCGAGCCCGAGGGCACGCAGATCACGATTTGCGGCCAGCGCATGAAGCGGCGTTGCCCGCCATGTACCTTGTGGATGAAGTGCTTGATCATCTGCTCGGCGACGTCGATGTCGGCGATGACCCCATCGCGTAAGGGACGGATCGCCTGGATGCTGTCGGGGGTCTTGCCCATCATCAGCTTGGCGTCGTCACCAACCGCCTTGACGCGTTTGACGCCATTGAGCGTCTCGACCGCAACGACCGACGGCTCGTTGAGCACGATGCCCTTGCCGCGCAGATAGACGACCGTGTTGGCGGTGCCGAGATCGATGGCCATGTCATGAGAAGAAAAGCGGAAGAGATTCGAGAAAAAGCCCATGGATCGTTCCGTTTCACGCCGGACTTAATGAACTGCCGACAGGTCGCACAAAGGTCGCGCGTCGCTTGCAACCGGGGCGTTCAGAGCGTTGCCTCCACGCTCTGATGCTCGGTTGAATGCGGGTCGCGGGATGCCGTCGATTGGGCTAGAGGCTAGGCCATGTCAATACGCCGCCTGCCAGAACATCTCGTCAATCGCATCGCTGCCGGTGAAGTGGTGGAACGGCCCGCCAGCGCGTTGAAGGAACTGGTCGAGAATGCGATCGACGCCGGGGCCACCCGCATCGCTGTGCGCCTTGGGGGTGGGGGGACCGATCTGGTCGAAGTGACCGACGACGGATGCGGCATGACCCCGCCCGATATGGCACTGGCGCTGGAGCGCCATGCCACCTCCAAGCTTCCCGATGAGGCGATCGAAGCGGTCAGTACGCTCGGCTTTCGCGGCGAGGCGTTGCCCTCGATTGCAAGTGTCGCGCGGCTAACGCTGGAAAGCCGCCCGCGCGGGGCGGAAGGGTGGGCGCGCGTGGTCGACAATGGCGTGCTGGTGTCGGAGGGCCCCGCTGCGATTCCGCCGGGGACGCGCGTGCGCGTCGAGGCGCTGTTCGAGCGCGTGCCCGCGCGGCGCAAGTTCCTGCGCTCGGCGCGTAGCGAGTTCGCCGCCTGCATCGACGTGGTCAAGCGGCTCGCCATGGCACGGCCCGACATCGGGTTTTCGGTCGAGCATGACGGGCGGCGCTCGTTCGGGGTGAGTGCGGGCGAGACCTTGCCCGACCGCGTCGCCGCGCTGACCGATCGCGGGTTGATCGACAATGGCGTTGGCGTCGATTTCGTGCGCGAAGGGATCGGGCTTGGCGGCATCGCCGGGTTGCCCACCTTCAATCGCGGCATTGCCGACCACCAATATCTGTTCGTCAACGGGCGCCCGGTGAAGGACCGCCTGCTGATCGGGGCGATTCGCGGCGCCTATGCCGAGATGATGCCGCGCGACCGCCATGCGGTGGTGGCCTTGTTCCTCGACGTGCCGCCCGACGCGGTCGACGTGAACGTGCATCCGGCGAAGACCGAAGTGCGCTTCCGCGATCCGGCGCTGGTGCGCGGGCTGATCGTCAGCGGCCTGCGCCGCGCGCTGGATGAAGCCGGGCACCGCAGCCAGCGGGCACCGGAAACGGCGATGGCGGCTTGGCAAAGCGAGCCGGTCGAGGCGATCGCGCCGCCATCTCCCTCTCCCCACTTGTGGGGAGAGGGTCGGGGAGAGGGGCAGTGGGAAGCGCCACGGCCCGCTTACACCCTCAACGACCGCCGCCCCAGCTTCACCCCACCCCCGCAAGCTCGCGCCGAACCGGCTTATGCGCCGCCGCCCGAAACCGCCGACTATCCGCTCGGCGTCGCGCGCGGGCAGGTGGCCAAGACCTATATCGTCGCCGAAAGCCGCGACGGGCTGATCCTGGTCGACCAGCACGCCGCGCACGAACGGCTCGTGCTCGAACGTATGCGCAAGGCGATGGCGAGCGGCGGGGTGGCGAGCCAGGCGCTGCTGCTGCCCGAAGTGATCGAACTCGATGAACCGGCCTGCGACCGGCTGGAGGCACGCGCGGCGGAACTGAGCGAATTCGGGCTCGACCTCGACCGCTTCGGCCCGCGCGCGATGCTGGTGCGCGGTGTGCCGGCGATGCTCGGGCAGGGGGATGTGACGGGCCTCGTCACCGATCTGGCCGATGAGCTCGCCGCGTTCGATGAGGCGCTGTCTTTGCGCGAGCGGCTCGACCATGTCGCTGCGACGATGGCGTGCCACGGCTCGGTGCGCGCCGGGCGGGTGCTGTCGGTCGCCGAGATGAACGCGCTGCTGCGCGAAATGGAGGTCACCCCGCACTCGGGCCAATGCAATCACGGTCGTCCGACCTGGGTGAAGCTGGCGCATGGCGACATCGAGAAGTTGTTCGGGCGGAAATAGCGTGCGGCTTGCGCAGGAATGAACGACGGAGCGTTGATTCGCTCATTTCGTCTACAATAAAGAACGCTTCGCCGTATTGAATTGGGCGGCGCGCATACGCATCTCATGCGCAACGTTGTCCAGGCAACATCCCATCACCGCAAAGCGATCTTTCCCATGAACAAGATTCTTCCCGTTTTCCTAGCGCTTATCCCCTTTGCTGCGCTGGTCGGCGCGTGCGCGGTCACGGGGTAACTGCATCCTCCCCGTGCCGGGGAGGACAGGCACACATAAGAAAAGGGCCGCCCGGATTGCTCCGGACGGCCCTTTTTCTGTGCGCTTGAGCGAACGGCTCAGGCTGCGGCCGGTGCCTCGGCATCGTCCGCGCCGACTTCCGCCGTCGCGCCGGGTTCGGCATTGGGATCGTACGCTTCGACGAAACCAGCCTCGTCCTTTTCGAACATGGCTTCCATGACGTTGACGCCCTTGGCCTGCATCTCGGCCTCTTCGGGCGAGCGTGCAATGTTGACCTTGATCGTCACCGACACTTCCGGGTGCAGCGAAACCTTGACCTCATAGAGGCCAATTGCCTTGATCGGCTTGTTGAGCACGATCGCCGACTTCGAGACCTTGTGGCCAGCGGCGTCGAGCGCTTCGATCAGATCGCGCACGGCGACCGAACCATAGAGCTGGCCGGTGTTCGACGACTGGCGGATCAGCGTCAGCGTGATGCCGTCGATCGTCTTGGCTTCGACCTCGGCTTCCGAACGCTTGGCAGCGTTGTCGGCCACGATCTTCTCGCGGTTCTTTTCGAAGACCTTGCGGTTGGCTTCGTTGGAACGGAGCGCCTTCTTGTTCGGCAGCAGGTAGTTACGGGCAAAGCCGTCCTTGACCTTGACGACGTCGCCGATGTTGCCGAGCTTTTCGACGCGTTCCAGCAGGATGATGTCCATCTGTTGGGCCCCTTACTTAACGATGTAGGGCAGCAGGCCCAGATGGCGCGAACGCTTGATCGCCTGGGCGAGCTCGCGCTGCTTCTTGGCGCTCACCGAGGTGATGCGCGACGGGACGATCTTGCCACGCTCGGACACGAAGCCCTGCAGCAGACGGACGTCCTTATAATCGATCCGGGGCGCGTCCTTCGCGGAGAAGGGGCAGCTCTTGCGGCGGCGGAAAAATGGGCGTGCCATATCTATAGCTCCTTATTCGCCGTCAAAGCTGCGGCGGGGGCGATCCTCGCGGTCGCCGCGGTCGGGACGATCGCCACGGCCTTCGCGGCCGCCTTCACGATCGCTGCGACGCTCACGGTCACGATCGGACTTGCGCATCATCACGCTCGGGCCCTCTTCGGACGCGTCGATCTTGACGGTCATGTAGCGAATAATGTCTTCGTTGATCTGAACCTGACGCTCCAGCTCGACGATCACGCTGCCCGGGGCATCGATTTCGAGCATGACGTAATGCGCCTTGCGGTTCTTGGCGATCTTGTAGGCGAGGCTGCGCAGGCCCCAATTCTCGGTCTTGACGACCCGGCCTTCATTATCGTTCACGATCTTGGTGGCGATTTCCGCCAGAGCGTCCACTTGCGCCTGTGCCAGATCCTGGCGCGCAAGGAACACGTGCTCGTATAGAGCCATGTGTCTCGTCTCTCTTCTTGGCCGATCGCTGACGCCCGCACCATGCGAAACGCCCCTCCGGCTATCGTCTTGCATAACAACCGGGGCGGAAAGCGTGCGCTCTCCACCCCGATCGGCGTCCCATAGCGAAATTCGCGAGGAAGGCAAGCCCGGTACGGACCTCCGTCACCCCGGCCTTGTGCCGGGGGCCACCGTCGTCCGAGCGGATCGACTGCAGGGTGTGCGGCCCGGTGGATGCCGGGACAAGCCCGGCATGACGAAGACGACGCGCCTTAGTTGAACGCGCCCGCCAGCACCGCGCCGATCAGGCCGCCGCTGAGCGCGACGAGGACGGCGTCATTGCCCGAGCGCACCCAGTGATAGCCGCGCGGCGGCGCGTACAGGCGGCGGCCGCGATACTGACGCCAATCGCTGATTTCGCGATAGTTGGAGGCATAGCGGCGGTCGAAGCGCTGCCCGCGGGCCCAGCGACGGCCGGGTTCGGGACGGACGACCGTGCGCTTGGTGACGACGGTGCGGCCATTTGGCTGATGGCGGACCTCCGTCGTGCGGCGCTCGTCGCGCTGCTGCGCGCTCGCGGCGAGCGGGCTGAGGACGGTGGTGGCGGCCAGAACGGCGAGGATGAGTTTCTTCATGATGGGCTCCTTGTTTGTACACGGCGCCTTACTCCCGGCGTCGAACACATATGTGGGACGTGGTTGTCGCACGCCCGTGGCGGATAGAACCCGAAATGGTCGCAAAGTGTCCCGCCCGCTTCGGCCCTGTTCAGGTTCAGCGCAGGGTGCCCCGTTCTTGACGCGGCTTTGGCGGAGCGCCTAACCGCCGCACCAAAGGAGTATCACGATGCGCGCTTTCATTTTTCCGGGGCAGGGCAGCCAGAGCGTTGGCATGGGCAAGGCGCTGGCCGAGGCGAGCGCGGAGGCGCGGGCGGTGTTTCAGGAAGTCGACGAGGTGCTGGGCCAGCATCTGTTCCGGCTGATGAGCGAAGGGCCGGAGGATCAGCTGCAACTGACCGAAAATGCCCAGCCCGCGATCATGGCCAATGCCATCGCGACATTGCGGGTGCTGGAGAAAGAGGGCGGTATCCGGCTGGCGGACAAGGCCGATTATGTCGCGGGGCATTCGCTGGGCGAATATACCGCTTTGTGCGCTGCGGGCGCGATCGACCTGGCGACGACGGCGTTGCTGCTGAAGCATCGCGGGCTGGCGATGCAGGCCGCAGTGCCAGTCGGCGTGGGTGCGATGGCGGCGCTGCTCGGGGCCGATATCGACAAGGCGCGCACAATCGCCGAGGCGGCGGCCGAGGGGCCCGCGCCGGAAGGCGGAGACAAATGGGTGTGCACCGTCGCCAATGACAATGATCCCTCGCAAGTGGTGATTTCGGGTCATCGCGGCGCGATCGAGCGCGCGGTGGCGCTGGCCAAGGACATGGGCGCGAAGCGCGCGGTCTTGCTACCGGTATCGGCACCGTTCCACTGCCCGCTGATGCAGCCCGCCGCCGACGCGATGGCAAAGGCGCTGGCCGATGCGCGGATCGATGCGCCGCTGGTTCCGGTTTTCGCCAATGTCACCGCCTCGCCGGTCGGCGATGTCGACACGATCCGGCGGCTATTGGTCGAGCAAGTGACCGGCATGGTGCGCTGGCGAGAATCGGTGCTGGCGATGGCGGAAACGGGCGTGGAGCGCTTCGTCGAATTCGGCGGCAAGGTACTGACCCCGATGGTCAAGCGCATCGCGGCGGACGTCGATGCCGTCAGCGTGGTGACGATGGCGGAGATCGAGGCTTTGGCGAAGGCGCTTTAGGACGTTTTTGCGCAGGGATGAGGTGACCGCCTTCGCGTGAATCATATCAATCGGAGAGAATAATGTTCGACCTTACAGGCATGACCGCGCTGGTGACGGGCGCTTCGGGGGGGATTGGGTCCGCGATCGCGCGCGCGCTTGCGGCACAAGGCGCGCGGCTGGCGGTTTCCGGGTCCAATATCGCAAAATTGGAGGCGTTTCGGGATAGCCTCGGCGGCGACCATGTCGCTTTGCCGTGCGACCTTTCGGATGGTGCCGCAGTCGATGCACTGGTGCCCGCGGCGGTCGAGGCGTTGGGGGGAAAGCTCGACATCCTCGTCAACAATGGCGGCATCACGCGCGACAACCTCGTCATGCGGATGAAGGACGAGGAATGGGATCAGGTGATCCGGGTCAATTTGGAGGCGGCGTTCCGGCTGGCCCGCGCGGCAGCACGCCCGATGATGAAGGCGCGCTTCGGGCGAATCGTGTCGATCACCTCGGTCGTCGGCACCACCGGCAACCCGGGCCAGGCCAATTATGCCGCATCCAAGGGCGCGCTGACCGCGATGTCCAAGGCGTTGGCGCAGGAACTTGCCAGCCGCGGCATTACTGTCAATTGCGTCGCACCGGGCTTCATCGCCTCGCCGATGACCGACAGCCTGCCCGATGCGCAAAAGGAAGCGCTTAACGCACGGATTCCGATGGGTAAGATGGGCGAGGGCGCGGATATCGGCGCGGCCGTGGTGTATCTGGCCAGCCGTGAGGCGGGTTACGTCACCGGGCAGACCTTGCACGTCAACGGCGGAATGGCGATGATCTGATCGCCATCGCATAGGACGGCGGCATGGTTAGCGATACGGTCCTGGCGGGCAAATAGCCCGGCTCGCCACGCCGCCCTCTTGCGCCGTTCCGATGCGCGTTCTACGTGCGTTCAGGAAACACCTAAACCCCCACCGACTAGAGGGAAGATACAATGAGCGAGATCGCAGAGCGCGTTAAGAAGATCGTCGTCGAGCACCTCGGCGTCGAAGCCGACAAGGTGACGGAAGACGCGAGCTTCATCGACGATCTGGGCGCGGACAGCCTCGACATCGTGGAACTCGTGATGGCGTTCGAAGAAGAATTCGAAGTCGAAATTCCCGACGATGCTGCCGAGAAGATCACGACCGTCAAGGATGCGATCACCTTTATCGACGAGCACAAGGGCTGAGCGCCACGCCTCTGGCGCGGCCGCACGGCTGAACACAGGAACGGCTCCCCGTCCCAGGGCACTGACCGGGGGCGAGGGGCCGTTTCCCATTTACGAGCATTTGAATAAACGGAGATGGCCATGCGCCGTGTTGTCGTAACCGGACTCGGGCTGGTGACGCCTTTGGGGGCCGATGTCGAAACCGCCTGGGCGAACATCCTGGCGTCGAAATCGGGCGCGGGCACGATCACGCGCTTCGACGCGACCGATTATGCCTGCACGATCGCGTGCGAGGTGAAGCCCGCCGATCATGCCTATGGCTTCGACCCGGGCAAGCGCGTCGACCACAAGGTGCAGCGCCAGGTCGATCCGTTCATTATCTATGGCATCGATGCCGCCGGGCAGGCGCTGGAAGACGCCGGTCTGCTCGACATGACCGAGGAACAGAAGTTCCGCGCGGGTTGCTCGATCGGATCGGGCATTGGCGGACTTCCGGGCATCGCCAGCGAATCGATCGTGTTGCATGAAAAGGGGCCGCGCCGCGTTTCCCCGCATTTCGTGCATGGCCGCCTGATCAACCTCATCACTGGCCAGGTGCAGATCAAATACGGCCTGATGGGGCCTAACCACGCGGTCGTCACCGCGTGTTCGACCGGCGCGCATTCGATCGGCGATGCCGCGCGGATGATTGCGATGGACGATGCCGACGTGATGCTGGCAGGCGGTGCCGAGGGCGCGATCTGCCCGCTCGGCATTGCCGGTTTCGCGCAGGCGCGCGCGCTGTCGACCAATTTCAACGCGACCCCCGAACGCGGCAGCCGCCCGTATGACAAGGATCGCGACGGCTTCGTCATGGGCGAGGGCGCGGGCGTCGTCTGTCTTGAGGAATATGAGCACGCCAAGGCGCGCGGCGCGAAAATCTATGCCGAGGTGATTGGCTATGGCCTGTCGGGCGATGCCTATCACGTCACCGCGCCGCACCCGGAAGGCTCGGGCGCGTTCCGCTCGATGCAGATGGCGATGAAGAAGTCGGGCCTCGCTTTGTCCGACATCGATTACATCAACGCGCACGGCACCTCGACTCCGCTCGGCGACGAGCTGGAACTGAACGCAGTGCGTCGCCTGTTCGGCAACAATATCGACACGCTGTCGATGAGCTCGACCAAGTCGGCGATCGGGCATCTGCTCGGCGGCGCGGGTGCGGTGGAGAGCATCTTCTGCATCCTCGCTTTGCGCGACCAGATCGTGCCGCCGACGCTCAACCTCGACAATCCGAGCGAGAATTGCGCCGGCGTCGATCTGGTGCCGCATGTTGCCAAGAAGCGCTCGGTCAAGGCAGTGCTGAACAACTCGTTCGGCTTTGGCGGGACGAATGCGAGCCTGGTGATGCGGGCGATCTGATGCCGACCGCTTCCGTTCGCCCTGAGCCTGTCGAAGGGCAGCCCACCACGGGCGGAACCTCCGCTTTTGGGGAGCTGGGCTTCGACACGCTCAGCCCGAACGGGAAGTAGCGCCATGCGCAAGCTCGGTTGCCTTGGATTGCTGCTCGGGCTTGTCGCGATTGCCGCGTTGTTCGGCGTTGCGCAGATGTGGGGCGGGCGCGGGCCGCTCGCCCACCCGATCACGGTGCAAATCGCGCCGGGCAGCAGTCTGGCAACCGCTTCGGTGCAGCTGGAGAAGGCCGGGGCGATTGCGTCGGCGTCGCGCTTCCGCCTGTTTGCCAAGGTGTTCGGGGCGGACGCACCGATCAAAGCGGGCGAATATCGCATTCCGGCGCATCTGAGCCAGGCCGACATCCTCAAGGTGTTGCAGGGCACCAAGACGATCCAGCGCTTCGTGACGATCCCCGAGGGCTGGCCCTCGGTGCTGGTCAAGGACGCGCTCGACAAGACGCCGGGGCTGACCGGAACGGTTCCGGTGCCCGAGGAAGGGAGCATCCTGCCTGACAGCTACGCGTTCCAGCGTGGCGACAGTCGCGCCTTTCTCGTCAAACGCATGCAGAGCGTGATGCGCCGCTACCTCGCCAATGCCTGGGCGAATCGCAAGCCTGGGCTGGCCGTGACCACGCCCGAACAGGCCCTTATCCTCGCCTCGATCGTGGAAAAGGAAACCGGCAAGCCGAGCGAGCGCGCGATGGTGGCGGCGGTCTATTCCAACCGGCTGAAGCGCGGCATGATGCTGCAGGCCGACCCGACGATCATCTACCCGATCACCAAGGGGCGTCCACTCGGGCGGCGGATCTTGCTGTCCGAGGTTCACGCGGTGAACGCCTACAACACCTATGCGATGGTCGGGCTGCCCGCCGGGCCGATCTGCAACCCAGGCCGCGCATCGATCGATGCGGTGCTGAACCCGGCCCCCTCAAATGCGCTGTACTTTGTGGCGGACGGGTCGGGCGGGCACGTCTTCGCCGACACGCTGGAACAACATAACGCCAATGTCGCCAAGTGGCGCGCGTACCGCGCGGCGCACGGGATTTAGCCCCTAGCCGTCATGCCGGGCTTGTCCCGGCATCCACCGGGCCGCGCGGCATACGGGTGGTTGCCTTGGCAGTGTTCCCAATCTGCTGTACCTCCGGCGGAACAGGCGGTTGGGGAAGCATGGATGTCCTTGTGGCTGAGCATCGCCCTTCAGGCAGCAGAGGCTGCCCCGGTCGCGAAGCCCTTCGATTTGGCCGGGACCACCAAGCCCATCGGGCTAAATGCGCTTCCCAAGTGCGACGATACACTCTCTGCTGACGAAATTGTCGTGTGCGGGCGAAGGCGGGATCAATACCGGCTGCCGCTGCGCGAGGAGCCCGCGCCAGATGCGGATGCTGCGCGCGGGGCGGAGGCGAGTGGCCTGAGCGCCATCACCCCATCGGGTCGCTGCGGAATCTTTGCCGGGGAGCGGCGGTGCAGCAAACGCGAAGCGGCTGCCTACGGCTATGGCAATGGCCGCGATCCGATCACGCTGCTGACGCGCCTGGCCAAGAAGGCGCTTGATCCTGACGGGGAGTGAGGGTGGTGCGCCGCAGATTGTTCTGGTCGCCCCACGCCCGTCATGCCGGGCTTGTCCCGGCATCCACCGCGCCGCGTGTTCTGCGGGCGGTTGTCTTGGCGGGCCGGTGGACCCCGGCACGAGGCCGGGGTGACGGGTGTGCGCTTAGCCCCGCAGCCTGCTCGCCGCGCGCGCAAGCGCTTCCACCTCGGCCATCGAGGCGCCCTTGGGCGTCACCCAGCTTCCGCCGACGCACAGCACCGGCGCGAAGCCGAGCCATTCGGGCGCGCTCGTCTCGGTGATGCCGCCGGTCGGGCAGAATTTGCACTGGTAGAACGGCGCGGCGAGCGCCTTCAGCGCCTTCAGCCCACCATTCGCCTCGGCCGGGAAGAACTTGAAGTGGGTGAGGCCAAGGTCAAGCCCGGTCATGATGTCGGCGGCATTGGCGATGCCCGGCAGGAACGGCACGCCTGCGTCGATGATCGGGCGCGCGAGGTGCTGGGTCAGGCCGGGCGAGACGATGAATTCCGCCCCGGCGTCCACGGCTTGGGCAAACTGGTCGGGGTTCACGACGGTCCCGGCCCCGACGATCGCGCCGGGCACCTTCTTCATCTCGCGAATCGCGTCGAGCGCGGCCGGGGTGCGCAGCGTGACTTCGAGCACCTTCAGGCCACCTGCGACCAGCGCCTCGGCGAGCGGACGCGCGGTGGCGGCGTCGTCGATCACCAGCACCGGGATGACGGCGCTGGTCTGCATTACGTCGGCAATGGAGGGCGAAGCGGTCATAAGGTGTACTCCTGGGCATAAGCCGCCGCCGCGCCGAACAGGCCGGGCTGCGGATGGGTGATGAGTTTGACCGGAATCGCGGCCATGCGGTTCTGGAAACGGCCCTTGGCGGCGAAGCGCTCGGCAAAGCCCGAATTGCGGATATGGTCCTTGAGGCGCAGGCCAAGCCCGCCCGCGATGACCACGCCGTTCGCGCCATGCGCCAGCGCGAGATCGCCCGCGACCGCGCCGAGGCTCAAGCAGAAACGGTCCATCGCCGCGACCGCCAGGCTATCCTCACCATCGAGCGCCGCAGCCCAGATCGCCTTGTCGTCAATACGCGGGATGACACGATGTTCGATGTCGGCCAGCGTTTCATAAATGGCGACGATGCCGGGGCCGGAGACGACGCGTTCGGCCGAGACGCGGGTATAGGCCTTGCGCAGGCGCTTGACCAACTGGTCCTCCAGCCCGTCGAGCGGCGCGAAATCGACATGGCCACCCTCGGTCTCGATCACATGATAGCGATCCGGCCCGCGCAGCACCTGCGCCACGCCCAGGCCCGTGCCGGGGCCGCAGACGGTGAGGACACCGTGATCGGGGAAGGGCACGTCCGGCCCGCACAGGTGCAGGAAATCGCCCTGATCGACTTGGGCCACCGCCTGGCCGACTGCGCCGAAATCGTTGATCAGCACGAAGCTGTCGACGTGGAGCCGCTCCTTGATCAGCGGCGGGCGGATCACCCAGGGATTGTTGGTCAGCTTGATCACGTCGCCGCTGATCGGCGAGGCGACCGCGATGGCGGCGGCACGCGGCAGCGCGCGCCCCAATTGCGTGCCGAACGCCTCCCACGCGGTCTGGAAACCGGCATATTCGGCGGTCTTGAGCGTGACCGGCTCACCCAGCGAGACGACGCGGCCCTCGGCCACTTCGGCCAGCGCAAAGCGCGCGTGCGTGCCGCCAATATCGACCGAAACGATTTCCATTCTATCTCTCTCCGTCACTTTAGCCCCTCCCCTTCAGGGGAGGGGTTGGGGTGGGGACGTGCCGCGCATACGCGGTCAGCCCATTTGGACAGGCCCCACCCCAAACCCCTCCCCTGAAGGGGAGGGGCTGTGCGGTTGGGAGGTCCATCCCTACCATCCCATGCCGGTCAGCAGCGGCGATGCGCCGCGCTCGGCTTCATTGGCGTTCTGGCGGAACAGGCCGAACAGTTCGCGGCCCATGCCGTCAATCTCGCTCGGCATCGAGACCGGCGTGCGCGCCGCCCATTCCGCCGGATCGACCCGCGCGAACAGCTCGCCGGTCACCGCATCGAGCCGGATCACGTCGCCATCGCGCACGCGCGACAGCGGGCCTTCGCCCAAAGCCTCGGGCGAGCAATGGATCGCGCACGGCACCTTGCCGCTCGCACCCGACATGCGCCCATCGGTGACAAGCGCCACGCGGAAGCCGCGATTCTGCAGCACGCCGAGTGGGGGCGTGAGCTTGTGCAATTCCGGCATCCCATTGGCGCGCGGCCCCTGGAAGCGCACGACCACGACGACGTCGCGGTCAAGCTCGCCCGCCTGGAACGCGGCCTGGACCGACGCCTGATCGTGGAAAACGCGCGCGGGGGCCTCGATCGTCCAGCGGTCCTGCTCGACCGCCGACACCTTGATGCAGGCCCGGCCGAGATTACCGGTGAGGATGCGGAAGCCGCCCTCGGGCGCGAATGGCGCTGCCGCACCGCGCAGGATCGTTTCGTCGCCGCTCGGGCCGGGATCGACCCAGGCAAGCGCGTCGCCCTCGATCACCGGCTTGCGCCCGTAATCGGCAAGGCTGTCTCCAGCGACCGTCAGCAAATCGCCGTGGAGCAACCCGGCCGATACCAGTTCGCGGATGACGAAGGGCATGCCGCCCGCCGCCTCGAACCCGTTCACGTCGGCCGAACCGTTGGGGTAGACGCGCGTGATGAGCGGGACCGCCTTGGACAGGCGATCGAAATCCTCCCAGTCGAGCACGATCCCGGCGCAGGCCGCGATGGCGGGCAAATGCAGCAAGTGATTGGTCGAGCCGCCAGTGGCGAGCAAGCCGATCGCCGCGTTGACGATCGCTTTCTCATCGACGCACAGGCCCAGCGGGCGATAGCTGTCGCCATGCCAGCCATTGGCGGCGAGGCGGTGGACGGCAGCGCGGGTGAGTTCCTGGCGCAGCTTGGTGCCGGGGTTGACGAAGGCGGCACCCGGCATGTGCAGGCCCATCACTTCCATCATCATCTGGTTGGAATTGGCGGTGCCGTAAAAGGTGCAGGTGCCCTTGGAGTGATAGGCACCGATCTCGGCTTCGAGCAGCGCCTCGCGGCCGACCTTGCCCTCGGCAAAGGCCTCGCGCACGGCGGCCTTTTCCTTGTTGGGCAGGCCAGAGGGCATCGGGCCTGAGGGGATCAGTACCATCGGCAAATGGCCGAAGCGCAAGGCCCCCATCAGCAGGCCCGGCACGATCTTGTCGCAAATGCCGAGCAGCGCGGCACCCTCGAACACGCCGTGGCTGAGCGCGATCGCGGTGGAGAGGGCAATCGTGTCGCGGCTGAACAGCGACAGCTCCATGCCGGGATAGCCCTGCGTCACGCCGTCGCACATGGCGGGCACGCCGCCTGCGACCTGCGCGGTGGCACCCGCCTCGCGCGCCCACACCTTCATCTGCTCGGGGTAGCGATAGTAAGGCGCATGTGCCGAGAGCATGTCGTTATAGGAGGTGACGATGCCGATGTTCATCGCCTTGCCGCTGGTCAGGGCAGGGCGGTCCTCCTCGGTGCCGGCATAAGCGTGCGCGGCATTGGCGCAGCCCATGGCGGGGCGCTCGATATGCGAATCGCGCGCGCGGCCGATCAGGCCGAGATAGGCGGCGCGGCTGGCCTTGGAGCGCTCGATCACGCGGTCGGTGACGGCGGCGATTTCCGGGTGCAGGGTCATGAAACTTCTCCGTCATGCCGGGCCTGTCCCGGCATCCACCCCGCAGCGCGTCCCGCGATCGCTGGCCAGGCGGCGCGGTGGACCCCGGGACGAGCCCGGGGTGACGGTGCGGGGCGCGTTGCTGTCACGCAGCCGCCCAGTGAATGTCGACCGGCAATTCGGCGTCCGCCAGCACGCGGCCGATCGGATAAGCCGAGGACGGGCCTTGCTTGATCGCTTGCTCGATCACCTTTTTCTTGGCGTCGCCGGTGACAGCGATGATCAGCGCGCGCGCCGAGACGATCGCGGCGCGGCTCAAGGTGACGCGCGCGACCGGCGCTTCCTTGGGCAGCGGCTCCGGCATCACGCCCAGCGCGCGGCGCTCGTTCGGGCCCGACAGCGCTTCGTCGAAATCGGGGCCGGGGAAGATCGAGGCGGTGTGGCCGTCGGCGCCCACGCCCAGCAGGCACAAATCGAGCGGCCAGTGCAGATCTTGCATCAGCGCGTCGGCGGAGCGCCCGGCGGCCTTGTAATCGGCGGTCGCGGCGGGGACGATCGGCATCACGCGCGCGCCCTTGGGCAGGAAGGTCTTGGCGATCATCGTCACGTTCGACAGCGGATCGCCGAGCGGCACGATGCGCTCATCGGTCGGCACGATGGTGACGCGCTTCCAGTCGATCTTGGCTTTGGCCAGGCGTTCGTAGATCGGGATCGGCGTCTTGCCGCCCGACAAAGCGATGACGGCGGCACCGCGCGCATCGATCGCGGATTCGATGATGAAGGCAATGTCCCCGGAAACGGCATCGGCCATTTCCTCGGCATCGTCATAATCCCACCATTCGATTTCTTCGCTCATGATCTTTGTCCTTCATCTCCCTCTCCCCGCGTGCGGGGAGAGGGTCGGGGAGAGGGGGGACGCAGTGCGTCAGACATATGTCTGCGTCCCTACGCCGCCCCCGCGCTTCGCTTGCTTACCCTTTCCCGATCGGTGGGGAGAGGGGGATTTCAATCGTCCTGCCAGGTCACCCCGTCGCGCTCGGTCAGCGCGACTGCGGCGCTCGGGCCCCAGCTGCCCGAGGCATAGCTTTTGGGCTTCATGTCATTGGCGACCCAACCGGCGCGGATCGCGTCGATCCAGGTCCATTGCGCCTCCACCTCGTCGCGGCGCACGAACAGCGTCTGGTCGCCCTCGATCAGGTCGAGCAGCAGCCGCTCATACGCGATGCGGCGGCGGGTGCCGGCAAATTCCGAATCGAGGCTGAGGTTCAGCGGCACTTCGCGCAGGCGAATGCCCTCGCGGTCGAGGCCGGGCTCCTTCGCCATCACCAGCAACTGCACATATTCCTCGGGCTGCAAGCGGATGATCAGCGCATTGGGCTGCAACAGCCCGCCGCGATTGGAGAACATCGAGTGCGGCACGGGCTTGAACTGGATAACGATCTCGGAGCGCCGCGTCGTCATGCGCTTGCCGGTGCGCAGGTAGAAGGGCACGCCCTGCCAGCGCCAATTGTCGACATGCGCCTTGAGCGCGACGAAGGTCTCGGTGGTCGAGGGCTTGCCGAGCTCGTCGATATAGCCGCGCACGATCGCGCCGCCGCTGGCACCCGCTGCATATTGCCCGGTGACCGACATGTTGGGCACGTCGGCCGGGGCGACCTGCCGCAGCGAGCGGAACACCTTGGCCTTCTCGTCACGGATCGCCGATCCGTCGAAGCGCGCCGGTGGCTCCATCGCGATCAGCGCGAGCAATTGCAGCATGTGGTTGGCGACCATGTCGCGCAAAGCGCCGGCACCATCATAATAGGCCGCCCGCTCTTCCAGGCCGACCGTTTCGGAAATGGTGATCTGGACATTGTCGATGCCGCGCGCATTCCACACCGGCTCGAAGAAGCTGTTGCCGAAGCGCAAGGCGAGGATGTTCTGGACGGTTTCCTTGCCCAGATAATGGTCGATGCGGAAGGTCCGGTCCTCGGGGAAGGCCGTGGCGACGGTGTCGTTGATTTCCTGGCTGGAGGCGAGATCGTAGCCGAGCGGCTTTTCGAGGCCGATCCGCACGGTTTCCCCGGCGAGCCCTGCCGATTCGAGGCCGCGAATGACCGGCTCGAACAGCGAGGGCGCGGTCGACAGGAAAATGGCGAGCCCGCCGGAAATGTCGCCGACCTTCTCCGCCAACTGCTTGTAATGGTCGAGGTCGGTCGCATCGAGCGCCTGATATTGCAGGCGGTCGAGGAAGGTCTTGGCCGCTTTCTCGTCCTTGCGGTCCTCGGGCAGGAACTGGTCCAGCGCCTGCTTGGCGAATTTGCGGAACGTCGCATCGGTATGATCGGAGCGGGCAGTGCCGGTGATCGTCAATCCCTCGGGCAGCAGGCCGTCGGCATGCAGGCCATAAAGCGAGGGGAGCAGCATCCGCTGCGCGAGATCTCCGGTCGCGCCGAACAACATCAATTTGGCGACGGGCGTGCGGACGGGCATGCTAAATCGACCTCCTGGGGAAGGGGTCACCTAAAGAGGCGCAAGCGCGCCGCCAAGGTGAATACGTATCACGGGGCACCAAAAAGTTACAGCGTCAGCCCTGCCAAAGGATCGAGCCCGGCCATGATGTTGAGGCTCTGCACGGCAGCACCCGCCGCACCCTTGCCGAGATTGTCGAGCGTCGCGATCAGGCGCGCCTGGCCGGTGGCGGCATTGCCGCACAAGCGGACGGTCAGCCGATCGGTGCCGGCATCGTCCTCAATGCACACCACGTCGCTATCACCGTCGCCGACGGTGATCAGCGCGCTGTCGGCATAAGCCTCGCGCAGCGTCGATTCGCACACCGCCAATGTCGGGCGGCGGGTGAACATATGCAGCGCCAGCGGCACCTCGACGATCATCCCGCGATAGGTGTTGGCGACCGACGGCATGAAAATCGGCGGATGTTCCAGCCGGGCATGCTTCTGCATTTCGGGCACATGCTTGTGCGCGAGGCCCAGCGCATAAGCACGCGCTGCGGGCGGTGGATTGACGCCCTCATAATCGGCGATCATCGCCTTGCCGCCGCCCGAATAGCCCGACACGGCATTGACGCTGATCGCCCAATCGACCGGCACCAGCCCGGCGCGCACCAGCGGGCGCACGAGCGCGAGGAAGCCGGTCGGATAACAGCCGGGATTGCTGACACGCTTCGCCTCGGCGATCGCGGCGGTCTGGCCCGGCTCCAGTTCCGGGAAACCATAGGTCCAGCCCTCGGCGGTGCGGAACGCGGTCGAGGCATCGATCACGCGCGTGCGATCATTGTCGATCAGTGAGACGGCTTCGCGGGCGGCATCGTCGGGCAGGCAAAGAATGACAAAGTCGCTGTCATTGAGCGCTTCGCCGCGCGCGACCGTGTCCTTGCGCCGCGCTTCGTCGAGCGAGATCAGCGAAATTTCGCTGCGTCCGGCAAGCCGCTCGCGGATTTCCAGGCCCGTGGTACCGTGCGCGCCATCGATGAAGACCGAAATGCTCATGGTGCGGGCCATGACAAGGCGTCGGCGTCGACATAGCCGACCAGATCCTTGCCCGGTGCGCGGCCCCAGGCGCGGCCGCGGACGAATTCCAGCACTTCGAACACGTCGCCAATCTCCAATTCGACCAGCACCGCCGAATCGGGGGCGGGCTCCTCACGCAAGGCTGCCGCAGCGATCACCACGCGGGGGACGGCACAGGCATAATGCGGCGCAAAAACGCGGTCGGCCAGGCGAATATCGGCGAGATCGCGGCGCACGGCGTGTCGCCGCGGATCGAGCGTTACCGATGCGCCCTGGAGCGCAAAGCTCCTACGTGCTGGCGCGTCGAAGGGTTCGCTGGGGAGCGTGTTGTGGCGTGCTGTCGCCGATGAACTGCCCGAAATCGTCAAGAAACTCTGCCCCCTCGGAGGTACGTGCGACAAAGATATTACGCTTGTCGTTATCGTCGCGTTGACGGCGCAGATAGCCCAGGGTGCCGAGCCTGTTCAAGGCGCGCGTGATAACGGGCTTTGAAACGTTGAGCATCGTCGCCAGTCCGCGCACGGTATGCGGCCCCGGCTGGAGGTATACCAGCAGCAGCAGGGCCATTTGCCGATTGGTCAAATCGGGCTCGCCCGACCGAACATAATCGATCAGGGTCTCCATCCATTCGGTGAGTGCATGATTGGTGTGTGAAGCCACGGCAAGTGTCCGCAAATGACGCAATAAAGCCCCACAATTGGGGATATTCCTGAGAACCTAACGCGCCGCGCCGCATCAGGTTTCAGTTCGATTGCGGAATGTTTACAACCCCTGGATGCGGCACGCGGTTGATCGCGTGGCGCACCTCGCCTATGTGCCCGGCTTCGCCATCGGCGCTCCAAGGATTCAACCCGCTTCATGTTGCTCTTCCAGTTTCTCCTCGTCGTCCATTTCGTCATTGCGCTGGCGCTGGTGACGGTCGTTCTCATGCAGCGTTCCGAGGGCGGTGGGCTGGGCATGGGCGGTAGCCCGGGCGGCCTGATGTCGGCGCGCGGCGCAGCCGATTTCCTGACGCGGGCGACCTCGATTCTGGGCGGTCTGTTCATCGCGCTCAGCATCCTGCTCGCCGTGCTCGCAGCGCAAGGGCGCGTGGCCAAGGTGGTGGCACCAACCACGCCGCCGCCCGCCGCCGCAACCGCGCCGATCCAGGCACCGGCGCAGACCGACCCGAGCGTTCCCTTCGCCAGCGGCGCACGCAGCGCGCTCGCGCCGACCGGCAACACCGCCGCGCGGGCCGATAACGGCGCAGTTCCGCTCGCTCAATAAGTCGCGCGCGGGCCGTCTTCCGGTCCGCGCACTTTTCCAAAAATATCGGAGTCGCGCGCTTGTCGTGCCACCCCTCTTCACGCTAGGTCTTTTCTCCCATGGCGCGGTTCATTTTCATTACCGGCGGCGTGGTCTCCTCGCTTGGCAAGGGTCTTATGGCGGCATCGCTCGCCGCCCTGTTGCAGGCGCGCGGCTATCGCGTCCGGATTCGCAAGTTCGATCCGTATCTTAATGTCGATCCGGGGACGATGTCGCCCTATCAGCATGGCGAAGTCTATGTGACCGACGACGGGGCGGAGACCGATCTCGACCTTGGCCATTATGAGCGCTTTACCGGCGTCGCCTCGCGCCAGTCGGACAATATCACCTCGGGCCGGATCTATCAGCAGATCATCACGCGCGAGCGGCGCGGGGATTATCTGGGTGCAACCGTCCAGGTCATCCCGCACGTCACCGATGCGATCAAGGAATTCGCGCAAGCAGAGACCGACGATCTCGATTTCGTATTGTGCGAAATCGGCGGGACGGTCGGCGACATTGAATCGCTCCCCTTCATCGAGGCGATCCGCCAGCTGCGCAACGATCTCGGGCGCGGCAATTCGATCAGCATCCACGTCACGCTGGTGCCGTATATCGCGGCGGCGGGCGAGCTGAAGACCAAGCCGACGCAGCATTCGGTGCGCGAACTGGCCGCTTTGGGCGTGCAGCCTGACGTGCTCGTGTGCCGCTGCGAACAGCCCTTGCCCGAAAGCGACCGCGCCAAGATCGCCTTGTTCTGCAACGTGCCCAAGGAGGCGGTGATTCCGGCGCTGGATGCGAAGAGCATCTACGCGGTGCCCGTGCAATATCACCAGGAGGGGCTGGACGACGCGGTGCTCAACGCCTTCGGCATCCTGCCCGGCGGCGCGCCCGATCTGTCGCGCTGGACCGACATCATGGACCGGCTGACCAACCCCGAGGGCGAAGTTACGATCGGCGTCGTCGGCAAATATGTCGGTTTGCAGGATGCGTACAAGTCGCTCAACGAAGCGCTGGTCCATGGCGGCATCGCCAACAAGGTGAAGGTCAATGTCGAATGGATCGACGCCGAGCTGTTCGAAGGGCCCGATAGCGACATTGCCGCGCGGCTCGAGCCGATGCACGCGATCCTGGTGCCGGGTGCCTTTGGTGAACGCGGTGCCGAGGGCAAGATCGCCAGCGTGCGGTTCGCGCGCGAGCGCGAAATTCCCTATTTCGGCATTTGCTTCGGTATGCAGATGGCCTGTGTCGAGGGTGCGCGCGACCTGGCGGGCATTGCCAATGCCAGCTCGACCGAATTCGGCCCGACCGACGAGCCGGTGGTCGGCATGATCACCGAATGGATGACAGCCGAGGGCGTGCAGACGCGCGAGGCAGGCGGCGATCTGGGCGGCACCATGCGACTTGGGGCCTATGACGCCAAGCTCGACGGCAACAGCGTGGTTTCGACCATTTACGGCGGCACCGACATTTCCGAGCGCCATCGCCATCGGTACGAGGTCAACACCGCCTATCGCGAGGCGCTGGAGAAAGGTGGCCTGGTGTTCAGCGGCATGTCGCCCGATGGCATGCTGCCCGAAATCGTCGAGCGGCCCGACCATCCGTGGTTCGTCGGCGTGCAATTCCACCCGGAATTGAAGAGCAAGCCGTTCGATCCGCATCCCTTGTTCGCAAGCTTCGTAGCGGCGGCAGTCAAACAGTCGAGATTGGTCTGATCGCGCCGGTCCGGTGTGGTGGGAGGATTGCTGCAAACTGACAAAGGGGGTGGAGGTGCCTGAAATTGTCAGTCCGCGCCAAAAATCCTTAAAGATTGCACTGGCTTCGTGCCGCCTCCGCCCATAGTCTTGTCTACGGACTTGAAGACGTAAGGGGGATCATTTGCGACTTTTTCACTCGGTGAGCCTGGCGGTTATTGCTGCCGGGATGCCTTCCGTCGCTTTTGCAAGTGAAGCCCCACTCTATCAACCCGCGCCGGGCTGGATCGTCATGGCTGCGATGCCCGACCTTGCCAAGCTGGACGCAGGCGCGCCGCCGAATTTGATCTTCGACGTCCAGCAACGCATCGAGAATGGGCGCTTATGGGCCTATGTCGATAGCGCGACGCGGATCACGTCGCCCGAGCTGCTGGCGCAGGCAACGTCGCTCGCCTTGCCGTGGGTGCCCGACAAGGGCGATCTGATCATCCACGAACTCTCGATCCTGCGCGGGACCGAGCGGATCGACCTGCTCGCGAAGGGCGAGAAATTCACGGTGCTACGGCGCGAGCAGACGCTGGAGCAGCGCGAACTGACCGGCATTCTGACTGCGACGATGGCGGTGGAGGGGTTGCAGGTCGGCGACGTGCTGCGACTGCGGATGTCGACCACGACGACCGACGCGGCGCTGGGCGGACGGGTACAGACGGTGATGCCGGTGTTCGCCGCACCGACGCGGCTTGGTTATGCCAAAATGCGCTTCTCCTGGCCGACCGCGACGCCGCCCAAATGGAAGCTGCTCGCCGAGGGCGTTACGCTCACCCCGGTGCGCAACGGTGCCTATAGCGAAGTCACCATCCCCCTGCCGGCCCCGAAGCAACCCGAAATGCCTGCGGATGCGCCGGTCCGCTTTCGCCATCCGCCCTTGATCGAACTGGCGACATTCAAGGATTGGGCCGACGTCTCGCGCGTGATGGCCCCGCTATATGCGACGCCCGAATCGACCAATCCGAACGACCCGATCCTGGCCGAGGCCGCCGCGATCATGAAGGCCGACCCGACGCCGATCGGCCGCGCGGAGCGGGCGCTCGAACTGGTTCAGCAGAAGATCCGGTATTTGGCGGTGGGCATGAACGGCGGCAATTATGTCCCGCAAAAGCCGGAACGGACCTGGGCGGTGCGGTATGGCGACTGCAAGGCCAAGACGCTGCTGTTGCTGACCTTGTTGCGGGCGATGAAGATCGAGGCTGAGCCTGTGCTCGCAAATATCGGGCTGGGCGATATCGTGCCCGACCGTTTGCCCAGCCCGATGGCGTTCAACCACGTGCTGGTGCGCGCGACGATCGATGGACAAACGCTGTGGCTGGACGGCACCGGCAGTGGAGCGCGCCTGATCGATATCCACGACACACCGCCGTTCGGCTATGGCTTGCCGGTGCGCGCGGCGGGTGCCGATTTGCTGAAGATCGAGACCCACGCCAACGCCCGGCCGATGGTGGATCTGACGGTCGATGTCGATGAGAGCGCTAGCGTCGATTTGCCGAGTGCCGTGGATGCGGTGGCGGTGGTCCATGGCGGTTATGCGGCGGCCTTGACCTTGGCCAAGACGCAGATGGGGGAGAAAGAAGAACGCGACGCGGTCGGCGGGTTTTTCATCAATTACCTTGGCGAAGGGCAGTTTTCCGATACCGCGATGGTCCCCGATCCGCTGACTGGCGACGTGACGCTGAAGGCGCATGGCATCGTCAATTCGGCATGGACGACCGATGACCGCCGGCGCAAGCGCGCGCTGGCGCGGGCGCTCGACAACGTCACCTTCGCGCCCGACCGCAGCAAGGTGGCGTGGACGACGATTCCGGTGGCGACGGGCGATCCGTTCGGGATGCGGTATCGGTTGCGGCTGCGTCTGCCCGACCGGGGGCGCGGCTTCGCGATCGAGGGCGAGCCCGACATGAAAGAACACGTCGCGGGTTACGAAATTTCACGTACGACCAAGCTCGATGGCGGGGTCGTTACGGTTGACGAGCGGATCGACACTGTCGGCCGCGAAGTGCCGGTCGCGCGCATCCCGATCGAGCGCGATGCCGTGGCGACCGCGAAGGCGCGGGCACCGCGCCTCGTCGCTCCGGTGGCGACCGCGCGCAAATGGGAGATTGGCACAAGCGATCCTGCCGGAGCCACGCAAGTCGCGGCAATCAACGCGGTCCTGGCCAAGGCGATTGTTGCAACCACCGCCGATGACAGCAGTGCCTATGCAACGCGCGGTTCCTTCCGCGCCAATATCGGGGATCGCGCGGGCGCAATTGCCGATTGGACGAAGGCGATCGCGATCGAACCCTCGATCGACCTGTATTTGAAGCGTGCGGCGACGCTGTACGAACTGGGCGATGTCAAAGCCGCGCTGGCGGACGCCGAGGCGGCGCGGGCGCTCGATCCGTCATCGGAAGCCGCGATCGGTCGTGTGACGATGCTGAAGGCGGAAAGCGGCGATCTGGCGGGCGGGCTTGCGTTGCTCGACCAGCGGATCGCGCTTGGCGGGGAGATGCGACGGACCTTCCGCACCGCCAAGGCCAGCCTGATCGGGGAATATGGCGATCCGGCAGAGGCCATCACGCAGTTCGACGCCTTGATTGCCGACAAGCCGGGCTCGCCCAGTCTGATGAATGCTCGGTGCTGGACCAAGGGTACGCGCAGCGTGATGCTAGATACAGCGGTGAAAGATTGCACCCGGGCAATCGAACTGAGCGAGGACAGCAGTGCCGCGCTGGATAGCCGCGCGATGGTGTGGTTCCGACTGGGCCGGTTCGATGACGCGCTGGCCGATCTCGATGCGGTTCTTGCCGCTGAGCCCGGCCAGGCCGCCAGCCGCTTCATGCGGGCAATCGTGCTGCAAAGGCTCCACCGCGACGCCGAGGCGGCAAGCGAGTTGAAGATCGCCCGCCGGATCGCGCCCAGCATCGATCGGCATTATGCGCGGTACGGAATCAAGGCACGGTAAAACAAACAAAGAGGGGAGATGGCCGAGCCAAAGTCCGGCCACCTCCCTTATTCTTCAGCGTTACGCCGCTTGCGCCGCGCCTTTGTCCTCGACCGCGACCAGCGGTGTGCCGGTCTTGATCGCGATCGTCTTGGGCTTCATCGCCTCGGGCACTTCGCGGACAAGGTCGATGGTGAGCAGGCCATCGTTCAGCCGGGCGTCCTCGACCCGCACGAAATCGGCGAGTTCGAAACGGCGCTCAAAGCTGCGATTGGCGATGCCGATGTGGAGGAACGAGGAGGTCGCGGCCTCTTTCTCGTCCTTGCGGCCCTTCACCTGCAGCAGATTCTGTTGCGCGGTGATCTCGATCTCGTCGCGACCAAAGCCTGCCACCGCCAGCGTGATGCGGTAGCGGTCGCCATCGAGGCGTTCGAGGTTGAAGGGCGGATAATTGTCGGCGCTCTGCTGCCGGGCATTGGCCTCAAGCATATCGAACAGCCGGTCGAAGCCGACGGTCGAGCGACGATAGGGGGTCAAATCGAACTGACGCATGGTGAACTCCTTTACAAGCGAGTGTCGGTACGTCGAGCCGGGCCCGCCACCTGCGCGACCCTGCCCGGTGCGGCCCCAAGGGCACCACACGCGCAGAATCTGGTTCGCTTTGGCCGGAGTTCAAGACCCACCGGTACAGAATTTCATGGTGCTAAAGACCAGCTTTGGCGCGGCAAAGAAGGAGAGGGCGTGAATATCCCCGTGAATGATGGGCATTGTACGCCGACTCGGGGCAACGCCCGGGAACAAGGGGACGTTCATGCTCGCGCACTTGCCGCTCATTCTGCTTGCCCATGCGACACTCGCGCCACCCTCGACGCCGCCGGAACCCGCTGCGCCGGAGGTGACCGATGGCGATGCACAAGGCAATGCGGGCGATATCGTCGTCACCGCACGCCGCCGCGCGGAAACCGAGCAGACCGTGCCGATCGCGCTCTCTGTGCTGAGCGGGCGCACGCTGGCCGATAGTGGCGCGTTCAACGTCAACCGGTTGCAGCAGCAAGTCCCCACGCTGCAATTCTATTCGAGCAACCCGCGCAACTCGGCGATCAACATTCGCGGGCTGGGCGCACCGTTCGGGCTCACCAATGACGGGATCGAACAGGGCGTCGGTTTCTATATCGACGGCGTCTATATCGGGCGCGTCGGGGCATCGACCTTCGATTTCGTCGATGTCGACCGGGTCGAGGTGCTGCGCGGGCCGCAGGGCACGCTCTATGGCAAGAACACGACCGCAGGCGCGCTCAACATCACCACGCGCGCGCCGAGCTTTACGCCCGAGGCGCGCGCCGAACTGAGCGTCGGCAATTATGATTTCGTACAGGGCAAAACTTCGATCTCGGGGCCGATTACCGACACTTTGGCGATCCGCCTGTCGACCTCCGCGACGACGCGGCACGGCACGATTTACGATGTGGCCAGCAACACCGATCTCCACCGCCAACGCAATATCGGGTTTCGCGGGCAAGTGCTGTACAAGCCGACCGACACGCTCAGCCTGACGCTGGCAGGCGATCTCAACGTGCAGAACCCATTGTGCTGCGCGCAAATCTATGCGCGGGTCGGCACCACGCAGCGCGCGGCGAACCGGCAATATCCGGCACTGGCGGCGGCGTTCGGCTATGCCCCGCCCAGCACCAACCCGTTCGATCGCGTCACCGATCTCGATGCCAAGATCAATTCGCGCCAGGAAGTGGGCGGGGCGTCGCTCGTCACCAATTGGGATTTGGGGCCGGCCACGCTCACCTCGGTGTCGGCATGGCGCTATTGGGACTGGAAACCCGCCAACGACCGCGATTTCATCGGCCTGCCGATTACCACAGTGTCGCAGAATCCGTCGCAGCAGGAACAGGAATCGCAGGAAATCCGGCTCGCGTCGAACGGGACCAACAAGCTCGATTACACGGTTGGCGCGTTCCTGTTCCATCAGACGATCAATACACAGGGGTCGCAAGTGCAGGGATCGGCGGCGAGCCGTTTCCTGCTCAACCCCGGCAACGTTCCGGTGGGGTCGCGCGGGTGCGCGTCCCCGACCGCCAATGCCTGCAATCCGGCGGTGCTGAACGGGCTGACCTCGACCAATACGATCAATTTCAAGAACACCAGCTTTGCGGTGTTCGGCAAGCTCAACTGGGAAGCGTTCAACCATTTCCACGTCCAGCCGGGCCTGCGCGTCAATTATGACAAGAAGAGCGGCTCCTATGTCTCGGTCGTCACCACCGGCAGCGGCAGCACCACGCTGAACGCCGATCAGTCTGCCACGCTTGCCCCGCAAAGCTATGCGCCGCGCTTCAGCGCGTGGAACGTGTCGGGGGACGTGACGCTGTCCTATGATTTTTCCGCCGATGTGCATGGCTATGCAACCTATGCGAAGAGCTTCAAATCGGGCGGCATCAATCTGTCGGGCCTGCCGCTCAATGCGGCGGGGACGGCGGTGGACCTCACCACGCAGACGGTGAAGCCCGAAAAGGTCGATGCGTTCGAACTGGGCCTGAAGACGCAATTTCTCGATCGCAGCGTCACGCTGAACGTCGCCGGGTTCTGGACCGAGATCGGCGATTATCAGGCAACGGTGAACAACGGCCAGTTGACCGTGATCCGCGGCTATCTCGCCAATGCCGGCAAGGTGCGGTCGCGCGGGGTGGAGTTCGACGCCAGCTTCCGCCCGAGCAAGCGTTTCAACCTGTATCTCAACGGTGCCTATACCGATGCGATCTACAAAAAGTTCACCAACGCGCCGTGCCCGCCCGAGCTGTCCGGCGGCACCGTGACGACGGGTACGCCTGGTCCGGCCGGGGTGCCGGGATCACTGAGCCCGGTGGTGTGCGATATTTCGGGGCAGCGTCTGCCCGGCATTTCGAAATGGTCCTTCTCTTACGGCGGCGAATATAATGTGCCGGTCGGCGGTGGGGACGGACAGGTCTATTTGGGCTATGACGGCAGCGCGCGCTCGCGCTTCTCGTCCAATCCATCGCCTTCGGCTTACACCTGGATCGAGGGGTATTCGCTGTCCAACTTCCGGCTTGGCTATCGCAAGAAGGACTTCAACGTCTTTGCCTGGGTGCATAACGCCTTCGACCAGGATTATTTCGAATTGCTGTCGACGCAGTCGGGCAGCACCGGGCTGATCGTCGGGCAGCCGGGCGACCCGCGGACCTTTGGCGCGACGATTTCCAAGTCGTTCTGAGGCCTGGCCGTCACCCCGGCCTTGTGCCGGGGTCTACTTCGCTGCTCGGATAGCGTTCGGAGTCGGACGCGGGAGCTGCGGCATGGTGGACCCCGGCACGAGGCCGGGGTGACGGGGGAGGGGCGACAGGGAAGGAGGAGCGCCGACGGCAAAGCCGCCGTCGGCCGGGTTCGCCCAAGGCGACCCGCCGTCCGATTTGGGCGATCCGCTGTGCGGACCGGTGGCCAGCATGGCCACCTTCGCCCAAACGCAAACGTCCGGGCCGTTTCCGACCCGGACGCCTGCGTGACGATCGCTCGTCAGCCCCCATCTCGCTCTCGCTGCACACCTTGCGGCGGCGCTGAAAGCATTCCCCGAACCACGGCCGTTGCCTGTGTGTCAGTGACAGAAGCGTTAAGTGTGAGTGAGCGGCTTGTCATGGGGAATATGGCCGATCCGTAGCGATTGCGGCGCTGCTGTGGCGGTTGCGCAACAGGGGGCAACAGTTGCCAGCGCGGCATGTGCGCCGTAGAGCGGGCTCCATGATCCTCTCCCGCTATGAACGCATGATCGCCCGGCGCTATCTGCTGCCCGGCAAAGGCGAGGGGTTCATCTTCCTCGTCGCTGGCATCAGTCTCGTCGCGGTGATGCTCGGCGTCGCCGCGCTCGTCATCGTGATGAGCGTGATGAACGGCTTCCGGGCCGAACTGTTCGACAAGATCGTCGGGCTCAACGGCCATGCCGTGGTGCAGGGCTATGCCGGGCAATTGCGCGACTGGCGCGATATCGTCGCGCTGGCCGACAAGACGCCGGGCGTGACCAGCGCCACGCCGATGATCGAGCAGCCGCTGATGACCACCTATAACGGCCGCGTCGAAGGCATCCTGCTGCGCGGGATGCAGGTGTCCGATATTCGCCGCAACAAGACGATCGGCAGCAAGGTGGTGATGGGTTCGCTCGCGTCGTTGAAGCCGGGCAGCGGCGTGATTGCGATCGGATCGGGCCTGGCCGACCAATTGGGGGCGGTGGTCGGCAGCCAGATAACGATTATCAGTCCGCAGGGACCATCAACACCCTTTGGCACGATGATGCGCGCGGTGAGCTATACCGTCGGCGCGATCTTCACGATCGGCGTGTACGATTATGACAAAGCCTATGTCATCATGCCGATGGAAGATGCCCAGACGCTGCTGATGATGGGCGATTCGGTCGGCATGATCGAAGTGCAGACCAACGATGCCGATCGCGTCGGCCAGATCCTCGCCCCGCTCGCCAAACAAGTCGGGCAGCGCGCGGTGATCCAGGACTGGCGGCAAATGAACGCGCAATTGTTCGAGGCGCTTTCGGTCGAGCGCGTGGCGATGTTCACCGTGCTGTCGATCATCATCCTGGTGGCGGTGTTCAACATCCTGTCCTCGCTGATCATGCTGGTGCGCGCCAAGACGCGCGACATCGCGATCCTGCGAACAATGGGGGCGAGCCGGGGGGCGATGATCCGTATCTTCATGACGGTCGGCACCACCATCGGCGCGCTGGGCGTGGTCGCTGGGCTGGTGCTTGGCTTCATCTTCCTGCACTTCCGGCAAAATATTGTCGATTTCGTGCAATTGGTGACGGGGCAGAACCTCTGGGATCCCTCGATCCGCTTCCTCACCGAATTGCCGTCCAAGACCGACCCGGTCGAAGTGACCGTCATTTCGCTGATGGCGCTCTTGTTCAGCTTCCTCGCCACGCTCTACCCCGCGCTCAAAGCGGCGAGCACCGATCCTGTGCAGGTATTGCGCTATGAGTGAACCCGTCCTCAGCGTTGCCGGCCTGACGCGCGCGTTCAGCCAGGGCGGCGAAACCATCGAGGTGCTGCGCGGGGTCGATCTCCATGTCGGCGCGGGCGAGATCGTCGCGTTGCTGGGTCCGTCCGGCTCGGGCAAATCCACGCTGTTGCAGGCGGTCGGGCTGCTCGAAGGCGGCTTCGGCGGGTCGATCCGCATCGCGGGCGAGCAAGTCGCCAAGCTCGATTCGGACGGGCGAACCCGCGTGCGGCGCGATTCGCTCGGTTTCGTCTATCAATTCCATCACTTGCTGCCCGATTTCAACGCGACCGAAAATGTCGTGCTGCCGCAGTTGATCCGCGATCGCACCCACGCCCAGGCGAACGAACGCGCGACGGCTTTGCTCACCGCGCTTGGCCTCGGCCACCGCCTGACCCACCGCCCCAGCCAATTGTCGGGCGGCGAGCAGCAGCGCGTCGCGGTCGCCCGCGCGCTCGCCAACCAGCCCGCTCTGGTGCTGGCCGACGAGCCGACCGGCAACCTCGACGAGGCGACCGCGGACGTGGTGCTGGCCGAATTCCTGCGGCTGGTGCGCGGCGAAGGCTCGGCGGCGTTGGTCGCGACGCATAATGAGCGCATGGCGCTCAAGATGGACCGCGTGGTGCGCCTGCACGAGGGGCGGCTCGCGTGAGCGCCTGGACCACGCCCCCAACACTCACCGGCGATCACGTCACGCTGCGCCCGACCGTGGTCGACGACCGCGACGCCATCGTCGCGGCGGGGGCGGATGGGAAGATCAGTGACCTGTTCTTCACCAACGCCTCGACGCTCACCGACCCCGACGCCTTCATGGCGGCGCTGTTCAAGGAGCGGGATTTCGGGCGGGCGATGCCGTTTACCGTCTGCACCCCCGAGGGCCGGGTGGTTGGCCTCACGCGCTATATGCGGATGAATGCAGGCCATAAGCGGCTGGAGATTGGCGGCACCTTCTACGCCAAGTCGGTGCAGCGTACCGGCGTCAACACCGAGGCCAAGTTGCTGCTGCTGGGCCACGCCTTTGAGGTGATGGGCTGCAACGCCGTGCAGATCCGCACCGACTGGTTCAACAAGCGTTCGCAAGCCGCGATCGAGCGGCTGGGGGCCAAGCGCGATGGTGTGCTGCGCAACCATCAAGTGATGGATGGTCGCGTGCGCGATCTTGTGGTCTATTCGATCATCGCCAGCGAATGGGCCGGGGTGCGGCAGAATCTGCGCTTCCTGCTCGCGCGCCACGCCTGAGGAGTGCGTTCATGCCTGCCATCACCGATCTCACGGTTAAAGCCGCCGACGGCACGCCGGTCGACCTGTCGGCTTATGCGGGCAAGGTGCTCCTGATCGTCAACACCGCCTCCAAATGCGGCTTCACCCCGCAATATGAAGGGCTGGAGGCGCTGCACCGCCAATTCGGCGATCGTGGGTTTGAGGTGCTTGGCTTCCCCTGCAACCAGTTCGGCGCGCAGGAGCCGGGCGATGCCGCGGAAATCGCCAATTTCTGCTCGCTGACCTATGACGTGACCTTCCCGGTCTTCGCCAAGATCGACGTCAACGGCACCAATGCCGACCCGCTGTTCGTCGCGCTCAAGAAGCAGGCGCCGGGGATCCTTGGCACCGAGGGCATCAAGTGGAACTTCACCAAATTCCTCGTCGGCAAGGACGGGCAGGTGGTTGAACGTTATGCGCCGACGACCAAGCCCGAGGCGATTGCGGCGGATATCGAAAAGCTGCTCTGAGAGGTACGTCGTGGGCGGTATGGTTTTGACGCGCTACTCGGTGGCGTTGGGGTCAGCGATAGCGATGGTGGTGGCGTCGCCCGTCATGGCGGAAGCTATCCCTGAGCGCTCCATCGCGATCGAGCGACCGCAGCAGCTCGATGGGCATCCGGTGGGTGCGCAGTTGCCGATCGTGACGCTGCGGATCGGCGGCACTTCGCTTCGCTTTCTGTTCGACACGGGTGCCTCCGAAATCGTGCTGAGCGAGCGTACTGCGACCCAGCTCGGGCTGAGCGGGGCGACGACGCAGACCGGCACCGATAGCGGCGGCGTCGCCGTCGCGGGGCGCTACGTGACGGGTGTCGATATCGCGACGGCGGAGGGCGCGCCGCTTCGCCATGTGGACCGTGTGCTGGCGATGCCGCTGGGGCCGCTCGAGGCGCTAGGACTGGCGGGCGTTATCGCTCCGCAGGCACTGGCCGCTACGGGGTGCGTGCGCGTCGATTTTCGCGGTGGCGTGGCGACCGTGGCGGACGCGGGTGCGGTGGCCTGCCGTCCTCTGGCCAAGGGCGCTCGGGTTGCGGCACCAGGCTGGCGCGGCGATGGGCGTCCGCATGTTCCGGTCGGCGTGGGGGAGGGGGCGGATACGCCGTTTTTTCTGGTCGATAGCGGTGCCTGGCGCAGTGCGATCCCGGCCACTGCCGCCCCCCGTCTTCCCCGGCTGCGGACCGCGCAGAGCCGCGGGGTTGGGGGGAAGACGGTGACCATGGATATCGTCGGCCCCGTTACCCTGAAGGTGGGCGACGCCCCGCAACCGTTGCCGGAGGCGGCGGTGGTCGAGGGGCGTACCACCGGAGTTTTGGGGTTCGATCTGCTATCGGGCATGACGCTGGTGCTGCATGCCGATGGGGCCTTTTCGATCGGCGAGTGATCAGCGCCCGCGCGTGCCGATCGCCTGCAGCGTGGCGGTGATGCCGCTGAACAGGAAGCTGATCCCGAGCACATAACCCGGCAGCGTCAGCGCGGTGAAGGGGATGCCCCAGATGATCCACACCGCCAGCACGATGTTAAGAATACCGAGCAGGATCAGGCTGATCCCGAAGCGCCGGAAGCGCGTGCCGATAGCGATTTCGATCACGCCGCGCACGGTCAGCCAAATCGCGATCAGCAACGTCAGCGAGACCGCGCCGCTTGCGGGTTCGACGATGATCCACGCGCCGATCGCCAGCGAAAGGATGCCGCTCAGCAAGGTGTAAGCGGAGAAATGATGGCCGCGCAGGCCGAAGCTCGCGACTACCGCGATCGCACCGGTCGCGATCAGGAAGGACCCGGCGAGCAGCGTGGCGGTCAGCGTCGCGCTGACCGGCCAGAGAAATGCGGTGATGCCGACCGCGATGCTGAGGAGGCCGTAAGCCAGTAGCCAACCGGTCCCGACGCGAGCGGATGTGGTGGACGAACCGAAAGTCGTGTCGCTCATGTCTGTCTCCAGGGTGAAGTGCACGGGGGGGCGTTGAACAAGCTGATTTTTATATCAGAACGCCGATCGTGTCAGGCGCACTATACGTAAGTTTACGGGCAACGCGGCCGCTGCCGAGTTCGCAGCTTTACGAATCGGCGCGTTGGGCGCTACCAACCGGAATGGCCCATTCCGCGTTCGTACCCCTTCGGATCTTCTCTTCCTACACCATGCTCGATGGCGCGATCGAGCCAAAGGCGATTGCCAAACGCGCGCAGGAACTGGGCTTTCCCGCCGCCGCCTTGACCGACCGTAACGGCCTGTACGCCGCGATGGCGTTTGGCGATGCCGCGCGCGCGGCGGGGGTGCAGCCGGTGATCGGCACGATGCTCGGCGTCGCTCGCCCCGATATGCCCGAGAATGCACCGCCCGTGCTCGACTGGATCGCGCTCTACGCACAGGATGAGGATGGCTATCGCAATCTGTGCGTGCTGGTATCGCAAGCGCATCTCGATCGCCCGCTCGAACTCGCGCCGCACGTCCCCTTCGCCGCGCTGGAGGGCCGCACCGACGGCCTGCTCGCGCTCACCGCCGGTCGTGAAGGTGCACTGGCGCGGCTGTTCGCCGAGGATCAGCCCGATCGCGCGCTGGCTTATGCCGATCGCCTGCAGGCCTTGTTCCCCGACCGGCTCTATATCGAGCTGACCCGGCGGCTCGATGAGATCGAAGGCAAGGCCGAACCGGCGCTGCTCGATCTTGCCTACGACCGCAATCTGCCGCTGGTCGCGACCAACCCGTGCTGCTTCGCCACGCAGGATTTCAGCGAGGCGCACGATGCGTTGCTGTGCATCGCCAATTCGACCTATGTCGCCAGCGAAGACCGGCCGCGCACCTCGCCGGACGCGTGGATGAAGCCCGCCAAGGACATGCGCGAGCTGTTCGCGGACTTGCCCGAGGCGATCGCCAACACGCTGGTGGTGGCGCAGCGCTGCGGCGTCGGCGCGCCCAAGCGCAAGCCGATCCTGCCGAGCCTCGCCGGCGATCCCACCGCCGAGGCCGCCAAGCTGCGCGAGGATGCCCATGCCGGGCTCGAGCGGCGGCTCGACCGGATCGAACAACTCGCGGTTTCTGCTCCCCTCCCGCTTGCGGGTGTGACTGGGGGAGGGGAGTCTTCTGCGGCTGGTTCAGGCCCTCCCCCAACCCCTCCCGCACGCGGGAGGGGAGATTCGGACTGGCGCGAGCCGTACCGCAAGCGGCTCGATTTCGAGCTCGACGTCATCATCCAGATGGGCTTCCCCGGCTACTTCCTGATCGTCGGGGACTTCATCAAATGGGCGAAGGATCATGACATCCCGGTGGGGCCGGGGCGTGGTTCGGGCGCGGGCTCGGTCGTCGCCTGGGCGCTGACCATCACCGATCTCGACCCGATGAAACTCGGCCTGCTGTTCGAACGCTTCCTCAACCCGGAACGCGTGTCGATGCCCGACTTCGACATCGACTTTTGCGAAACGCGGCGTGGCGAGGTGATCCGCTACGTCCAGGAGAAATATGGCCGCGACCAGGTCGCGCAGATCATCACCTTCGGTAAGCTGAAGGCGCGCGCGGTGCTGAAGGACACCGGGCGCGTGCTGCAAATGGGCTATGGCCAGATCGACCGGCTTGCCAAGCTGATCCCCAACCTTCCCGCCGACCCGTGGGACCTGAAACGCGCGATCGACGGCGTGTCGGAACTGCACAGCGAATATAAGAACGATCGCAGCGTGCGGCATTTGCTCGATCTGGCGATGAAGCTCGAAGGCCTGCCGCGCCACAGCTCGACCCACGCCGCGGGCGTGGTGATCGGCGACCGTCCGCTCGCCGATCTCGTGCCGCTCTACCGCGATCCGCGTTCGGACATGCCCGTCACGCAATTCGACATGAAATATGTCGAGGGCGCAGGCCTCGTGAAGTTCGACTTTCTCGGCCTCAAGACGTTGTCGGTGCTCAAGAAGGCGATCGACCTGTTGGCCGCGCGCGGCGTGGTGGTCGATCTCGACGCGCTCGAATGGGATGACGAGGGCGTCTACAAATTGCTGCAAAAGGGCGACACGGTCGGCGTCTTCCAGCTCGAATCCGAAGGGATGCGCCGCACGCTGTCGGCCGTTCGCCCGTCCAATTTCGGCGACATCATCGCGCTCGTCTCGCTGTATCGTCCGGGCCCGATGGACAATATCCCGATGTTCGGCCGTCGCAAGAATGGGCAGGAAGAGATCGCCTATCCGCACCCGCTGCTCGAAGGCATCTTGTCAGAAACCTACGGCATTTTCGTTTATCAGGAACAGGTGATGCAGGCGGCGCAGATCCTGGCCGGCTATTCGCTCGGACAAGCCGATTTGCTGCGTCGCGCGATGGGCAAGAAGGTGAAGTCCGAAATGGACGCGCAGCGCGCGGGTTTCGTCGAGGGCTGCAAGACGATCAACGGCATTCCCGAAGCCAAGGCCAACGAATTGTTCGACTTGATCGACAAATTCGCCGGCTACGGCTTCAACAAGTCGCACGCCGCCGCCTACGCCTTGCTGTCCTATCAGACAGCGTGGCTCAAGGCGCACCACCCGCACGAATTTTTCGCGGCCTCGATGTGCTTCGATCAGGCGCAGACCGACAAATTGAGCGTGTTCATCGACGATATGCGCCGCCTTGGCGTCGCTATTCTGCCGCCCGACATCAACCGCAGCGAAGCCGAATTCTCGGTCGAGGATAGCGGCGACGGGCTCGCCGTGCGCTATGCGCTCGCCGCGCTCAAATCGGTCGGCGAAGGCGCGATGGAAAAGCTCGTCGCGGAGCGCGAGGCGGGCGGGCCGTTCGAGTCGATCGACGATCTCGCACGCCGCATCGATCCGCGCATCCTCAACAAGCGGCAGTTGGAAACGCTCGCGGCGGCGGGCGCGTTCGATGCGCTCAATGACAATCGCGCCGGGATCGTGGCGAGCGCCGAGACGATCCTCGCCACCGCCGCGCGGATTCACGACCAGAAAATCAGCGGGCAGGGCGGCCTGTTCGGCACCGCCGAAGCGTCCGAACCGCCGATCAAATTCCCGCTCTCCGCGCGCTGGACGATGGCCGAACGGATGGACCAGGAGCGTGAGGCGTTCGGCTTTTATTTCTCCGCGCATCCGGTCGACCGGCACAGCCATTTGGCCAAGCTGCACGGCGCGCGCAGCTTCGTCACGCTGGGCGAACTCAACATTCCCGATGACGGCACCCGCGCCGGTGCGACCATGGCGGTGCTGGTCGAGGATGCGCGCTGGCGCACCTCGGCGCGCGGCAAGCGCTATATGATGGCGACGCTGTCGGACCCGTCGGGCCAGTTCATGGCGACCTGCTTCGACGATGCGGTCGCCGCCGAGCTGGAGGAATGCGCGCGCACCGGAGGCTGCGGCCTGGCGACGGTCGAGCTCGATCGCCGCCCCGGCGAGGAAACCCCGCGTGTCTCGGTCAAGCGGCTGCAATCCTTCGAATCGCTCGCCTCCAACGCGCGCTTCTGCCTGGAATTGTCGGTCGATGCGCCGGGCGCGATGGCGGCACTTGCGAGCATGCTGTCGGAGGCACGCGGCGCACGCGGCGAGATATGGGCGACGGTGACGGTTTCGCCGGGCGAGACCACCCGCGTGCTGCTCGGGCGCGACTTTCTGCTCGACGGGGAGCTTGCCGCGCGGATCGAAGCCTTGCAGGATGTTTCGAACGTAGTGCTGAGAACCGCAGAGGCGCGGCTGGCACTCGTCGGATAGTAGCGGGAGCGGCGGCGGGGCGAAGGAAGCATTCCCTCCCCCAGCCCCTCCCGCAAGCGGGAGGGGAGTTTATGCTCGGCGGAATGCAGGATTTCGAATTGCGGGTGCCGCGGCTGCTGGACCACGCCGCGCGCGAACATGGCGGGCGTGAGATCGTCAGCTATTGGGCCGATGGACGCGAAACCCGCAGCGATTGGGCAGGGGTCGCCCGCGATGCCCGCAAGCTGGCGCAGGCGCTGGAGCGGATCGGGCTTAAGCCCGGCGACCGCGTCGCCACACTGGCGATGAACCACAGCCACCATCTGGTCGCCTGGTATGGCACGATCGGGATGGGCGGGGTGATCCACACCATCAACCCGCGCCTGTTCGACGAACAACTTATCTATATCGCCAACCATGCCGAAGACCGCGTGCTGCTCTATGACAAGCAGTTCCAGCCTTTGGTCGACCGGCTCAAACCGCTGTGGACCAGCATCGAACGCTATGTCTGTTTCGACGATGGCGGCTTCGATGCGCTGATTGCGCCTGAGGACGGGGCCTATAGCTGGCACGAAGGGCCAGAGCGCGATCCGTGTATGCTCTGCTACACCAGCGGCACTACCGGTAACCCCAAGGGCGTGCTGTACGAACATCGCTCGACCGTGATCCACGCCATGGCCGAAGTCGCACCCTGGGTGTTCAACCTCTCGCCTTCCGCCGTCGTGCTGCCGGTCGTGCCGATGTTCCACGCCGCCTCCTGGGGATTGCCGTTCGCGGGCGCGCTGGCCGGCGCGAAATTCGTCTATGCTGCGGTCAACGATCCGGCGGTGCTGTGCCGCTTGATGAACCAGGAAAAGGTCACGCATTCGGCGGGCGTGCCGACGGTGTGGCTGGCGATGTTCGGCCATATCGATGCGACCGGCGAGGTGCCACGCTTCCTTAGCCAAGTGACGATCGGCGGCTCGGCCGCGCCGCGCGCGATGATCGAGCGGATCATGGGCATGGGCGTCGAGGTCAAGCATCTGTGGGGGATGACCGAGACCTCGCCGGTCGGCACCGCCGGTTTTCCGCCGCCGCATTGGGACGAGATGAGCGCGGAGGCCCAACTCGACCATGTCGGCAAGCAGGGGCAGATTCCCTTCGGCATCGAATTGCGTATCGTCGATGATGCGGGGGCTGTGCTGCCGCGCGACGGCACCAGTTCGGGTCGGTTGCAAGTGCGCGGGCCGTGGGTGGTGAAACGCTACTTCAAGGCCACGGAGGACGCGGTCGATGCCGACAATTGGTTCGACACCGGCGATGTCGCGGTGCTCCACGGCGACGGCACGATGCAGATCACCGATCGCGCCAAGGACGTCATCAAATCGGGTGGCGAGTGGATTTCCTCGGTCGATCTCGAAAATGCCGCGATCGGCTGCCCCGGCGTTGCCGAGGCGGCGGCAATCGGCGTGTATCACCCGAAATGGGACGAACGCCCGCTGCTGGTCGTCGTGCGCAAGCCCGGCAGTGCGGTGACCCCGCACGAGATTCTGGTCCACCTTGGCCGTCACGTGGCCAAATGGTGGTTGCCCGATGAAATCGTGTTCGTCGAGGCGCTGCCGCACACTGCGACCGGCAAGCTGCTCAAAACTGCCTTGCGCGAACAGTTCAAGGACCATGTGCTGGCGGCGGCCTGAAGCTGAGGCTTCCGCTTCTTTCCGTTCGGGCTGAGCTTGTCGAAGCCCCGCTCGCGCCACGCGCGTCCTGCGCTTTGAGAGGTGCCCTTCGACAAGCTCAGGGCGAACGGGGATTCGCGGCAATACTCCCGCGCTAGCGCGTCACCAGCACCACCTTGTCGCGCGCGGTCGCGCCGCGCACCAGCGTTAGCGCCGATCGCGGTCGACCCAGCGCCTTGGCGAGCAAGGCGAGGATCGCGTCATTGGCCTTGCCATCCTCGGGCGTCACGGTGGTCCGCACGTTGAGCACAGCGGGCGCTCCATCGGCGGGCAGGCGGATGTCGTTCGCGCCCGCATTGGGGGTTGCGCGGATCGTCAAATGCCCGTGCGCATCGATCAATCGTTCGAGTTCCTCGCGCGGGGGGAAGCTGTTCTTGATGCGGCTCATGCCCGCCTTCTTAAAAGAATACCGACGCGTTGAGCGACAGGTATAGCGTGTCGTGGTCACTGGCACGGTTGAGCGCGCTGGCGAGGAAGCGGCCCTTTGCCAGCCACACTCCGTCGGCCTCAAGCTGGAGGCGCTTGGGCACCGCCCAGAACCGCACGCGGGCATCACTCTGCCACCCGGCATCGCGGCCCGATTGCCCGGTCGGGTCGACCACGCTGGTGGTGGCAAAGGCATCGCGTGCCGAGGCGAGCCACAGTTTCTTGACCGACAGCATCGCGTCCACGCGGCGCGACGGCGTCACCTCCAGCCGGGGTCCGAGCGAAATCAGGTTGCTGCGCGTCACCGCATTATACAGTCCCGCTGGGGAAAAATCGGCGCGGCGCATGCCGTACAGCGTGTCGAACCGACCATAGCCGCCGTTGCGGCGGTCGCCCGAAGCATAATCGCCCTCGACGGCGAGACGCGGCGTCCATGCCCTGGTCCATTGATAGCCGATCCGCGCGTGCGCGAACCACGTCTCCACCGGCACGCGTGCGGCGGTGGGGGCAAGGCTGACGGCAATCGTGCCGGTCTGGCGCATGATCTCGACTTCGCCATCGGTTTTGCCCGGGCTGGCGGGGGCGACCAGCCGTGCGGTCAGCGTCGTCAGGTGACGATTGCGCGTCGCATGGTCCGGGCGGTCGCGTTCCTCGAAGCGGTACGCGCCGATATCGCCCGCAACGCGACCGAACAGGCGCGGCAGCCCGGCCGTCGCCCCCCAGATGCGCGTATCGAACCCCTCCCGATCCAGCACTACGCGCCCGGTCCGCAATCCGGCGGCATCGTCGGGCAAGCGTTGTTGCGGCAGCAGATAGAAAGCAGTCACATTCCAGCGATCGCCGTCGGCCAGATCGAGCCGGGCTCCGGTAAAGGCGTTGGTGGTGTTGCGGTAATCGTCATTGGCGATCAACCGGCGCGAGCGCAGGTCGGCGGTCTGCCGCCCAAGCGTCACATGCCCGTAGAGCCGCTTGCGCGCGGCATCGCCCAGATCGAGCCCGAGAAACGCCTCCACCGGCTCGAAGCCATTGACCTCGTTCGTCGACAGCGCGCTTGGGCGCGGAGCATCGAGCGCGCGGCTGTCGAACAGCGTCCCGCCCAGCGTCAGCGGGCCTCTGCGATATGTCGCACGCACGATCGTGCGCAACTGGGTCGAGGCTTCATCGACGGGTACGCCCGCGCGCGCCTGATCGCGGATCGTTTCGTAGCGCAGGCGGATGTTCGCCGAGACATCGCCGCCCTCGGGCGCGCGCGGCAGCACCTGGCCGTAAGCCGGAACGGCGGCGACCAGCACCGTAAATGTCAGAAGCCCCCGCATCCGGCGCGGGCATAGCAAAGATCGCGGACGACGCCCACCCGGCTTCAGCCAAACAAATCGCCCTGGGGCCCTGCGGGCGGGCGGAACAGGTCGGTGCGCAACACCATCCGCTCCTGGTTCATCCCATGCTTGCGGCATGCGATGAGGAAGCGCGTGCGCAGCAAGTCCGCCCAGGGGCCACTGCCGCGCATCCGCGAGAAGAAGCCCGGATCATTCTCTCGGCCCTGCCGGATCGAGGCGATCGTCGCCATCACCTTGCTCGCGCGGTCGGGGAAGTGCGTGTCGAGCCAGGCCTTGAACAAGGGGGCGACCTCCCACGGCAGCCGCACCGGAATGAACGAGACCGAGCGCGCGCCCGCCTCCGCCGCTTGCTCGACCAGATGCTCGATTTCGTGATCGGTGATCGCGGGGATGACGGGCGCGATCGAGACATGCGTCGGCACGCCCGCCGCGACCAGCGCGCGCACCGCCGCCAGCCGCCGCTTCGGGGTCGGCGCGCGCGGTTCGACCGTCATCGCGATTTTGGGGTCGAGCGAGGTGATCGAAATCGCCACCGCCGCCAGCCCTTTGGCCGCCATCGGCGCGATCAGGTCGAGATCGTGCACCACCCGGTCCGATTTGGTGGTGATGGTGAGGGGATGGTTGGTCTCGGCCAGCACCGCGATGCACCCCCGCGTGATCCGCCATTCGCGCTCGATCGGCTGGTAGGGGTCGGTATTGGTGCCGAACGCGATCGGTTGCGCAACATAGCCGCGCTTGGACAATTCGGCGCGCAACAGGGCGGGGGCATCGGGTTTGGCAAACAGCTTGCTCTCGAAATCGAGCCCCGGCGAAAGGTCGTGAAACGCGTGGGTCGGTCGCGCGAAGCAATAGATGCAGCCATGCTCGCACCCGCGATACGGGTTAACCGACCGATCGAAGGGCACGTCGGGTGAGCTGTTGCGGCTGATGATCGTGCGCGGCCGCTCGACCGTAACCGTGGTACGCAGGCGCGGCGGGGCACCGTCGAGCGCTTCACGATCATCCAGCCAGTCGCCATCCGCCTCGCGCTCGGGCAAGTTGAAGCGGCGGCTTTCGCGATTGAGCGTTGCGCCGCGCTGGGGGCGGTTTTGGGCCATTGACAGATGCTAGCAGGCACGTAAGAACGTAACAAGAACATTTGGGAGGAGACCCAGCGATGGCGCGTCTGAACTATCTCGAACTGCCGGTTCGCGACCTTGCCGCGGCCAAGGCGTTTTACACCGCCGCCTTCGGCTGGGATTTTACCGATTTCGGGCCAAGCTATGCCTCCACGATGAGCGGGGACACGGATATCGGCCTGCAGGGCGATATCGCGGAACAGACCGCGGCCCCGCTGCCGGTGATCGAGGTGGCGGATCTGGAGATGGCGGAAGCGGCGGTACAGGCGGCAGGAGGCGAGATCACGCTGGCGATCTTCGCCTTCCCCGGCGGGCGGCGGTTTCATTTTCGCGATGTGGCGGGGCATGAATTGGCGGTGATGCAGCCAAGGTGAAGTGCTTGTCCGCCAAGATCTGGATGATACATATCACGAAGATTTCCGGGGGATTTTTCGATGATTCGTTCGTATCTTCATTGCTCTGCAGCAGTGTTGTTTGCGGCTTTGGCGGTCCTGCCGATGGTGGCATCTGCGGAGGAGGATAAGAGGATAAAGAGCGCTTGCTCGATCTCCGCCAGCCGTCGGTGGTGGTCCAGGCGCTCCATGACGCGGGCTACAAGGCCGAGCTCAAGACCAACAAGGCAGGCGAGCCCTATGTGTTGAGCGGAGCCAACGGGTCTTCCTTCACCATCGAATTTTACGGCTGCACCGGCGTGAAGGATTGCGGCTCCTATCAATTCTCGAGCTGGTATAAGGCCGAGCCGCTGTTCACGCCCGAACTCGCCAATGAATGGAATCGCGACAAGCGCTTTTTGAAGATCGTGGTCACCAAGGAGGGCACGCTCGACGAGTGGATGGATTTCTCCGCGATCGGCAAAACCACCTTCGCCAATTTTGCCGATATCGTCGACTGGTATCAGACGATGGACGCCGATCTCGCCAAGTTCCTCGACGAAAAGCGCGCGGCGGCGAAGAAGTAGCGGACAGTCGCGTGCCTGTGAGGGCTTAGCGTTCCCGCAAACGCGGCATGAGCTCGACGAAGTTACACGGCCGGTGGCGGCTGTCGAGCTGGCTCGCCAGGATGCCGTCCCACCCGTCCTTCACCGCGCCGGTCGAGCCCGGCAGCGCGAAGATATAGGTGCCGCGGGTGACGCAGGCGCAGGCGCGCGATTGCACGGTCGAGGTGCCGATCGACTGGAAACTGAGCCAGCGGAACAGTTCGCCAAAGCCCGGGATCATCTTGTCGGCAACGCGCTCGATCGCCTCGGGCGTCACGTCGCGCCCGGTCACGCCGGTGCCGCCGGTGGTGATGACGCAATCGACCTGCTCGTCATCGATCCAGCGATGCAGCGTGGCGACAATCAGATCGGCATCGTCGCGCACGATCTCGCGCGCGGCGAGGATATGGCCTGCCTCCTCCAGCCGTGCGACCAGCGTATCGCCCGAGCGATCCTCGGCAAGGCCGCGCGTGTCGGAGACGGTAAGGACGGCAATGCGGACGGGCTGGAAGGTCAGGCTTTCGTCAATCGGCACGGGCGATCGCTTGTCTCGAGGGGCTGGTCGCCGTGGTGCTCGCCATCGTGCGGCCCGAGGACGCACTTGATGTTAACCGCACCGCCGCAGCCCCCGGCAAACCAGGGAAGCGCGGCCACAGGCCCTGCGACAAAGCGGCACGGCTGACCGAGGCGGTCTTGCCGGTCTGCGCCTCATACACCCAATAGTTGCGCAGCACCGTAGTGACATAGCCGCGCGTCTCCCAGAACGGGATCGATTCGATGTAAAGCAACGGATCGCCGCCGTCGCGGGCCTGCGCGTTCCACGCCTCGACCGGCCCAGGCCCGGCGTTATAGGCCGCAATCACCTTGGGCAGCAGCCCGTCGGTGCAATGCTGGTCGCGCAATTGCTCGAGATAGCTTTGCCCGACCTCAAAATTGGTGCCGGGGCGGGAGAGGGCGCTGCGGTCGAAATTGCGGCCCTGCTTGCGCGCAATGTCGGTCGCGGCACCGGGACGCACTTGCATCAGGCCATAGGCACCGGCCGGGCTCACCACATCGGTGCGGAAGCGCGATTCCTGCAGCGTGTGCGCAAACACCAGCGCCTTGTCGACGCGCCAGCCGCCATCGGGTGCCCAATTGGGCGCGGGGAAGCGCGCCTCGACTGGCGGCGTCGCGCCGACCGGGCCATTGTGCGACAGCCAGATCAACGTGGCGGGAAGATCGAGTGCCGTCGTAAGGCGGACCAAAGCGGGATATTCGGCGGGGTCGCCGATCCGCGCTTGTTGCCGGATGACACTGTCGGCCAACCCGTTTTCGCCAATCTCGACCAAGGCCGCCGCAACGCGCACATTGGGGCGGCGACCAAGCGTCTGCCAGTCGCTCGCGACCACGGCCGCCATCGGGTGCGCGGCGGTTTCGCGAATGCCGAGCGCCTGGCGTGCCAGCAGCCCGTAAAACGTCTCGCGATATTGCGCCGCGTTCTTCAGCCGGTTCTCGACGCGATCGGGCCGCGCGCACTGCATGTCGGCGCGCGCCGCCCAATAGAGTGCCGCCGCGCGCAGGTCGACATCGCTGGCGCGCGCGGCAACGCCCTCGAACAGCGTGCCAGCGGCGGCGCAATCATGCTGCCGCCATGCCGCCAGCGCCCCGACCCACTGGCCCTCGACCGCGAAATCGCCATATCCGGCGGCGGCCTTCTGCGCCATCGCGCGGGCATTGCTGTCGTCACCCGCCAGGAAATACATCCAGGCGATCTTGCGCTGCCATTCGGTCTGCAGGTCGCTGGAAAGCCCCGGCGTCGCCTCGAGCAGCGCCTGCGCATCCGCCCCGCGATCTTCCTTGATCATCGGCTGCATCTTCAGCGCGAGTTCGACCGCGAGCAGATCGCCTTTGCCGAAGCTCTTCGCGCGCTTGCGGGCGGGCGCGCCGTCGATCCAGGTGAGCGCGCGTGCCTCGGGCAGCGGCGGCAACCCGACACCCCCGCGCGACGCGGCCATCGTCAGGATCTGCTTGGCCTGGGGCAGTTCGGGCGCACTGGCGAGCAGCTTCATCAACGGGTCGAGATCGGCCTTGGGCGAACCCTTGGCGGTCAGCAATTCCGCCTGCGCGATCGCGTGGAGCGGGCCGGGCTTGAGCGCGGCGAGCTGAAGCTGGGCGTCCTGCCATCTCTGGCTGCGGATGCTGGCGAAGACCGCGCGATAACCCTCGCGCTGCTCGACATCGAGCTGTGCGGGAATAACGCCGCGCGGACTGGCGGTTTCGATCGAGGCCGGCGGCTCCCCCGCCGCATGCGCGACACCGGGAACGGCGAGCGCCAAGGTGGCGACGACAGCCAGTCTAGCGCTCATGCGTCCAATCCTGCGATCAGCATCTGCAAATCCTTCCACGCGCGCGCCTTTTCGGCGGGCCGTTCCAGCAAGAGTCGCGGATGGAAACTGGCCACCACATCAACCGTGGTCCCACCCATGCCACCTTCGAGGTTAATTGCCTGCAAACTACCGCGGGCACGCGCGACGTCCATCCCGGTAAATCCACGACTGGGCGCATTCCCTAATAGGAGTACCCGTTTCGGGGCGACCAGCGCGACATGATGGCGCGCAATCTCGACCAGCCGCGCCTCGATTTCCGGCGCGATTCGGCCCGCCATCGGGCGCACCGAGCACATTGGCGCAAGGTACACCGATTCGCGATCCCGCCCGATCGCGGCCAGCATCCGGTCGAACAACCGCCCGACCGTGCCACTCAGCAGCACGCCGGTATCGCTATCGTCGCGATCGGGCACATCCACCAAAATCATGATGTCTGCGGCGGGATTGCCCGATGCCGCGATCGGATCGCCGCGCCACGCTGCTTCCGGCGCATCGGGACCAGTGCGCCACGCGAGGAACGCATCGAGCGTAACCGGTAGCGGCACGACGACCGGTGCCGCTACGGCGCGCGGGGCCGGGCGCTGTGGCTGGGTTTCGACCGGTGCAAGCGGGGTGGCGGTCCAGTCGCGCGCGTCCTCATCGACCAGCGTGTCGATGCCGACGTCGCGCCACCATTCCAGCGCGCTCGCCGCCGCCAAACGCCAATCGATATTCTGGTCAGCCCCCATGCGTTCCTTTAGACTCCTATGTTGACGTGAAGGTCAATTCGCTGGCACGCGGAGATGGACAGGACGTGCCGCGCGCGCGACGAGAATGCGCAGGTGGCGTCCGCGATGGAGACGAGATGTGAGCAGCCAAGAAACTGGGGCCGAAAACCACCGCGAATCCATGCCCTATGACGTCGTAATCGTCGGGGCTGGCCCTGCCGGCCTGTCGGCGGCGATCCGGCTGAAACAGGTTGCGGCCGAAAAGGGCGCGGACCTGTCGGTCTGCATCCTTGAAAAAGGCTCCGAAGTCGGCGCGCACATTTTGTCGGGCGCGGTCATCGATCCGCGCTCGCTCGATGAGCTGATCCCCGATTGGCGCGAAAAGGGCTGCCCGCTTGCCGAGGTGCCCGTCACCGACAACCAGCATTGGATGCTGTCCAAGACCGGCAAGGTCGCGGTGCCGCATTTCCTCACGCCGCCCTTCATGCACAATAAGGGCACCTATACCGGCAGCTTGGGCAATCTGTGCCGCTGGCTGGCGACTCAGGCCGAGGAGCTGGGCGTCGAGATTTTCCCGGGCTTTGCCGCTGCCGAGATTCTCTACAATGACGATGGCTCGGTAAAGGGCGTCGCCACCGGCGATATGGGCGTGGCGCGCGACGGCACGCACAAGCCCGATTATACGCCGGGCCTCGAAATCCACGCCAAATACACCTTCTTCGGGGAGGGCGTGCGCGGCCATCTGTCCAAGCAGATCATCCGCACCTTCGATCTGGCGAAGGACAGCCAGCCGCAGGTCTACGGCATCGGCATCAAGGAATTGTGGGACATCGCCCCCGAAAACCATGTGCCCGGCCGCGTGATCCACACCCAGGGCTGGCCGCTCAATGAGACCGAGGGCTCCAATGGCGGCGGCTTCCTGTATCACCAGGCCAATGGGCAGGTCGCGCTCGGTTTCGTCACCTGGCTCAGCTATTCCAACCCGTATCTGTCGCCCTTCCACGAAATGCAGCGCTGGAAGACCCATCCCAAGGTCGCCGAGATCCTGAAAGGTGCAAAGCGCGTGTCCTATGGCGCGCGCGCGATTAGCGATGGCGGCTTGCAGTCGATCCCCAAGCTGGTCTTCCCCGGCGGTGCGCTGATCGGCTGTTCGGCCGGTTTCCTCAACGTTCCGCGCATCAAGGGCACGCACACCGCGATGAAGAGCGGCATGATGGCGGCGGAAGCTGCGGTCGATGCGATCCTATCGCAGCGCCAGCATGATGAGCTGGCGGCGTACCCGGAGGCGTTCGAGGCGAGCTGGGTCAAGAAGGAGCTGTCGATCGTCCGCAACGTCGTGCCTTTGGTCGAAAAGTTCGGCGAGCTGATCGGTTCGGCGCTGGCGAACGTGACGATGTGGGCCGAATATATCGGCATCAAGATGCCCTTCACGATGAAGCACCACCCCAACAACGAAAGCCTGTGGCGCAAGGATCAGGTCAAGCCGATCGCCTATCCCAAGCCCGATGGCGTGCTGACCTTCGATCGTCTCTCCTCGGTGTTCATCTCGAACACCAATCACGAGGAGGACCAGCCCGTCCATTTGACGCTGAAGGACCCGAACATCCCGGTCGAATATGACCTGCCAATGTATGACGAGCCGGCGCAGCGTTATTGCCCGGCGGGCGTGTATGAAATCGTCGGGCAGGAAGAGGGCAACCCGAAGTTCGTCATCAACGCGCAGAATTGCGTCCATTGCAAGACCTGCGACATCAAGGACCCGACGCAGAACATCAACTGGGTGGTGCCGGAGGGCGGCGGCGGACCGAATTATCCGAATATGTGATGGGGGCGTTTCCCTCCGCAGGCTCGCATCGCTGTTTTCAACCGATGCGATCTTGCTCTAGGGGCTGCCGCCGATGATCACCGAAAACGCCCCCGCCAAGATCAACCTCGCGCTGCACGTCCGCGCGCGGCGCACCGATGGCTATCATGAGCTGGAAACGCTGTTCGCCTTTGTCGCCGATGGCGACACCGTTTCGCTGGAGCCAGGGCCGCTCTCGCTGACCATCACCGGCCCGTTTGCGGGTGGCCTGTCGGGCGAGGGCGACAATCTCGTCACGCGCGCCGCGCGCGCCTTTGCCGATCGCTTCGGCGTGCCCGTGGGCGGGGCCTTCACGCTCGACAAGCATTTGCCGGTCGCTTCGGGCATTGGCGGCGGCTCCGCCGATGCGGCGGCCGCCTTGCGCGCGCTGGCGCGGGCGCACGATGTCGCGACTGACGACCCGCGCCTGTTCGAGATTGCGGCGGCGCTTGGTTCGGACGTGCCGGCCTGCCTGCTTGGGCGCACCGCGATGGGGCAGGGGCGCGGCGAGCGGCTGGAAGCGCTTGCCGGGCTGGCGGATATGCCGACGTTGCTGGTGAACCCCGGCGTCGCCGTATCGACGGCGGCGGTGTTCAAGGCGTGGGATGGCGTCGATCGCGGCGCATTGCCGACCGGGGACGTGCTGGCGATGGCGCTCGAAGGGCGCAATGACCTGGAGGCACCGGCGCGCGCACTTGCGCCCGAAATCGACGCAGTGCTGGACGCGCTTGGCGAGGGCAATCCAGTGCTGGCGCGCATGTCGGGCTCGGGCGCGACCTGCTTTGCCCTCTATACGGATGAGGCGGAGCGCGCCGCCGCCGCGACGCGCATTCGTGCCGCCCAGCCGGGGTGGTGGTGTCTCGAAACGCGACTCGCATGACGCTCTCGCGCTCCATTTCGGGACAGACGATGCAGCGCGCTGTGCCGCAACGGCGGAAATGCGCGCTTGGCACTGGCCTTGCAGCGGTCGGATCGAACGGGTCCGCCGCCCCCAGCGGAGCGCCCGTTGATGGTCCACGGTCCCCCCGCGCGCCATCCATGCAGCGGGACGGCGCGGGCAACCGCGCCGTCCCCTCGTCGGCATGACCGGCCCGCGCATCCTGCCCGCAACCACGGGCGACATTCTGCTGATCTGCGATCACGCGTCGAACGCGGTGCCTGTCGGGGTCGAGCTCGGCATCGCGCCCGACTTGCTCGACAAACACATTGCGATCGATCTTGGCAGCGCCGCGCTGACCGAAGCGTTGGCGGAAGCGCTCGATGCACCGGCCATCCTTGCCAGCGTGTCGCGTCTGGTGATCGACCTCAACCGCCCGCTCGAGTCTCCGGGCTTGATCCCCGTCGCCAGCGATGGCCACGCCATTCCCGGCAATGCCATCGCCGAGCGCGACGACCGCATCGCTCGCTTTTATGTGCCTTATCACGAGGCCATCGACGCCGCGATCGCGGCGCGGCGACCGGTTCTGCTTGCGGCGATCCATAGCTTCACGCCACAGCTCGAAAGCGGGAGCGGCGCGGTTCGTCCCTGGGAAATCGGTATCCTGTCGAACAACGACCGTCGCGCCGCCGAGATCGCGCTGCCGCTGCTGAGGGCGCAGGGCCTGGTCACCGGCGACAATGAACCCTATTCGGGCCGCCTGCTCAACGCGACGCTCGACCGGCATGGGGAAGGCAACGGGATTGCCAGCCTTTCGATCGAAATCCGCAACGATCTGATCGCCGACGCGGGAGGGGTAGCCCGCTGGACCACGATCCTCGCGCCAATTTTGATCGAAATACGTAACAGACTTGCGTCGAACGGGGGTTTGGCGACATAGGCTTTCGCCATGACTCGCACCTTCGACAAAGCCAAGCTCCCCAGCCGTCACGTTTCGGTTGGTCCCGAACGCTCACCCCATCGCAGCTATTATTATGCGATGGGCATCGCCGAGGCGGACATCGCCAAGCCGTTCGTCGCGCTCGCCTCGGCTGGAAACAACTCCGCGCCGTGCAACACCAAGCTGGACGAACAGGCCGATGCCGCGCAGGCGGGCGTCATCACCGGCGGCGGAATGCCGCGCCGTTTCAACACCATCACCGTCACCGATGGCATCGCCATGGGGCATCAGGGGATGAAATCCTCGCTCGTCAGCCGCGAAGTGATCGCCGATTCGGTCGAGCTCAGCGTGCGCGGCCATTGCTATGACGCGCTCGTCGGCTTTGCCGGGTGCGACAAGTCGCTGCCGGGTATGATGATGGCGATGCTGCGCCTCAACGTGCCGAGCATCTTCGTCTATGGCGGATCGATCCTGCCCGGTCGCTTCCATGATCGCGACGTCACCGTCGTCGATGTGTTCGAGGCGGTCGGCCAATATGCGGCGGGCGGCTGTCCGCTGCAGGAACTGATCGAGCTCGAAAAGGTCGCGTGCCCCGGGCACGGCGCGTGCGGCGGGCAATTCACCGCGAACACGATGGCGTGCGTGGGTGAGGCGATCGGCCTGTCGCTGCCCAATTCCAACATGATGCCCGCCCCCTATCGCGGCCGCGACGAGATCGCGATCGCAGCGGGCGAGCAGGTGATGGAACTGATCGCGCGCAACATTCGCCCGCGCGACATCTGCACGCGCGAAGCCTTCATCAACGCAGCGCGCGTTGTCGCGGCGACGGGCGGATCGACCAACGCCGCCTTGCATCTGCCCGCGATGGCCAATGAAGCGGGCATCAACTTTGATTTGTTCGATGTGGCAGAGGCCTTTAAATCAACGCCTTATATCGCCGATCTCAAGCCCGGCGGTAAGTATGTCGCCAAGGATATGTATGAGGCGGGCGGTGTCTACATGCTGATGAAGACGATGCTCGAAGGCGGCTTCCTCGACGGCAATTGTCTGACCGTGACGGGCAAGACGCTCGGCGAGAATATCGATCAGGTCACCTGGAACCCCGACCAGAAGGTCATTTACGACGTCAAGGCACCGCTGTCGGCGACCGGCGGTGTGGTCGGTCTGCGCGGCACGCTCGCCCCCGATGGCGCGATCGTGAAGGTCGCGGGGATGCACCGGTTGCAGTTCACCGGCCCGGCCCGCGTGTTCGATTGTGAAGAGGATTGTTTCGCGGCGGTCGAGGCGCGCCAGATCAACGAGGGCGAAGTCATCATCATCCGCTATGAAGGCCCCAAGGGCGGCCCCGGCATGCGTGAGATGCTGTCGACCACCGCCGCGCTTTACGGTCTTGGGCTGGGTGAAAAGGTCGCGTTGATCACCGACGGTCGCTTCTCGGGCGGCACGCGCGGCTTCTGCATCGGCCATGTCGGGCCGGAAGCCGCCGAAGGCGGGCCAATCGGGCTGGTCGAAGACGGTGACATCATCCGCATCGATGCCGAAGCGGGCACGATCGACCTTGATGTCACCCCGGAAACGCTGGCCGCCCGCAAGGCGGCATGGGTGCCGCGCGTCAATGATTACCAGGCGGGCGCGCTGTGGCGCTATTCCCAGACGGTCGGGCCTGCCTATAAGGGCGCGGTCACGCACCCGGGAGCCAGCGCCGAAACTCATGTCTACGCGGATATCTAGTCTAATATTGCTGGCCTTTTCGCTCGCCGCGTGCGGCGAGCAACGCACCGACCACGCCACACTCGCCAAGATCGAGGCGGAGCAGCGCCAGGCGCGCGACGATAGCGGGAACATCGTCTGCGCGGAGCGCGGTTCCGCCGATTTCGCGCGGACCTGCACGGTCGACCGAAGCGAAACCGATGCCGGGCTGGTGCTGACCGTGCGCCACCCCGACGGGGCGTTCCACCGCTTGTTGGTGACCAAGGACGGGCGCGGCGTCATCGCTGCGGACGGCGCGGAGACGGCCGTGGTGACGATCATTGCCAATGGCGAGATCGAGGTCGCTTTGGGCGGGGACCGCTATCGTCTCCCCGCCACCGTCAAAAGCAAGGCCGCGGCCGCCTCATGACCCCCATTGCAGGGCAGCCGATCCTGACCGCCGCCGAAATGCGCGCGGCGGAACAGCGCGCGATCGATGCGGGAGCCAGCGTTGCCGCGCTGATGGAGCGCGCCGGGGCGGGCGTGGCTGAGGCGGTGCGGCGGCTGGCGGGGGATGCACCGGTGCTGGTGCTGTGCGGACCGGGCAATAATGGCGGCGACGGCTATGTCGCGGCGCGGATTCTGCGCGCGAACGGCGTCGCGGTACGCGTGGCGGCGACGGGGGCTCCGACGAGCGAGGCCGCCATTCAAGCACGCGGCGGCTGGGATGGGGCGGTTGAAGCGCTTGGCGATGCCGCGCCTGCGCCGGTTGTGCTCGATGCCATTTTCGGGACGGGGCTGTCGCGGCGGGTCGACGATGCCATTGCGGCACCGCTGGCTGCGCTGGTGCAGGCGGCGCGGCTTTCGATCACGGTCGATGTGCCGACCGGCCTCGCCACCGACACGGGCGAGGCGCTGATCGATACTGTCAGCCGCTTCGATATCACGCTCGCACTGGGTGCGTTGAAACCCGTGCATGTGCTTGCTGCATCTGCTGAAACTTGTGGAACCGTGCGGTTGGTGGAGATCGGCCTGGAGACACGCAGCGCTGCGCGCGCGACGGTGATCGATCGCCCCACGCTGCGAGCGCCCGGCAGCGACAGCACCAAATATACGCGCGGGATGGTGGCGGTGGTCGGCGGGATCATGCCCGGAGCCGCCGCGCTCGCTTCGGAGGCGGCGATGCGGGCCGGGGCGGGCTATGTGCTGTTGCTGTCGGACACGCTGCCGGCCAACACGCCGCACGCGCTGGTGCGTCGAGCCTGGGCACCGGACGCGCTTGCGGACGCGCGGATCGGAGTGATCCTGATCGGCCCCGGTCTCGGGCGCGACGATGCGGCGCGATCCAAGCTCGCAGTGGCTTTGGCAAGCGATCGCCCGCTGGTGCTCGATGGCGATGCGCTGCATTTGCTGGACGGACGGACCTTTCATGATCGGAAAGCGCCGACGATCCTGACCCCGCATGGCGGCGAATTTGTTGCGGCGTTCGGCGCGTGGAGCGGCAGCAAGATCGAGGCGGCACGGTCCGCCGCAGCCTCATCGGGGGCGGTGGTGGTGTTCAAGGGCGCGGACACGGTCATCGCTGATCCCGATGGCAGCGTGGTGATGGCTCCGCATGGCTCGTCCTGGCTTTCGACCGCAGGCACGGGTGACGTGCTGGCGGGGGCGGTCGCCGCGTTGGCGGCAAGCGATTCGCCGCTGGGGACGCCAGCGCGCGCGGCGGCAGCGGTGTGGATGCACGGCGCGGCCGCGCGGCGGTTGGGCGGGGCGTTTCTGGCGGACGACTTGGCGCGTGAAATATCGGTAATAAGGGCGGCGTTGTGAGCGATGTGATTGTTCGGGTGGCCGCGCGCGGCGACGGTGTCACCGCCGATGGTCGCCATGCTGCCTTCGCCGCGCCGGGCGATACGCTGACGCCCGACAATCTCGTGATTCCGGGGCCGCGCCACCAGACGCCGCCATGCCGCCACTTTCCGGTGTGCGGTGGGTGCCAGCTCCAGCATCTCGATGACGCAAGCTATGCCGATTTCCTCACCGATCGCATATCGGGTGCCCTCGCCGCCCAGGGGCTGACGGCACCGCTTCGACCGCCTTCACTGTCCCCCGACCGCACGCGGCGGCGTGCGGCGCTCCATGCCGAGGTCAAGGGCGGTGCGGTCCGGTTGGGGTTCAGCGAACCCGCCAGCCATGCGATCGTCGATGTGCAGGAATGCTGGATCCTGACGCCTGCGCTGTTCGCGGTGCTGGCGCCCTTGCGCAAACTGCTCGCGCGGGCACTGAAGGGGCGGGCGCGGCTGCATTTGACCGAGGTCGATCAGGGCATCGATCTGCTGATCGAGGGCAAGCTGGCCGAGGGGCTGGCGATTGCCGAAGGGATCACGGCGTTTTGCGGCACGCACGGTATTGCGCGCTTGGCGGTCGATGACGGGATCGGCCCCGAAACGCGCTGGGAGCCTGAGGCGGTGACGATCACGCTCGGTGGTGTGGCGGTGCCCTTTCCCTCGGGCAGCTTCCTGCAAGCGACGCGCGAGGGCGAGGCGAGCCTGGTTGCGGCGGTGCGCGAGGCAATTGGCGCAGTGCGGGTGAGCGCGGATCTGTTCGCCGGGCTGGGCACGCTGGCGCTGTCGCTGCCGGGCAAGGTGTATGCTGCCGAGGCTGGGCGCGATGCGATCTTCGCGTTGAAGGCGGGCGCGGCGCAGGCGGGCCGGGCGGTGTTCGCCGAGCATCGCGACCTGTTCCGGCGTCCGTTGACGAGTGCGGAATGCGACCGGTTCGAGGCGATCGTGCTCGATCCGCCGCGTGCGGGTGCGCGCGAACAGGTGACGCAACTGGCGGCATCAAAGGTGCCGGTGATCGCCTATGTTTCGTGCAATCCCAGTAGCTTTGCGCGCGATGCGGAGATTTTGTGCAAGGGTGGTTACACGCTCGATTGGGTGCAGCCGGTCGGCCAGTTCCGCTGGTCGACCCATGCCGAGTTAGCGGCCCGCTTCAGCCGATAGCCATCAAGGATAATCGGCCCGCAGGAAGTACAGGCCGTCGGGCGGGGCGTTGAAGCCGAGTGCGGTGCGGTCGCGGGCTTCGAGCGCGGTGGTCATGTCGTCGGGGCTCCATTTGCCCTCGCCGACCAGCGCGAGACAGCCGACCATCGAGCGCACCTGATGATGCAGGAAGGAGCGCGCCGAGGCGAACACGCTGATCCGCTCGCCTTTCGCCACCACATCGAGCCGGTCGAGCGTGCGCAGCGGGCTGTCGGCCTGGCAATGCGCCGAGCGAAAGGTGGTGAAGTCATGCCGCCCGACCAGCCGCGCGGCACCGTCCGCCATTGCCGCGACATCGAGCGGGGCGGGGATGCGCCATGCCAGCCCGCGCTCGACTGTCAGCGGCGCGCGGCGGGTGACGATGCGGAACTCATAATGCCGCCCGATGCATGAAAAGCGCGCGTGCCAGTCATCGGGAACGATCTCGCAGTCGAGGATCGCGATCGGGTCTGGCCGTAACTTGGCGTTGAGCGCCTCCATCAGCCGGAACGGGGTGAAGTTCCGCGTCAGGTCGAGATGCGCGCGCATACCGAGGCCGTGAACGCCGGCATCGGTGCGACCGGCGGCATGGACGGCGATCTCCTCGCCGGTGATGGATTGCGCGGCGCGTTCGATCGCGGTCTGCACGCTCGCCCCGTGGCGCTGGCGCTGCCAGCCCATATAGGGGCGTCCGTCGAACTCGACCGTCAGCGCGAACCGCGTCAAAGCTGTGTGCCTGCAGGGATGGAGAAGCCGCGCAAGAGTTCGTCGGTGGTCATGACGCCACGCCCGGCGCGTTGCAGCAAGGTCGGGCGGATCGCGCCGGTGGCGCAGGCGATGGTTAGAAGCGTGTCGAGCACCTCTCCTGCTCGCTGGTGGGGAGAGGGCCGGGGAGAGGGGCTGTGCGCATCGTCAGCGTTCTGCTGGACTGCCCCTCTCCCGACCTCGCTGCGCTCGGCCACCCTCTCCTCGCTTGCGGGGAGAGGGAGAAGGTCTGCTGCCAGCACTTTGATGCGCTCGCCCTGAAACTCGAAGAACGCGCCGGGCACCGGGTTGAAGGCGCGCACTTGCCGCTCGACCGCGTCGGCGGGTTGCGTCCAGTCGATGCGCGCTTCGGCCTTGTCGATCTTGGCGGCATAGGTGACGCCGTCCTCGGGCTGCACCGCGGGCGGATAGGCGGCGAAGTCGCCCAGCACCTGCACCATCAGCCGTGCGCCCATCGCGCTCAATTCGTCGGTCAGCGCGCCTGCGGTCTTGCCGTCGATCGCGGTCGCGTCGCGCAGCAGCACCGGTCCGGTGTCGAGCCCGGCCTCCATCTGCATGATGCACACGCCGGTTTCGCCGTCGCCCGCGAGGATCGCGCGCTGGATGGGGGCCGCCCCGCGCCACCGTGGCAGCAGCGAGGCGTGGACGTTGAGGCACCCGCGCGCAGGGGCATCGAGGACCGCGCGCGGCAGGATCAATCCATAAGCCGCAACCACCGCGACATCGGCTCCGAAGGCGGTAAATTCAGCCTGCGCCTCGGCGTCGCGCAGCGTGAACGGCGTGCGCACCGCAATGCCGAGCGCCTCGGCGCGGGCCTGGACCGGGGAGGGGGTGAGCGCCTTGCCCCGCCCGGCGCGGCGCGGGGGCTGGCTGTACGACGCCACGACATCATGCCCGGCATCGACCAAGGCTTGCAGCACCGGCACCGAGAAGTCCGGGGTTCCCATGAAAATGATCCGCATGGCGGCGCTTTGCGATCGAGGGCCCGCAAACACAAGCCCCGTCACCCCGGCGCAGGCCGGGGCCGCTGGGTCGGGTGCGCGGCGATCGTTTTCAGCGCCACGGGACGGCCCCGGCCTGCGCCGGGGTGACGAACGCGGCGCAACCCCCTATCTGTTCTCCATGGCCTCTCCCGAAATCGAAGCGCTGACACAGGCCCTCGCCAAATTGCCAGGGCTGGGGCCGCGCTCCGCCCGACGTGCGGTGCTGCACTTGCTGAAGAAGCGCGAGGCGGCGCTGGGGCCGTTGCTGAGTGCGTTGATGGCGGTTGAGGAACGGCTCTCAACCTGTTCGATTTGCGGCAATATCGATACCACCAATCCCTGTGGCGTGTGCGCCGATCCGCGCCGCGATGCGCGCGCGCTGTGCGTGGTGGAGGAGGTGGCCGATCTATGGGCGCTCGATCGGTCGCGGCTGTTTCCGGGGCGGTTTCATGTGCTAGGCGGGAGATTGTCGGCGCTGGAGGGCGTGCGACCCGAGGATCTCGCCATCGATTCGCTGGTACGCCGCATTGCTGAGGGCGGGATCGACGAGGTGGTGCTGGCGATGAATGCGACGTTGGAGGGGCAGACCACGGCACATTACATTATCGAGCGGATCGAGCGGTTTCCGGTGCGCATCACCCAATTGGCGCACGGCCTGCCGGTGGGCGGCGAACTCGATTATCTCGATGAAGGCACGCTGGCCCAGGCACTGCGCGCGCGCCGACCGGTGGGGTAATTTAAGAAGATTGGGTTCGCGCAGAGGCGCAGAGGACGCAGAGATGGCCTTCTCCGCGTCCTCTGCGCCTCTGCGCGAACCACTCTTTCTTTTTCTTGAGCGCTGCCGCGCGGAGAAGAACGAAACTTGACGGACGGCTGTTGCTTTCCTAGCTCGAAGGAATGGCTGTCCTAGAAATCCTTGAAGTTCCGCATCCTGGCCTCCGCGCCGTCGCCAAGCCCGTCGAAACGGTGGACGATAGCGTTCGCAAGATCGTGTCCGACATGTTCGACACGATGTACGCCGCGCGCGGGATCGGTCTCGCCGCGACGCAGGTTGCGATCGAGCAGCGCATTGTCGTGATCGACCTGCAGGAGCCCGAAAGCGATGCGGAAGATGCCAAGCCGGTGCGCAAGCCGCTGGTCTATATCAACCCGGAATTGCTGTCGCTGAGCGAGGAAACCTCCTTCTATAACGAAGGCTGCCTGTCGATCCCCGAGCAATATGCCGAGGTCGAGCGCCCGACGCGCTGCCGCGCCACCTGGCTCGACGAGCAGGGTGAACGCCACGAGGCCGATTTTGACGGTTTGCTGGCGACGGCGTTGCAGCATGAGATCGACCATCTGAACGGCGTGCTGTTCATCGACCATATCTCCAAGCTGAAGCGCGATATGCTGCTCAAAAAGCTGGCGAAGCAGCGCAAGGCGGCTTGACCGATTCTCCCTCTCCCCTTCAGGGGGAGGGTCGGGGAGAGAGGCAGTAACAACCGTTGCGGTCTAGACTGCCGCTCTTCCGCGCTTCGGCTTCGCCTAGCTTGCCCTTTCCCCTGAAGGGGAGAGGGAGAGGTTAGAACAGCCCTTCAATCTCGCCCCCGGCCCCGAACCGGATCCCCTCCGCCGCCGGAACGCGCGGCAGGCCGGGCATGGTCATGATCTCCCCGCAGATTGCCACGACGAAGCCGGCACCCGCGCTCAATCGCACCTCGCGCACCGGCACGACATGGCCGGTCGGCGCGCCGAGCTTGGCCGGGTCGGTCGAGAAGCTGTACTGCGTCTTCGCCATGCATACCGGCAAATGACCGAAACCCGCAGCTTCCCAGCGGGCGAGCTGCGCGTGGACCGAGGCATCGGCAATCGCTTCTTCCGCGCGGTAGATGCGGGTGGCGACGGTGTTGATCTTGTCGAACAGCGATAGTTCGTCCGAATAGAGCGGCGCGAACTGACCGGCATTGTGGTCGCACAGCGCCACCACCGCCTCGGCCAGTGCTTCGGCCCCGGTGCCGCCCTCGGCCCAATGCGTACATAGCACCGCGTTGCAGCCCTGCTCGGCGGCAATCTGCTCGATCACCGCAAATTCATCGGGGGTATCGCCATCGAAGCGGTTGACCGCCACCACCACCGGCACCCCGAAGGCTCGGACATTCTCGATATGGCGGGCGAGATTGACGCCACCGCGTCGCACCGCCTCCGCATCGGGCGCGCCGAGATCGGCCTTGGCGACGCCGCCATGCATCTTCAGCGCGCGCACCGTCGCCACGATCACCGCGGCGGCGGGCTTCAAGGCGGCCTGGCGGCACTTGATGTCGAAGAACTTTTCCGCGCCGAGATCGGCGCCGAACCCGGCCTCGGTCACCACATAATCGGCGAGGCCCAGCGCGGTGCGCGTGGCGATCACCGAATTGCAGCCATGCGCGATATTGGCGAACGGGCCGCCGTGGATGAGGGCAGGGGTGCCCTCCAGCGTCTGGACGAGGTTGGGCTTGATCGCCTGTGCCAGCAACACCGCCATCGCGCCATCGGCCTTGAGGTCACGCGCGGTTACCGGCCGCCGGTCGCGCGTATAGGCGACGACGATTCGCCCTAGCCGGGCTTCCAGATCGTGTAAGTCACTGGCCAGGCACAGAATTGCCATCACCTCGGACGCGACGGTAATGTCGAACCCGCTTTCGCGCGGGTAGCCATTGGCGGGCCCGCCGAGCGACTGGGCGATGTCGCGCAAGGCCCGGTCGTTCATGTCGAGCACGCGCCGCCACACGATCCGCCGCACGTCGATATCGAGCGCATTGCCCCAATGGACATGGTTGTCGATCATCGCGGCCAGCAAATTGTGCGCGCTGGTGATCGCATGGAAATCGCCGGTGAAATGGAGGTTGATGTCCTCCATCGGCACCACTTGCGCATAGCCGCCGCCGGTCGCGCCGCCCTTGGTGCCGAAACAGGGACCAAGCGACGGTTCGCGCAGCGCCAGCATCGTCTTGCGCCCGGTGCGGTTCAGCGCATCGGCGAGGCCGACCGACGTTGTCGACTTGCCTTCGCCCGCCGGGGTCGGGCTAATGGCGGTGACCAGGATCAGGCGGCCTTGCGCGGTTGACGCGGGGAGGCGCGAAAGGTCGATCTTGGCCTTGAAATGACCATAGGGTTCAACCGCTTCGGACGGGATTCCGCCACGTTGGGCGATCTGCCCGATCGGTTGCAGGGTGGCGGCGCGCGAGATCGCAATGTCAGACAGCATGATACTGCCCTAACAAATCCATTCCCAAAGGGGGAGGATTTACGACACTGGTCGCCCAAGCTACAGGTTCGCAGAATGTTCCAGAAAGAGTTCGTATGACCGGTGTGACGATGGCCTTGTTTGGAGTGGCGGCCCTGCTGGTTGGCCTGGCGATCGGTTTCCTGCTCGGGATTCGCGGTACGGCGCAGGCCCGCGCCGAGCGCGATGCGCGCAATGAGGATTTCAAGCGCGCGATCGTCGATCTGGCCAGTGCCGAGGAACGGGCGCGAGAAACCGCGCAATTGCGCACCGATCTTGCTGCAATTCGCGATGAACGCGATGTCGCGCGGCTCGAAAACACCGCGTTGAAGACGCACAGTTCGGCCTTTGAAAGCCGCCTTGCCGAAATGCGCGAGGCCGACGAAGCCCGCCTCCAAATGGTGCGCGAAACGCATGAGGCGCGCATTGCCGAATTGCTCCACGCCAAAGAATTGCTCGCCACGCAATTTGCCGAGGTGTCGAACAAATTGCTCAACGAGGCGCAGGAGGTTTTCCTCAAGCGCGCCGACGAGCGGTTCCGTCAGTCGGAAGAAACCGCCGGGCAGAACCTCAAATCGATGCTCCAGCCGGTCAGCGAGCGGCTGCTCAAATATGAGGAAGCGGTAACCAAGGTCGAGAGCGAGCGGTTGAGCGCGTTCGACCAACTCAAAGGCCAGCTTGAGGGGCTGCGGATCGGCCAGGAAAAGGTATCGTCGGAAGCGGCCAAGCTGGTCAATTCGCTGCGCAACGCCCCCAAATCGCGCGGGCGCTGGGGTGAGCAGCAATTGAAGAACGTGCTCGAAAGCTGCGGCCTGTCCGAACATACCGATTTTCAGACCGAAGTGTCCGTTTCGGGCGGCGATGAGGGCGGGCGGTTGCGCCCCGATGCGATCGTCACCGTGCCGGGCGGACGCAGCCTGGTGATTGACGCCAAGGTGTCGCTCAACGCCTATCAGGATGCGTTCGGCGCGGTCGATGAGGCGGAGCGCGCGAAGGGCCTGGCGCTGCACGCTGCGGCGATGCGCGCGCACGTCAACGGGCTTGGCAACAAGGCCTATTGGAGCCAGTTCGCCGACGCGCCCGATTATGTCATCATGTTCGTCCCCGGCGAGCATTTCCTGTCGGCGGCGCTTGAACAAGACCCTACGCTGTGGGATTTCGCCTTTGAAAAGCGTGTGCTGCTGGCGACCCCGACCAATCTTATCGCGATCGCGCGCACGGTGGCGGCGGTGTGGCGGCAGGAGCGGTTGGCCAAGGAAGCCGCCGAGATTGGGCGGCTAGGCAAGGAAATGCACGACCGTTTGGCGAAGGTGGCCGACGACTTGCGCAAAGTTGGTGCGGGGTTGAACAGCGCGGTCAACAATTTCAACAGCTTCTCCAACTCGTTCAACGGCCGCCTGATGGTGACGGGGCGCAAGTTCCGCGATCTCAACATCGAAACCGGCGCGCGCGAGCTGGAGGATGTCGCCCCGGTCGAAGCGCTGGCGCGCTATAGTGACAGCGAACCGCTGCAACTGGCGGAGCCGAGTGTGGTGTCGGTGGGGGAGGCTGAGGCCAACACATAGGGGGGTGTACGCCCGCGCTGCGCGCTCTGCCTCCCCTCCCTGGAAGGGAGGGGATTGAGGGGTGGGTTGGCCCGTTATCGAGCGTGACACTCGCCATCAGCCGACCCACCCCCAACCCCTCCCTTCCAGGGAGGGGAGGAAGAAGGGGAGGAGCAAGCCCCCCACACACGCAAAACGCCGACACCCCTGCGGAGGTGCCGGCGTCCGACGTCTTTTAAAAGCGATCCAGGAGGGATCAGGCCTTCATGTGGCCTGCCAGGTGCTTGTTCATTTCGAACATCGTCACCTTGTCCTTGCCGAAAACCTTCTTCAGCTTTTCGTCGGCGACGATCTCGCGCTTGTTCTCCGGGTTCTGGAGATTGTGTGCCTTGATATAGGCCCACACCTTGCTGATGACTTCGCTACGCGGCAGCTTGTCGGTGCCGACGATCGCGCCGAGCTCGGCCGAGGGGGTGATGGGCGCGAAGATGCCGCCGGTCTTGGGCGCATCGCTCTTCGCGGTTGGGGTCTTGGCCATTATGTGTCCTTCCTGAGTGTCGTTACAACCGACATCGGTTTCACGCCTTGAATAGCGCTGCGCTCCTTGTGCGCTGCCTTTTTGCCCTTGTCACGCCTTACAATGCCCTGAAATGCGTCGGTTTCGGGGTTGTAACGCAAAAAGGCCCGCTCTCCGGTTCGGAAAGCGGGCCGTTACGCCACAAAAGCGTCGCTCAGAATTTGAAGCGGATCGTCCCGCCATAGGTAACGGGCTGGTTGGGATAGGCCGAAACGCTGCCCGATTGCGCCACCGACGAGAAGATCGTCGTGATATAGTGGTTGTTGGTGACGTTGCGGCCCCAGGCCGAAACTTCGAGCCCGTTCTCGAACTGCAGCGTCGCGGCAAGGTTGAGTTCCTTGACCTCGCGTTCAAGGGTGATGACGCCTTCGGCGATCTGCACCGGCGTTTGGTAATCAAAGTCGCCGCGCAGCAACAGCTTCATCCCGTGCGACAGCGGTTGGGTATAAGTGGCCCCCATCGATGCCGAGAATTCAGGGATGCCGGCCGGGCGTGTTCCGGACAGGTTGACCGGCCCGACCGTGTAGGTGCCCGCGACGATCGCGCCGCCATTGGGGAAGGAGTCGTATTTCGGGTCGAGATAGGTCACCGCGCCGTTGAGCGTCAGCCGCGGCACCGGGGTCACGCTGCCATCGAACTCGACCCCGAAGGTCGATTGCTTGGGCGCGTTGAGCAACGAGAAGCCGGTGCCGGTGAAGACGTTGCTCTGGAAACCGGTAATCTGCTGCTGGAACACCGCCATGTTGAAGGCGAAGTTGCGATATTGTCCCTTGATGCCGCCTTCGATCACGCGCGACTTTTCAGGGCCTGCAAAACGCGAGCCCGAGCTGAGATTGACGACGGCAAGCCCGGCAGTACGCAGCGCGACGAGATCCGCCGCAGTCGGGCGGCTGTCGCGCGAGAGGTTGACCGAGCTCGCCTTGAAACCCGTCGCATAGGTGACATAGGCGTTCAGGTGGTTGTCGAGCTTGTACGCCGCGCGCAACGTGTAGGAGAAGTTGCTGTCGCTGGTCTTGCCGGGTTCGACCGCGTTGGGCACGTTCTGGAACGGCGGCAGGAATTGCAGCGGGCGCAGCGCCGCGAGCGGGTTGGCCGCAGGGTTGTTCTGATTGGCGTTGGCGTTGGCCTGCGCACCTGCGTTGATCGCACTGAAGGCCGCCGGATTGGCACCTGCGAACGCCCCGATCTCGGCTGCGGTGGCCGAGCGGCCAAGACCCAATTGCGTACCGATCAATTGGGCGAGGCCGCCCTGGTAGAGCAACTGGTTGCGGAACGGCGCATATTGCGGCGCATCGAAGTTGATGCCGGAAAATACGTCGGTGCTGACAACGTTGGTCGAGAAGTGCTTGCGGTCGTCGGTATAGTTGAACCCGGCGGTGAGCGTCAGCCGGTCGACCGGCTTGAAATCGGCGGTGCCGAAGATCGAGAAGGATTCGTCCTTCAGCGCATAGGATTCGTTCAGGCCGTCGCCGGTGCGGAAGAAGGTGCCGGTATATTTCGCCGGATTCCCTTCAAGCGCGCCAAAGGTCGTTTCCAGCGTGGCGACGCTCAATGCACCACCGGTCGCGCCCTGGATCAGCGCATTGCCATAGGGGCGGAATTGCGAACCGAACGTGATCTGGTTCTTCTGGTTGATCTTTTCGTTGAAATAGAAGCCGCCGAGCAGGAAGTTGAGCGGTCCCTCGAAATCGGTGGCGAGACGCAGTTCCTGCGTGAACGTATCGATCCCGACATTGGCCGAATTCCGCCCGATCAGATCGGCACCGGTGAAATCCGAATCCTGGTTGGTGGCACTCTTCACTTCGCGATAGGCGGTGATCGAGGTCAGTGCGACCTTTCCGAGGTTGTAATCGGCCTGAACCGATCCGCCGTAATTCTCGATTTTGTTGCTCGACAGGAAGTTGTTGTACACCTTGTACGAGAACACGTTCTGCGGATCGATCCCGTTGCCGCCGGCCAGCGCCTGGACGATCGCTCCGGTGGACCCATTGATGAGGTTGCCGGCCACGCAGCAGTTTTCGTCGATCTTGTCGTAATCGCCGATCACGCGGATCTTGAAATCGGCGCTCGGCTGGAACAGCAATTGCCCGCGAACGCCCCAGCGGTTGCGATCGTTGACGTTGGTCTTCTGCAAGGCGTCATAGGCGTACCCGTCGCGACGGTTGTAATTGCCGCCGATGCTGAAGGCGAGCGTATCGCTGATGGGACCGGTGACGGCCGCCTTCAGGACGACGGCGTTGTAATTGCCATAGGTCGCCTCGGCATTGCCCGCGAATTTGAAGGCGGGCTCGGCGGTGACGATGCTGATGATGCCCGCCGAGGCATTCTTGCCGAACAGCGTCGATTGCGGGCCGCGGAGCACTTCGATGCGCTTCAGGTTGGGCAAATCGGAAATCTGCGCGGCCGATCGCGAGCGGTACACGCCGTCGATGAATACGCCGACCGAAGGCTCGATCCCGGCATTGTTGGCACCGTTGCCAAAGCCGCGGATGATGAAGTTGGTGTTCGCCGAGCTCTGGAGCTGATTGACGCGCAGCGACGGCACGACGCTTTGCAAATCCTTCAGATCGCGAATTTGCGCTTGCTCGATCGTTGCGCCACTGGTTACCGACACTGCAACAGGCGTATCGAGCAACGTCTGCTCGCGCTTGGTTGCGGTGACGACGATGTCATCGCCATCGGGCGTGGTTTGGGGCGCAGGAGCCGGGGGAGGAGTGGTTTGCGACAGGGCGGGCGTGGCAGAAAGCATCGCCAAAGCCGACGCTGCAAGCAATTCGAACTTCTTCATGATGGCATCCCCTTGATGGTCAGCCCCAATCTCATGTCGGGTGCTGGTTTTCGAATGTACGGTTTGTGAAATAGCGTGTCGTTGAATCGCCCGTCAATGACATAATAATAGGGAAACTGCGGCATTCGCCCGCTGTGTTCAAAATAGAACAGTTTCCAGGGCGACTGGAATTCATGTTGCAGTACGGCGAAACGCATTTGCCGTAACGTCAATCGCACGGATCGGGGTAAGGGAAGATAATGAACGATAGTTCCGATGCAGGCGGCGACGGCGATCTGGTGGCCGGACCGGCGAAGATTCCGGTGCCGGAGGAGGTCGCGGCAGCTGTTCGCACGCTGATCCGCTGGGCCGGGGACGACCCCGCGCGCGAGGGTTTGCGGGAGACGCCGCAACGAGTCGCGCGGGCGTGGAAGGAATATTGTTCGGGCTATGCCGACGATCCGGCAGTCCATCTGGCGCGGATCTTCGAGGAAGTGGGCGGCTATGACGAGATTGTGCTGCTGAAGGACATTCCGTTCCAGTCGCATTGCGAACATCACATGGCCCCGATCATCGGCAAGGCGCACATCGCCTATCTTCCGGGCAATTACGTCGTCGGCATCTCGAAGCTGGCGCGCGTACTCCACGCCTTTGCCCGCCGCCTGCAAGTGCAGGAGCGGCTGACGGCGGAGGTCGCGGATTGCATCTGGGACAATCTCAAGCCGCTGGGTGTGGCGGTGGTGATCGAGGCGAGCCATGCCTGCATGACTGCGCGCGGGGTGCGGACGCCAGGCGTTGCGATGGTCACCAGCCGGATGATGGGTGTGTTCCGCGACGACGAACGCAGCCGCAAGGAAATCCTCGCCTTGATGGGATGCTGATCGCAATGCCGCGCACCGTGCTGGTGACTGGGGCGGCGCGTCGCCTTGGGGCGGTGATTGCGCGGCATCTGGCGGGCGAGGGCTGGCGCGTCGCAATCCATCATCTGCATTCGGCGGAAGATGCGGACCGGCTGTCGGCGGCCTTGCCCGGCTCAACGGTGCTGACCGGCGATCTGTCCGACGCGGAAGTGCCGGGGGCGTTGGTCGAGGCCGCGCGGGCGGCGTTTGGCGGGCCGCTCGCGGCGGTGGTGAACAGCGCGTCGCTCTTCGACTATGACACGCCGCCGCGCATCGGCCGGGCGTTGCTGCGCGACCATTATGCCGTCAATCTCGAGGCCCCGGTGCTGCTGGCCAACGCCCTGGCGGAGCAGCAGGATCTGACGGAGGGAGCGGTGGTCAATTTGCTCGACCAGAAGATCGCCAATCTCAACCCCGATTTCTTCTCTTATACCTGCGCCAAGCTCGCCCTTGCGGGCGCGACGACGATGCTGGCGCAGGCATTGGGGCCGCGCATCCGCGTCAATGCGGTGTCGCCCGGCCTGTCCTTGCCCAGCGCCGACCAGAGCGACGCCGAATTTGCCGCAGCGGCGCGCAAGAACCCGTTGCAGCGTCCGGTCGATCCCGTCGATATCGCCCGCGCGGTCGCCTTCCTGCTGGAGGCGCGGGGCGTGCAGGGGCAGACTGTGTACGTCGATTGCGGCCAGCGCTTCCTGCCGCGCGCGCGCGACGTGATGTTCGAGGGGCGGGTATGACGGTTCGGTTCACCACCATCCTCGAGGGTCTCGAAGTGACGATGGGGCTCGGCATCCATCCGCACGAACTGGCGGCGCGGCAGCGCGTGATCGTGTCGGTGCGGATGGAGGTGGTCTATCCCGCGCCCCCCGCCGAAGACCGCATCGATGCGGTGCTCGATTATGATTTCGTGCGCGCAGGCGTGCAGGCGCTGGTCGCCGACCGCCATTTCCATTTGCAGGAAACCTTGTGCGAGGCGATCGCGGCGCTGTGTCTTGCAGACCCGCGCGTCGAGCGCGTGACGGTGCGTACGTCGAAGCCGGACGTGTATCCCGATGCTGCGGTCGGGTGCGAGATTGTGCGCGGGCGGTAGCGCACATCCGGTCTTGTCCCATTGCCCCGTTCGGGCTGAGCCCGTCGAAGCCCCCCTCGCCTGAAGCGAGGATCTGGGGCCTGCGAAGACGAGCCCTTCGACAGGCTCAGGGCGAACGGGAAGGGCGCTACGCCCTGTTCGCCGCGCTGAGCACCGCGCGCACGCTGGCGGTGGCGATATCGGCGTCGATGCCGACCCCGAACACGGTGCGCCCGTCGCCCGTGCGGCATTCGACATAGGCCGCGGCCTGCGCATCGGCACCATGGCCGATGGCATGTTCGCTATAATCGACCACGTCGAGCTGGGGGCCGGTGGTTTCGCCGAGCGCCGCGATGACGCCCGAAATCAGGCCATTGCCGCGCCCGGAGATCGAGCGTTCCTCGCCATCGACTGCGACATGGCCGACGAACAGGCGGTCACCGACGCTGCCGCTCTCATTATAATCGAGCAGACGGAAGCGGTCCTCGCCGCGCGCGAGATAGGTGGACTCGAACAGGCCCCAAATGTCGCTCGCGTTCATTTCGCGGCTGGTTTCGTCGGCCAGACGCTGGACGTGGCGGCTGAAATCGGCCTGCAGGCGCTTGGGCAGCTTCAGGCCCTTATCCTGTTCGATCACCCAGGCGACGCCGCCCTTGCCGGACTGCGAATTGACGCGGATCACCGCTTCATAGCTGCGGCCGAGATCGGCCGGGTCGATCGGCAGATAGGGAACTTCCCACAGCGTATCGTTCTTGGCTTCCTGCGCAGCAAAGCCCTTCTTGATCGCGTCCTGATGGCTGCCCGAGAAGGCGGTGAACACCAGATCGCCCGCATAAGGCGTGCGCGGATGCACGGGGAGCTGTGTGCAATAGGTAACGGTGTTGACGATCGCGTCGATGTCCGAAAAGTCCAGTTTCGGATCAAGCCCTTGCGTGTACATATTGAGCGCGACGGTGACGAGGTCGCAATTGCCGGTGCGCTCGCCATTGCCGAGCAGGCAACCCTCGACGCGGTCGGCCCCCGCCATCAGCCCGAGTTCTGCGGCGGCGACGCCGGTGCCGCGATCGTTATGCGGATGCAGACTGAGCGCGACGCAATCGCGGTTGCGGATGTTGCGGCCGAACCATTCGATCTGGTCGGCATAGACATTGGGCGTCGCGCATTCGACCGTGGCGGGCAGGTTGAGGATGAGCTTGTGGTCGGGCGTCGGGCGCAGCACGTCCATCACCGCCTCGCAAACCTCGAGGCTGAAATCGAGCTCGGCAGTCGAGAAGGTTTCCGGGCTATATTCGAAATACCAGTCGGTATCGGGCTGGGCGGCGGCCTGGTCGCGCAGGATCATCGCACCGTCGATGGCGATCTGTTTTACCTCGGCGCGAGTCATGCCGAACACGATCTTGCGCCAGGCCGGGCTCACCGCATTGTAGAGATGTACGATCGCTGCGCGCGCGCCGCGCAGCGACTGGAAGCTGGTTTCGATCAAATCGCGGCGCGACTGGGTCAGCACCTGGATCATGGTGTCGTCGGGGATGCGGCCGCTTTTGACCAGCCCCGAGATGAAATCGAATTCGGTCGCGCCGGCGGCGGGGAAGCCGACTTCGATTTCCTTGATGCCGACCTTGACGATCAGGTCGAACATCCGGGTCTTCTTCTCGGCATCCATCGGGTCGATCAACGCCTGGTTGCCGTCGCGCAGATCGGTCGAGAGCCAGCGCGGGGCGGTGGCGATCGTCTGCGACGGCCAGCGCCGATCGGGCAAGTCGATGGTGGGGAAGGGGCGGTATTTGGTCGAAGGGTCACGCAGCATGGTTGGTCTCGCTCGGTATCGCGGATCGACGTTTGGGGCGGTCTGTCCCTTAGGCGGGTCGCGGCGCAGCCCGTGGGCGCGCAGCGAGGGGCGCGCCTAAGGGCGCGTAAGTCGAAGCAGCGAAAGAAGCAGAGCCTGCGTCATGGTCGCGGCGCGTTAGCAAGTCACGGGGTAGGCTGTCCAGTCCGGGATTCAAACAGGCGGTCGAAAGGACTGTTGGGCAGGAACCACAGCACCGCCACCAGCATCGCGCAGCCGATGCCGAGCCAGGGCGAGATGAAGCTGAGCGGCATGCCCGCCAGATACAGGATGATCGCAACGATGCCCTTGCGCAGCGTCGCCACGTGATAGCGGCTGGCGCGTGCGCCCTGTACCCCGGTTGCGCGGATCACGCGCTGTAGCCAGGCGTAAGCGATGGCCGGGACGAACATGGTAACGAGATAGACGAGGGTCGCATCGCGGCTGAAATGCTGCTCGCCGAGATAGGCGGTCGAGAACGGCACCAGCGACAGTGCAAACAGCAGCGCCATGTTCGACCAGATCAGACCGTTGCTGACCACGGTTGCATGGCTGAACAGCCGGTGATGGTTCGACCAGTACAGCGCGACGTAGAGATAGCTGAGCGCGTAGGCGAAGAAGACGGGCCATTGCGACCACAGCTTATCGAGCCCCGCCGCGACCGGCGGGTGCAGCTCCAGTACCATGATGGTGACGATGATCGCGATCACCCCGTCCGAAAACGCCTCGACCCGGCCCACGCCGGGGCGGCCTTCGGTGTCCTCGGACGGGGGGATCGTTGGGCTCACTGAAGCTCGAATGCCGCGTTGATGACCAGCACGGTTTCATCCGACACGACGGGCACATATTTGCTGACGCCGAAGTCCGAACGATGGATCACCATGCGGCCGAGGAAACCGATCGAAGCTTTCTTGCTCATCGGATTGGTGGCCGCACCGAACAGCTTTGCGCGGAAGGTGACCGGCTTGGTCACGCCGTGCAGTGTGAGCGTGCCATCGACCGCCACGGCATCGGCGCTGAGCGGGGTGACCTTGGTCGAATGGAAGGTCGCGGTCGGGAATTTGGCGGCGTCGAACCAGTCGGCTGCTTTCAGCTCTTCGGTCAGCTTGGCGCTGGTGGTCTGCACGCTGGCGATCGGCAGGGTCACGTCAAGCTGGGTGACGGCGGGCTTCGCTGGATCGACCTTCAGCGTGCCGCTGGCATCGGAAAAGGTGCCGGCATAAGGCGAAATGCCGAAATGGCTGACGCTGAAAGTCACCTGGGTGTGGTGTGGCTCGACCGCATAGGTGCCGGCCTTGATGTCCGCGACAGTGCCTGCACCGTGCAACATCTCGGGCGGTGCCATCTGTGCGATGACGGGTGCACCAAGGAGCAGCACGGCGGCGGTAGCGGCGTAGAGATGGGTAAGACGCATTGCGGTTCTCCTGTTACGTGGCCCCCAAGTGCGGCGCAACGGGTGGCAGCGTCAAACGCTGTTTCGGCAACGATCCGTTTCGTGGAGGGCGCGTGATGCGCCCTCCACCATAGCCGAAGGAAACGCGGCTCAGTTCTTGGTCTGGTCCACCAGCTTGTTGGCACCGATCCACGGCATCATCGCGCGCAGCTCCGTGCCGACCTTCTCGATCGGATGCGCGGCGGCCTGCTTGCGCGCGGCCTTGAGTTCGGGCTGGCCGGCGCGGTTGTCGAGCACGAAGTTCTTGACGAAACGGCCCGACTGGATGTCGGCGAGCACGCGCTTCATCTCGGCCTTGGTCGCATCGGTGATGATGCGCGGGCCGGTGACGATGTCGCCATATTCAGCGGTATTGCTGATCGAATAGCGCATGTTGGCGATGCCGCCTTCATAGAGCAGATCGACGATCAGCTTGGTCTCGTGCAGGCACTCGAAATAGGCCATTTCCGGGGCATAGCCCGCTTCGACCAGTGTTTCGAAGCCGGCCTGGATGAGGTGGGTGATGCCGCCGCACAGTACGGCCTGCTCGCCGAACAGATCGGTTTCGCACTCTTCCTTGAAGTTGGTCTCGATAATGCCCGAGCGACCGCCGCCGACGCCCGAGGCATAAGCGAGGCCGATGTCGTGCGCGTTGCCGCTCTTGTCCTGATGGATCGCGATCAGGCACGGAACGCCGCCGCCGCGCACATATTCGCTGCGCACTGTGTGGCCGGGGCCCTTGGGCGCGATCATGATGACGTCGAGATCGGCGCGCGGCTCGATCAGACCGAAATGCACGTTGAGGCCGTGCGCGAACGCGATCGTCGCGCCCTGCTTCAGGTTGGCGTGGAGATCGTCGGCATAAATGGCGGCCTGATGCTCGTCGGGCGCGAGGATCATGGTGATGTCTGCCCAGGCGGCGGCCTCGGCATTGGTCATCACCTTGAAGCCCGCATCGGTCGCCTTCTTGGCCGTCGTCGAACCAGCGCGCAGCGCGATGGCGATCTCCTTGACGCCCGAATCGCGCAGGTTCTGGGCATGGGCATGGCCCTGGCTGCCATAACCGACGATCGCGATCTTCTTGTCGGTGATCAGGTTCAGGTCGGCATCGGCATCATAATAAACGCGCATTCTTTGGTTCCCTATCAAAGCCCTCTCCCCGTGGGAGAGGATACGAAGACGTGGTGGCTTAGCCGCCTCGTCGGAGGTGGTGCGGGTGATGGGCTTGAGCATCATCGCCCTCACCCTCCCACCGCTTCGCGGCGGGCCCCTCCCTCTCCCGGTGGGAGAGGGGTATTTTCTTCAAATCGCCTTGTCCCCGCGGGCGATGGCGACGATGCCGGTGCGCGCGACTTCGCACAGGCCGACTTGCCGCATCAGCGCGATGAAGCCATCGATCTTCTCGCGCCCGCCGGTGAGTTCGAACACGAAGCTGTTGATCGTGGTGTCGACCACGCGCGCGCGGAACACATCGGCGAGGCGCAACGCCTCGATCCGGTGTTCGCCGTGTCCGGAGACCTTGAGCAGCGCGAGTTCGCGCTCGACATGCGGCCCGAGTGCGGTGAGATCGGTCACCGAATGCACCGGCACCAGCCGGTCGAGCTGCGCCATGATCTGTTCCATCACATGCGCGCTGGCCGAGGTGACGATGGTGATGCGGCTGACGGCCTGGTCGGCGGTGACGTCCGACACGGTCAGGCTCTCGATATTGTAACCGCGCGCGGTGAACAGGCCGGCGATCCGGGCGAGAATGCCCGGCTCGTTATCGACCATCACGGCCAGCGTGTGCCGCTGCGTTTTTTCTTCGGTGATGTGCATTAGACCAGCGCCTTCGCTTCGTCGTCCATTTCGCCCGACACTTCGCTCGATGCGAGCAGCATGTCGGTGTGGGCTGCTCCGCTCGGGATCATCGGGAAGCAGTTGGTGAGCTTGGCCACGCGGCAATCGACCAGCACCGGCCCATCATGATCGAGCATCGCGGCGATGCCGTCGTCGAGCTGACCGATGCCTTCGATGCGGATGCCCTTCCAGCCATAGGCTTCGGCCAGCTTCACGAAATCGGGCAGCGTGTCCGAATAGCTTTCCGCATAGCGGCTCGAATAGGTCAGTTCCTGCCACTGGCGGACCATGCCCATATATTCATTGTTGAGGATGAAGATCTTGACCGGAAGGCGATACTGCACCGCGGTCGCCAGCTCCTGAATGTTCATCTGGATCGAGGCTTCGCCGGCAATGTCGATGACCAGCGCCTTGGGGTTGCCGAGCTGCGCGCCGATCGCGGCGGGCAGGCCATAGCCCATCGTGCCGAGCCCGCCGGAGGTCAGCCACTTGTTGGGGCCCTCGAAGCCGAAATGCTGCGCGGCCCACATCTGATGCTGGCCGACTTCGGTGGTGATGATCGGGCTGCGCTTGTGCGTCGCCTCCCACAACGCGCGGATCGCGCGTTGCGGCATGATTTCGGGGCCGGTCTCGGCGAAATCGAGGCTCTTCACCGCGCGCCAGCCTGCGATCATCCGCCACCATTCGGCGAGATCGGGCTTGGGATGGCGGCGTGCCTTGAACACGCGCACCATGTCTTCCAGTGCATGGCCGACATCCGCCACGATCGGCAAATCGACGCGGACGTTCTTGTTGATCGACGAGCGGTCGATATCGACGTGGATCTTCCGCGAATAGGGGCTGAACGCGTCGAGCCGCCCAGTCACGCGATCGTCGAAACGCGCGCCGAGACACAGGATCAAGTCGGCCTTGTTCATCGCCAGATTGGCTTCGTACGTGCCGTGCATCCCGAGCATCCCGAGCCATTGCGGCCCGCTTGCCGGATAAGCACCCAGGCCCATCAGCGTCGAGGTGACGGGTGCACCCGTGATCCGCGCCAGTTCGCACAGCAATTGGCTGGCCGCGGGCCCGGCGTTGATGATGCCGCCGCCGGTGTAGAGGATCGGGCGCTCGGCCGCGGCGAGCATATCCATCGCTTGCTCGATCGCGCCCTGGTCGGCCTTTACCTGCGGGCGATAGGTCTTGTGGCGGATCGGGCCGGGCTTGGTGTAACGCGCGGTGGCGACCTGCACATCCTTGGGGATATCGATCACGACCGGGCCGGGGCGACCCGAGGTGGCGATGTAAAACGCCTCGTGGATCGTCGCGCCCAGCGTGGCCGGGTCCTTCACCAGATAATTGTGCTTGGTGCAGTGGCGCGTGATGCCGACGGTATCGGCCTCCTGAAAGGCATCGGTGCCGATCAGTGCTGTCGGCACCTGGCCGGTGATGACCACCATCGGGATCGAATCCATCAGCGCATCGGTGATGCCGGTGACGGCATTGGTCGCGCCGGGGCCCGAGGTAACGAGAACGACACCGGGCTTGCCGGTTGAACGGGCATAGCCCTCGGCGGCATGCGTGGCGGCTTGTTCGTGGCGCACCAGAATATGCTTGATCCGACCGCCCGCAGCATTGTGCCGGAACAGCGCGTCGTAAATCGGCAGGACCGCACCACCGGGATAGCCGAAGATGACCTCCACGCCGAGATCGCCCAGCGCCTCGATCAGGATGTCTGCTCCGCTTTTCTCGGTCACGTTTCGTCTCCTTTCGCGCTGCGGCCTTAGCAGCGTTGGAGCGGCGCTGCTAGTTGCACGAAATGTACGTGTCAATCGCTAACTGCGTAATAAAATATCCATTTCATGCATTAGATCGATTGTTTCTAACGCATGACTGCGCCGCCAGCACGCCGGAGGCTGGTTGCGGAACCAGGTATATTGCCGTTTGGCATATTGCCGGGTAGCGACGCACGTTAGATCAAGCGCTTGATCTTCGGTCATTTCTCCGGCCAGCACCGCCGTCAGTTCCGGTACGCCGATGGCACGGCGGATCGGTGCGGCGGGGGCAATGTCGGGGCGATCGCGCAACGCCGCGACTTCCGCGCGGGCACCGTCGGCAAACATCGCCGCCGCGCGGGCATCGCAACGCGCCATCAGCCAGTCGCGATCGGGCAGCAGGACCAGCGCGGCGAGTGCGACGCGGTCGCCGATTCCGCCGCTGCGCGCCGCTTGCCAGTCGGCGAGGGGCTTGCCGGTCGAGCGGACCACCTCCAACGCGCGCGCCACCCGCGTGGTGTCGGCAGGCGCAAGCCGCGCGGCGGCGGGCGGATCCAGCACGGCAAGTGCAGCATGGGCCTCCGCCACCGGCAGCGCGCGAACCGCCTCGCGGATTTGCGGATCGATCTCGGGCACCGGCGCGATGCCGTCGAGCAGGGTGCGCAGGTAGAGCCCGGTGCCGCCCACCAGCACCGGCAGCTTGCCCGCAGCGTGCGCCGCGTCGATTTCGCGCGCGGCCGCGTTTGCCCAGCGGGCGGCAGAATAGCTGTCCGCGCCATCGACATGGCCGAACAGACGATGCGGCACGCGCGCTTCGTCCTCAGTGGACGGGCGCGCGGTCAACACGCGCAAATCCCGATAGACCTGCGCCGAATCGGCATTGATGACCACGCCGTCGTGTCGCTCCGCGACGGCAATCGCGAGAGCGGACTTGCCGCTGGCGGTCGGCCCTGCGATGAGCGCGAGCCTTGGGAGGTGACGTGTGTTCATTGCGACGCTGATAGCATCGGATCATCTGGCTGCAGGGGAAATTTCGACGGCGATGGACCGGCTCGAAGCGGCTGGCTGTGCGCCGGTCGCGCAGGGCTGGATCGAGCCGGGCAAGGCGGCCGACATTGCGTTCGGCCTGGCCTCGGATGCCGCGCGCACGGCGCTGGAGGGCGCGTTTCCCGGCATCGACGTGGTCGTGCAGCAGGCTGAGGGCCGTGAGAAGAAGCTGCTCGTCGCCGATATGGATTCGACCATGATTACCGTCGAGTGCATCGACGAACTCGCCGATTTTGCCGGGATCAAGCCACAGATCGCGGCGATTACCGAAGCGGCGATGCGCGGCGAACTCGATTTCGAAGGTGCCCTCGATGCGCGCGTCGCATTGCTGGCGGGGCTTAACGAGGCGGTGATCGAGCGTTGCCTGGCCGAACGCGTGACGATCATGCCCGGTGCCGTTGCGTTGATCGGCACGATGCGTGCGCGCGGGGCGACCGCCATTCTCGTTTCAGGCGGTTTCACCCGCTTTGCCGAGCCGGTGGCGGCGCAGATCGGGTTTCACCGCGCGATTGCCAATCGGCTGGAGATTGCGGGCGGGGTGCTGTCGGGCACGGTGACCAAACCGATCGTCGGCTCCGACACCAAATTGCAGACGCTGTTGGCGGCGATGGCCGAGCTAAACTTGCCGCCCGAGGCTACGCTGGCGGTGGGGGATGGTGCCAATGATTTGGCGATGATCCGCGCCGCTGGCTTGGGCGTGGCCTATTACGCCAAGCCGGTCGTCGCTGCAGCGACGGATGCGCGAATCGACCAGGGTGATCTGTCCGCCTTGCTCTATGCGCAGGGCATTCCCCGCGCGGAATGGGTCGGCGCGTAACGCGCTATGGGTTGACCGGCACGCACGGACGCACTGCGCCGCAAGCCGCCGCCGCCGCCGCGCGCGAAGGGTAGGGCCCGACCAGCACGCGCGTCAGCGCGCCGCTCTTGACGTAGCTGACGCTCGCCCCGGCAAACCGCCCGCTGACTTGACCCCACAATTTGCGGGCATTGCCGGGATCGCCGAATGCGCCAAGCTGAACGTGCCAGCCGCCACGCCCGACCGCCGGGGCGGGAGCCGCTTCAGCCACTGCGGCGGCACGGGGCGGTACGCGCGGCTTTGTCGGCTTGGCGGCGGGCGGCGGGGCGAGCGCGACGATCTGGGGCCGGTTGCCGACGCTGGGATCATATTGCGACGGCGGCAAGTCGGTGGCGCGCATCGCGGTGCTGGTGCCCCGCCCGGAAATTTCGGGTGGAAGCTGCGGGCGTTGCGCCTCGGCTTCATATTGGCGGGCCAGCATCAGCCCCTGCTGGCGCTGCTCGGTCGGGATCAGCGTATCCATTTGCGCCTGCACTTCGGAAGCGCCCGGCGTGCTGGCGGCGGCGGAGCGCACCAATAGCGCATAGGCACGCGGCCAGTCCTTCGCGACGCTGTCGCCGTTGAACAGCATCGTCCCCAAAACCAGCTGTGCACGCGGCTCGCCGCGCTTCGCCGCCTTTTCGAGCCACGGCAGCGCTTCGGCGCGCTTTTTCTGGTCGAACAGCACCAGGCCATATTTCGCTTCCGCCTCGGCATGACCCTGCAACGCGGCCTTGCGGAACCAGCTTTCGGCCATCGGAATGTCGACCGGAACCCCGCGCCCGAGCGAATAGGCTTGGCCCAGGTTGAATTGCGCATCGGCATCGCCCGCAATGGCCGCGGGACGCCATTGGTCGACGGCTTTCTTATACTCGCCGCGGCTCCAGGCATCGACGCCCTCGCGCACATCCGCAACGGCGGGTGCCGCCACAGCACCGCCTGCGAGCAAGAGCCCGGCCATGCCGAGGATTAGCGCGTTGCGCATAACAATGGTCCCGTCCCGTTTCTTCAACCGATCATGCCCTGTAGCCGCATCATGGCAAAGATTTTGTTACCCACGCTCATCCTAAAGGGGGAGCAGGCCCCCCACCGTTAACCGTTCCTTGAGGGATGGCGTGGCAGGCATGGCTCTCGAATAGCGGGAGTGAAAGGGGCTCATGCGCGTCCTCGCGATGGCATCTCAAAAAGGCGGATCGGGCAAGACGACCTTGTCCGGGCATCTGGCCGTTCAGGCGCAGCTCTCCGGGGCTGGCCCGGTCGTCCTGATCGATATCGATCCGCAAGGGTCGCTGTCGGACTGGTGGAACGAGCGGCAAAGCGAATTTCCGGCCTTTGCGCAGACCACGGTCGCGCGGCTCGCCGCCGATCTGGAGGTGCTGCGCCAGCAGGGTTTCCGCCTGGCGATGATCGACACGCCACCCGCCATCACTATGGCGATCCAGAGCGTGATCGCGGTGGCCGAGCTGATCGTCATCCCCACACGCCCGAGCCCGCACGATCTGCGCGCGGTCGGGGCCACGGTCGATCTGTGCGAACGCGCGGGCAAGCCGCTGCTGTTCGTCGTCAATGGCGCGACACCCAAGGCGCGGATCACCTCCGAAGCGGCGGTCGCCTTGTCGCAGCACGGCACCGTCGCGCCGATCACGGTCCACCACCGCACCGATTTCGCGGCGTCGATGATCGACGGGCGCACGGTCATGGAGGTCGATGGCAACGGCAAATCGGCGCAGGAAATCCGCGATCTGTGGACCTATATTTCCGACCGCCTCGAAAAGAATTTCCGGCGCACCGTGTTCGCCGCCCCCAATGTCGCCAATGGTTTCGGGGCGCAGCGCCCTGCAGCGGGTGGTTTCGGCCGCCGGGTGGTGAGCTGACATGAACATGTTCGGCCAACAAAAACCGCTCGCTTCGCTGTCCTCGACGCTGCTCGCGCGCAAGGGCCAGGCCAAGCCCGCGATGCGCCCGCAGGGCTTTGGCGGGTTCGGCACGATGCCGGGCGCGCAGGATGATCTCGGCTGGAACGACATGGGCGGCGATCATCCGCCGGTGGTGGAGCCCGCGCCGGTCGTGGCGGCGGTCCCGCCGGCCCCGGTCCCTTCGGTTTTGATCCAGCGCGAGGTGCTGCGCGAAGAATTTGCCGCGCCCGAGCCGGTCGAACCCGCACGCCCGATCGCGATGAAGCCGGTATCGGTCGCCACCGCCAGCCGGATCGAACGCGAAACCAAGAAGAAGCACGGCAAGAGCCGCCCGAAATCGGCCTTCACGCTGCGGCTCGACCAGGATCGCCACCTGCGGCTGCGGCTGGCCAGCGCGCTGCATAATGCGTCGGCGCAAACGCTGGTGACCGAAGCGCTCGACCACTTCCTGCAATCCCTGCCCGAAGTCGAGGATCTGGTGCGCCAGCTCCCGACCCGGGCAAAGCGCTGACAACCCTGAAGGGGGAGATACGATGAAGACTCGGTCCGCCATCACTTTCGGTCCCCTGACATTGGGGGTCGCGCTCTGTCTCGCTGGCGGCACGCTTGCCGCCGTCACCACCGCGACGATCGCCGCAGCCAGCGCGCGCGAGCAATCGCGTGCGGAAAAGCAAGGGCGTGTGGAATTTGCGGCTGCGCAAGCCGCGCTCTCACATGGTAAATTCGACGTTGCGATTCGGCACGCCGAGGCGGCGGTTGGCGATCAGCCGCAGGTCGCGGCCTATCGCCTGTTGCTTGGCCAAAGCTACCTGAAGGGCGGCCGCTTTGCCTCGGCGCGCGATGTCTTCGCCGATGTGCTGTCGCTCGACGATAGCAACGGCAAGGTCGCGCTGAACCTGGCGCTCGCACAGATCGCGACGGGCGATTGGGCTGGCGCGCGCAAGACGCTCGACACCCATGCAGCGACGATCCCGGTTGCCGATCGCGGCCTCGCAATCGCGCTGGCAGGCGATCCGGCGACGGCGGTCGAAGTGCTGGAGCCCGCCGCCCGCGCGCCCGAGGCCGATGCCAAGATCCGCCAGAACTTCGCGCTGAGCCTGGCCCTTGCCGGGCGCTGGCGCGAGGCGCAGACGGTGGTGGCGATGGACGTCGCCCCCGCCGATGTCGCCAGACGCATCCTCGATTGGTCGAGCTTCTCGCGCCCGACTTCGGCGTCGGATCAGGTCGCGACCTTGCTTGGGGTGCGGCCCGCGGTCGATCCCGGCCTGCCGGTCGCGCTCGCTTTGAACGGCGGTCGTCCCGCAGCGACCGCAATGGCCGCAGCCGAGGCACCGGTCGATGCCTTCATGCCCGGCAAGGTTGAGGCCGCGTCCGCGCCAGCACCCACGCCCGCACCGGTCGCCGTCGCCGCAGCCGAGCCGGACGCGAAGCCCGTCATTGGGCCGAGCATCGCCGGTGTGGTGTTCGCCGAACGCAAGGAAGTCGTGCAGGCGCTGCCCGTGTCGGTCGCCGAGGCCCGCGCAAAGCGTGGCGCGATTGCACCGCGCGCGGCGGTTGCCGTCGCTTCGGCACCGCGCGCCGTCGCCAAGGGCAGCTTCTATGTCCAGCTTGGTGCCTATGAGACCGCAGGCGTGGCGCATGATGCCTGGGGCCGCGTCTCGCGCCGCTTTGCCGGTTTCGCCGGGCGCACGCCGCAGGGCATGAGCGTCACGACCAAGGGCAAGAGCTTCTATCGTCTGTCGGTCGGCGGCTTCGCGCGCGGCGATGCGGTGGCGCTGTGCCTGGGCTATCGCGCGACGGGCGGAAGCTGCTTCGTGCGCGCAGGCGCTGGCGACCAAGTTGCGATGTGGGCCAAGGGTCGCGAACTGGCGTCGCGCTAAGCCTTATGCGGGCAGGGGGAGCGCGGTGCCGCCCTTGAACACCCGCACCACCTTGCCCTGAACCGGCAACCCGTCGAACGGCGTGTTCCCGGCCTTGGCATGCAGGCGATTGCCATCGATTTGCCACGGGGCATGCGGATCGAGCACGAGCAGGTCGGCGGGTGCCCCGATGGCGAGCGTGCCGGTGGCCACGCCCAGGACGCGCGCGGGATTGGCGGCGAGCAAGGCGAACAGCCGCTCCATCGTAATGGTCCCGTCGCGCACCAGCCCCAATCCCAAGGCGAGCAGGGTCTCGGCACCCGCCATTCCCGATGCGGAATCCGCGAAGGGCAGGCGTTTTTCCTCGGGGCCATGCGGATCGTGGCCGGAACACAGCACATCGATCGTGCCATCGGCCAGCGCCGTCAGCGCCGCTTGCCGGTCGCTTTCCGACCGCAAGGGCGGCGACAGATGCGCGAAGGTACGGAAATCGGTCATCGCGATGTCGGACAGCATGAAATGGGCAGGCGTAATGCCGCAGGTGACGCGCACGCCGCGGCGCTTGGCCGCGCGGACCAGATCGAACCCGGCGGCGGTCGTGACTTGGCGGATGTGCAGCGCAGCGCCGGTTTCCTCGGCCAGCATCACGTCGCGGGCGATGGCCAGCGGCTCGGCAATGGCCGGGGCGGCGGGCAGGCCCATGCGCGTCGCGGTTTCGCCTGCGGTCGCCACCGTGCCCGCCGTCACGCCGCCATCTTCGGCATGGGTGATGACGGTCAGCCCGAGATCGCCAGCATAAGCCAGCACTTTGCGCATCACGCCCGAATCGGCGATCCAGCCTGCACCGGTGCCGACTGCGCGCGCACCCGCGTCGCGGTTGATTGCCATTTCGGCGAGGTCGGTGCCCGCGAGCCCGCGCGTTGCCGCGGCGATCGGGTGAATCCACAGCCCAGGCCGCCCAATCAGCGCGGCGCGCTGCACGATGCCGGGGTCGTCGAGCACGGGCGACTGATCGGGCATCAACCCGACCCGCACGATCCCACCGGCGTGAAAGGCGGGCAGGTCGATTGCGAACACGCCAAGATCGACGATCGCGGGGGCCAGCATCTGGCCACCACAGTCGATCGTCTCTGTTCCATCGGGCACTTCGATCAGGCCGGTGGCGACGATCGTATCGCCGTCGATCAGCACGCCACCCGCAGACACGCCCGCCACCGGGCAGACGAGCGTCGCGTTGAGCAGGGCCAGCGTCCGGCTCATGCCCAACCCGCCACGTCGCGCGACCGCCGCGTCAATACGTCCAGACAGGCCATGCGCACCGCGACCCCCATTTCGACCTGTTCGGTGATCGCCGAACGCGCGTGGTCGGCCACGACCGAGTCGATTTCGACGCCGCGGTTCATCGGGCCGGGATGCATCACCAGCGCGTCCGGCTTGGCGCGTGCGAGCCGCTTTTCGGTGAGGCCATAGCGCAAATGATATTCGCGGTTGGAAGGGACGAAGCCGCCATTCATCCGCTCATTCTGCAAGCGCAGCATCATCACGACATCGGCACCCTCCAGCGCTTCGTCGAAATCGGTAAAGGGCGTGACACCCATCCGCTCGATCGCGGCGGGCATCAGCGTGGTCGGCGCACACACGCGCACTTCGGCGGCCAGCGCAGTGAGTGCGAGGATATTCGAGCGCGCGACGCGGCTGTGCAGCACGTCGCCGCAAATCACCACGCGCTGCCCCGCGATCGATCCGCGCCGCCGCCGGATCGTCAGCGCATCGAGCAATGCTTGCGTCGGATGTTCGTGCTGCCCGTCGCCGGCATTGAGCACCGGGCAATCGACCTTGCCCGCGATCAGCCGCACCGCGCCCGAGGACATGTGGCGGATGACGATGACGTCGGCGCGCATCGCGTTGAGCGTCATCGCGGTGTCGATCAGCGTCTCGCCCTTTTTTACCGAACTTTGCGCCGCGTGCATGTTGACAACATCGGCCCCTAGGCGCTTGCCGGCGATTTCGAACGACAGCAGCGTGCGGGTCGAATTCTCGAAAAAGGCGTTGATCTGGGTCAGCCCGCCGAGTCGTTTGTCGCTGATCGCGCGCGTACGGTTCGCGGCGACCCAGCCATTGGCTTCGTCGAGCAAAAACACGATCTCATGGGGTTGCAAGCCCTCGATTCCGGTCAAGTGCCGGTGCGGGAACACGGCACGCCCGGGGATGAGCGAGGCGGGGCGGTGATCGGAGGGCTGCATCGAGAGTGCCGGGTAGCCGGGCATGCGTGCGGTGGCAAGGTGGGCCTTTCAATCCGTCGCGCAAATGATAATGTTTGATAATATTTCATTAGGATAGGAACGATACGCAGACGTAACGTCGGTTTGGATGCTGTGGCGGGGGATCGTATTGATTAAGCGTGCGGTTCTGACCGACGAGCATCGCGAACTCGACGCGTTGGCAAAGCGTATCCTGGCCGAGGTCGGGGGCGATGGCCCGAGCGTGGAGTTGTCGTCGCTGCGCTGGCGGCTCAATCGCGTGCTGACCAAGCACCTCGCGATGGAGGACCAACTCCTGTATCCGATTTTGCGCGCGAACCCGGCGACGGCTTCGCTGGCCGAGCAAGTGCTGGCCGAGGTTGGCGGCACCGCAAGCACCTATGCGGCCTATCATGCAGCTTGGCCGATCGAGCGCATCCAGCAGGATTGGGAGGCGTTTCGCGCCGCGACTCGCGATGTCATGACATTGCTGCGGCGGCGCATCCTGCGCGAAGAGCGCGACCTCTTTCCACGAGCCTCCTGGCCCGGGGCGGATAGCCGCTAAACCGCCACCAGCGCGTCAATCGCGCCTTGCAAAATATAGGCGGCTGCCATCTTGTCGACCAGTTCGGCGCGCTTGGCGCGGCTGGCGTCCTGTTCGATCAGCGTGCGCGTTACCGCGACGGTCGACCAGCGTTCGTCCTGCAGGAAGATCGGCAGCCCCAGGTCCGCCATGTTGCGGGCAAACGCGCGGCTCGATTGGCTGCGCGGGCTTTCGCTGCCGTCGGAGAGGTTGAGCGGCAGGCCGATGACGATGCCCTTCACTTGCTGCGCCGCGATCAGCTCGGCGAGCGCGATTTTGTCCTTCTGGAATTTGGTGCGGCGGATGAGCAAAGCGGGCGATGCGAAGCTCCAGCCGGCGTCGCACAAAGCGGTGCCGATCGTCTTGGTGCCGACATCGAGGCCGATCAGGCGGCCACCGGTGGGGAGGGCTGCGCGGAATTCGGTGCGGTCGGTGGTGATCATGCGCAGGTTCCGTTCGTGCTGAGCGCGTCGAAGCACAGCTCTCCGCACGCGACCGGTCCGCTTGCGGAGACGGGCCCTTCGACAGGCTCAGGGCGAGCGGGGTGGGGGGACGGCATCATTTCTTTTCGAACGCCGCCAGCCGCCGTGCCGCATCGGCGCGCACGTTCGCCCAGAACAGGCTGTAGTCATAAACGTGGTAATTGTTGCCGGGCAGGACATAGCCGCCAAGCGCGGGCGGGGTGCCGATCAGCAACAGGCCGCGCGCATCGCAGCGCGCGGGGACGCGTTTGGGCTCGATCGTCGCGCTGGCGAGATCGGGGGCGGGGAACAGCGTGCCGAGATTGGCGTCGGCAGGCGCGGCGGCATCGGGCGTGCCGGTCAACGGGTTGGTGCAGATCATCGGCGTGCCACGGCGCGGTTTGCCGTCGGTGCCGGTGCTGGCGGCATAGGCATCGAGGATCAGCGCGGGATCGGCGGGTTCGGCGAAGCTTTGCCACGATAGCAGGCATCCGGCCTGATCGGCGGTACGGCATTCAGGCAGGCCGAGCGCTGGCACGTCGATCGTGCGCGAGACCGGCCAGCCGATGAGATAGGCGGCGACAATGCGCCGGGCGAGCGGCTTGCCCGCGACCTTCTCGCGCAGCAGCCGCAGCAGGTGGAGTGCGCCCTGACTGTGCCCGGCGAGGATGATCGGGCGCGTCCCCGCCTGCGCGAGGAAGGCGTCGAAGGCGGTGGCAAGATCGCCATAAGCGAGGTTCAGCGCCTGGTTGGCGGCGGCTTGGGTCGTCAGGAATGCGCCGAATGTCGCCTGGCGATAGCGCGGTGCCCAGATCTGGCCGCTGGCGTTGAACGCGCTGGCCTGCGCGCGCAGGAACAGTTCGGCGCGGGCATTGGCCTCGGCATCGTCCAGCGGCGCATTCCACTGCGCACGGTTGAGGTAGGAAGTCGGGTGGATGAAGAACACCGCCGCCTTTTGGTCCTTGCCTGGGGTGTAGCCTGCGGGGGTCCACAAAGCGGGATTGCCGGGCTTGTCGGGTCGCGCGAGCCACATGTCGGCGCGGCCATAGGCAGCGGCGGGCTCTGGCGGCAGCGCGACGAAGGCGGCGCGCGGCACCATCGCCAATTTTATGAGATCGATGCCCCAGAGCGCATAGGCAAAGCCGGCCGCGATCACGAGCACGATCAGGACCGCAAAGGCATAAAGGAATTTGCGTGCCACGCGCGGGGTCAGCCTTTCTGGAGGAGCGATGCACTGGTCATGCGATTTCCGTGCAGCAGGACGACGGCGCTTGCAATCGCCTTGGCGCTGGCGTTCGGTCCCACCTGACTGTTGGGGAGCATGGCGATGGACCGATCGGGCGATTTCGAAGCGGATGCGGGATGGCGGTTGCGGCCGCTGATCTTGGCCATCGTCGGCGCGCTGGCCGCGCTGGTGGTGCAGCAATTGCTCGATCGCGGCGAGCCGGTTCGCTATCCCGCGATCGATCCCGAAAACTGGCGAATCGCGCTGGCGACGGCGGTTGGCACGGGCGCTGCGAGCTTCGGCTTCGCGCTGGAGCGGCAACGCGCGCCTTGGGCGGTGCTGTTCGGGCTGGTGGTCGGTGCTGTTGCCGGGCTGGTGTTCTACTGGAATGGCGGCGGCTGGGGGATGTGGCGGGACTGGCATAGCGCCAGCCTGTTCCTGTCGATCGCGATCGCGGTGCCCTTGTTCCAGACCGCGCGGAACGAGGCGGCGTGGCGATTTCCCTATGCCGATGTCCACGGCAATGCCTGGACCAATGTCGTCTTGTGGTGCGCGTGCTGGCTGTTCACCGGCGTCGTGTTCGGGCTCGCGTGGCTATTGTCATCGCTGTTCGATCTGATCGGACTGCATTTCCTGCGCGATCTGTTGCAGCATAGTTGGTTCAATGCGCTGCTGTTCGGCGCGAGTTTCGGGGCGTCGCTGGGGCTGCTGCGCGAGCGCGACGGGGTGCTGCGGCTGTTGCAGCGCGTGGTGACCTCGGTGCTGGCGGTGCTGGCGCCCGTGCTGGGGCTGGGGTTGCTGGTGTTTCTCCTCGCCTTGCCGTTCACCGGGCTGAATGCGCTGTGGGAGGCGACCAAATCAACCACGCCGATCCTGCTGAGTTGCGTCATCGGCGCGCTGATCCTCGCCAATGCGGTGATCGGCAATGGCGAGCAGGAGGAATTGCGCAATCCGGTGCTGCGCCCGGGCGCGATGGTGCTGGCGCTCGCGGTGCTGCCGCTGGCGGTGATAGCGGCGATCGCGACGGGGCTGCGGATCGACCAATATGGCCTGACGCCCGATCGGTTGTGGGCGGTGGTGTTCGTCGCCTTGGCGACGGCTTATGGTGTTGCCTATATCGTTGCACTGGCGCGCGGGCGGATGCGCTGGGGTGCGTGGGTACGGCCGAGCAACTTGCGGCTGGCGTTCGTCGTCGCGGGTGTCGGGCTGGTGCTGGCGACGCCGCTGCTGAGCTTCAATGCGCTGTCGACCGCCGATCAGGTTGCGCGGCTCGAATCCGGCAAGACCGCGCCTGAAAAGTTCGACTGGGCGGCGCTGGCGTTCGATTTCGGTGATCCCGGCAAAGCGGCGCTGAAGCGGCTGGCGGGATCGAAGAATGCGGTGATCGCGGCGCGCGCCAAGGGGGTTTCGGGCAAAGCCAATCGCTGGGACGTCGCGGCGATCGACCGCACGCAAACCGAGGCGGATCTGCTGGTGAAGCGGTTGCGCGTGCTGCCGGTGCCGGTGCCGGTGCCGCTGGCCTTGCGGACCAAGCTCACCGATTGGCAGGGGTGCGGTGCGGGTCGCGAGGATCGCTGCACCTTGCTTTATCGTCCCGCTGCCACCGAGGCGGTGTCGATAAAGCAAAGCTGCATCGACGATCTGGCACGGGAGCCGAAGGTAAAGGAAGAGAACGGCGCGATGTTCATGGCGACGGTTCCATCAGGCTGTGGGGTATCGCGCTATCGGCTGACCGGCGATACATGGCAGCGCATCGATGAAAACACCCAGCGCCCTCTCACGCCCGTCGAGCGCGCCGCGCTGAAAGCGGGGGACGCGGCGGGCAAGGTCGAGATTCGTTCGGTGCCCGCGCGTCGCGTCTTTGTCGGGGGCGTTCCGGTCGGCGATCCGTTCGAATAGGTTGCGTAAGGCTTGGGCGCTCTGCTAGCCGCGATCCATGCCAGTCGACATCGCCACCGTCCGCAAGATCGCGAGTCTTGCCCGTATCGCCATTACCGAGGAAGACGCCGCGCGCATCGCGCCCGAGCTCGACAACATCATGGGATGGATCGAGCAATTGGGCGAGGTGGATTGCACCGGTGTTCAACCGATGACTGCGGTCATCCCCAACCATCTGCGCCTGCGCGACGATGTCGTGAATGCCGATCCGCTGACCGGCGGCGGTATTCGTGACGCCGTGCTCGCCAATGCGCCCCAGGCCGAACACGGTTTCTTCACCGTGCCCAAGGTGATCGAATAATGACCGACCTTACCGATCTCGGCGTTGCCGCCATTCGTGACGGCGTGCGCGACGGCAGCTTTTCGGCACGCGAAGTGGCCGAGGGCTTCATCGCCAACGTCTCTGCCGCCACGGCGCTCAACGCCTTCCTCGTCGAAACCCCCGATCATGCGCTCGCCGCTGCCGACGCCGCCGATGCCGCACGTGCCGCTGGCGAAACGCTGAAGCCGCTGGCGGGCGTGCCGATCGGCATGAAGGATCTGTTCTGCACCAACGGCGTGCCGACCACCGCCGCCAGCCGCATTCTGGAGGGGTTCACCCCGCCTTATGAATCGACGGTCTCGGCCAATTTGTGGAAGGCAGGCGCCGGGATGTTGGGCAAGCTCAACCTCGACCAGTTCGCAATGGGATCGTCGAACGAGACCAGCGCGTTCGGCAACGTGATCTCGCCGTGGCGGCGCAACAATGGCGATACCGCGCCGCTCGCACCCGGTGGGTCTTCGGGCGGGTCTTCCTCGGCGATCGCGGCGCGGCTTTGCCCGGCGGCGACCGGCACCGATACCGGCGGATCGATCCGCCAGCCCGCCGCCTTTACCGGCATTTCGGGCATCAAGCCGACCTATGGCCGCTGCTCGCGCTGGGGGACGATCGCTTTCGCCTCCTCGCTCGATCAGGCCGGACCAATGGCGCGCGATGTGCGCGACTGCGCGATCATGCTCGAGGCGATGGCCGGATTCGATGCCAAGGACGCGACTTCGCTCGATTTGCCGGTGCCCAACTGGGAAGCCGGATTGTCGGGCGATCTCAAGGGCAAGCGCGTCGGTATTCCCAAGGAATATCGCGTCGATACCATGCCGCCCGAGATCGAGGCGCTGTGGCAGCAGGGCATTGAGTGGCTGAAGGATGCGGGCGCGGAGATCGTCGAAGTCTCGCTGCCGCACACCAAATATGCGCTGCCGGCTTATTACATCATCGCGCCGGCCGAAGCCTCGTCCAACCTCGCGCGCTATGACGGCGTGCGCTACGGCCTGCGCGATCTGCCCGAGGGGGCAGGCTTGCAGGACATGTATGCCGCGACCCGCGCCGCGGGCTTCGGTGACGAAGTGAAACGTCGGATCATGATCGGCACCTATGTATTGTCGGCAGGGTTTTACGATGCGTACTTCACACAGGCTTCGAAGGTCCGCACGCTGATCGCGCGCGATTTCGAGCAGGCCTGGGCCACGTGTGACGTGCTGCTGACCCCGACTGCGCCCTCGGCGGCATTCGCGCTGGGCGAAAAGTCGGCCGATCCGATCGCGATGTATTTGAACGACGTGTTCACCGTGCCGTCGTCGCTCGCCGGTTTGCCGGCGATGAGCGTGCCCGGCGGGCTGGACGGGCAGGGGCTGCCGCTCGGGCTTCAGATCATCGGCAAGGCGCTGGATGAGCAGAGCGTGCTCAACGCCGGCCTCGCGATCGAGCAACGCGCGGGCTTCACCGCGCGGGCGGAGCGTTGGTGGTGAGCGTCTCGGATGTCGTCGCAGAGTTTGTCGGGCGGCTGATCGAGTTTGCCGCGCCTGTGCGACAAAGTTCGCGTTCGAAAAGCATCCGCCAATCACCTCGAGACCGCCAGCGCCAGCGCGACGCACTCCGTCGCGAAGCCGAAGGGCTAAAATAATGACCGATACTAAATACACCATCCGCGGCGAAACCGGCGACTGGGAGGTCGTGGTCGGCCTCGAAGTCCATGCGCAGATCACCACCAATGCCAAGCTCTTCTCGGGCGCGGCGACGGCGTTTGGCGCGGAGCCCAACACGCAAGTGTCGCTGGTCGATGCGGCGATGCCGGGGATGCTGCCCGTGCCCAACCGCGAATGCATCCGCCAGGCGGTGCGCACCGGCATGGCGATCGAGGCGCAGATCAACCGCTGGTCGCGGTTCGACCGCAAGAACTATTTCTATGCCGATTTGCCGCAGGGCTATCAGATCAGTCAGCTCTACCACCCGCTGGTGGGCGAGGGCGCGATCGACATCAGCCTGGACGAAAAGAACCCCGACGCGCACGGCAAGCGCATCGGCGTCGAGCGCATCCATGTCGAGCAGGATGCCGGCAAATTGATGCACGATCAGCATCCGACCCGCTCCTATGTCGATCTCAACCGCTCGGGCGTGGCGCTGATGGAAATCGTGTCGAAGCCGGACATGACGTCTCCTGCAGAAGCAGGGGCTTATCTGCGAAAGTTGCGATCGATTCTGCGCTATGTCGGATCGTGCGACGGCAATATGGAAGAAGGCTCGATGCGCGCCGACGTCAATGTCAGCGTGCGCAAGCCGGGCGAGCCGCTGGGCACGCGGACCGAGACCAAGAACGTCAATTCGGTGCGCTTCGTGATGGCGGTGGTCGAGCAGGAAGCGCGCCGCCAGGTCGAGGTGCTGGAGGATGGCGGGCGCATCGTCCAGGAAACGCGGCTGTACGACCCCGATCGCAACGAGACGCGCTCGATGCGGTCGAAGGAAGATGCGCACGATTACCGCTATTTCCCCGACCCCGATCTGTTGCCGCTTGAGCTCGACGAGGCGTTCCTCGCCGAATGTCGTGCGTCGCTGCCCGAACTGCCCGACACCAAGCGGCGGCGCTATGAAGCGCTTGGCATTACGCCTTATGCAGCCGCAGTGCTGACGGCGGAGGTCGAGGCGGCGCGCTGGTTCGATGCGCTGCTCGATTGCGGTGCGGCACCGGTGGCGGCGGCGAACTGGACGACGTCGGAACTGTTCGGTGCGCTCAACCGCACCGGCAAGGATATTGAAAACGCGCCGGTCAGTCCGACCCAGGCGGCGGAACTGCTCGGCCTGATCGCCGATGGCACGCTGTCGAGCACGCTCGCCAAGCAGGTGTTCGAGATCATGCTCGAAACCGGGCAGGGCGCGGCGGCGGTGGTTGAAGAACATGGACTCAAGCAGACCAGCGACACCGGCGAAATCGAACGTGTCATCGCCGAAGTGATGGCGGCTAACGAAGACAAGGTTGCCGATTATCGCGGCGGCAAGGACAAATTGTTCGGCTTCTTCGTCGGCCAGACGATGAAGGCGATGGGCGGAAAGGCTAATCCGGGCGTGGTGAATGAAGTGCTGAAGAAGATGCTGGGATAGAATCTCAGGGTTTATTGCATTTTCGTTGCGGTGCGGCATCGAATAGTGGGTTGATCCGGCGCGCTTCCGGCGCTTAAGCTCGTCATATCGGACTCGGGGGCGAGTCCGATATGACGGGGGGAATCCATGTTGCTGCGATTGTGGGTGCCGATTCTGGCGTCCGTTTGCCTTGTCGCGAGTGGTTCGCCTGCGACGGCGCAGGAGAAATCGGGGATCAAGCCAGGCTTCGTCCTCCCGCAGAGGTCGGCGCGAATCCTGCTGATACGCCCGACGATCAAGGTCGGCGCGCAATCGACCGGCGGCATGTTCGAGCCGAACGCAGACTGGACCGCCCAGGCCAAGGAAAATCTGGCGGTGGCGCTCGCGGCCGCGCAGACCAAGCTGGGCAATGAGATCCTGATCGCGGACGAACCCATTGGTCCAGCCGCAACCACCATGGCCGATTATCGGGCCTTGTTCTCGGTGCTCGCGGATTCGGTGATCCGCTACCAGTTTTTCGTTGGTAATCGCCTGCCAACCAAGAAACGCAAAGACGCGTTCGAATGGACTATGGGCCCGGGGGTCGCTGATCTCGCCAAGGGGACGGGGGCCGATTATGCTTTGTTCCTGTTCAACGAAGATCAATATGGGTCGACCGGCCGCAAGATTTTGCAGGCGTTCGCGGCAATGGCCTATGTTTCGGTCAAGTCGGGAGAACATAAGGGTTTTGCCGGGCTGGTGGATCTTCACACCGGCGATTTGGTTTGGCTCAACGCGGATCTTGCCATGGGCGGCGACGTGCGCACGCCGGACGGCGCGCAAAAGCGCGTCTCGCAATTGTTGAAGAATTTTCCCGGAAGTTCACAGTCGGCCGCTCCGGCGTCGGCAGCCAAGTAAATGCGCGCCTTGTGGAAGGTGTTGGCAGCCATGGCGATCGTGGTTGCCGCGCCGCTCGCGGCGAAGGGCGACCCGTTGCCGACGCTTCCGCCCTATGCGGGTGCTTATCAGCCGCAGGGCATGGATGAGCGCGGCCTGTGGATGATGGTTGATGAAGACGAGCGGCTGCTGCGCGATTCGAAGGCGGTCGTGTCCGATCCCAAGCTGCAAAGCTATCTGCATGACGTGGTGTGTCGCGCGGTCGGGGCACCACGCTGCGACAGCGTGCGCATCTATGTCGTGCGCAACGCGGCCTTCAACGCGTCGATGGCTCCAAATGGCATGCTTGTGGTGCAAACCGGCCTGTTGCTGCGTGTCCGCAACGAGGCCGAACTGGCAGCTGTGCTGGGGCACGAATTCGCGCATTTCGAGTTGCGGCACAGCCTGGTGGGCTTCAAGCAAAAGCGCTCGGCCACTGATGTCATGGCGTGGGCCGGGGTCGCGGCAGCCGGCGCGTATACCTACGGTGGAACCGGTGCCTACAATACCGTGCGCACGGCGCAATCGGTACAAAACGCGGCTTTCGGATCGATCTTCGCGTTCAGCCGCGAGCAGGAGCGCCAGGCGGATTTGCTCTCGATGGCGTATTTGAAGGCGTCGTCCTACGATCCGCGCTGTTTCGCCGATCTCTGGGGCCGCGTGATGGACGAGGCCGACGCGACCGCGCGCGGGCGGCGGCAGCGCAGCACCCGGTACGACCGCGTCGCCTTTTTCGCGACGCACCCGGCAACCTTGGAGCGCGCCACTTATTTGCGCGAGCTTGCGATCGCCATGGACAAATCCGGCGAGGACGGCCGCGCACGGCTGGACGCGGCGATGGTCGCGTGGCGGCCGCAGTTGCTGGCGGATCAGATCAAGCTCAACGATTTTGAGGGTACCGATTATCTGTTGGGGGAACTCGCCGGGGCGCAGTGGACGGCCGACCTGCTGTTCGCGCGTGGGGAACTTTATCGGTCGCGCGGAAATCCGCGCGATCTCGTCTCCGCTGCCGGTTTTTACCGTGCCGCGCTGGAGCAGGAGCCGAGCAATGCCGACGCGTATCGCGGGCTCGGCCTGGCGCAAATGCGCAGCCGTGATCCGGCGGCGGCGGACTCGCTGCGGCGGTATCTGGCGATGAAGCCAAACGCTGTCGACAGCGCCATGATTTCCACCTTGATTCAGTGAGATGAAGAGCATGAAGCGCACCTCGTTTTCCATCTTCGCCGCGGCTCTGTTGCTGCACGCGGCCCCGGGCCTTGCATCCAACACGCTGATCCCGAGCGGTGTCCCAGTCGCCGTCGCGAAATCACCGCTGACGGTGACGCCTGACCGCGAATGGAACAAGATGGGTGCTCGACCGGGGCGCAATTCGGAAACCTGGACGATTGACGGGGACGGACTGAACGATGTGACCTTTTACGGCGGCATCGAAACCGGCCGCACGCTGTTCCGCGAAGTCAGCAAGAAGGCCAAGCCGCTGCCGCATTTCTCCGCGACGATGTTGCTGACCGACCTGCCGACGCTGTTTGCCGATAGCTACAGCATCGCGCTCGACACGCAGCTTATGACGATCGACTCGGTCGAACCGACCGCGTTTCTGGGCCAGAAAGGGATTCGCTTTGCCTTTACGTTCAGTCGTTTGAACGAGGAAGTTCGCCGGAAGGGCGAAGCGGTGGCAGCGATCGTCGATGGCAAGCTCTACATGATCACCTTCGAAGCGCCGGACGTGTTCTATTTCCAGCGTGACCAACCGGCCTATCGCGCGATCGTCACCGCGGCGACGATCGCGCGATAGCTGGACCGGGCGTTACTGCCCGTCATCCCCCTGATTCTTCACCACGCCGCCAGTGCCGCCAACGCCATCGGGCATCCCGGCGGAGGTGAACGCATCGGGTTCCTTGCCGCCTTCGCCGCGCTCGACGGCATCCTTGCGGGCTTCGACTTCCTGCTGGAGGTCGCTACGCGGATCGGTGTTGTCGCGGGGATCGTCGAGCGGGCCCTTGTTGATCTCGTCGTTCATGCGAAATCCCCCGTCAGGCCGGTGTCGGTCGGCTGGAACGGCTCGTCGCCCGGCGTTGCGTCGGGAGCGGGGAAGTCCACGTCGGGCGTCGGGCTCGGCAATTCGGTGGGCACCGGATCGGGTTGGCCGGGCTGGCTCGGGAACGGGGGCAATTCGGTCGGGGGCGTGGTTGCCATGATGATTCTCCTCGATGCTGAACAACGCGCGAGCATCGTCGGCGGTTGCGCAATATAAAGCCAGTCTGTTTGCGCGCTTGCCCCCGGCCATAGGGCTGGTATAGACGCGCCCCACACCGGCGGTGTCCCATGCGGGCGTGGCGGAACTGGTAGACGCAGCAGGTTTAGGTCCTGCCATCGCAAGATGTGGGGGTTCGAGTCCCTTCGCCCGCACCAGGCCGCCCGTGGCAAACGGGCGGTAGCCATCAGAAATTCCTGTAAAAGGCACGACTTGAGTATGCAAACTGTCGAGACGTTGAACGAGGGGCTGAAGCGCGCCTACACGCTGAAGATCACCGCGAAGGACATCGATTCGCGTGTGGACGCCGAACTGAAGCGCGTTGCGCCGACGGTGCGCATGCCCGGCTTCCGCCCCGGCAAGGTTCCCGCGAACCTGGTGCGCAAGATGCACGGCGAGGCGCTGATGCAGGACGCGCTCAACACCTCGATCCAGCAGGGCATTCAGGAACTGATCGCCGAGCACAAGCTGCGCCCCGCGCTGCAGCCCTCGGTCAGCCTCGATGACGGCTATGAGCTCGGCAAGGATGCCGATGTGAAGGTCGAGCTCGAAGTGCTCCCCGACGTGCCGACGCCTGCGATCGACAATCTGAAGCTCGAGCGCCTGACCGTTCCCGCAGACGAGGCCGTCGTGCAGGAGCAACTGCAGAAGTTCGCCGACCAGCAGAAGCGCTGGGAAGAGGCCGATGCCGCTTATGAAGCCAAGACCGGCGATCTGGTCGTGCTCGATTTCGTCGGCAAGGTCGACGGCGTAGCGTTCGAGGGTGGCACTGGCGAGGACATGTCGGTCGAAATCGGCTCGGGTCGCCTGATCCCCGGTTTCGAGGAGCAGGTCGTCGGCGTGAAGGCTGGCGACGAGCGCCAGATCAACGTGACGTTCCCCGAGGATTACCAGGCCAAGGAACTGGCCGGCAAGGCCGCGACCTTCGATCTGACGGTCAAGACCGTGAAGACCGCAGGCGAGACCAAGATCGACGACGAGCTCGCCACCTCGCTTGGCCTGCAGAGCCTCGATCAGCTCACCGGTCTGCTGAAGGGCCAGATCGAGCAGGAACTGAACGGCCTGACGCGCACCCACATGAAGCGCAAGCTGCTCGACCAGCTTGCCGAAGGCCATGATTTCGAAGTGCCGCCGTCGATGGTGGAAGCCGAATTCGAGCAGATCTGGCAGCAGCTCCAGCACGAAGCGACGCATGAGGAAGATCCGGCAGCAGCACTGGCCGAGATGGAATCCGAGCGGGACGATTACCGCAAGATCGCCGAGCGTCGCGTTCGCCTGGGCCTGTTGCTGAGCGAAATCGGCCAGGCCAATGGCGTCGAAGTCAGCCAGCAGGAAATGAACCGCCTGATCGCACAGGCTGCACAGCAATACGGCCCCGAGGATCGCAAGCGCTTCCTGCAATATATCCAGCAGGAGCCGATGGCCGCAGCCCAGCTCCGCGCCCCGCTGTACGAGGACAAGGTCGTCGACTTCCTGTTCGAGAAGGCCGAAGTCAGCGATCGCGAAGTGACGCGCGCCGAGCTGGAAGCCGCGATCGAGAGCGAAGAAGGCTTCTCGACCGGCACGCACAGCCACGATCACGAAAACCACAAGCCCAAGGCAACCAAGAAGGCGGCGGCCAAGAAGGCCAAGGCTTCGGCAGACGATGCCAAGGAAATGGAAGCGGCTGATATCGAACCGGCTGCACCCGGCGATGAGCTGGTCGAAGCTGAGCCGGTGAAGAAGGCTGCTACCAAGAAGGCACCCGTCAAGAAGGCCGCGGTGGCCGAGCCAGCCGCTGACGCAGCAGCCGAAGCGGCACCGGCCCCTGCCAAGAAGGCTCCGGCGAAGAAGAAGGCTGCTGCTGCCGACACAGCGGAATAAGCCTTCATCGCAGCACGAAAATCCGTCACCCCCGGGGCTTGCCTCGGGGGTGATCTCGTTTCGGCGGGAATCGATTTGCGCGAGCGACGGAGCGCTTGTGTCAAATGACACAAAGGGGGTCGAACCGATCGCCATTCGTCCCTATGGCAGAGCCATGATCACGCGCATCGCCATCCTGCTGCCCTGTTATAATGAGAGCGCCGCCATTGCGCAGACGGTGGCCGGGTTCCGCGCCGCACTGCCGGACGCTGCGATCTACGTTTACGATAACAACAGTTCCGACGACACCGTGGCGGTGGCGCGCGCCGCGGGCGCGATCGTGCGGACCGAGCGGATGCAGGGCAAGGGCAACGTCGTCCGCCGCATGTTCGCCGATGTCGATGCCGATATCTATGTGATGGCCGATGGCGACGCGACCTATGACGCGACCGTCGCGCCCGCTTTGGTGCAGCGCTTGCTCGACGAACAGCTCGACATGGTCGTCGGCAGCCGGGTGACGCAGGTCACCGCCGCCTATCGTCGCGGCCATGTGCTCGGCAACAAGGCGATGACCGGGTTGCTCGCGCAATTGTTCGGACGCAGTTTTACCGACATTTTCTCAGGGTATCGCGTGTTCTCACGGCGTTTCGTGAAGAGTTTCCCGGTGTTGTCCTCGGGTTTCGAGATCGAGACCGAGATCAGCGTCCATGCGCTCGAACTCAAGATGCCGGTGGGGGAGATCGAAACGCCCTATTTCGCGCGGCCCGAGGGCTCCGAATCGAAGCTCAGCACCTATCGCGACGGTTTTCGCATCGCGCGCACGATCGTGACGCTGTACCGGATCGAGCGGCCTCTCCTGTTCTTCGGCGTGATCGCGGGCCTCTTGTTTGCCGCCGCATTGGCGTTCGGCATCCCGTTGGTCATCACCTATATGCACACCCATCTGGTGCCGCGCTTGCCGACGGCGGTGATGGCGACCGGGCTGACGATTCTCGCCGCGCTCAACGTGTTTACCGGGTTGATCCTCGATACCGTGGTGCGCGGTCGGCGCGAGGTGCGGCGACTGGCGTATCTGGCGCACCGTGCGCCGGGCGGCGACGATCGTCGTGCCGATCAAGGTGCCATCGCAGGCGGGGCTTGAACTCGTTTCCGCCAGCGCCGATGTATGCGGTTCGAATTTCCGTTCTTCTCGGGGCATAAGGACTAAAAGGCTCATCATGCGCAATCCGTTCGACACCGGCGACTTTCTGGCTCCCATTCAAGACGGCCTCGTGCCGATCGTGGTGGAGCAATCGAACCGCGGCGAGCGTTCGTTCGACATCTATTCGCGGTTGTTGCGCGAGCGGATCATCTTCGTAACGGGCGGCGTCGAGGATCATATGGCGGCGGTCATCACCGCGCAGCTGCTGTTCCTCGAATCGGAAAATCCGAAGAAGGACATCTTCATGTACATCAACTCGCCGGGCGGTGTCGTCACGGCGGGCATGGCGATCCATGACACGATGCAGTACATCCGCCCGCGCGTCGGCACCGTGTGCATCGGCCAGGCCGCATCAATGGGCAGCTTCCTGCTTGCCGCCGGTGAGCCGGGGATGCGCGTCGCGTTGACCAACGCCCGTATCATGATCCATCAGCCTTCGGGCGGTGCGCAGGGCATGGCATCGGATATCCAGATCCAGGCCAAGGAAATCCAACGCATCAAGAACCGGATGAACTCGCTCTACGCGCAGTACACCGGCAAGCCGATCGAGGAGATTGAGCGCGCGATGGACCGTGACACGTTCCTCGAGGCGCATGAGGCCAAGGACTTCGGTCTGGTCGATCAGGTGTTCGACAAGCGTCCGGCGCTGCCCGACGATTCGAGCACGCCACCGGCTTTGACTTCGGCTTGAGGTAGACTTTAGGTGGCGGGGCTTCGAAAAGGCGTCCCGCTACCGTATTCATACGGCAATTTTGGTGATTGTCGGATTGCGCGGGGTCAGTCTAGGATAGGCACCCCGCATATGTGCGCCCATTGGTGGTGCCAAGGATGGTTTGAATGACGAAGCTCAGCGGCGGCGACTCGAAGAGCACGCTTTATTGCTCCTTCTGCGGGAAGTCGCAGCATGAGGTGCGCAAGCTGATTGCGGGCCCAACCGTATTCATCTGCGATGAATGCGTCGAATTGTGCAACGACATCATCCGCGAGGAGACGAAGTCCGCGCTCGTGTCCAAGAAGGATGGCGGCGTGCCCACGCCGCAGGAAATCTGCGACGTACTCGATGATTATGTGATCGGCCAGAAGCGCGCCAAGCGCGTGCTGTCGGTGGCGGTGCACAACCATTACAAGCGCCTCAACCACGGCCAGAAGGGTGCCGATGTCGAGCTCGCCAAGTCCAACATCCTGCTCGTCGGCCCGACCGGTTGCGGCAAGACGTTGCTGGCGCAGACGCTGGCGCGCATCCTCGACGTGCCGTTCACCATGGCCGATGCGACGACGCTGACCGAAGCGGGTTACGTTGGCGAGGATGTCGAGAACATCATCCTCAAGCTGCTCCAGGCGTCCGACTATAATGTCGAGCGGGCGCAGCGCGGCATCGTCTACATCGACGAAATCGACAAGATCAGCCGCAAGGCCGAGAACCCGTCGATCACGCGCGACGTGTCGGGCGAGGGCGTGCAGCAGGCATTGCTCAAGCTGATGGAAGGCACCACTGCCAGCGTTCCGCCGCAGGGTGGCCGCAAGCATCCGCAGCAGGAGTTCCTGCAGGTCGACACGACCAACATCCTGTTCATCTGCGGCGGCGCGTTCAGCGGCCTTGAAAAGATCATCGGGGACCGTCTGCAGGGCAAGTCGATCGGCTTCGGTGCCTATGTCGCGTCCCCTGAGGAACGCCGCACTGGCGAGACGCTCAAGTCGGTCGAGCCCGAGGATCTGCTGAAGTTCGGCCTGATCCCCGAATTCGTCGGCCGCTTGCCGGTGATCGCGACGCTCGAGGATCTCGACGTGCCCGCGCTCGTCACCATCCTGACCGAGCCGAAGAACGCGCTGGTCAAACAGTATCAGAAGCTGTTCGACATGGAGGCGGTCAAGCTCGGCTTCACCGACGATGCGCTGGTGCAGGTCGCCAAGAAGGCGATCGACCGCAAGACCGGCGCGCGCGGCCTGCGATCGATCCTCGAGGGCATCTTGCTCGACACCATGTTCGATCTGCCCGGCATGGACGGCGTCGACGAGGTGATGATCGACAAGGACGTGATCGACGGCCGCAAGGAACCGATCCGCGTCTATGCCAAGAAAGAAAAGGCCGGGGCGGGGGCTGCTTGACCCTCGCGCCGCGTTCCACCCCGATCGGTGTCGCTGACGACGCCGATCGGGGACGGATCGCGGCGATGCTGGCCCGTGCCTTCGCCGACGATCCGGCGATGGCGTATATTTTCCCCGATCCCGCCGACCGCGCGCTCCGGCTGCCGCGGCTTTTCGCGTTGCTGTTCGATGCGGATGCGCAGGCCGGTCTGCGGCTGGTGGCAGGGGGCGGCGCAGCCGCCACGCTGTGGCGCGCGCCCGGCTTGGGCAAGACGTCGCTGCTCGATTTGCTGTTGCACGTCTGGCCGCTGTGGCGGGCTTTGGGCGGGGCGATCGGTCGGGCGCTGACGGTGTCGAGCGCGATCGATGCGCATCTCCCCTCCGACGATGTCTGGTATCTGCATATCGCCGGGTGCGACCCGGCGGCACAGGGGCGCGGCCTCGGTCGTGCAGTGGTTCAGGCCGGGCTCGATCGGATCGCGGGGGACGGTCGACCAGTTTACCTCGAAACCGCCAACGAGCGGAATTTGGGCTTCTACGCTACCCTCGGCTTCGTTGTGACCGAGGCGTGGCACGTCCCGAAGGGCGGCCCGGCGTTCTGGTCGATGCTCCGCAGCTGATCGGGCGGAACCGCGCGTCCGTCGCGTCGTTTACCATCCGTTAACCTTTGGCGTTTACCGATTGTTAACGCGCTGCAAGGCCCATCACGCATCGACATCCTGGAGAACGACCGCAATGCGTTTCGTATCGACGCCCCTTGTTCTCACGTCGCTGATTGCCCTTGGGGCGAGCGTGTCGAGCTGCACCGCCGGAACAGCACGGCCCCACGCGACATCGCACGTTGCCGCCACGCCGACCGGATGGGCCGGTTCGGTGACAGCCGAAGATCGCAGTCGGCTCGACGCGCTGCCGACGACATGGGTGCGCGCACGCGCTGCGGTGCCGGTCCGCCTCAAGGCCAAGCTCGATGCGGAGGGCCCTTTGGTCCAGCCCGGAGCCGCGCTGGATTTGCCCGCGCTGCCGCCGGGCCCTTATTATTGCCGTCTCGTCCGCCTTGGCGGAGCGCACGGCCTGGACACCTACAAGCCCGATTTCTGCACGGTCGACGGGACGACGCACGCGCTGTCCTTCACCAAGCAGAGCGGCACCAGTCTGCCCGGCGGCTGGCTGTTTCCCGATACCGACAAGCGACAGGTCTTCCTCGGCACCTTCCGCCCGGCCCATGCTGACAGCGCGCCACCCTATAGCGTCAATCCCGCGCAGGACGTGGCGGGCGTGGTCGAGCGTGTCGCGCCGTTCCGCTGGCGGCTGGTGCTGACGCGCGCGGGGAAGGGGGCCTTGCTCGATATCTACGAACTGGTGCCGGTGACGCCGGTCGTGCGGGGGGCAGTGCCCGCCATTCCCGGCTGAGCCGCGTCAGAACAGGCCGGGAATAAAGCGCTTCACCCGCGCGGCATAGGCGTCGTAATCGGAGAAGGTCGCGCGCAGGACGCTTTCCTCGTGCCGCACGCGCATGGCGGTGCCGAGCGCGAACAAGGGCGCGCCGGCGATCAGGTTGAGCGTGTGGCCGTAAGCGATCGCCATCGCCAGCGTGAACAGCGCCATCGCCACATAGATCGGGTTGCGGACATGCGCGAACGGGCCCGATTGCACCAGGTGCCCGTCGCTGCGGGTGCGCGCGACCAAGGCCCAGTTGCGGCCCATCGCGCGCGACGACGAATCGAACAGCCACACCGCCCCGAGGATCAGCACCAGCACGATCGCCCCTTCGAGCAGCGCTGTGGTGGAGGCGGGATCGAGGCTGACCCGGATCGGGCCAAATCCGACCATGCCGATCCCTATCCCCTGCGCCACGATCCCCCGAATCGATGCATTGCTGCGCCGCGCATCGGAGCTCTTCGGGCTTTTGACGCCACGCGCGCGGGCGCGGAGCAGCGACACCACAAACACGCCCATGCCAACGCCGAGCGCGATCAAGCCGGGAAGTCCAACAGGATCGGTCGGAAATCGCATCATAGCCTCCAGATCGACGCTGTGTTATTCAAATAACACGCGTCCGTCAATTGGTGGGGCGCGGCCGCCGCGCCTGCGCATCGCGCCATGCCTGATATTGCTCGATCGCGACCGAGCGCCGCAGCAGCTTGGCCTTGGGGTCGATCACCACATGCGCGCGTTTCGGCACAAGCAGGCTGCCCACGCCCCCCGCCATCGGCAACTTCACGATCCGGCCATCGATCTGCACCTCGACCGGCATCGGGAACACCCGTCCGCCCGGTGCCTGCCAGCGCAGCGCGAGGCGCGTTGCGCTGCGCGTCTCGATCAGATCGGGCAGGGCGGCTTCGCGCAGATAGACGTCGAAAAACCAGCCATAATCCTTGCCGGTCACGCGCCGCACGAAGCGTTCATATTCGAGCGTGGAACCGTAGCGCGGGGCGAAATTGCCCGGCCGCGGATCGATCCGCCCGTACACCGCCAGCCGTGTGACATCGCGAAACGCGCGGTCGCCGATCAGCGTGCGGAGCGTGTGGAGCATCCACGCGCCCTTGTAATAGATGTCCTGGCCCGGGCCGCCTTTGTCGACCTCGTACACCTCTTCCTCGGTGCGCACCTTGCCAGAGATGATCGGGCGGAGGTTGGCGATCTTGCCGCGTTCGTCCGCCAGCATCGTCGCATAGCGCGCCTCGCCCTCGCGCCAGCGGCCGTAGAGCGGCTGCATGTAGGTGCCATAGCCCTCGTGCAGCCAGTAATCGTCCCAATTGGCCGCAGTCAGCTGATTGCCGAAATATTCATGGGCGAATTCGTGCTGGAACAACCAGTCGAAGCCCTCGGGGGCCTTGGCATAGTCGTTGCCGTAGGCGTTGATCGTCTGATGCTCCATGCCCTTGTGCGGGGTCTCGACCACGCCGAGCTTCTCGTCACCGAACGGGTAGGGGCCGACCTCGCTTTCGAAAAAATCGAGCGTCGAGGCAAACTCAGCGAAGAGCGCGCGGGCCTTGGCCTCCTCGCCCGGCAAATACCAGTAGAACATCGGGATGCTGTTCCCGTAGCGGCTCTTATAAACGCCGGAAATTTCCTCATACGGCCCGACATTGAGCGCGATGCCATAGGTGTTGGGGTGCTTGATCCGCCAGTTCCACACCGTCCGCCCGTCGGCCAGCGTATCCACCCCCAGCAATTTGCCATTGGACGGGGCCTTCAATCCCTTGGGCACGGTGATGTGGAGCGTGACGACGCCCGGCTCGCCCGTCGGGAAATCGAGGCACGGCCAAAACAGATCGCAGCCATAGCCCTCGGCGGTGGTGGCGAACCACGGCGCACCGCCGGGCGTGGTCGCCCACACCATGCCGCTATCCCACGGGGCCTTGACCGCGACATGCGGCTGCCCACCATAGCTGATGCGCGCGGTGACATGGCCACCTTTGGCGACGCGCTGCGGGAGCGTGATGACGAGCCGCCCTTCGGGGTTGCTCCACGCGCCGGGCGCGAGCGCCGCGCCATCGATGGCAATGGCATCGACCGGCAAATTGCGGTCCAGGTCGATCGCAAGGCGGTCGAGCGCGGCCTTTGCGGTGAAACTGAGCGTCGCCACGCCGCGCAGCGTCTCTGTTTCGGGCAACACCTCGAAGGACAGATCGGCGGCATCGAAGCCCAATTTGGCCTGATCGGGATCGATCACCCCGCCCGAGCGCGCGGTCTGCGCTGTGATGGCGGGCTCGCCTTTCTTGGGCAGGGTGGTGGCACCGGTCAGCGCGAGGCAGCCACAAGCAAAAGCGAGTCTGGAAGCGATCATGAAGGGTCTAGCTCTACGGAAAAATCGGTGATGGTCATGCGCAGGACGGGGCGACCGTTCTGCAGGATCGTGGTGGTGCGGGGAAAGCGGATTCCTAGTGCGGATACGGTTCCCGTAAACAGCAGGTGTTGATGCACGAGCGGCGGGTTCGGCGGCGGCCCAGCAAGGGTGTAGTCGGCCGAGGCGATCCGCCCGTCCGGGGCGAGCGTCAGTGCGATCGGCGGATACCCGTCGCGGATCGCCGTAATGCCGCGCCGCCCGCTTGGTGACAGCGACGCCGGGGCAAGCAGCAAATAGCTGTACGCCGCCAGCTTCTGCCGCTCGAAATAGGCCTGCGGCTGGGGCAGGCTGGTCTGTGCGCCGTTATGGACCAGAAACGCACTGTCGCGTTCCACCATGATGGTCTGCGTGGCGCTGCGCCCTTCGCTCGTCAGCCAGGTGTCGGAACGCGCGCGCGCAAAGGGTTCGATTCGGGTTTCGACCATCAGGTCGACCGGCGTCCGGCCGATCATCATGCGGGCAGTACCGCTCCACGCGATCACGCGTACACGCGACAAAAGTGCTTGCCCGCCCGCCGCTGCCAGGGCGTGGGCGATGGGGTCGAGCGGGTGTTTCGCGCTGGCCGGGAACGCGGCGATGGCCGCTGCACCACCCAAAATCGTTCGACGATTGATGCAACGGCAACTCCCCCCATATAAGGAACTAAGCCCGCGTCGTTGACGCGACCCCGGAGTATCCATGACCAAAGCTACCTTCACCCCGTCCAAGTCCTCGTCGCCCACCCACGCCTATCCCGTGCTGCCGCTGCGCGACATCGTCGTGTTCCCCAACATGATCGTGCCGCTGTTCGTTGGTCGCGACAAGTCGGTCGCGGCTCTGGAGGCGGCGATGGCCGCCGACAAGGAGATTTTCCTGGTCGCGCAGCTCGACCCGAGCGAAGACGATCCCGATCGCGACGATCTGTACGAAATCGGCGTGACCGCCGTCGTGCTGCAACTGTTGAAATTGCCCGATGGCACGGTGCGCGTGCTGGTCGAGGGCAAGCGCCGCGCCATCCTGACCGGCCTGACGCAGACCGAGGGCTATCTCGCTGCCGACGTCGAGTTGCTTGAAGGCGATGAGGGCGAGGAGGCACTCGAGGCTGTCAGCACCGAAATGGCGGCGCTGATGCGCTCCGTGGTCGAGCAGTTCGAAAACTATGCCAAGCTCAACCGCAAGCTGCCCGCCGAAACTGCGGTCCAGCTCGGGGAAATCGAGGATGCGAACAAGCTCGCCGATGCCGTTGCCGCGAACATTCAGGTCAAGGTGTCCGACAAGCAGGCGCTGCTGATCGAACGCGATCCGGCCAAGCGACTCGAGATGGTGTTTGCCTTCATGGAGGGCGAGCTGGGCGTGCTGCAGGTCGAGAAGAAGATCAAAAGCCGCGTCAAGCGCCAGATGGAGAAGACCCAGCGCGAATATTACCTCAACGAGCAGTTGAAGGCGATTCAGCGCGAACTCGGCAATGAGGGCGACGAGGGCGAAGGCGACGAGATCGCCGAGCTGACCAACAAGATCGCGACGCTCAAACTGTCCAAGGAAGCCCGCACCAAGGCGACGGCGGAGCTGAAGAAGCTCAAGACGATGGCACCGATGTCGGCCGAGGCGACCGTCGTGCGCAACTATCTCGACGTGCTGCTGGGCCTGCCGTGGGGCAAGAAGTCCAAGATCCGCAAGGATATTTCGGCGGCGCAAGCGGTGCTCGACGAGGACCATTATGCGCTCGAAAAGGTCAAGGACCGCATCGTCGAATATCTCGCGGTACAGGCGCGCACCAACAAGCTGAAGGGGCCGATCCTGTGCCTCGTCGGCCCCCCCGGCGTCGGCAAGACCAGCCTGGGCAAGTCGATCGCCAAGGCCACGGGCCGCGAATTTATCCGCCAATCTTTAGGCGGTGTGCGCGATGAAGCAGAAATTCGGGGCCACCGCCGCACCTATATCGGCTCGCTGCCGGGCAAGATCGTTACCAATCTCAAGAAGGCTGGGACCAGCAACCCGCTGTTCCTGCTCGATGAAATCGACAAGCTCGGCCAGGATTTCCGCGGTGATCCGGCCTCGGCGCTGCTCGAAGTGCTCGATCCCGAGCAGAATGCGAAGTTCAACGATCACTATCTCGAAATCGACGTCGATCTTTCCGACGTGATGTTCGTGACGACCGCGAACACGCTCAACCTGCCGCAGCCGCTGCTCGACCGCATGGAGATCATCCGGCTCGAGGGCTATACCGAGGATGAGAAGGTCGAGATCGCCGAACGGCATCTGATCGCCAAGCAGATCGAGGCGCACGGCCTGAAGGACGGCGAGTTCACGCTCACCACCGAGGGGTTGCGCGCGCTCATTCAGTTCTACACGCGCGAAGCCGGTGTGCGTACGCTGGAGCGCGAGATTGCCAAGCTCGCGCGCAAGGCGTTGCGGCGCATTCTTGAGGGCAAGGCCGAGAGCGTCACCGTGACCCCGGACAACCTGTCTGAATTTGCGGGCGTGAAAAAATATCGTCATGGCCTGGGCGAGGAAGAGAATCAGATCGGTGCCGTCACCGGCCTCGCCTGGACCGAAGTCGGCGGCGAATTGCTGACGATCGAAAGCGTCACCGTGCCCGGGCGCGGTGCGGCGAAGATCACCGGCAAGCTCGGCGATGTGATGAAGGAATCGATCGAGACCGCGTTCAGCTTCATCAAGGCGCGCTCGCCTTCTTATGGGATCAAGCCGAGCATCTTTGCGCGCAAGGACATCCACATCCATCTGCCCGAAGGGGCGGTGCCCAAGGATGGTCCGTCGGCGGGTATCGGCATCGTGACGGCGATCGTCTCGACGCTCACCGGCGTGCCGGTGCGCCGCGACATTGCGATGACGGGCGAGGTGACGTTGCGCGGCCGTGTGCTACCGATCGGCGGCTTGAAGGAAAAGCTGCTGGCGGCGCTGCGCGGCGGCATCACCACCGTGCTCATCCCGCAGGAGAATGAGAAGGATCTCGCGGAGATTCCGGCCAATATCCTGGATGGTCTGAAAATCATCCCGGTGGCGCATGTCGATGAAGTGTTGCGGCTCGCGCTGACCGGCCCGCTCACCGCGATCGACTGGACCGAGGCCGATGACCTGGCGGCGCAGCCGCCGGCGGGTGTCGCCCCGATTGGCGGCGAAGTGCATCATTGATCGGATCGATTACTCGAAATGCCGCATTTCCGCCGATTTTAGACCGGGGCTGTCGCTTTTTGTTTTGACAGCCCCCGCGCTAGCCGTCTTAGTGCGCAACCGGCTTTTTGCCTGGGTATATTTTTCCATTTTGTATCGGGGGTTTGGTGGCGATGAACAAACAGGAATTGATCGCGACGGTGGCCGACACGTCGGGTCTGACGAAGGGTGATGCAAGCAAGGCGGTCGAGGCGGTGTTCGACGCGGTCTCGGCGGCGCTGAAAAAGGGTGACGAAGTCCGCCTGGTTGGGTTCGGCACGTTCTCGGTCAGCAAGCGCAAGGCCTCGACCGGCCGCAACCCGCGCACCGGCGAACCGATGACGATCAAGGCGTCGTCGCAGCCGAAGTTCAAGGCCGGCAAGGGCCTGAAGGATTCGGTCAATTGATCTAATCTCCCGAAAACATGTTAGGTGCCGCTGGACAAGCGGCACTCGCTCGTTTTAAGGGATTGGTGAAGAGGGCGGCGGTAACGCCGCCCTCATCCGTTTAGCCCTCCCACATACGCATGTGCAGGACGGCAACGGGCGCGTAGCTCAGTGGTAGAGCACACCCTTCACACGGGTGGGGTCGCAGGTTCAATCCCTGCCGCGCCCACCATTCGCGCTTGGCGCTCCCTCGGAGCCAGCCGCGTTCTGGCCTCAGCGCCAGGGCAGTTCCCGGAACCATTTGGTGATGACATATTTGGTGCCCGCGCGGACTTTCATCCCGTGGTGCAACGTGGCGGGATTGAGCCGCCCGTCGGGTAGGCGATTGTTCCACGCCAGCAGCTTCCCGGTTTCGGGCTGGATGATCTTGTCGATCGCCTTGAAGCGGGTCGCACCGCCAGCTTCGGGCTGGTTGAGGTAGATCATCACCGTCCACGTACGGTTGCCCGCAATGCCGCAATACCGCTGATAGTCGATCCCGTTGGGTTCGAAATAATCGGTGTGAGCTTTAAACTCCTGTCCCACCGCATAGCGTTGCCCCTGGATCGGCTCGCCATGTGCCGGATCGAGTCCGGTAAAGGCGGCGATCCGCGCGTTGAGATCGATCACCAGCGGATCGAGCGGGTCCAGATCGCCCGTCTCGCTGGTCCGAAAGGTCGGGTCGCCGTTGAAATCGGAAAGGGTCGAGGGGCGTCGTGTGGCGTCCACGCGCGCACACAAGGCCGTGGACGTTTCGGGATCGAGAAAGCCGCGGCGAACAAACAGCGTCAGTTTCGTGCTGGGTACGCGCTGCACGCCCGGTTGGGCGAGGATATGCTCGATCATGGCGACCGCCGGGTTGCCCGATCCGAAATGTGTCTGCGCGGTCATCGGCCTATCCCTGCCAAAGCCGTTGTGGCTTTTCCAGTCCTTGCGACCGTGCGAGGTTCACAGCGTCGCCCGGTGTCTGTAACACGCGGACAAGGTTAGGCGCGCGATCAAGGAATAATGCCGCATGCGGTTGGTGTTGGATGCGCGAGCGCGGAGTGTTTTGCGACGCGTACCCGTGACGAAAGTGTATAGCGCGCTCGAGCTGCTGCTGATCGCTCTGCTCGCGGTGCAAGGAGCGCGGCTGGTGTGGACGGTGGTGACGCCGGTCGGCGCGATCGGCGTCTGGCGTCCGGCACACAGCGGGTTCGCCGGAGCGCCGCAAGCGCTCTTGAGCAGCTTCGATCCGTTCTTTCGCATCAGCGGTGGCGATGCGGCGGGACCGGCCGTCGTCACCAGCCTGCAACTGACCTTGTTCGGAACGCGGGTCGATGAAGCGCAGGGCGGCGGCTCGGCGATTATTGCTGGGCCTGACGGGGTGCAGCAAAGCGTCGGTGTGGGGCAGGAAATCATGCCCGGCGTGCGCTTGAAGGCGGTCGCGTTCGACCATGTCACGATCGACCGCAATGGCGCGTCTGAAGACCTCTTCCTGGTCCAGCCGGAAACCCCGCCAGTCGCCACGCCTGCGCCCGCTGCGCCGCCGCTGGTTGGCGGTGGTCCGGTGCGGCCGATGCCTCCGGCTCCTTCGGGGATTACCTTCGCCCAACTGCGTTCGGACGTTGGGTTCATCCCGCGCATCGATAATGGCCGGGTGACTGGGCTGACAGTCCGATCGCAAGGCAGTGGCATGGCCTTTCGCACTGCGGGGTTGCACGAGGGCGACGTCGTGACCCAGATCGCCGGGAAAGCGGTCGGGGGGGCGGGCGACATCGAGCGCCTAGCCGCACAATTTGCCAAGGGCGGTCTGCTCTCCATCGCGGTGGAGCGCGGCAAGGACACGATTCCACTTTCCATCACGATTGCGGGGCAATGAAGACACTAACTCTGGCACCGTTTCTGGCGCTTGCGCTCGCAGGCACTGCCGTCGCGCAGACCACGATGAACGTGCGCGACGCCGACATCCGCGCGTTCATCGCCGATGCGGCGCGGGTGACGGGGCGGACTTTCATCATAGATTCGCGCGTGCAGGGCAAGGTGACGGTGGTGACCGATCACCCGGTCAGCAAATCGCAATATTTCGAGATTTTCCTGTCGACGCTGCGCGCCAACGGCCTGGTCGCGGTGCCGACCAGCAACGGCGCGTTTCGGGTGCAGCCGACCGACAATGCCGCGTCGCAGCCCAGCCGCGTGGGGGCGCGCGGGGCGGCCAGCAACAGCTACGTGACCGAAATCGTTCGTTTGCGCTCGATCGACGCTGCCTCGGCGGTCGATACCGTGCGCGGGTTGATCTCGCCGCAGGGCTCGGTCACCGCCAATCGTGGCGGGAATAGCCTGGTCATCGTCGATTTCGCCGACAATGTCCGACGCGTGCGCGAGGTGATCCGCCAGATCGACACCGACAATGCTGCAACGCGCATTGTCGCGTTGAAGAATGCCGGTGCCCGTGAAATTGCAACGGCGTTGCAAGCGCTGACCGGGCAGGCCGCAGGCGGCGGTGGACCGTCAACTGGCTCGAGCGCGAGCGTGGTGGCCGTGACCAGTTCCAATTCGGTGGCGATCCGCGGCGATGCGGCGTCGGTTGCGCGGCTGGCGGCGGTGGCCGAGGATCTGGACCGGCGCGCCAAGAACGGCACCGAGATCAAGGTGATTTTCCTCGAAAATGCCGATGCCGAGCAGCTTTTGCCCGTGCTTCAGCAACTGGTCGGGCAGGCCCCGTCACCCATTTCGAACCAGCAACTTTCGGCATCGACCTTTGGCAGCAATAACGGCCAGTCGAATGGTAGCAGCGGCAGCGGGTTTCAGACGACCGCACGCCAGACCGCCGCGCCGACCGTCCAACAAGACGTCTCGACCGGCGGCGGCACCACGACCGGGCAAGCCGCGATCAGTTCGGCCGGGCGGACGGCGGCAGTGGTCACGCGCTTCGTCGGCGCGAACGCTATCGTCATCGCGGCGCCTGCGGAGGTTCAGCGCCAATTGGCAGATGTGGTGCATCAACTCGACACCCGGCGCGAGCAAGTGCTGGTCGAAGCGATCGTCGCCGAAGTTTCGGACCAGACCGCCAGCCAGCTTGGCGCACAATTCGCCATCGCCAACATCAAGGGCGGCGTGTTCGCGGCATCGAGTTTCCAGAACACCGCACCCAGCTTGCTGACCATCGCCGGGGCGATTGGCGCGCGGCAGCTCAATACCACGACGACGGTGGTCAACGGCACCACCGTGACCACCAGCACCAACAGCAGCGCGAGCGATTCGCTCGCGCAATCGGCGATCAGCTCGATTCTGGGGGCGAGCGGCGGTTTTGGCGGCTGGGCCGGTAAGATCGGCGACACGGTGTTCGGTTCGATCATCAATGCCCTGAAGAGCGACACCACCTCCAACCTGTTGCAAGTCCCGCATCTGGTGATGCTCGACAATCAGGAAGCGCACAGCCTGGTCGGGCAGGAAATCCCGATCACCACTGGGCAGGCGCTGTCGAACAATTTCAACAATACCTTCCGCACCACCCAACGCGAGAATGTGGGGATCGAGCTGACGGTGCGGCCGCAAGTCAATTCCTCGGGCACGGTGAAGCTCAATCTGCGGCTGGGGGTGAGTTCGATCGCGGGGCCGGTGTCGAGCGACAATAGCGACCTGATCCTCAACAAGCGCGAGGTCGAGACAGTGCGCACGGTCGACGATGGCGACATCGCCGTCATCAGCGGCCTGCTCGACGATAATGAACGCCGCACGATCCAGAAGATTCCGCTGCTGGGCGATCTGCCGGGGCTGGGCAATCTGTTCCGCTCCAAGGCGAAGTCGCGGACCAAGACCAATTTGATGATCTTCATCCGCCCGACGATCCTGCGCACCGCCGAGGACAGCCGTCGCCTGACCGAGCAACGCTATGGCTATCTGCGCCTGCAGCAGGGCTTGGCCGCGCCGAATGACGAGCCTTCGATCGACCAGTTGGTGCGCGACTATATGGGCGCGGCCCCGCCGATCCCGAGCGCGCCGGTGCCGGGCAACATCGAGGATCCCCGCATCGCGGTGCCGGTGCAGCGCAGTTCGAGCACCGTGATCCACACCAAGCGGGGGCGGTGATGGGGACGGGCGGTGATCCTGGAACTTTCCCCTCCCGCTTGCGGCAGGGGCTAGGGGAGGGTACTCTCGCCACCGTCTTGTCCAGCGACAACCCTCCCCCAACCCCTGCCGCAAGCGGGAGGGGAGATTTTGATGCCTTGCCGCAAATCACCATTCCCTACGCCTTTGCGCGTCGGTTCGGCGTGGTGGTCGCGCCGAACCATGAAGGGCACCTCACCGTCGCGATGCGCGAAGGAGCCGACCCCAAAACCTTGATCGAGCTGCGCCGCCATCTGGCCCGGCCGTTTCAGGTAACACCCGTTACGCCGAGCGATTTCGACCGCTTGCTCTCCGAAGTCTATGCGATGGACGGGCAAGCGGCGGCGATGGCGGCGGGGGCGCTGGGGCTGGGCGATGAACTCGACATGCTGGCCGACCACCTGCCGACAGCCGACGATTTGCTCGACACCGCCGACGATGCGCCCGCGATCCGGCTGATCAACGGCATCATCGCCGATGCCGCGCGCAACGGCGTGTCCGACATCCATGTCGAGCCGTATGAAACCGGGCTGGTGGTGCGGATGCGGATCGATGGCGTGCTGCGCGAGACGCTGCGCATGCCGCCGCATGTCGCGCCGGTCGTCGTCAGCCGCATCAAGGTGATGGCGCGGCTCGACATTGCCGAGCGGCGCGTGCCGCAGGACGGGCGGATCGGGCTGACGCTGGGCGGCAAGTTGCTCGACGTGCGCGTATCGACCTTGCCGAGCCGCGCGGGCGAGCGCGTGGTGCTGCGTATTCTCGACAAGGAAAATGCCGGGATCACGCTGGATGCGCTGGGCATGACGCCCGCTATCCATCAATTGCTGAAGGATGCGGTGACGGAGCCCAACGGCATCATCCTCGTCACCGGGCCGACCGGCTCCGGCAAGACGACGACGCTGTACGCATCGATGCGGCTGCTCAACGATGGTAGCCGCAACATCCTGACGGTCGAGGACCCGGTCGAATATGCGATGGAGGGCGTCGGGCAGACGCAGGTCAACCCCAAGGTCGGGCTGACCTTTGCGGCGGGCCTGCGCGCGATCCTGCGGCAGGACCCCGATGTGGTGATGGTCGGCGAAATCCGCGACCGCGAGACCGCCGAGATTGCGGTGCAGGCCTCGCTCACCGGGCATCTAGTGCTGTCGACCGTTCACACCAATGATGCGGTCGGCGCCATCACGCGGATGCGCGACATGAAGGTCGAGCCGTTCCTGCTGGCGTCCACCTTGCGCGCGGTGATCGCGCAGCGGCTGGTGCGGCGGTTGTGCGAGCATTGCCGCCGGCCGGTCGCGGCGGATGGGCCGGTGGCGGCGTTGCTCGGCTTTGAACCCGGCACGATCGTCTATGAGGCGGTTGGGTGCGAACAGTGCCAGGGCAGCGGCTTCAAGGGGCGCGTGGGCGTGTATGAAGCGGTCCGCGTCGATGAGACGGTACGCCGCCTGATCAACGATGGCGGCGATGAAGCGCTGATAGCGCGCCATGCCTTTCTCCATGCGCCGACGCTGGGCGCAGCGGCGCGGCAGTTGGTGCGCGACGGCGTGACCACGGCGGAGGAAGCGGTGCGCGTGTCGCGGCGCGACATGGCCGATGCGGAAGCGCCGATGGTGGTACCGGAGGATGCGGCGTGAGGGAGTGCGCGCCCTTATCCCTCTCTCTTTGGGAGAGGGAGGGAGCCGCCGCCAGGCGGCGGAAGGGTGAGGGTGGCACCCTTTGGTTTCGGCGGTCGCCCTCACCCCCCCCCCC